>Ga0302324_100003455_pt1 | contig 35614 bp, 34 predicted proteins | sample Palsa_T0_1_FD_201949 | JGI IMG/M metagenome (GOLD analysis project Ga0302324, IMG submission 201949) | Peat permafrost microbial communities from Stordalen Mire near Abisko, Sweden - Palsa_T0_1 | ecosystem: Environmental > Terrestrial > Soil > Palsa > Peat permafrost | place: Sweden: Abisko...
GCGAAGATTGCCGTGAACAGACCTACCGGAATGCCGATCGCGCGCTGCACGATGCCGGAATAGAAGTCCACGTTAGGATAGAGTTTGCGCTTGACGAAGTATTCGTCCTCGAGCGCTATCTTCTCCAGCGCCATCGCCAGCTTGAACAGCCGGTCGTCGTGCAGCCCCAGGTCCTCGAGCACCTCGTAGCAGGTTTCGCGCATGAGCTTCGCGCGCGGATCATAATTCTTGTACACGCGGTGACCGAAGCCCATGAGCTTGATGCCGGAGTTCTTATCCTTGACCCGCTTGATGAAATCGCCGATCTTGGATACGTCGCCGATTTCCTCGAGCATGTTGAGCGCCGCCTCGTTGGCGCCGCCGTGCGCGGGTCCCCAGAGGCAGGCGATGCCGGCGGCGATGCAGGCGAACGGGTTGGCGGCAGACGACCCGGCGAGGCGCACCGTCGAGGTCGAGGCGTTCTGCTCGTGGTCGGCGTGCAGGATGAAGAAACGGTCGAGCGCGCGCACGAGCACGTCGTTGACCTTGTATTCCTCGCACGGCACCGAGAACATCATGCGCATGAAGTTCGCGGTGTAATAGAGCTCGTTCTTCGGGTACACGAACGGCTGGCCGAGGGTGTACTTGTAGCAAGATGCCACCAGCGTAGGCAGTTTGGCGATCAGCCGGATCGCCGACACCTCGCGATGCCAGGGGTCGGTAATGTCGAGCGAGTCGTGATAGAACGCCGACAACGAACCGACGACGCCCACGAGCATCGCCATCGGATGCGAGTCGCGGCGAAAGCCGCGGAAGAACTGGTACATCTGCTCGTGCACCATCGTGTGCTGGGTCACGGTATGCACGAATTCGGTGTTCTCCGCCGCAGTCGGCAGTTCACCACGCAACAGCAGGTAGCAGACCTCGAGAAAGTTGCAATGCACCGCAAGCTGTTCGATCGGGTAGCCGCGATAGAGCAGTTCGCCCTTGTCGCCGTCGATATAGGTGATCGTCGAGGCGCAGGACGCGGTCGACAGGAAGCCCGGGTCGTAGGTGAACTTGCCCGTCTTGCCGTACAGGGCCCGGATGTCCGCCACCTCCGGACCGATGGTGCCGGGCAGGAGCGGAAAGGTGACGGAGGGCGAGCCGTCGCTGAAGCTCAGAGTGGCAGTGCGGTCGGTCATGGTCTGATACTCCCAGGCTGGGTCGGAAACGGATACACTCGACGGCAGTAAATTCTTGTCATGCGCGGACGGCTCGCAGCGCTTCCAGCAGCGGCGCTAGCGCGGAGTCCGTGGCCTCTTGCCGGCCCGATAGCAGATCCCACAATGCGTTATCGCTCAGATCCAGCAGCCGGTCGAGCGCTGCGATCTCCTCGGGCGAGATGCCCTCACCGCGCGCGTCGAGGAAACGCGAGAGCAACAGATCGTTCTCCAGCATACCCCGCCGACAGCGCCAGCGCAGGCGATTGAGCTCAACGCGCGATGCCATGGCGTACGTTTGGTTCCGTTCGGCGCCCTCAATCCCCAGATGGGGGCGAAAGACGGGGATCACACCGCCCGTTTGACCATGAGCTCCTTGATTTTGCCGATCGCCTTGGTCGGGTTGAGGTTCTTCGGGCAGACGTCGACGCAATTCATGATCGTGTGGCATCGGAACAGGCGGTAGGGGTCGTCGAGATTGTCCAGGCGCTCGCCGGTGGCCTGGTCGCGGCTATCGGCGATGAAGCGGTACGCGGCGAGCAGCCCCGCGGGCCCGACGAACTTGTCCGGATTCCACCAAAACGAGGGGCAGGCGGTCGAGCAGCAGGCGCAAAGAATGCACTCGTAGAGGCCATCGAGCTCGTCGCGCTCCTGGGGCGACTGCAGCCGTTCCTTCTCCGGCGGCGGTGTGTCGTTGATCAGGTACGGCTTGATCGAGTGATATTGCTTGAAGAACTGACTCATGTCGACGATCAGGTCGCGGATCACCGGCAGCCCCGGAATCGGTCGCAACTCGACCGGCTCCTTGAGTTCCCTCAGGTTGGTGATGCAGGCGAGCCCGTTCTTGCCGTTGATATTCATCGCGTCGGAGCCGCAGACACCTTCGCGGCAGGAGCGCCGGAAGGAGAGCGTGTCGTCGTAAACCTTGAGCCTGATCAGCGCGTCGAGCAGCATGCGGTCGTGCGGGTCGAGTGCCACGTCGTAATCCTGCAGGTACGGCGCGCTGTCCCGATCGGGGTCGTAACGGTAGATGCGGAATTTCATGCCCGGGCAATCCTAATAGGTGCGAGTCTTTGGCGGGAAGGCATCGACGGAGAGCGGTTTCAGGTTGACTGGCTTGTAGTCGAGTCGGTTGCCGTCGCGATACCAGAGCGTGTGCTTGAGCCAGTTCACGTCGTCGCGCTTGGGAAAATCGCTGCGCGCCTGGGCGCCGCGCGATTCCTGCCGCGCCAGGGCCGATACGATCGACGCCTTGGCGACCTCGATCAGGTTGTCGAGTTCGAGCGCCTCCACGCGCGCGGTATTGAACGTCTTGCTCTTGTCCTTGATCGCCACCCTCCCGACACGCTGCTCGATATCCATGATCTTGTTCACGCCTTCGCGCAGCAACTCCTCGTTGCGAAACACACCGCAGTGCGCCTGCACGGTTTGGCGCAGGCTGTGCGCCACCTCGGCGACCTGCTCGCCCGAGGTCGCGGCATCGAGACGGGCGAGACGGACGAGCGACGCCGCGGCCGCATCGGCGGGCAGCGGCTTGTGCGTGGCCCGGCCAAGACCGAGCTCGACGATGGCGTTCCCCGCCGCCCGGCCGAACACCAGAAGATCGAGCAGCGAGTTGGTGCCCAAGCGGTTGGCGCCGTGCACCGACACGCAGGCGCACTCCCCCACCGCATACAGGCCCGGGACGACTACGTTGGGCTCGCCGCCGGACGGTGCCACGACCTGGCCGTGGATATTGGTCGGGATGCCGCCCATCATGTAATGGATCGTCGGCACGACCGGGATCGGCTCCCGGATCGGATCGACGTTGGCAAACTTGATGGCGATCTCGCGGATCGACGGCAGCCGCTTCATGATCACTTCCGGCCCAAGGTGATCGAGTTTGAGCAGCACGTAGTCCTTGTGCGGCCCGCAACCGCGGCCTTCCTTGATCTCCTGGTCCATCGAACGCGAGACCACGTCGCGCGAAGCCAGGTCCTTGAGGTTGGGCGCGTAGCGCTCCATGAAGCGCTCGCCGTTGCTGTTGAGCAGGATCCCGCCCTCGCCGCGCACGCCCTCGGTGATCAGCACGCCGGCACCGGCCACCCCCGTGGGATGGAACTGCCAGAATTCCATGTCCTCGAGTGGAATGCCCGCGCGCGCGGCCATGCCAAGGCCGTCGCCGGTGTTGATGAAGGCGTTGGTGCTCGCCGCGAAGATGCGCCCGGCACCGCCGGTGGCGAGCAGCGTCGCCTTCGCCTGCAGAATCATGACCTCGCCCGTTTCCATTTCGAGCGCGGTCACACCCAGCACGTCGCCGTCGGCGTCGCGGATCAGGTCGAGTGCCATCCACTCAACGAAAAACTGCGTGCGGGCGCGGACATTGCGCTGATAGAGCGTATGCAGCATGGCGTGCCCGGTACGGTCGGCCACGGCGCAGGCGCGCTGCACAGCCTTTTCGCCGAAATTCGCCGAATGGCCGCCGAACGGCCGCTGATAAATCGTGCCGTCGGCATTGCGATCGAACGGCATGCCCAGGTGCTCGAGTTCGTAGACAACCTCCGGCGCCGTGCGGCACATGTATTCGATCGCGTCCTGGTCCCCCAGCCAATCGGAGCCCTTGATCGTGTCGTACATGTGCCAGAGCCAGTGGTCCTCGCTCATGTTGCCAAGTGCGGCTCCAATGCCGCCTTGCGCGGCAACGGTGTGCGAACGGGTCGGAAAAACCTTCGACAGCACGGCTACCGACAAACCGTGCTGGGCCAGTTGCAGCGAGGCGCGCATGCCGGCACCGCCGGCGCCCACGACGATGGCGTCGAATTGGCGCACCGGAGGGTTCGCCGCATTCCCGCGCGTCGCTTCGCTCACCGCGGTCCCCAGAGCAAATCGAGCAGCCAGACCGCGTAGGCCAGAAGGGTCAAGACGGTGAGCGTTTCGACCGTCAGGCGCAATGCGGTCGGCTTGAGATAGTCCATCCAGATGTCGCGCATGCCCACCCACGCATGCCAGAGAAGCGCCAGCCAGAAGAGCATCGTGGCGACGCGAAACGCGCCATTCGCGAACAGTGCCTGCCACAACGCGTAGTCGACGCCGCCCTTGTACCAGGCGATCGCGAGCCAGAGCAGGGTGTAGAGCACCATGACGAGCGCCGTCACGCGCTGCACCAGCCAGTCCTTGAGCCCGTAATGGGCGCCGACGACGATGCGCTTCACCACAGCCGCACTCCGACCAGGACGGCGAGCGCGAGGCTTATGAAGAGCACCACCACGCTCGAGCGCCGCGCTGGCTTGAGCTCGATGCCCTGATGCACATCGAGCAGTAGAAAGCGGATGCCTGCGCAGAAATGGTGCAGATAGGCCCAGATCAAACCGATGAGCACGATCTTCGCAAACGGCGTCGCCAAGGCGGAGCGGAACGCATCGAACGCCTCGGCCGAGGCGAGACTGCGCGCGACGCCGACGAGCACGAGCGGCAGGCCGACAAAAAACAGCGCCGCGCCGCTTAGTCGGTGCAGGATCGACACCAGCCCCGGCAGCGGCAGGCGGATGCGCACCAAATTAAGATAAACCGGACGCTGCTTGGTCACGGGTCGCTCGAGGGCGGACATGGCGAATCTCGGCGCGAGGAGGCAAAACCGGCCGGTGGTTGGTGCACAGCAAAAATTATACAGGCAATCGCGACGGCGCCGCCACCGCGAAACCGCTCCCGCGCCGCGTGTGCGCGCGCGCAACGCCCGGACTCGACACCCCGCGACGAGCGCCGTAACATGCGCATCGCAACGCCGATCGGTGCGACGTGAGGCCCGGGCGCGCAACGCCCCCGCGCCCGAAGTCGCCTGTCCCGACCGGATGGATCGCCCGGACTGCCCGATCGCCCGACCCATGCCTGCCAGGAGCCATTGATGAAGAAGCCCGTTCGCGTCGCAGTCACCGGCGCCGCCGGCCAGATCGGTTACAGCCTGTTGTTCCGTATCGCCAGCGGCCAGATGCTCGGCAGCGATCAGCCGGTGATCCTGCAGCTGCTCGAGTTGCCGATCGACAAGGTGCAGGCGGCGCTCAAGGGCGTGATGATGGAACTCGAGGATTGCGCTTTCCCGCTGCTCGCTGGCATGACCGGCAGTGGCGACCCGAAACTTGCCTTCCAGGACGCCGAGGTGGCACTTCTGGTCGGCGCCCGTCCGCGCGGTCCAGGCATGGAACGCAAGGACCTGCTGCAGGAAAACGCCAAGATTTTTACCGCCCAGGGCAAGGCGCTCGATGCGGTTGCTCACCGCGGTGTCAAGGTACTCGTGGTCGGCAACCCGGCCAATACCAACGCCTACATTGCAATGCGCTCGGCGCCGTCGCTGCCGAAGCAAAACTTCACCGCCATGCTCCGCCTCGACCACAACCGCGCCCTGTCGCAGCTCGCAACCAAAGCGGGCGTTGCGGTGGGCGCGATCGAGCGCCTGATCGTCTGGGGCAACCATTCGCCGACGATGTACCCGGACTATCGTTTCGCCACCGCCGAGGGCGCCTCGCTCAAGGACCGGATCAACGACGAGAACTGGAACCGAAACGTTTTCATCCCGACGGTGGGCAAGCGTGGTGCGGCGATCATCGAGGCGCGCGGCCTGTCCTCGGCGGCGTCGGCCGCCAATGCCGCGATCGATCACGTGCACGACTGGCTCGCCGACAGCCACGGCAAGTGGGTCACGATGGGCGTGCCCTCCGACGGCAGCTACGGCATACCGCAAGATGTCATGTACGGCTTCCCGGTAACCACGGCCGGCGGAGAATACACGCTGGTGCAGGGACTGGACATCGACGCGTTCTCGCGCGAACGAATGGACGCGACGCTCAAGGAACTCGAAGAGGAGCGTGCCGGCGTCGCGTCGCTCCTCGCGTGAGCACGGCGCGCGCGGCGCACGTTCAGTCGATGTGCCCGGAACGCTGGAACGATGCCATGACGCGCCCGCTGCACCCTTCCGCTGCGCTCTACGACGCAGGATTGTCGCTGCCGCCGCTGCCGCCGTGTGTGCACTACGCAGGCAGCGAACGGCACCTGCGCAAGGCGCTTGAGTTGCAGCGCGCGATGGGGCCGGTATTCGATGTCGCGTGCGACTGCGAGGACGGCGCTCCGGTCGGCGGGGAGCGCGCGCATGCCAAGGCCATGGCCGCCCTGATCGCCGGAGCGGACAACGCGTTCGGCCGGGTCGGCGCCCGTACCCACGACCTCACCCACCCGACGTGGCGCAGCGAACTCGATATCCTGGTCGCTGACGCAGGGGCGAGCATTGCGTTCCTGACGCTGCCGAAAGTCAACGCCCTCGCCGATGTGGAGCGCTTTCTGCACGCGGTGCATGAGGAAGTGCTGCGCGCGGGCGTGCAGCGGACGATACCGGTTTGCGTCATGATCGAGACCCCGGGTGCGGTGCACGATGCGTGGGCCATCGCCGCCCTCCCCGGTGTGGCCAGCCTCGACTTCGGCACGCTCGATTTCGTCAGCGCACATCACGGTGCGATTCCTGAGGCGGCGATGCAAAGCCCGGGCCAGTTCGACCATCCGCTGGTGCGCCGCGCCAAGTGCGAAGTCGCGGCAGCGGCGCTCGCGCACGCGGTGGTGCCCGCGCATGGCGTGACGCTTGTCCTCGACGATGTGCAGGCGGTGCATGCCGATGCGCTGCGGGCGAAGAACGAGTTTGGCTTCCTGCGCATGTGGAGCATCCACCCGGCGCAGATCGAGCCCATCGTGCGTGCCTTCCAGCCCGATGCGGCCGCAGTCGACACCGCCGCCGCGGTGCTCGCTGCGGCGCAGGCGGCCGACTGGGGCCCGATCCGCCATGACGGCAAGCTCTACGATCGCGCCTCGTATCGCTTCTGCTGGGACCTGCTGCAGCAGGCCCATGCGGCCGGCGCGGCGATGCCGCCCGCGGCGGCGGCATGGTTTGGGCCCAGCACACCGATCGCGGCGGATGTCCCCGGCGCCGTGCGCAGCGCATGACGATGCCCTCCCCCGGAGCAAGGTTTCGCGCCGCACTGGCGACGGAAACGCCGTTGCAGGTTCCTGGCGCGATTTGCGCCTATCACGCGATTCTCGCCGAGAAGTCCGGCTTTCGCGCCCTCTATCTGTCCGGAGGCGGTGTTGCCGCCGGCTCGCTCGGCGTGCCGGATCTCGGCATCAGCGGCTTAGACGACGTGCTCACCGACGTGCGTCGCATCACCGACGCCTGCACCCTGCCGCTGTTGGTCGACGTCGATACCGGTTTCGGCGCCTCGGCTTTCAACATCGCCCGCACCGTCAAGTCGCTCATCAAGTTCGGCGCTGCCGCGATGCACATCGAGGACCAGGTCGGAGCCAAGCGTTGTGGGCACCGTCCGGGCAAGGAGCTGGTATCGAAGGCGGAGATGGTCGATCGCATCAAGGCTGCCGTCGATGCCAAGACCGACCCCGATTTTGTGGTCATGGCGCGCACCGACGCGCTCGCGGTCGAAGGCCTCGATGCCGCCATCGACCGGGCCAGCGCCTGTGTCGAGGCGGGCGCGGACATGATTTTTCCGGAGGCGATCACGGAGCTTGCGATGTACCGGCGCTTCGTCGACGCGGTCAAGGTGCCGGTGCTCGCCAACATCACCGAATTCGGCCAGACGCCGCTTTTCACGCTGGCCGAACTCGCCTCCGCCGGCGTTGCCATCGCGCTCTACCCGTTGTCGGCGTTCCGGGCCATGAACAAGGCCGCGCTCGCCGTCTACCGCTCCCTGCGCGAGGACGGCACGCAAAAGGCGATGTTGGGCAGCATGCAGACGCGTGAGGAACTCTACGAGTTTCTCGGTTATCACGCCTACGAGGCGAAGCTCGACGCGCTCTTTACCCGGGGCAATTCGTGAGCGCCGAGGCCGTCGCGGGCACGGGCCCGAAGCCGAAGAAGTCGGTCGCGCTGTCAGGGATCATCGCCGGCAACACCGCCCTGTGCACGGTCGGCCGCAGCGGCAACGACCTGCATTATCGCGGCTACGACATCCTCGATATCGCCGACACCTGCGAATTCGAGGAGATCGCCTATCTGCTGGTGCACGGCAAGCTGCCCAACGTCGCCGAGCTCGCAGCCTATAGGGCGAAGCTCGCGACGCTGCGCGGCGTGCCGGAGGCGGTGCGGGAGACCCTCGAGCGCATTCCGGCCGCGGCGCACCCGATGGACGTCATGCGCACCGCGGTCTCGGTGCTTGGCGGCGTGCTGCCGGAGGAAGACGGCCATGAGGCAGCCGGCGCGCGCGACATCGCCGACCGCCTGATGGCATCGCTGGGCTCGATGCTCTTGTATTGGCACCACTGGACGCGCAGCGGCAAGCGCATCGAGGTCGAGACCGACGACGAATCGATCGCTGCCCATTTCCTGCACCTGTTGCACGGCAAGCCGCCGCGCGCGTCGTGGGTGCGCGCGATGCACACCTCGCTCAATCTCTACGCCGAACACGAGTTCAACGCCTCAACCTTTACTGCGCGCGTGATCGCGGGCACGGGCTCCGATCTGTATTCGGCGCTCACCGGGGCGATCGGTGCGCTACGCGGGCCCAAGCACGGCGGCGCAAACGAGTTCTCCTTCGAAGTCCAGCAGCGCTACGCGACGCCTGAGGAAGCCGAGGCGGACATCCGCCGACGCGTCGCGGCAAAAGAGGTCGTGATCGGTTTCGGGCACCCGGTGTACACGCTTGCCGACCCGCGCAATCGTGTGATCAAGGAAGTGGCGCGGCGGCTTTCGGCCGAGGCGAGTAACATGAAGATGTTCGCCATCGCGGAACGCGTCGAACAGACCATGAAGGAGGCGAAGAATATGTTCGCCAACCTCGACTGGTACTCCGCGGTCAGCTATCACATGATGGGCGTGCCCACTTCCATGTTTACCCCGTTGTTCGTCATCTCGCGCACGGCAGGATGGTCGGCGCACGTAATCGAGCAGCGTGCCGACGGCAAGATCATCCGCCCCTCCGGCAACTACGTCGGCCCGGAGGATCTGCCGTTCGTGCCGCTCGCGCAGCGCCGATGAAGCGCAGGCTCTTCGGCCGCTGGACGGCGCTTGTCGGCGGCGCGGCCTTGGCCGTGGCGCTCTGCTTTGCGGCTTGGGCCGATACGTCCTCCGACCACGCCGCGGAGGTGAGTGCCGCGACGCAGCAGGCCGCCGCGTGGCTCGGCGCGCTCGACCTCGGCCACTATGACGAGGCCTGGAACGGGCTCGCAACCGTCATGCAGACCGGCAGCACCCAGGAACAATGGGCCAACGATATGCGCGCCCCGTGGGAGAAGCTGGGGAAGGTAGTCGGACGGGACTTGCAGCGGCCCGAATTCTCGACCGCCGTGCGCGGCGCGCCGACTGGCCGCTATGTCACCGCGACCTACCTTAGCCACTTCAGCGATGCAGCACCGATCCTGGAGACGGTCCTCTTGAGCTTCGAAGACGGGCGCTGGCGCGTCGCCGGCTACAGCGTCAGTGCCGTGCCCGACCCAGCCATGCCGCCTGCGCCGGAGAAGGCGCCCGCCGACGCCAAGCCGGCATCATGACCATGGTCGCCACGCCCAGCGACGCCCGCCCCCAGCCCGACAAAGTTCTCGTCGACATCGCCGACTACGTCAGCGCCTATGCGGTGACGAGCAAGGAAGCCTACGAGACGGCGCGACACTGCCTGCTCGACACGTTGGGCTGCGGCCTCGAAGCGCTCTCCTATCCGGCTTGCACCAAACTGCTTGGCCCCATCGTTCCGGGCACGGTCGTGCCCCACGGCGCGAAGGTACCGGGAACGCAGTTTCAGCTCGACCCGGTACAGGCCGCATTCAACATCGGCGCGATGATCCGCTGGCTCGATTTCAACGACACCTGGCTCGCCGCCGAATGGGGTCATCCCTCAGACAATCTGGGCGGCATTCTCGCTACGGCCGACTGGCTTTCGCGCACGGCCGTCGCCGCAGGCAGGCAGCCGCTGACGATGGTCGCGGTGCTGACGGCGATGATCAAGGCGCATGAGATCCAGGGCGTGATCGCACTGGAGAACAGCTTCAACCGCGTCGGACTCGATCACGTGCTGCTGGTCAAGGTTGCCTCGACCGCCGTCGTGGCGCAGATGCTGGGCTTGAGCCGCGTCGAAATTGTCGACGCCGTGTCGCTGGCCTGGGTTGATGGCCAGGCGCTGCGTACCTATCGCCACGCGCCGAACACCGGCTCGCGCAAGAGCTGGGCGGCGGGTGACGCAACGGCGCGCGCGGTGCGCCTCGCGCTGATGGTGGCCAAAGGCGAGATGGGTTATCCCTCGGTGCTCACGGCGAAGACCTGGGGCTTCTACGACGTGTTGTTCAAAGGCAAACCGCTGGTCCTGTCGCGGGCTTACGGCAGCTACGTGATGGAAAATGTGCTGTTCAAGATCTCCTATCCTGCGGAATTCCACGCCCAGACCGCGGTCGAATGTGCGATGGCGCTGCATCCCAAGCTCGCTGGCCGGCTCGATGCGATCCGCGGCATCACCATCCGTACGCACGAGTCGGCGCTGCGCATCATCGACAAGAAGGGCCCGCTTTCGAACCCTGCCGATCGCGACCATTGCCTGCAGTACATGGTCGCCGTTCCGCTGATCTTCGGCCGTCTTACCGCCGCTGACTACGAGGATGGCGTCGCGTCCGACCCGCGCATCGACGCGCTGCGGGCGAAGATGGAGTGTGTCGAGGAGCCACAATTCTCGAAGGACTATCTCGACCCGGACAAACGCTCGATCGCCAACGCCATCCGCATCGAATTCAACGACGGCAGTCGACTCGACGAAGTCGAGGTCGAGTACCCGATCGGGCATCGTCGCCGGCGCAGCGAAGGCATTCCCCTGCTGCTGGAAAAATTCAGGACCAACCTGGCGCGCCGCTTTCCGGCCAAGCAACAGCAGGCTATTCTTGACCTCGTGCAGGACCCCGAGCGGCTCGCCGCCACCGCGGTGCCTGCATTCGTCGATCTGTTCGTCATCTAATTCATCCATGCCCAAAAAAATGCGCCAAACGACACTGCTCCTTCTCGCCCTACTCGCAGCCAATCTCGTGTGGGCACAGGATGTTCCCAAGCGCAAATCCGGCCTGTGGGAAATTACCCGCACCTCGACCTACACCCTGGACAAGCCAAAACGCATCCAGTTGTGTGTCGACGAGGCCAGCGACAACGCGCTGCTGCAGCTCGCGGAGGGGATGCGCGACGAGACTTGCACCACCAGCAAAATCAGCCGGGACGGCGACAAACTCGTCGTCGACGCGACCTGCACGCTGCGAGCGAGCACCGCGCAGACGCATGCGGTGATCAGCGGCAAATTCGACTCCGCTTACACCATTGAGAGCAAGTCGACCTACAAGCCTCCGCTCGCCCATGCAACCACAGGGCACGCGCAGCTCGTCGCCCGCTGGACCGGACCTTGCGCGCCAGGGCAACATCCCGGCGACAGCATTCTGGACACCGGCATCATTCGGGACAGCAGCGGCAAGCTCGAAGAGCCCAAGGCCAAGAGTGTGAAGTCGGACACCCCCGACACGACATCAACAAAGGGCAGGCACATCGGCAAAGTGCCGGCGAAGGGCATCCCAGGGGCAACGCCGGTACCGAACGCGAGCAGCCTCACGCCCCCGGCGAAGACCGGCGCGCCGCCGGCGGCGGCGCCAAAGCCGAAGCGCGTCGCGCCCGCGCCGACGGGCACCCCGCCGGCCCCTGGCGCAAACAGCGTTACGCCCGCGCCAAGCGCCAACCCACCCGCCACGAATCCGAAGAGCGTCGCGCCCGCGCCGACGGGCACCCCACCCGCCCCGAGCCAATAAGGAGTGCCGATGGCACACAACCTGTACCAGAGCCTGCAGTCATTTCCCATCGCCGGCGGCAAGACCGGCCGCTACTATTCGCTCCCCGCGTTGGAGCAGGCCGGCCTGGGCAAGATCTCTCGCCTGCCGGTATCGATCCGTATCGTGCTCGAATCGGTGCTGCGCAACTGCGACGGAAAGAAGATCACCGAGGAGCACGTGCATCAGCTCGCGCGCTGGGCCCCCAATGCGGCACGCAGCGACGAGATTCCGTTCGTCGTCGCGCGCGTGGTATTGCAGGATTTCACCGGTGTGCCCCTGTTATGCGATCTCGCCGCCATGCGCGGCGTCGCCCAGCGCATGGGCAAGAATCCGAAAGTGGTGGAGCCGCTGGTGCCGGTCGATCTGGTCGTCGATCATTCGGTACAGGTCGACTACTACGGCACCAAGAATGCCCTCGACCTGAACATGAAAGTCGAATTTCAGCGCAACGCCGAACGCTACAAGTTCATGAAGTGGGGCATGCAGGCATTCGACACGTTCAAGGTCGTGCCGCCGGGCATCGGCATCGTGCACCAGGTCAACCTCGAGTACCTGGCGCGTGGCGTGCACCAGAAAGATGGGATCTACTATCCGGACACCTTGGTCGGCACCGATTCGCACACGACCATGATCAATGGCATCGGCGTGGTGGGCTGGGGCGTCGGCGGCATCGAGGCCGAAGCGGGCATGCTCGGCCAGCCGGTCTACTTCCTCACGCCCGACGTGGTCGGGGTGCATCTGAAAGGACGACTGATGGAAGGCGTGACCGCAACCGACCTGGTGCTCGTCGTCACCGAGATGCTGCGCAAGGCGAAGGTCGTGGGCAAGTTCGTCGAATTTTTCGGCGAAGGTGCCGCGTCGCTGCCGGTTCCGGATCGCGCGACCATCGGCAACATGGCGCCCGAGTACGGGGCGACAATGGGCTTCTTCGCCGTCGACGACAAGACGGTCGAGTACCTCGTCAATACCGGGCGCACAAAGGAGGAAATCGAGGCCTTCGAGGCCTACTTCCGCGCGCAGGGGTTGTTCGGCATGCCCTCGGCCGGCGCCATCGATTACTCGCAGACGCTCGAACTGGACCTCGCCACGGTGGTGCCCAGCTTGGCCGGCCCGAAGCGGCCGCAGGATCGCATTACGCTGCCGAAGATGAAGGAATCGTTTAACAGCCTGTTCTCCAAGCCGGTGGCCGAAAACGGTTTCAATCAACCGGCCGACAAACTCGGCCGCCGCTATAGCACCAAGCTCCTCAAGGTCCCCGCGCAGCCGGCCGGCGACAGTGCGCAGCAACTGCCTAACAACGGTCATCCCCGCGACCTGGTGGAGATGGTCGACAACCGGCCGACGCCGGACCGGGTGCCGGCGATGCACGCCAAGCCCGTCGATATCGGCAACGGCGACGTGCTCATCGCCGCGATTACCTCGTGCACGAACACCTCCAACCCAGGCGTGCTGTTGGCTGCGGGTCTGCTGGCGAAGAAGGCGGCAGCCAAGGGCCTCACGGTGCAGCCGCATATCAAGACTTCGCTCGCACCTGGCTCGCGCGTGGTCACCGATTATCTGGAGAAGGCCGGGCTTTTGCCCGAGTTGGAAAAACTCAACTTCTATCTTGCCGGCTACGGCTGCACCACCTGCATTGGCAATTCCGGCCCGCTCGACCCGGCCATCGAGGAGGCCATCACACAGAACGACCTCGTTTGCGCGGCGGTGCTGTCGGGCAACCGCAATTTCGAGGCGCGCATCCATCCCAACATCAAGGCCAATTTTCTCGCTTCGCCGCCGCTGGTGGTTGCCTTCGCCATTGCCGGCCGCGCCAACATCGACATGACCTCCGAGCCGCTGGGCGACGGCCGCGACGGCAAGCCGGTGTTTCTGCGCGACATCTGGCCCACGGCGCAGGAAGTCGGCGCGGTGATGCAATACGCCACGGACCCGGCGACCTATCGCCGCCTCTACGGCGATTTCACCAAGGACAATCCGCTGTGGAACAGCGTCCCGACATCGAAGGGCCAGGTCTACGTCTGGGACCGCTCGACCTATATCGCCGAGCCACCGTTCTTCAAGGATTTCACCATGCACCCCGGCACCGCGCACGACATCCATGGCGCGCGTGCGCTGGGCATCTTCGGCGATTCGGTGACTACCGATCACATCAGTCCTGCCGGTTCGATCAAGCCGACGTCGCCGGCGGGCATCTATCTGCTCGAGCACGACGTGGCGGTGCCCGACTTCAACAGCTATGGCTCACGTCGTGGCAATCACGAGGTGATGATGCGCGGCACCTTCGCCAACGTGCGCATCAAGAACCTGATGCTGCCGCTGAAGGCGGACGGTGCGCGCACCGAAGGTGGCGTGACGATCCTGCAGCCGGAGGGCAAGGAGACCTCGATCTACGAGGCGGCGATGACCTACATCGCGCGCGGCACACCGACCATGGTGTTCGCGGGCGAAGAGTATGGCACCGGGAGCTCGCGTGACTGGGCGGCCAAGGGCACGCAGTTACTCGGGGTCAAGGTGGTGGTGGCGCGCAGCTTCGAGCGCATCCACCGCTCCAACCTGGTCGGAATGGGCGTGCTGCCGTGCCAGTTCAAGGGCGCCGACAGCGTGACCTCGCTCGGCATCGTGGGCAATGAGACCTTCGATCTCACCGGCGTGGAGGCAGGCGTCCGGCCACAGATGGATGTGACCCTGACGATTCATCGCCGCGATGGTTCGACGCAGGCGGTCCCGGTGCTGCTGCGTATCGATACGCCGATCGAAGTCGACTACTACCTGCATGGGGGCATTCTGCCGTTTGTCTTGCGCGAGCTGCTGGCGGCGTGAGCGGGCGCAGGCAGGCCGCAGTCATCTGCGCGCCGGCGTAACGCCCACAGGGAAGCCAAGGGCCCCTGCGCGGGAGAGGCATGCCCGACGGCAACCCGCTTCGCCGCGCCCTGCCGCTGTTTCTGCTTGCCGGGCTGTGCCTGTCGTCGCTCGACGCCACGGCAAAGTACCTGGTGCGCGATCACGACCTGTTCCTCGTCGTCTGGGCGCGCTATGCGGGCCAGATGCTGGTGGTCACGCCGTTTGCCTGGCAGCGTATCGGGCCGGGATTCTGGCGTACGCGCCATCCGGCGCTGCAATTCCTGCGCTCGGCGTTCTTGCTCGCGGCGACGCTGTGCTTCTTTGGCGCGTTGCGCTACCTGCCCTTGGCAGAGGGTTCGGCGATCACGTTTCTGGCACCGATCTTTGTCATCGTCCTGTCCGGGCCGCTGCTCGGCGAGCGACCCACGCGCAGTCGCTGGGTGGCCTCGCTCGCCGGGTTCATGGGCATCCTGATCCTGGTCCGGCCGGGATCGGCGATCTTTCATCCGGCAACGCTGCTGCTCGTTGTCGCCGCGCTTTGCAACGCATTCTATTTCCTCATGACGCGCAAGCTCGCCGGCGAGAATGCGTACACGACGCTCGTCTACAGCGCGCTCGTGGGCACCGTTGGGCTCTCGCTCGCGTTGCCGTGGCAGTTTCATGGCGACGCGCCGACGCTCCATGATGCGGCGCTGCTCCTGCTGCTGGGATTGTTCGCCGGCCTCGGGCACTGGTTCGTCATCCGCGCCTACCTGCTGGCACCGGCGTCGCAGCTCACCCCGTTTGCTTACTTGCAAATGATTTGGGCGACGCTCTACGGCTTCGTGATTTTTGGCCAGTTGCCCGACCGCTGGTCGGCGCTCGGCATGGTGGTCATCGTCGCGAGCGGGCTGTGGCTCGCGTTACAGGAGCGCTGGCCGATGCGCCGCGTGCTGCCGCCAGCGCGGCACTGAGTTACGCGTTGCGCACGGCGCTCTGGCGCGCGATCCAGCGCGTCAGCGAGCGCCACTGTTCCCAGTCCTGCTCGGCGCGCGAGCGCGGCAGATCGAACACCGTCAGGCCGTCGCGGGCGCAATACACGTAGACCTGCGTCTGCCGCAGGTGCGCCACCAAGGGATAGCCGCAGCCCTCGAGGAACTCCTCGAGCTCATTGGCGCTGTGCGTGCGGGCGTCGACCCGCATCGCGACCAGGCCGATGGCGACCTCGCCTTTTTTCACCGCCTTGTATTGGCCGATCTGATCAAGAAAATGCCGTGTCGCACCGATGTCGAAGGCACTCGGCGACACAGGCACGAGCAGCACGTCGGCGCGGCGCATCGCATCGCGCAGCGCCTCCCCGTGCAACTCGGCAGGGGTATCGATCACCAGCCAGTGCGGGGCGTCGCTCTTGAGGTCTTTTTTTCCACCATCCGGGGTCCAGCCGCCGATGGCCGGAAAAAGCTTCGGTCGCCGGCCCAGCCATTCACTCGCCGCACGGAGCGGATCGAGGTCAGCCAGCACCACGCGCTGTTTGCGTCCGGCGAGCCAGCCGGCGACATTGGTCGCCAGCGTCGTCTTCCCGCTGCCGCCCTTGGGGTTAGCCACCACCAGCGTCTGCATTGCGCTCCTCCCTTCGCGCGCATCTTAGCGCCAAATGCCAGGCGAGGCGCGCTACAGGTCAGGCAGGACCGCGAGGAGCGGCTCGACGGCGGCCGCGCCCAGGCGGCGGCTGCGCTCGCCGCTCCAGCCGACGGCGTCGTCGGGAAGGTCGGCGTTGTCCTTGAAGGGCATCTCCAGGGTCAGCGCCAGGCAACCAAAGCTGTGTCCCACATACTTTGACGCCAGGGTGAGGTTGATCTTGGTCTCCTTGTCGCTGGAGTAGCCATGCACGTCCTGGAAGTCGGGGCTCGCCCGCTTGAACGCGGCACCGAAGGCGCGCTGCAGCGTGTCCTGCTTGGGCGTGAAACCAGGCAGGCGCTCGCAGCCGTCGACAAAGACGTAGGGAAGGCTCTCGTCGCCGTGCACGTCAAGAAAGGCGTCGACGCCCGTTTCGTGCATGGCGGCACGCACGTGCAACACCTCGGGACTGCGTTCGACGGTCGGTGCGCCCCACTCGCGATTGAGGTTTGCGCCCGCGGCGTTGGTACGCAGGTTGCCCCGAACCGAACCGTCGGGATTCATGTTCGGGACGATGTGCACGACGGCCCGCGCAAGCAATGACCGGGCGACCGGATCGCTGCGCTCGAGCAAGCGCTCGAGCATGCCCTCGACGAACCATTCGGCCATCGTCTCGCCCGGATGCTGGCGCGCGATCACCCACAGCGCGCGTTTGCCCGCCGCGGGCGTGCCCACGGTCACCACGTTCATGTCGCGTCCTTCGACCGTGCTGCCCAGATCGCGTACCCGGGCAAGCGGTGAATCCTCGGCTCGTCCCAGGAGATCCAGGTGCCGTTCCCACGAATACGGCTCGAAATACGCGTACCACACCGAGTCGCGATCGGGGCGGTGCGCGATCTCGAGCGTGGCGCCGTCGAAGCGGGTCGGCACCCGGAACCATTGCCGGCGATCGTAGGAGGCGACGGCGCGGTAGCCCGGCCACCCGTCGACATAAGTGCACACACCGGCGTTCTCGAAGCGGATGCGACAATCCTGGTCGCGCACGCCCTGCACACGAAAGAAGAACCATTGCCGGAACTCGGCGTGGGAATCGGCGCGGATATGCACGCGCAGGTCATCCGCGCGCTGGTCAGCGATCGTCTCGATGGCGCCGGCGTCAAAGCCGTGGCTGATTTTGAGCATGAAAGTTTGGTGAAGCGAGGTTGCCGGCGTTGAGCCGCGATCACGCGCCGGAAGTGCCAAAGCGAACGCCCGCTATGCTACCATCGCCTCCACCGCAGCGGACGCCGGTGCCGCTACGCCGACGCCGGTGCCTGCGGGGCGCAACGTCATGGGAGGCGCACATGAGCACGGCAACCCAAACCCCGCCCTCGTTTACCACCAAACTGTCGCCGGGCTGGTCACTCGCATTGGGCGTCTTGCTGCTGATCGCGGGCGTCGCCGCACTGCTCTATCCGGTTGTCGCCGCGGTCGCCGCGGCGCTCTATGTTGGCTGGTTCGCGCTGATCGCCGGGGTTATCGCCATCGCTATCGCGATCAAGACACGCGCGGAGCCCGAATTCGGCTGGCGCCTGCTCGTGGGCGTCGTCTACCTCGCCCTGGGTTTCCTGCTCGTCGCCAACCCCATCGCGGGGGCCGCGTCGCTGGCGTTGATCGTCGGCGCGCTGCTGGCCGTGGCGGGAGTGGTCGAGATCGTTCTGGCGTTTCGCGTCAAGCCGCACAAAGGCTGGGGGTGGCTACTTGCCAACGGCATCGTGTCCATCGGCCTGGCGATCCTGATCGCCATCGGCTGGCCGCTCGAATCGCTGGTGTTAATCGGTTACCTGGTCGGCTTCCAGATCATTTTCTGCGGCGTCGCGCGAATCGCCCTGGGCATGGGCGCGCGCGATGCGACGCCCGCGCCCAAGCCGGGCGCCTGACCGGCGCGCGTTGCGTGGACGTCGCTCTACCGAGCCGCGCTCGCGGCGCACCCACCTCGCGCAGCGACCAGCGCGCGGATTACGAGGCGAACAAGCTCAACAAACGCCTGCGGCGTCTGGTCGGCCAGGCCATCGCCGATTTTGCGCTGATCGAGGCCGGCGACCGTGTGATGGTGTGCCTGTCGGGAGGCAAAGACAGCTACGGCCTGCTCGACATCCTGCTCTCGCTCAAGGACCGGGCGCCGTTGCCTTTCGAGTTGATCGCCGTCAATCTCGATCAGAAACAGCCCGGCTTTCCGGCCGACGTTTTGCCGAGCTATCTCGCCTCGCGCGGGGTGCCCTACCACATCGAAGAGCAGGACACGTACCGCGTCGTCAAACGCCTGATTCCCGAGGGCAAGACGATGTGTTCGCTGTGCTCGCGCCTGCGCCGCGGTGCGCTCTACCGGGTCGCAACCGAGCTCGGCGCGACCAAGATCGCGCTCGGCCACCATCGCGACGATATCGTGGCGACGTTTTTTTTGAACCTGTTCTTCGGTGGCAAGCTCAAGACGATGCCGCCCAAACTCGTTTCCGATGACGGCAAGCATGTCGTCATTCGTCCGCTTGCCTACGTGCGCGAGCGCGACTTGGCGCGCTACGCGCAAGCAATGGCGTTTCCGATCATTCCATGCAATCTGTGTGGCGCGCAGGAGAACCTGCAGCGGCAGCAGGTGGCCGCGATGCTGCGCGAATGGGAGCGCAAGTACCCCGGCCGTGGCGAATCGATCTTCAACGCGCTGGGCAACGTCGTCACCACCCACCTGTTCGACCGCGCGCTGCGCGACTTCGCCGCGATCCGCGCCGGCGGTGATCCTGTGCCCGGCGGCGACCTTGCCTGCGACGCCGATCCGGCGCACGCCGGCCCGGCTCCGCTTCGCTTCGCGCCGCGAGCGGCCGACTGAAGCGTTCCATGGCCGGAGCCACGCTTCGTGCCGCGACGACAACAACGCGCCGTCAGCGCGGGCTCGCCCGCGACGCGTGCGCGTTTTCGAGCGCGCTCCTTTTGGCGCTTTCCTGTCTCGGTGCAACCGCGGCGGCAGCCCAGACCGAGACGCTCTCCGGGGCCGCGCTCTTGTCCGCGCTCAAGGCCGGCGGCCTGATTCTCTACTTCCGCCATGCCTCCACCGATTTCGGCCAGAACGACGAACAGATGACCGGCTTCGAGGATTGCGCCCGGCAGCGCAATCTGACAGATCGCGGGCGCGACGAGGCGCGAGCGATCGGTACGGCGATCGCGCGGCTGGGGCTTCCCATTGGCGATGTGCTGGCGAGCCCGTTCTGCCGCACGATGGAGACGGCCCGGCTCATCTTTGGCCGCGCGAGCGCATCCACGGCAGTGCGCGGCGGCCCGGCGAGCGGCGGGGCAACGGAGCGCTATGCGGCCTTACGCGAGCTTTTGTCCACGGCCCCGGCTGCGGGCACCGATCTGGTCATCGTCAGCCATGGCAACCCTTTGCACGCGGTTGCAGGCGAAATCAATCTTGCGGAGGGTGAAGCGGCGGTGATACGGCCGCTGGGCGCGGCAGGGTTCCGCATCGTGGCACGGATCCCCAAGGACGGCTGGGTCACCCTGGTCTCCGCCCGGATTCCGGCATCTCAGGCGCTCGCCATTGCCGGCCCGGGTTTGCCAAACGCCCTGCATTAGATCGCATCCGCCTCGGCGAGTCGCTCGATAAAAACGCGCTCGCCATACCTGCACCTGCCAGCGCGGCTACTTGACACTCGACTTGCTCTGTCCGAACAGAATGTCCTTCGTCTGCGCATCGGTGGCGGTGGGCTGGACGTTGATCGTCTTGGCCAGTGCATAGGCGCGCTCGACCGCCGGCCGTGCCTTGATGGCCTCCTTCCAGCGCTTCAGATGCGCGAACTCGTCGATATCCTGTTGCTGGCGGTCCGGCAGGACCCAAGGGTAGCTCGCCATGTCGGCAATCGAGTATTCGCCGGCGATGAACTCGCGCTCGGCGAGGCGCTTGTTCAGCACCGCGTAGAGTCGGCCGGTCTCGCGCACGTAACGGTCGATCGCGTACGGGAGCTTCTCCGGTGCGTAGAGGGCGAAGTGGTGATTCTGTCCTGCCATCGGTCCGAGGTTTCCCATCTGCCAGAACAGCCACTGGATGCAGTCGAGCCGGGCGCGCGAATCCGCGGGAATGAAGCGGCCCACCTTGTCGGCCAGGTAGAGCAGGATCGCGCCGGACTCGAACATGGACAGTGGTGCGCCGCCATCCGCGGGGGCCTGGTCGACGATCGCAGGAATGCGATTGTTGGGCGAGATGCGCAGAAACGCCGGATCGAACTGTTCGCCCTTGCCGATATTGACCGGACGGATGGTGTACGGCAGCCCCGTCTCCTCGAGAAAGATGGTGAGCTTGTGGCCGTTAGGTGTCGTCCAGTAATAGAGATCGATCATGTCAGAAGGTACCCGGGTAGGCGCCACCGTCGAGCAACAGGTTTTGCGCGTTGAGGTATCCGGCTTGCACGCTGCACACATAGGCGCACAGCGCGCCAAACTCGGAGGCATTGCCGAAGCGCCCGCTGGGATTGGCATCGCGCATGAGGCGCGCCGTTTCTTCGATTGATTTGCCGGAGTTCTGTGCCCGCAGCGCAATGTTGCTGCGCAGGCGATCGGTATCGAACGCTCCCGGAAGAAGATTGTTGATCGTCACCCCATGCCGCGCGACCTTGCGCGCGAGGCCGGCGATGAAACCGGTGAGTCCGCTGCGTGCGCCGTTGGACAGCCCAAGCACGTCGATGGGCGCCTTGACCGCGGACGACGTGATGTTGACGATGCGTCCGAACTTGCGCGCGATCATGCCGTCAATGGTCGCCTTGATGAGCTCGATGGGCGTGAGCATGTTGGCGTCGAGGGCGCGTATCCAGGTCGCGCGATCCCAGTCCCTGAAATCGCCCGGCGGCGGCCCGCCGGCATTGTTGATCAGGAGGTCGGGTTGCGGGCAGGCGGCAAGCGCCGCCGCGCGGCCCTCGACGGTGGTGATGTCGCAGGCGACCCATTGCACCGCGCGGCCGCTGCTCGCTTGGATCGCTGCGGCAGTTTCACGCACGGTGTCGGCCGCGCGAGCGCAGATCGTTACCGCGACGCCCTCTTGGGCCAGCGCTTCGGCGCAGCCGCGCCCGAGGCCTTTGCTCGCGGCGCAAACGAGCGCCGTCTTGCCTTCGAGTCCGAGATCCACGCCGCGCCCTGCGCCTCGCGTCAGTCGGCAGCGACCGAGACGCGTCGCGCGGCAGAATCGCGCCGCCGCACCTGCAGCACGGTGCCGATGGCCAGCAACATGGCGCCGGCAATGGCCGCGAACACGGTGCGCGGGAGCCCGTGGTCGAGCAGGCTGCCGATCACGACCGGGGCGATGGTCGCGCCCAGGTCGTAGCCGGAGTAGACGAAGCCGTACACACGGCCCGACGCCCCCGCGGGCGTTGCGTTGCGCACGATCATGTCGCGCGAGGGGCCGGTCGCGCCGAGCACGAAGCCGGTGAGGGCGAACAGCGGCACGGCAAGCAATGCGGCTACCGGCACGGCGGCGACGAAGAGCATGAGTGCGGCCCCGGCGGCCAAGCCGCTGGCGGCGACCCGATCGTGATGCGCGGTGCGTGCGGCGAGAAACCCGCCCGCGAGAATGCCGGTGGTGCTGCCGAGCAAATACGCCGCGAGCGCCGAGGTCGCCACCGCCAGGGGAATGCCGTAGGCCGCGTTAAGCGCGGTGCCGGCGAAGGTCTGAATGCCGATACTGCCCAGCGTCAGCACGCAGAAGTAGGCGAAGCAGAGCAGGATGGGTCGTTGCAGGAAGAGCGTCACGCTGCCGGCGCGAGAGGTGGGCGCAACCGTGGCGTGGGGGCGGCTTGCGAAGGCGCCCTTCTGCAGTGCGAAGGCAGCGAGCGCCACCAGGCCTGCGCTGCCGATGCACAAGAGCGCCATGCGCCAGCCGAACGCGCTGCCGATGCCAAAGCTCACGATCGGGGCGGCAACATAGCCCAAGCTGCCGCCGATGCCGTGCACGCTGTAGGCGTGTCCCAGCCGGCGCGGGTCGACATTGGCGTTGAGGACGGCAAAGTCCGCCGGATGGAAGACGCCGTTGCCGATGCCCATGAGCACCACCAGCGGAAACAGCCAGTAGACGCCGGGAATGAACGAAGCCAGCAGCAAGCCTCCGGCCAGGAGCCCCATGCCGCCGAGCAGGACCGGGCGGGCACCAAAACGATCGACGGCAAATCCGGCCGCAAACTGGGAGGCGCCGCTCGCCAGGTAGAACACACTGATGAGCGCGCCGAGCGTCGCGTAGCCGACGCCAAATTCGGCCTTGAGCAGCGGAAACAGCGGCGCCAGCGTGAGCTGGAAGAAGTGCGACAGGCAGTGCGCCGAGCCGACCAACCCGATCACCCGGGCATCGCGACGAAGCGCCGTGCGGTCGGCGACGGAAGCAGCGGCAGTCAAGCGTTCGGTGGTCCCAAAAACGTCGATTATAACGTGCGCCTGCTCCGCCCGTGGAACGCCGCGGCGCACTTTGCCTCCAACGCCTGGTGCCCCAATATAGGCAGCGTTGAACGCCGTGCCGGCTCGCCGGCAACCGCAACTGACCGGATCGCCGGCCGCGCGGACTTTCGAAGCGCTTGAGGAGATCATCGATGCAACCGAAGATCAAGAAGGACGATGCCCAATGGAAGGCACAGCTGACCCCGGAGCAGTTCCGGGTAACACGGCAGAAGGGAACCGAGGCGCCGTTCAGCGGCAAGTATTGGCAAACCGAGGCAGAGGGCACCTACCGCTGTGTGTGTTGTGGCACGCCGTTGTTCGAATCGAGTACCAAGTTCGACGCCGGCTGCGGCTGGCCGAGCTTCTACGCACCGACAGCCGGCGAGAGTCTGCGCACCCACGAAGACGGCAGCCATTTCATGCGCCGCACCGAGGTCCTTTGCGCGTCCTGTGATGCCCACCTCGGGCACGTGTTCGACGACGGTCCGCAGCCGACCGGCCTGCGCTATTGCATGAATTCGGCCTCGCTCGACTTCGAGCCGAAGGATAAGGGCTGAACACCCCATGCGCGTGCTGCTCGCCGAAGACGACGTGATGATCGGCGCAAGCGTGCGCCAGGGACTGCGCCAGGACGGGTTTGCCGTCGACTGGGTCGAAGACGGCCGCGCGGCTGAACTCGCCCTCGCCGAGCGCGTGCACGACGCGATCGTGCTCGACCTCGGGTTGCCCAAGCGGCTGGGCTTAGACGTGCTGGGAACCATGCGCCGCCAGGGTGATATGCGGCCGGTGATCATCCTTACCGCGCGCGACGCGGTGGCCGATCGCGTGGCCGGCTTGAATGCGGGTGCGGACGACTATGTGGTCAAGCCATTCGACTTAGACGAGCTCTCCGCACGTTTGCGCGCCCTGCTGCGGCGAAGCTCCGGCCGCGCAGGGCCGCTGCTGGTCCATGGCGAGCTCGAGCTCAACCCGGTCACGCATGAGGCGTCATTGAAGGGCGCCCCATTGCCGTTGTCGCCGCGCGAGTTCGCTCTGCTCGAGGCGTTACTCTCGCGTCCGGGTGCGATCCTGTCGCGCACGCAACTCGAAGACAAGCTCTACGGCTGGAGCGACACGGTGGAGAGCAATGCGGTCGAGGTGCACCTTCACGCCCTGCGCCGCAAGCTTGGCGCGGACTTCATCCGCAATGTCCGTGGCGTCGGCTGGATGGTTTCCCGCCCGGAGGCAAAGCGTTGATGTCGATCCGGCGCGAGCTCTTGGCGTGGCTTTTCGGCGTGCTGCTCGCCGGCATTGCCGTCGCCGCAGTCGGTACCTATTGGCGCGCGCGCGACGAGGCGAACACGCTCTTCGATCACCAGCTACAGGAGATGGTCGCCTCGCTCACCGACGCGCCCTTTGCCGCAGCGCCTGCGGGGCCTGGCAGCGAGGCCGGCGCCGATGCGCTGGTGGTACAGATCTGGGATCGCAACGGCGTGCAGCTCTACCTGTCGCAGCCGCAACGCGAGCTGCCGCAACACGCCCAGTTGGGCTTCACCAACCTGCACACGGCGCAGGGCGAGTGGCGCGTATTCAGCGCGCTCGCCGGCGGGCAGGTCATTCAGGTCGCGCAGCCGATGCGGGCGCGGCGCGAACTGGCGACCAGCATGGCGCTGCGCACGATCGTGCCCCTGCTCGCGGTCATGCCGGTGCTGGGGTTTCTGATCTGGCTCATCATCGCCCGCGGGCTGCAACCCCTGGAGCGCGTCGCGGCCGCCGTTTCGCGCCGCTCCCCGACCCAGCTTGAGCCCCTTGCTGAGCGCGGTCTGCCACGCGAAGTGCGGCCGTTGGTGCAGGCGCTCAACGGTCTCTTGCAGCGCTTGGGGGAGACCCTCGCCGCGCAGCGCACCTTCATCGCCGACGCGGCGCACGAGCTGCGCACGCCCCTGACTGCAGTCCATCTGCAGGCGCAGCTCGCCGAGCGCGCGAGCAGCGACGGCGAACGCGTGAAGGCGCTCGCCGAGCTCAAGTCCGGACTCGAGCGCGCGACGCGGCTGTCCGAACAGCTGCTCACGCTCGCGCGCGCCGAGCCCGGCGTCGACAGCAGCGAGCGTGCCGCGCAGACGATCGATCTCGCCCCGCTCGCGCGCGAGGTGATCGAGGAACTCGCGCCGCTGGCGGCACAAAGGGGCATCGACCTGGGCTTGAGCGAGGCCGCGGCAACGCCCGTTTCCGGGGACCGCGAGGCGCTGCGCACTCTGCTCAGTAACCTCGTCGACAACGCGCTGCGTTACACCGCGAGCGGTGGCCGCGTCGATGTGGCCACCGTGCAGGAGGGCGATCGAAGCGCGCTGTGGGTTCGCGACAACGGCCCGGGGATCGCGCCTGCCGAGCGCGAGCGCGTGTTCGATCGCTTCTACCGCGGGCAGCCAGATGGCGATCCGACCGCGCGCGTGCGCGGCAGCGGCCTTGGATTGGCGATCGTCAAACGCGTCGCCGAGCGGCACGGCGCGCGCATCGAGCTGGGCCCGGGCATCGACGGCGCGGGCCTCGGCGTAAGCGTCCATTTTCCGGCCGCTGCGGCTTAAGTCTGCCTTAAGTCTCGGCTCGTAACTTGGCACGACGCGGGATTTCAATCCGGTCCCGCTCATTTCCTCGAGGAGCAAGCGATGCAAGCGAATACTTTTAGACGCAGCGCGGTCGCACTGGCAATCGCAGCGGCGTTTGCCGTCGGCGTCGGCGTCGCCGATCGCGTCGGACTGCACACGGCGAGCGCCGCCAACGCGGTTGCGCCGGCTGTTGCACCGACCCCGGTCGTGTCGACTGGCGCCGCCCTTCCCGCCGCCGCACTGCCCGACTTCAGTGGCCTGGTCGAGAGGTACGGCGCCGCGGTGGTCAACATCAGCGTCGTGCAGGGCACCAAGACTTCTGCCCACGTTCCGCGCACGCAGATGCCCGACGAAGAAGACCTGCCGCCGTTCCTGCGCAACCTGCCGTTCCAGTTCCAGTCTCCAGACCAGCCGCAGGAGCGCGGCCCGACGCGCGGTGTCGGCTCCGGCTTCATCGTCAGTCCCGATGGCATCATTCTCACCAACGCACACGTCGTCGACGGCGCCGATGAGGTGAGCGTCAAGCTCACCGACAAGCGCGAATTCACCGCCAAGGTCCTGGGCTCCGACAAGACGACTGACATCGCGGTTTTGAAGATTGCCGCGAACGATCTTCCGTACGTGAAGATTGGTGATCCGAAAGCGACCCGGGTCGGCGAATGGGTGGTAGCGATCGGCCAGCCCTTCGGCTTTGAGAACACCGTCACCGCAGGCATCGTCAGCGCCAAGTCGCGTTCGCTGCCCGGCGATTCGTATGTGCCTTTCATTCAGACCGACGCCGCGGTCAACCCCGGCAACTCGGGCGGCCCGCTGTTCAACCTGAAAGGCGAGGTCATCGGCGTCAACTCGCAGATCTTCAGCCGCAGCGGCGGCTTTCAAGGTTTGGCTTTCGCGGTCCCGATCGACGTCGCGATGCAGGTCAAGGACGAAATTCAGCATGACGGCAAGGTAAGTCACGGCCGGCTCGGCATCGCCATCCAGGAAGTCAATCAGGCCCTGGCACAGAACTTCGGCCTGAAGTCTCCCAGCGGCGCCCTGGTGGCCTCGGTGGAGAAGGGCAGCCCCGGAGACAAAGCCGGGTTGCGCCCGGGCGACGTCATTCTCAAGCTCGACGGCAAGGAGATCTCGCGTTCATCGGATCTGCCGCCGATGGTGTCCTCGCTTAAGGCGGGATCCAAGGTCACGCTCGAAGTGTGGCGCGACGGCTCCTCCACGGAGCTCAGCACGAACGTGGGCGAGCTCAAGGACACCACCGTCGCCATGGGCGGCGACAAGGAGTCACTGGGCAAGGCCAAGCTTGGCATCGCCGTGCGCCCACTCACCGCGGATGAGAAGCACGGCACCGACCTCTCCGACGGCCTGGTCGTGCAGGACGTTGCCGGCGCCGCCGAGCGCGCCGGTGTGCGTCCGGGTGATGTGATCGTTGCGGTGAACAACACGCCGGTCAAGAGCGTCGAGCAGCTCAGGAGCCTGGTCGACAAGGCAGGTAAGACCGTTGCGCTCCTGGTGCAACGCGACGAAGCGCGGATCTTCATTCCCATCACGCTGGGCTAATCCACGCGAAGCGCCCTTCCCTCCCCCTGGCGCCGCTCCGGTTCGCGGTGCCCTCTCAAAGCGGACGGCAATCCCGTCCGCTTTTTTTCGCCGCAGGCGACTTGACAGCGGCTAATATTGAAATGATATCATTACGCTATCGTTACCGGCCGTCTTCACGGCTGGGTGCACGACACGGAGGAGGCCATGCAGCCGAGTGTGCAAAACCCGGGCCGAAACGCCCACACCGAGCGACCGATCGGTACCTGGAGCGGCTTTGTCTCGCTCGCCATCGGCATCGGGCTCATCGCCGCCGGCATCTGGCTGCTTCTCCATGGGCTGATCGCCGACCGGCCGACATCGGTAGGCGCCGTTCTGACCGTGGTACTGCTCTTCATTGCACTCGAAGCCTTCGGTGTGCTCTTCCTTGCCGGGTTGTTTACGGTGCAGCCGAACGAAGCGGCGATCCTGCAGCTGTTCGGCAGCTACCGCGGCACGACGCGTGTGAGCGGCCTGCGCGGCACCAATCCGTTCTACACGCGGCGCAAGATTTCGCTACGCGCACGCAATCTCAACGGCGACAAGCTCAAGGTCAACGACAAGCAGGGCAACCCGATCGAAATCGCCGCCGTCGTCGTCTGGCGCGTCGATGACTCGGCCAAGGCGACCTTCGACGTCGACAACTACGAGAATTACGTGCAACTACAGAGCGAGGCCGCGGTACGGCACCTTGCCTCGGCCTTCGCCTACGACGAGGGCGACGGCGGCGTCGTCGCCGGGGGAACGCATCAACCGACGCTGCTCGCCAGTGCCGACCTGGTTACCCGTGCGCTGGTGCTTGAGTTGCAGGAGCGCCTGAGCAAGGCCGGGGTCGTGGTCGAGGAAGCGCGCCTCACGCACCTCGCCTACGCGCCTGAGATCGCCCAGGTGATGCTGCGCCGCCAGCAGGCCGAGGCGGTCATCACCGCGCGACGCAAGATCGTCACTGGCGCGGTGTCCATGGTCGAGATGGCGCTCAACGAGCTGTCCGCCAAAGATGTCGTGCATCTCGACGATGAGCGCAAGGCGGCGATGGTCAGCAATCTCATGGTCGTGCTGTGCGCGGAATCTGAAGTGCAGCCGGTGATCAACACCGGCACGCTGTACAACTGACCGCGCGCCGAGGAGAACATGATGCTTATCGTACGAGGAAAGCATAAGGGCACCTGGACCGCGATCGGGGCGGCGCTGGGCACTGCGCTCGGGACAGCGCTGGGCAACACGCCGCTCGGCCTTGCCGCCGGGGCCGGGGTGGGCCTCGTGGTTGCACTGCTCTCCGGAGCGCCCGGCAAGCGCGTGGGCTAGGCGTGCCGCCGCGCGGTGCCCGATCGGGCCCGAGGCGGGCGGCGCGCCAGGCCGCCACGACACGCTGCACCGCGAATCGCCTAGGCAATGGCTGAACGCAAGGCGTTTCTGCTGCGCGTGGATCCGGGCGTCTGGTCGGCGCTCGAGCGTCTGGCGCAGGCCGAATTGCGCAGTGTCAATGCACAGATTGAATTCCTGCTGCGCGACGCGCTGGCACGGCGTGGAATCAAGCCCAAAGAACTTCACGTTCGAGGAGCGACGCCGCGTGGCAAGGTGGATTGAGCCGATCGCCGCGGTGCTTGCCGCTGCCGAGGCGTTTCACGGTTGTGCGCTGCGCGCCGCGAGCCGCGGCGACGAGCCATTCCTGTTCGCCCTGCACCGTGCAGCAATGCGCGATTATGTCGACGCCGTGTGGGGTTGGGACGAACAGTGGCAGCGCAACCATTTCGCCGCCAACTACGCGCCGCGGCGCCACGCGGTGATCGTGCGCGTCGCACCCGAGGCACAGGACATCGGCCGCATCAGCCTTACGCGCCACTGGCGCAGGTTCTTTCTGCGCGACATCGAGCTTATTGCCGCTGAGCGCAACCGCGGCATCGGCACGGCGATCCTGCGCGCGCTGCTCGCGCTGGCAAGCGCGGAAGGGCGTGCGGTGGAGCTGCTTGTGCTCAAGCACAATCCCGCACAGCGGCTCTACGCGCGCTTGGGATTTCGCATCGTCGCCGACGACGGCGCACGTTTCACCATGCGCGCGCTATAGCGCCTCAGGACAATACGCGCCCGAGCCAGCTGGCAATGGCGCGGACCTCATCCAGGCATACCGAGTGCTGCATGGCATAGCGGTGCCATTCGACGCGGTAACCGGTCGCTTCGAGCATCGCCTTCGAGGCATCGGCCCATTGCAACTGCACGACCGGGTCGGCGCTGCCATGCGCCATGAAGATCGGCAGCGCCCGGTTCGCCTGGGTCGCTTCGGAGGCGAGCCGATCCGGCGCGATGAGATAAGTGGACAGCGCCATGATGCCGGCCAGGCGCTCCTTATGACGGACGCCGGTGTAGAGAGCGATCGCCCCGCCCTGCGAAAAACCGGCGAGAACGATGCGTTCCGAGCGTATCCCGCGCGCGCCCTCGCGCTCGACCAGGGCCTCGAGCTGCGCCTGCGACTCGCGTACGCCGACCAAATCCGCCCGGCTGTAGAGATCGGCACCGGTGATGTCGTACCAGGCACGCATGCGCATGCCGTTGTTGATGCTCACCGCGCGCGTCGGCGCGTGCGGAAACACAAACCGGGTCGGCAGGCCGGGCGGCAGCGCCAGCTCGGCTATGATCGGCACGAAATCGCTGCCGTCGGCGCCCAGTCCGTGCAGCCAAATGACGCTCGCGGTGGGATCGGGCCCGGTTTCGAGTTCGATCGCGGGCAGCAATTCGACGCTCATGCCCGTGTCGCTTGCGCGAAAGGCGCTCGTCTTGCGGCAGGTGCGAGACTAACGTACGGAAGGAGCGTTCGCATTCAAAGCGACGGGGGTAGGCGCAGGCACGGAACCGGCCGCATCCTACCTTGCCTTAACCGTTTGCGCCACGCGCGTGCCTGCCGCGCCGAGCAGTTGCCGCGCCTCAAACCGTTGCCATGCACACACGCGTGACATGCTGACCCGCCGCGACCAGAGACGGGTCGATCGGGTCTGCATGACCTGCGTGCGCATCGCCGCGATCCTCGCGCTCTCGAGGCCGCCGGGACCGGCCTGGGCCCAGGGCGGCCCACCCATGGTCACGGACGATCCCGACACGCCGGGCAATGGGAACTGGGAAATCAATCTCGCGACCTCCGGCAGCCACAGCAGCGGACGCTGGGAAATTGCCGCGCCCGACGCCGACATCAACTATGGTGGGGTGACCGGGCGCAACTGAAGCTCGATCTGCCCTGGACCTTCGTGCGCAGCGACGACGGGGATTGGAAATCCGGACTGGGCGCCGCCCAGATCGGGGTCAAGTGGCGCTTTATGGACAGCGACGAGGCCGGCTTCTCGAGGTCAACCAGTGGGAAGCGGGCGTCATACTCGCGCACAGCTGCACCGCGCAGGTCGAAGGCGTGGGCGAAGTACACACGACATTGACTGCGCACGATGCACAGGCGCTCGTTAACCTCGGCGTGCACTGGAAGTTGAACGGGTTGCTGTACCTGCTCGCGTCAGCCGAACGCCAGTTCGGCCCGCGCAATGACGCGCAAGAGCGCGCTGTGTTCTATTTCGGGCTCCAGATGCTTCGTTGAGGCGGCGTGCCCACGGGGGCCAGCAACGGGCGACACCCGGCACGAGGCTTGCAGCCGCGTTCGCGGCCGCGGGGCCGATGGGCCTTGCAGTCGAGGTCGGCAGACGCAAACTAAGGTAACATGCGCCCCGAATGGGGAAGCTTCTCCTTCGCAATGGCCATAAGCCGTTGATTGGTCCTTTTAATCCAAAAACACGATTTTTGGAGCCGCACGATGCCCCCTCCCTCCACCGCGGCCGCCTTGCGCCAGGTAAGTCTTGACGACAAGTACGAGCTCGAAGCCGGTCGCGTCTATCTGACCGGCGTGCAGGCGCTGGTGCGCCTGCTTATGTTGCAACGTCAGCGCGACCAGGCGGCGGGACTCAATACCGCGGGCTTCGTCTCCGGCTACCGTGGTTCACCTTTGGGTGGTCTTGACCTGGCGCTGTGGGGCGCGCAGAAGTTTCTTGCCCGGGCGCAGATCAAGTTCCAGCCGGGATTGAACGAAGACCTCGCCGCGACCGCGATCTGGGGCAGCCAGCAGGTCAACATGTACCCCGACGCGACCTACGACGGCGTGTTCGCGATGTGGTACGGCAAGGGCCCGGGAGTCGATCGCTGCGGTGACGTGTTCAAGCACGCCAACTTCGCCGGCACCTCCCGCCACGGCGGCGTGCTGGTGTTAGCCGGCGACGACCACGCGGCCAAGTCATCTACCCTGCCGCACCAGTCGGACCACCAGTTCTCGGCGGCGATGATGCCGGTGCTCTATCCGTCGTCGGTGCAGGAGATCATCGACCTAGGCCTGCACGGCTGGGCGATGAGTCGCTACTCGGGCCTGTGGGTCGGCTTCAAATGCGTCTCCGATACCGTCGAGAGTTCGGCCTCGGTGAGCATCGACCCTGACCGGGTGCAGGTCGTCATGCCCGACGATTTTCCGTTTCCGCCCGATGGCGTGCACATCCGCTGGCCCGATCCGTTTCTCGCCACCGAGACGCGGATGCAGGACTACAAGATCTATGCAGCATTGCACTATTGCCGGGTCAACAAGCTCAATCGCATCGTCATCGATTCGCCCAACCCGCGGCTGGGCATCATCACCAGCGGCAAGAGTTACCTCGATGTGCGCCAGGCGCTCGACGACCTGGGGATTACCGAAGCGGATGCCGCCGAGATCGGCATCCGGGTGTTCAAGGTTGCGATGCCTTGGCCGCTCGAACCGGAAACGGTGCGCCATTTCGCCGAAGGACTCGAAGAGATCCTTGTCGTCGAGGAGAAGCGGCAGATCGTCGAATACCAGTTGAAGGAACAGCTCTACAACTGGCGTACGGACGTGCGTCCGCGCGTGGTCGGCAAGTTCGACGAGAAGGGTGAATGGGTGCGCCCGCACGGCGATTGGTTGCTGCCGGCCGCCTCGGAACTCACGCCGGCAATGATCGCGCGGGTGATCGCGCAGCGCATTGAACGGCTCAATCTGCATCCGCGCACGATGGAGCGGCTTCGTGCGCGCGTGGACTGGATCAACGCCAAGGAAACGGCGCTCGCCAAGCCCAAGATCACACTGAACCGCATCCCGTACTTCTGCTCCGGCTGCCCGCACAACACCTCGACCAAAGTGCCCGAGGGCAGCCGCGCGACGGCCGGCATCGGTTGTCACGTGATGGCGATCTGGATGGATCGTTCAACCTCGACCTTCACCCACATGGGGGGCGAAGGCGTGCCCTGGATCGGCCAGGCGCCGTTCACCGCGACCAAGCACATGTTCGCCAACCTGGGCGACGGCACCTATTACCATTCAGGGATTCTGGCGATCCGCGCCGCGGTCGCGGCCAAGGTCAACCTCACCTACAAGATCCTCTACAACGACGCGGTGGCGATGACCGGTGGCCAGCCGGTCGACGGACCGATCTCGCCGGCGCTCATTGCGCAACAGGTCGCCGCTGAGGGGGTGAAGAAAATCGTTGTCGTCAGCGACGAGCCGGAGAAGTATCCGGCCGGCTATTTCGCTGCGGGCATCGAGATCCACCATCGCGACGAGCTCGATGCGGTGCAGCGTGTGCTGCGCGACACGCCCGGCTGCACGGTACTGCTCTACGACCAGACCTGCGCGGCGGAAAAGCGCCGCCGCCGCAAACGCGGCAAGTACCCGGATCCGGCCAAGCGCGTGGTCATCAACGAACTGGTGTGCGAAGGTTGCGGCGACTGCGGCGTGAAGTCGAACTGCGTGTCGGTGGCGCCGCTCGAAACCGAATTCGGACGCAAGCGCGCCATCGACCAGTCCTCGTGCAACAAGGACTATTCCTGCGTCAACGGCTTCTGCCCGAGCTTTGTCACGGTCGAGGGCGGATCCCTGCGCAAGCCGAAAAAGGCCGACGCGGCGGATTTTTCGAACTTGCCCGCCCCTGCACCGGTCGTGACGTCGGCGGAGCCGTACGGGATTCTGGTGACCGGCATCGGCGGCACGGGCGTAGTCACCATCGGCGCCCTGCTCGGCATGGCCGCGCACCTCGAAGGCAAAGGCGTGTCGGTGCTCGACATGACAGGCCTCGCGCAAAAGAATGGCTCGGTGGTGTCGCACGTGCGCATCGCCGACCAACCGGACCAGCTGCATGCGACGCGCATCGCCGCGGGCGAGGCGAAGCTCGTGCTCGCCTGCGACATCCTAACCGGCGTGGGTTACGAGGCAGTGGCGAAGATGCAGCGTGGGGTCACCAAGGCGCTGGTCAATACGGCGCTGGTGATGCCCGCCGATTTCACGCGTGACGCCGATCTCAAATTTCCGCTGGGCTCAATGGAGCAGGAAATCCGCGACGCGGTGGGCCCCGGTGACGCGGAATTCCTCGACGCGACCAAGCTTGCCACCGGTCTCATGGGCGACTCGATCGCGACCAACCTGTTCATGGTTGGCTACGCCTACCAGCGTGGGCTCCTGCCGCTGTCGGAGGCATCCATTCTGCGCGCCATCGAGTTGAATGCCGCCGCGGTGGAATCGAACAAGCAGAGTTTTCAGTGGGGCCGTCTCGCCGCCGTCGACGCCCAGCACGTGCTCGATGCGGCGATCCCGCAGGCCAAGCCCGAGTCGCAGCGGCTGTCCACCTCGCTTGACGAGATGATCTCCCGCCGCGCCGAGTTTCTGACCGGCTACCAGGACGCGGCCTACGCGCGGCGCTATACGGACTTCGTCGCCAAGGTGCGTGCCGTCGAAGCGCAGAAGGTGCCTGAGAAGAGCGCGCTCGCCGAGGCGGTTGCGCGCTACTACTTCAAGCTGCTCGCGATCAAGGACGAATACGAGGTCGCGAGGCTCTATACCGACGGCGAGTTCGTGCGCCGGGTGGCGGCGCAATTCGAAGGCAATTACAAGCTGCGCTTCCACCTGGCCCCGCCACTGACCAACAAGGCCGATGCGGTCACGTCCGAGCCGAAGAAGAGCAGCTACGGTCCCTGGATGCTGGGCGCGTTTCGCGTGCTGGCCAAGATGAAGGGCCTGCGCGGCAGCGCGCTCGACGTGTTCGGCAAGACCGCGGAGCGCAAGGCCGAGCGCCAGCTCATTACCGACTACGAGGCGCTGCTCGATGAGCTCAGCGCCAAGCTTGACGCGCACAATTACGCGGTCGCGGTTGAACTGGCGAGCATTCCCGAGCACATCCGCGGCTACGGCCACGTGAAGGAGCGGCACCTCAAGGCCGCGAAGGCCAAGGAGTCCGAGCTGCTTGCGGTGTTTCGCGCGTCCCCCGCCCGGAGCGCGCCTGTCGTCGAGCGCGTCGCCGCGTAGCGGCAAGGTCAAATCCTCTCGCGCGGCGAGTCGCCGGGGCGCCTCGCCGCGCAATGCGCTCGAAGGGTCGGGCTCGCCTTTACAATAGGCCGTGCCCGACGATCATCTCGCGCCGCCTCCGACGGCCCTTGTCAGCGACCGCGCCCGCGCGTGGTTTGCGACGCAGGGCTGGACTCCGTTCGCGTTTCAGGAGCAGGTCTGGGCGGCCTTCGCGGCCGGTGAAAGCGGACTCGTCCATGCGCCGACCGGTATGGGCAAGACTTATGCCGCATGGCTCGCTCCCCTGCTGCACGGCCCCGAAGGAGCTGAAGGCGCTGCTCCGGCGCTGACCGTCCTCTGGGTCACACCGCTGCGGGCGCTCGCAGGCGACACCGGCCTCGCCCTGCAGCGCGCGGCGCGGGCGCTGCGCCCGCACTGGACGGTCGAAGTTCGCACCGGTGACACGTCGAGCGCGCAACGCGCGCGTCAGGCAAAACGTCTGCCCACGGCGCTGATTACCACGCCCGAATCGCTGACGCTGCTCTTGTCGCGCGCTGACTGGAAGGAACGCTTCGCGCATCTGGCCGCAGTCGTCGTCGACGAGTGGCACGAGCTTTTGTCGACCAAGCGCGGCGTGCAGGTGGAGCTCGCGTTGGCGCGGCTGCGCGCCCTCGCCTGCGATCGCGGCGCCGCGCTGCCAACCTGGGCCCTTTCGGCGACGCTCGCAAACCTCGAACAGGCGCTCGAATGCCTGGTCGGAATACACGGACGTGGCCATATCGTGCGCGGTCTCGATACCAAACAGATCGTCATCGACAGCCTCATCCCGGCGCAGATCCAGCGCTTTCCCTGGGCCGGGCACCTCGGCCTCAAGCAGTTGCCCGAAGTGATCGCCGCGATCGAACGTGCGCAAAGCACGCTCGTGTTCACCAACGTACGCTCGCAGGCGGAGCTGTGGTATCGGGCCCTGCTCGAAGCCCGCCCGCACTGGGCCGGACAGATCGCGCTTCACCATGGCTCGCTCGAGCGCGACGTGCGCGACTGGGTCGAGGCGGGCTTGCGCGAGAACCGCCTGCGCGCCGTCGTCTGCACCTCGAGCCTGGACCTCGGCGTCGATTACCAGCCGGTTGAGCAGGTATTGCAGATCGGCAGCCCGAAGGGCGTCGCCCGCCTGCTGCAGCGCGCCGGACGCAGCGGCCACGCGCCCGGCGCCGTCTCGCGCATCACCGTAGTGCCCACCCACGCGCTGGAGCTCGTCGAGGCTGCGGCGGCGCGCCGCGCCG
>Ga0302324_100003456_pt1 | contig 35612 bp, 31 predicted proteins | sample Palsa_T0_1_FD_201949 | JGI IMG/M metagenome (GOLD analysis project Ga0302324, IMG submission 201949) | Peat permafrost microbial communities from Stordalen Mire near Abisko, Sweden - Palsa_T0_1 | ecosystem: Environmental > Terrestrial > Soil > Palsa > Peat permafrost | place: Sweden: Abisko...
CGCGTGCCGTGATCCAGGAACGGTTTCCTGACGGCGGCGAGATCGACGTGCCGATGCGGGCCTGGTGCTGGCGCGCTGACCGGACCCGCCGCGCCGTCCCCGCTGCTTTCTGAGCCGAGGTCGGCTCAGTTCTGCAGGGGCAGCAGCTCGGAGACGAAGTTTTCGAGGAAGCTGTCGGCATCGCCGCGCGGGCTCGCCGGGCGGACCACGAACTTGGTCAGGCCCGCGGCGACGTACTGCTCGATCAACCGCCGGGCGTCAGCCCAGCTGCCGGCGGCGAGGCTGGCGGGGTCCACGCCCGGGCGCCGCCGCCGCACGGCCTCGACTATCCCCGGCGCGATGCCGTCGGTGCCGACGGCCAGGCTGATCCCGAAGTGATCGGCCTCGACTTCGCGGCCTGCCTGGGCAGCGGCGGACTGGATCGCTTCTCGCCCGGCGCGCGCCTCGTCCGGGGTGAGGAAACTGGCCAGCCAGCCATCACCGAGCCGGCCCACCCGGCGGAGCCCGGCGGGTGCGCTGCCGCCCAGCCAGATATCGATCGGCTTGCTGGGCGGCGGGCCGACGCTGGCCCCGTCGACGGTGAAGAACTCGCCGGCAAACGACACTTTCTCCTGCCGCAGCAGCAGCCGCAGCAACTCCAGGGACTCGTCGAAGACGGCGGCGCGGCGGCCTGGCGGTACCGGGAACAGGGCCAGCTCGTCGGCGCGGGCCGGCTTGAGCCCGAAGACCGGCAGCACCCGGCCCGGCGCGAGCGCGGCCAGCGAGGCGACCTGCTTGGCGACCAGGACCGGGTTGCGTCCCGGCAGCACGGCGACGCCGGTGCCGACCTTCAGGTGCTCGGTCCGGGAAAGCGCGTAGGCCATTCCGACGAACGGCTCGACCAGCGTCCCGTAGACCATCTCCGACAGCCATAGCGAGTCGATGCCGGTGGCCTCGAGGTGATCCACGGCGGCGCCGAACCGGCCCGGGCCGCCGGCTGTACCGAGCGAGATTCCGATTCTGACCTTCACGCCTCTATCCGACCACATGGACTCAGCGGAAGTCACGGCTGCGGGCGGCGGCGACTACCCGCAGCCGCCGCAGCCGGGTGGCGAGCAGGCTGACCGCCCCGTCCTGCCGTTCCACCTTTCCTTCCACCAGCAGCGCGCTCGCCTCGACACCGATCTTGCGGTAGCGCTCCCACACGCGCGGCGGGCAGATGACATTGGCCATCCCGCTCTCGTCCTCCAGGCTCAGGAACACCACCCCGCGCGCCGTTCCCGGCTGCTGCCGGTGGGTGACCAGCCCGCCCACCGCGACGGCCGCCCCCGGCTGCGCTGCGATCAGCTCGGCGGCCGGGAGCACACCGCGGCTGGCCAGCAGCTGTCTGATATGCGCGATCGGGTGCGTGCCGTAGGTTCCGGTCGCCCACAGGTCGGCGAAGGTCTCCTGCGCGGCGGTCATGACCGGCAGCGGCGGCGCGGCCAGCCCCAGGGTCGTGCCGGGCAGCTGGCCAGACCTGATGGTCGCCGCCGGGCCGGCCGCCCACAGCGCCTCGCGCCTGCTCAGCCCGAAGCACCCGAAGGCGCCCGCCAGCGCCAGCGCCTCCAGCGCCGGGACGGGGAGCACGGTGCGGCGGGCGAAGTCCTCCAGGTCCGCGTACGGCTGGCCGGCCTCGATCCGGGCAGCCGCGTCGGCGCCCAGGTTGCGCACGCCGGCCAGGCCGAGCCTGATCGCGGGCTGGGTGGTGACGGGGACTCCATTGGCCGGGACGACACTGGGCGGGGTGACGGGGGCTCCATTAGCGGGGGTGACACTGGGCGGGGTGGCGGGATCGGGGGGCGGAATCCCGTTTTGACTGAGGGTTTTTTGGGTTGAGGGTTTTTGGGTTGTCAGGGTGGCCAGCGCGGCACTGGCGTTCACGTCAACGCCGCGGACCTGGACGCCGTGCCTGCGCGCGTCGCTGATCAGGCTGGCGGGCGCGTAGAAGCCCATCGGCTGGTTGCGGAGCAGGGCAGCGGTGAATGCGGTCGGGTAGTAGCACTTCAGCCAGGCACTGGCATAGACCAGGTAGGCAAAACTGATCGCGTGCGACTCGGGGAACCCGTAGCTGGAGAACGCCAGGATCTTGGCATAGATATCCTCCGCGACGTCGGCCGGGATGTCGCGGGCGGCCATCCCCGCCAGCAGCCGGGCGCGCAGTTCCTCGATCCGCTCCGGGGCGCGCTTGGAGCTCATCGCCTGCCGCAGCTTGTCCGCCTCGGTCGCGGTGAACCCCGCGCAGTCGATGGCGATCTGCATCATCTGCTCCTGGAACAGCGGCACGCCGAGGGTCTTGCCGAGCGCCCGGCGCATGGACTCGTGCGGGAGCGTCGCCTCCTCGTCGCCGCGCTTGCGGCGCAGGTAAGGATGGACCGAGCCGCCCTGGATCGGGCCCGGCCTGATCAGCGCGACCTCCACGACCAGGTCATAGAACTTATTCGGCTGCAGCCGCGGCAGCGTGGCCATCTGCGCGCGCGACTCGACCTGGAACACCCCGACGGTGTCGGCCGCACACAGCATCGCGTAGACACCGGGGTCCTCCTGCGGGATCGAGTGCAGGCTCCAGCGCTGGCCGTGATGCTGGGCGACCAGCTCGAAGCAGTCCCGCAGCGCCGACAGCATGCCCAGGCCGAGCAGGTCGAACTTGACCAGGCCCGCGTAGGCGCAGTCGTCCTTGTCCCACTGCAGCACGGTCCGGCCCGGCATCCGCGCCCATTCCACCGGGCACACCTCCCCCACCGGCCGGTCGCAGATCACCATCCCGCCGGAGTGAATGCCCAGGTGGCGGGGCAGCCGCTGCATCCGCGCGGCGAGCTCGACGACCGGCGCGGGAACGCCGGCGTCGGGCGGGATCGGCTGGCCGGGGCCGTACTGACGCGGGCCTGCCTGCTTGGCCCATGCGTCTTGCTGCTGCGGCGCATACCCCAGCGCCCGTCCCGCGTCCCGCAGGGCCAGCCGCGGCCGGTAGGAGATCACGTTGGCGACCTGGGCTGCCTTCTGCCTGCCGTAGGTGCGGTAGACGTACTGGATGACCTCCTCACGGCGCCGGTGCTCGATATCCAGGTCGATGTCCGGCGGACCGTCCCGGCCAGCCGACAGGAACCGCTCGAAAAGAAGGCCATGCTGAACGGGATCCACGCTGGTAATCCCCAGCGCATAGCAGACGGCTGAGTTGGCTGCCGATCCCCTGCCCTGGCAAAGGATGCTGGACTCCTCGCAGAACCTGACGATGTCGTGCACGATCAGGAAGTAGCCGGGGAACTCCAGCCCGATGATGACCTCCAGCTCGCGGGCAATCTGGTCGTACGCGCCGGGGACGCGCTCGGCTTCCGGCGGGCCGTAGCGCTCGGCTGCCCGTTCTGCGACCAGCGTGCGCAGCCACGCCGCCTCCGTCTGGCCGCCGGGGGCCGGGAAATCCGGCAGCCTCGGCGCGATCACGTGGAAGTCGAACGCGCAGTCGGCGGCCAGTTCGACGGTCCGCTCGAGCACGCCGGGGTAGCGTCGCAGCCGGTAGGCCATCTCCGCGCCGGACCTCAGGTAGGCGCCGCCGGATGCCGCCAGCCAGCCGTCCATTTCGTCCAGGCTGCGCCGCGCTCGGATGGCGGCTAGCACCTGGGCGAGTTTTGCGTCCGGTGGGGTTGCGTAGTGGACGTTACCGGTCGCGATCACCTCGACCCCGGCCGCTGTGGCCAGCGCGAAGAGGGCGTCGTTGCGCTCGTCGTCTTCCGGCTGGTCGTGACTGATCAGCTCGGCCCTGACGTTCTCGCTGCCGAACATGTCCGTCAGGTCTTTCAGCTCCCGCGCGGCAGCCTGCGGGCCTGATGCTGCGAGCCCCGGGAGCCCCGGGAGCCCCGCGAGCGCCGCGGGAACCGCGCCCTTGCGGCAGCCGGTAAGGATCACCCAGTGACCGTCATGGGCCTGCGCGAGGTGCTGGAGGTCGTAGACCGGGCGGCCCTTCTGTCCGCCCGCCAGCTGTGCCGCGCTGATCACCTGGCACAGCCGCTTGTATCCCTCCGGGTCTCGGGCCAGGACGAGCAGGTGCCGGGCGGCCGGGTCGGGGCTGCCGACGCGGGGGGTTCCGGCGCGGGGAGTTCCGGGGGGGCTGTGTCCGCTGGAAGAGCTGTGTCCGCCGGGGCTGTGTCCGCCGGGCAGGTCCAGGCTGAGCTCGGCGCCGAAGACCGTGCCGACCCGGACTCCTGTTTCCTGCCGCAGCCGGGCTGCGGCCTGGGCGAACTGCGGCACCCCGTACATGCCGTCGTGGTCGGTAATGGCCAGCCCGGTAAGACCGCGTTCTGCTGCCTCGGCGACCAGCTCGCTGGGGCTGGAAGCCCCGTCGAGGAAGCTGTAGGAAGAATGACAATGCAGCTCGGCCCACGCCGGGCTGCCGTGGCTGTCGTGGCTGTTTTGGCTGTTTTGGCTGTCGTGGCTGTCGGGTAGCCCGATGACCGAACGCGGAGAGCGCGGCGAACTCGAAGAGCGCGGCGAACGCGGCGAACGCGAGCGCGACGCCAGCCGTACGCGCGGCTCCTCGGGCACACCGTCCCGATCGAGCTTGGGATCGTCCCCGCCAGCTGTGCTGCCTGCACCGGAACTACGCCAGGAAAGGCGCCGCTCAAGCTCCCGCCATGGCACCGGCGGGTTGTCCCAGCCCATGCTCTCTCTCCCCGCTCTTCCTCGCTCTGTCGACTATCGGCATATCGCTTTATCGACTGAGGCGCGCGGGCGCCCAGCCGGGTGCTGGCACCCTCACCGATCAGGCGCTCCGACGGCCGATGAACAGGTTGTCGGGCATGCGACCGCCGGTGCCCTGCCCGGCGGCGGTGTCAGTACCGGAGCGCGTTTCGGGGACGAAGCCGGCGTTCGCGAGCAGGCGAAGCCAGGCAGCGCGGCTGAACGCCCCGAGGTGATGCGTCTCGTGCACAACCTCAACGGAGCCGGTCGCGGCGCACAGCACGAACTCGTACTCGGCTTGGATCCAGTCATCGGCCGGATCGGGATCCCACGTCCGTTCGCGGAAGCTCGCCTGGCGGCCAGCCGCGTCGCTGCCGCCGCCGCCTCGATCGCTGGCCGCGCGGAAGGTCTCTGCGGTGTAGTCGGGAACGAACACCGCGATGCCGCCAGGACGGCAGTGCGCGAACGCCGTCTCGATCACCTGTTGCAGGTCGGCTTCGCAGGTCACGTAGTCGACGGCGTCATGGACCAGGACTGCGTCGAACATGCGGCCAAGACGGACCGTCCGCATGTCACCCTGAACGTGAGCGCACTCAGGATTAAGCCGCCGCGACACCGCCAGCATCTCCGCCGAGATGTCAACGAGCGTCAGCGCCAGCCGCCCCTTCAGGTGCACGGCAACGTGACCGCCGCCGCTGCCCAGATCCAGCACCTCGCGCACGGTAACCGCCGCCGACCTGAGCACCGCCGCCAGATAGACGGCCTCTTCCGCGTACTCCCCCGGAGGCGAGATCAGCGGCCACCACTCAGCGAGATCCCGGTACAGGCGATACTCGTCCGGCTTGCCTGTCATGCCCGTCATCCTTGCTCACCACCGGGACCGCGCTAACCAGGCGAACTCCCGGTCATGGACACGCCGGCCGCGGTGAAACGGGCTTCGATGATGGCGGTCAGTTCCTGAGGGACCGGGTCCAGCGATGGCGTGTCGGGCTCCTCGCGGCTTCCGCCTGCCGCTCGCGCCATCAGGGGGCTGGTAGCTCGGAAGTGCCCGGAGTCACCGTCGCCGAGAAGTCCGGCGTCCGCGATGTGCTCGACGCTATGCAGCGAGCCCCCGAGCGCAGCGGCGTAGTCGCGGCCCTTGCGGATGGCGGCCTGGATGGCAGCAGCGCGCACGTCCGGCCAGGCGGGGTTGTCCCAGTCGACGTGCCAGGCGACCTGGTGCACGTTGAGGGTCTCGTGGGCGGCCAGGACCGTCCCGAGCGCGTCCAGCGAGCCGAAGGCACGGACAGCGATCAGGACCGCTACTGTCGCGGTCACCCGTCCCGTCGGTTCGTAGCGCCCGGTCTTCTTGTCGTGGTCGCGCTCCACATACGTCGTCGCAGACTGCGCCGACCACGTCAGCGGACGGCGCTCGGTTTCCACGCCGAGCGCCACCGCGCCCAAGGAAGCCAGGTCGACGGTGAGGCGCTCCAGAGCCGCGGCAGCGGCCCGCACTGCCTCCCCCTTGGATTTCCGGGAGGAAGTGATCGTGCTGGTCAGGATGGCGTAGTCGGGCGCTACCGTCTGGCGGGCGTCGCCGCGTACCGACAGCAGCGCAAGGGCCTGCTCACTCATCGATTCCTCCTGTACTCAGTTGGCGCTCGGGCACCGTCCCGGTAACTCGGCACCGTCCCGGTAACTCGGGCACCGTCCCAGTAATAGGCCATTAAGTCGTAGCTGGCCTCGATCAGCCAGCGGCCGTCCTGCACGACCGCTAGCCAGGCGCTTCCGTCCTCGGTGACGATCTGGAACCTGGCCCGCCTGCGGGCGCGGGGCGGATCCCACCACCGTTCGGTCGCCGGCCAGGGTCCGGCCCAGGAGATAACCGCAAGCGGCGGGCCGCCGCCTGCCGAAAGCAGAGCGGGAAAGTCGGACATCTGCACCCGCCCGGTGACGGTCACCGGCGTCCCGGAGCTGTCGGTGATCCTGGCTGACAGCGGGGCCGGATACACCGTAGCCGGGGCCGGCGCGGGGATGTTCCCCGGCCAGGGCCGGCCAGCCGGAAGCAGCGGGGCCGCAGCGTCGCCGAAGGGAACCAGCAGCACCTGCTCGGCCGGGCTGCGCCCGCCCGCCAGGACCGGCCGGGTTACCGCACCATGCCCGAGCATCGCCTGCACACCGGCGGCGGCGCGGGCTACTCGATCGCTGACCACCGCGTCGCCCCACAGGCCAAGCTGACGACCCTCGTCACGTACGAGCTGGTCCGGAGTCAGCCGCAGCAGGGTGATCCCTCCGCCCGGGCCGACCGCACGGCCGTCCGCACGGCCGTCTGCACGGCCGCCCGCAGCACCAGCGCCTAGGTCCTGGCTGGTCCGCCAGCTCTCCAGCTGCCAGCGAACGCGCTCGGCCACTGCGACCGCGGACAGCAGCCCGTCATACCGCCACAGCCGGATGATCTCCCGTCCGTCCTCACAGACGGCCTGCACCCGCATCCGCACGCAGGCAAGCCTGCGGGCAGCAAGGCCAGCCTGCAGCTGATCGGCAAGCGCCTTGGCGGCAAACACCACGGGCTCGGATTGTTCCGCTGGCGGGTCGAACTCCCACTCGACCGAAAGGTCGGCCGCAGGCTGGCGAGGCACCAGCGGACGGGGGTCCAGTCCACGCGCCAGCCGGTGCGCAAGCACGCCCTGTGCTCCGAGCCGGTTGGCCGCCACGGCGGCCGGCAGCGCGGCGAACTCGCCCAGCGTGGTGATGCCCAGCCTGGGCAGCAAGTCGTCAAGCTCCGGGATCTCCAGCGCGGTGACCGGAAATGGGGCGAGGAACGCCGCCGCCCCGCCCGGCGGGACCACCGCTCCAGATGGTTCTGCCCGGGCAGCCAGCACTGCAGTGAACAAGCCATCGGCGATTCCGGTCCGGCAGTCGAGCCCGCGCCGGATGATGGCCTCGCTGATCTTTCTCGCAAGCTCCTCCTCGCCGCCGAAATACCGGGCCGGACCACGGACGCTGATAGCGCAGACACCGGGATGCAACACCTCTACCTGCGGGCAGAACTCCTCCAGCACGCTGATGACCCGATCGAGATCCTGCGCTCCCGGTCCTGCTTGCTCATCCTGAGCCGGCGATCTCTGAGCCGACGACGACCATCCAGGGCAATACAAAACGAGCACCCGCCGCCGCATGCCGCCGACCGCATTCATCGGATTTCAGCCCGCTCCAGAGACAGCGACCGCACCGCGATGGTCGGTCCACGCACTGTTAGAACCGCCAGCACCGTCAGCACTGCCAGCGCCGACAACCCAGTCGGCCGCGGCGGTCACCGATCCGTCCGGGCCCGGCAGCCACAGCCACCGCGTGCGCGGCCGTGCCCACGCGCCCCGCCCGTCTGCCACCACTTCAACTCTGCGGGCGCGCAGCCGCCCGTGCCCGACGCCGATTCCTGTCCACTCCTGCCGGGCGATATGCAGCCGGACCTGCGCGCCGTCCCAGTCCCCCGCCACCACAAGCACACTCCCGTGCCGGCGGACCGCCGCCTCAACTCTGCGCCGCAGCTGAGCCGACGGCCGCTCCGGCGGGCGGAGGAGAACGATCTCGAAACCGTCCAGCAGCGACGCCACTACCTGCGGCCAGCCGGTACCCGGGTCTGCGATCAGCAGCAGCCGGCCAGAGTCCAGGCCAGCGTCGGCGGCGGCCCGCACCCCCAGTTGCGGCAGCCCGGCTACCGCACACCACGCGCCGTCCACCGATGCTCCTGCGGCTAGCGCCAGGCACAACATGCTCCAGCGGCCCGCCGCTACCACCGAGCCGCGCAACAGGCCGCCCGCAGGCAGCAGCCCGCGCAGAACAGGAAGCACCGGCAGGACATCCTCCCCCGGCAGGACATCCTTCCCCGGCAGGACATCCTTCCCCGGCAGGACATCCTTCCCCGGCAGGACATCCTTCCCCGGCAGCACCACGTCATCGTGCTGGCGCGAAGACAGCGACGTCACTTGCGTAATACCAGCCCCCATAGGCAACATCATCGAACAAAATTTCGATATTTGTCAAGCCGACAAGCTGCCCCGGCCAGGGTTTGCGGGCCATGCCGACCCACCTGGCCGCCCTGAGACGACTGACCGCTGCGCTTATACCGGATTATGACCAAAATAGCTGACGTTTTGTACCCTTTTGTGGCCGGCAAATCCGGGATAAGTTACTCGCCCGTGCCCCCGCCATGGCGGGAGGCACGCCGGACGAATGCCTCAGGTCTCCGCCTGACACGGCGCCGTACCTCCAGTCTCGATTAATAGCTACTATCTTGATAGGTTGAATATGCAATTCGGGTTCTTGAGAGTAGGCTGACGACTCAGTCGAGCAAACGATCATGAAGGCACGATGACCAGCAGCACCGACGGTGCCACCGGGCCAGTTTCATCTCGCCCGTGGGGGAACCCGCACGCAGCGCGCCGGCGGAACCGGAACGCGGCGCGCAAGGGGAACCGGCACGCGGCGCGCCGGCGGAACCCGCACCCCGCGCAGGACTGGTGATGTTAGGGCCAGACCGCGCCTCGCGCGTACTCACCTGGCTGGCCGCAGCGGGAATCGCGAGCTCGGTCCTGATCATGATCGTGGCGTCGCTGCTGCGCAGCAGCTGGATGTTCCCGCATCTGACCATGCCGGCCGCCGGGCCGCCCTGGGCCCTGCAGCCGGTGCGCGGGGCGGCCACCGCGGTGATCGCCGCCCTCTGGCTCGCCGCTGTCCTCGGCGCGGGCGGCGTCGTCGCGGGCCTGGCGGCCGTCCGGCGCGGGGCGCGGCCGAGCGCGCGGATGCTGCTGGTCGGGGCGATAAGCGCGGTGGCGGTGCTGACCGTGCTGACCATGCTGCCGCCGGTCGGGTCCACCGACGCGCTGGACTACGCCACCTACGGCCGGATTCTCACGCTGGGCCACAGCCCGTATGTCATGACCCCTTATCACCTGCGCATGGCCCAGGGCGCTTTCGCCCGGTCCGTGCCGCGTAAGTGGGAGCACAGCGTCAGTGTCTACGGGCCGCTCGCCACAGCAGAGCAGTTCCTGGCGGCCCGGCTCGGCGGCGCCTCGATCGCGCGGGTGGTCTTCTGGCTGAAGCTGTGGAACACGATCGCCTTCGGCGTCGTCGCGATCGCCATCGACCGGATGCTGCGCGCCGACCCCGCCCGGCGACTGCGCGCCCACCTGCTCTGGACAGCCAACCCGCTGCTGCTGTGGGATCTGATCGCCGCCGGGCACCTCGACGTGCTCGCCGCCGCAGCCGGCCTGCTCGGCCTGCTCGTAGCCGGCCGGCAAGCACCCGGCCAGCAAGCACCCGGCCAGCAAGCACCCGGCCTGCTCGTAGCCGGCCGGCAAGCACCCGGCCGGCCATGGCTGGGCCGGCCATCAGCTGTGGTCTCTCCGGGTGTGCGGCGCGCGCTGGCGGCCGGCGCGCTGATCGGAACCGCGGCTGACATCAAGATCAACTACGTGCTCTTCGGCCTGGCCCTTGCCTGGACCCTGCGCCGCTCCCCCGCCGCGCTCGCAGCAGCCGCGGCCAGTGCGCTCGCGGTACTCCTGCCCAGCTACGCCTGGTTCGGCCTGCCCGCCGTCAGAGCCATCCTCGCCCGCCGTAACACCACCAGCGCCGACAACTTCTACCGGCTCTTCATCTACTCAGATCCACACTGGCAAGCTCACATCGCGCTGATCGCCGCGATCCTCGTCGCCGCCACGGCAGTCCTGCTGCTCTGGCGCCTGCCGCACGGCGTACCGGCCCGCCCGGCCATCCGCCCGGCCCTCGCGCTCAGCGTCGCCTGGCTGTTCTTCTGGCCCTACCAGCTCCCCTGGTACGACACGATGATCATCTGCCTGCTCGTACTCTGGCCCGCATCCCGGCTCGACTGGCTGGTCCTCACGCGGCTGACCGCCGCCACGATCTCCAACCTGCCGGGAAACCCCTGGCCCCCCCGCAACCACCTGCTTGCCGTCATCGACCACAGCAACGTGAAGACCCTGGCACCGCTGGTCCTGCTTGGCGCCGCGGTCGGCCTGATTACGCTCTGCCTATCCGGGCAGTGGAAGCTGCGCCAGCCCGGCGATCCGCCAGCGCGCCGGCCCGGCGATCCACCCGACGCGACACCGGAACCCGCGGAACCCATCCGGCTGGCTACGGGCTGAAGTCGGCTCAGGCTGGCCCGGCCCAGCCTGGCCCAGCCCAGCCCGCGAGACCTCGCGGCCCGGCAGGCGAGGTCTCGCGGCCCGGGCCGCGAGGTCTCGGCGAAAGCGGCGAAATCACAAGTGATCACAGGATTCCGTTTTGATAGATGTTGATCATCGTTTAGTAGTAGAGATATCGATTTATGGGGCGCGGGACGGATACACGCGCGGGACGGCGGGCCTGGCTCATCGGCCGAGTCGTCGTCTTGCTGATCACGGCCATAGCCGGGGTTGTCGCGATCGTGCATTACTCCAGTTTCGGAACAGCACTGGTGACCGCGCACGATCCCACCACGGCCACGTCGGTCTCCCTGCATCGCGCCAGCCCGCCCGGCCGGTCACCGGCAGCGGCGCGAGAAGTGGCACCCACAGCGAGCACGGCCAGCACGCACCCGACGTCGTCGACACGCCCGACCCCAGCACCGGACGCGACACCCACACCCACAGCGACACCCACACCATCAGCGACACCGACACCTGCACCCACTTCCTCGTCGGCCCCGCCGCCGCCAGCACCGTCACCGTCACCCAGTCCAACGGCACCAGTTCACTTCCGCACCCTGCGGCCCGGCGCAAAACTGCCCTCCGGGGCACAGTGCGCTCGCTGGGTGCGCGCATCGCCCAGCCCGGAGATCAAGTCAGTCAACAAGCCCTACAACCACACCACCGGCGAGCACGTCACGGCGACGTTCCTGGGCACTACCGGGAAGGACGAGAAGCTCGCCCGGCGGATCAACGGCTATTTCACCGGCACGACCCAGGAGATCCTGCGGTGGGCGGCCTGCAAGTGGGGCATCAACCAGAACATCGTCTTCGCCCAGGCCGCGGTCGAGAGCTGGTGGCGGCAGACCACCCTCGGCGACTGGGGAACCGACGCAGCGGCCTGCCCCCCCGGCCACGGCCTCGGAGCTGACGGCAAGCCCGGCGAGTGCCCGCAGAGCTACGGAATCCTGCAGAACAGGTACCCGTACGAGACAGCGAGCTGGCCGGGAATCGGCAAGTCCACGGCGATGAATGCCGATACCGCGTACGGCATCTGGCGGTCCTGCTACGACGGCTACGAGACCTGGCTCAACACCGTGCCCAGGGGCAGCCAGTATCACGCCGGCGATGCCTGGGGCTGCGTCGGCCGCTGGTTCGCCGGGCGCTGGCACACGCCCGCGGCCAACGGCTATATCCGGGCGGTCAAGAAGTACCTGCGCGAGCGGATCTGGACCAAGCCCTACTTCAAGCAGACCGGCTGATCAACGCTGCGGGCTCGCGGCCCGGCGCCCCCGACCCGCGCGCACGGCCCTCCGGGCAAGATCCGCCACCGTCTGGGTGCCAGCCAGCCACCCTGCGGCCCGGCCGCCTGCCAGACTGGACTGATGCAGCGTCCGATCCAGTTCCGGTCACTGGAGGAGTTGCCCGTCGCGGCGCGTACCGCAGCGCGGGCCCTGCGCGCTGGCGTGGTCGACATGTTTGGCCAGGACCTGCATGCGCTTTACCTGCACGGCGCGGTCACCTTCCCCAGCGCCCAGGCCGCCGACGGCGCCGAGGGCGCCGAGAGCACCGAGGGCGCCGGCAACCTGGACTATCACGCGATCCTGGCCCGCCCGCCCAGCCCGGCGCGGCGGACCGCGCTGGCGACCGCGCTGGCAGTGCACGAGGCGGAGATGGCCCGGCGCCATCCCCGCTACGCAGCGCATCTCGACGGCTGGGTCATCGGCCTGGATGCCGCCCGCCGGCCCGCACCGCCCGCGCATCTGCTCCAGCCAGAACTACGTGATCACGCCTGGGCATTGCACCGGGCACACTGGCTGGCCGGCCAGTGCGTGGTCCTGCACGGGCCCGGCCCGGCCGAGATCGTGCCGGTCCCGACCGGCGGCGAGCTGCGCGCGGCGCTGAACTTCGCGCTCGACTTCGCCGCCCGCGATCACAGCGACGCCGACGCCGTGCTCAATGCCTGCCGGATCATCCGCAGCGCGGCCCAGGACAACGTCGTGCAGTCCAAGCTCGGCTCGGCCCTGTGGGCGCTCGATCAGCTGCCCCCCGAGCACGGGCCGGCCATCCGCGCCGCCATGGCCAGCTACCGGGGCCACCCCACAGCGCCGGAGGAGCAGGCGCTCGCGAGCGGCCGGGCCGCCCTCATCACCCTGGCCGCCCGCAGCCTCGGCCGGTGATCGTGATGATCACGGCGGTCAGGCCCAGCAGCCGGGCGGCGGGGTAATCGTGATCAAGCCAGGCTTGCCCAGCGCGTAGATGACATGCTTTTTTGGCACAACACTGAACAGCTGGCCAGTCCCGCTCAGCGCTGCGAGGGTCGTCCGGTGCCGGACAACGCCCGTGCTCGGGGCGATGCAGCCGACAGCGCCGCTGTCGGTAGCCAGCCACAGCGCCCCGCCGCCGTAGACAGTCGAGGCATCCATCGGCCAGCCGAAGATGGCAGCCGACGGCACGACGATGTGCAGGCCGCGCTGGCGCAGCAGCAGCGTATCGCCGAGCATGCCGCCGCGCAGCGAGGCCCACACCCCGCCGGGAACCGCGGTCAGCGCGAGGACGGCGAGCCCGGTCAGCTTCCGGTTGTGGCGGGCGCTGGCCAGCAGCCGCCCGGAGCGGGCGGCGTACTCGAACACGCTGCCCGCGCCCGCCTGGGTCAGGGCAGCGGCATAAAGGTGGCGCCCGGCGGGATCCACCGCCACCTGGCCGACCGACAGGCCCGCGGGCAGCGTCACCTTCGCGACTGTCGCGCCGGTGGCGGCGTTGATGCGCCGCAGCATCCGCAGGTAACCCACCCACACGGTGTGACCGGGGCCGGCCGTGACGGCGACGCCGATGGCGGCCTCGGGACTGCGCCCGGGCGCCAGCGTCCACGACCGGACGACGGCCAGGGTCCGCGGACTGACCTGGTAGAGGACGAGCCGGACCGAGGTGACGCCGGAAAAGACCGGCCCGTAGGCCCACAGATACCCGGCAGCCAGGCTCAGCTCCGAGACGGGGAACTTCGGCCCCTCGCGGACGCTGCGGGTCGCCAGTTCGGTGCGCCGCAGCCGGTACGTCGAGCCCGTCGTTGTGGTGGCGACCAGCGCGTAGTCGATTCCAGCCCGGGCGGCGCCCGCGCCGGGCTCCACGACCTGGGACGGGGTCAGCTCGCTGCCGCTCTCGGGCAGCACGGTCCGCACCCGCCAGGACGAGGCGCTGAAGCGGGCCGCCGTACTCGGCCCGCCGCGGGCGCGGGCCGCCTGGACCGAGGCCAGCGCCGGCGAAGCCGGGCCCGCCGTCAGCGCAAGCAGCCCGGCGAGCGACACCGCCAGCAGGCTGTTCGTTATGGCCTTGGTTGTGGCCTTGAGGCTTGTCATGGCTGCCTCCCACTGACGCCAGGTGACGACTGATGCCCACATCATGAGCGCTCACTGGCCAAGACGCCAGAACCCGGTGCAAGGTTGGGCCGCGATTGTCAACGATCTCGATGATCTCTATCGAGATTACAGAGAAATAGCGGGCGGCGATATGATTTGGACAGCTGACGAGTGTCAGCGTCAAGCCCCGGCTTGCTGATGGGCACATCCCGCCGACCTGACAGAAAGCGAGTTCTGCCCGTGTCACCACCTTCATCGGCACTGCACCTCGCCGTCGCGCTCGAGGGCGCCGGCTGGCATCCCGCAGCGTGGCGCGAGCCGCAGGCCCGCCCGGCCGAGCTGCTGTCGGCCCGCTACTGGGTCGGCCTGGTCCAGCAGGCTGAGCACGGCCTGCTGGACTTCGTGACGATCGAGGACGGGTTCGGCCAGCGGTCCGCCAACTACGGCGAGCCCTCCGGGCGCGCCGACCAGGTGCAGGGACGGCTGGACGCGGTGCTGATCGCGGCCAGGGTCGCGCCGCTGACCACCCACATCGGGCTGGTTCCGACCGCGGTCGTGACGCACACCGAGCCGTTCCACCTCTCCAAGGCGATCGCGACCCTCGACTACGTCTCGGCCGGCCGGGCCGGCGTGCGGGTGCGGGTCTCCGCCCGCCAGGACGAGGCAGCGCTGTTCGGCCGCCGGACGTTCCCGCAGTTCGGTTACTCACAGCGCGCTGACCCGGCCATCCAGCAGCTGATCAGCGGGCTCTTCGACGAGGCAGCCGACTACGTCGAGGTCGTCCGGCGGCTGTGGGACAGCTGGGAGGACGACGCCGAGATCCGCGACGCCGCCACCGGCCGCTTCGTCGACCGCGACAAGCTGCACTACATCGACTTCGCCGGGGACTATTTCAGCGTCAAGGGCCCGTCGATCACCCCCCGGCCGCCGCAGGGGCAGCCGATCGTCAGCGCGCTGGCGCATCAGAGCGTGCCCTACCGGCTGGTCGCCCGCTGCGCCGACATCGGGTACGTGACCCCGCGCGACGCCGAGCACGCGACCCAGATCGTTGCCGAGATCAGGCGCGAACAGCAGGCCGCCGGGCGGGTGGCTGACACGGTACATATTTTTGGCGATCTTGTGGTTTTCCTGGACGACAACGCGGCCGCCGCGGCTGGCCGCAAGGCGCGACTGGACGAGCTCGCCGGGCGCGAGTACGTCAGTGACGCGAAGGTTTTCACCGGGACGCCGTCGCAGCTGGCCGACCTGCTGCAGGAGTGGCAGCGCAGCGGCTTGTCGGGCTTCCGGCTCCGGCCGGGTGCCATCGGCCAGGACCTGGCGGCGATCACCGCGGGCCTGGTGCCTGAGCTGCAGCGGCGGGGGGCGTTCCGCACGCGATACCCGGCCGGCCCGTCAGGCGGCCTTCGCGGGCTGCTCGGACTCCCCCGCCCCGCCAGCCGCTATGCCCCCGCCTGACCGCCCCGCCTGACCGCCCCGCCTGACCGCCTGGACCTGACCGCCCGGACCTGACCGCCCGGACCTGACCACCTGGACCTGACCGCAGGAGAAGGACCCGATCATGAGCAAGCCGCGCAAGCAGATCCATCTCGCCGCGCACTTCCCCGGGGTGAACAACACCACGGTGTGGAGCGATCCGCGCTCGGGCAGCCACATCGAGTTCAGCTCATTCGCCCACTTCGCCCAGACCGCCGAACGGGCCAAGTTCGACTTCCTTTTCCTCGCCGAGGGACTGCGGCTGCGGGAGCAGAACGGCCAGATCTATGACCTGGACGTCGTGGGGCGCCCGGACACCTTCACGGTCCTGGCCGCGCTAGCGGCGGTCACCGACCGGCTCGGCCTGGCCGGCACCATCAACTCGACGTTCAACGAGCCGTACGAGGTGGCACGGCAGTTCGCCAGCCTGGATCACCTGTCCGGCGGCCGGGCCGCGTGGAATGTCGTGACCTCATGGGACGCTTTTACCGGCGAGAACTTCCGCCGCGGCGGCTTCCTGCCGCAGGAAGCCAGGTACGAGCGGGCCCAGAATTTCCTGCAGACGACCTGGGAGCTCTTCGACTCCTGGCGCGGCGGCGAGATCATCGCCGACAAGCAGTCGGGCATCTTCGTCGCCGACGACAGTGCTGGTGACGACAGTGCTGGTGACGACAGTGCTGGTGACGACAGTGCTGGTGGCACCGGCTCAGGCGCCGGCTGGTTCGCCCACCACGACCAGCACTTCGACATCAGCGGCTACTTCAACGTGCCGCGCAGCCCGCAGGGCCGCCCGGTCATCTTCCAGGCCGGCGACTCCCACGACGGCCGCGAGTTCGCCGCGGCCAGCGCCGACGCGATCTTCAGCCGGCACAGCACCCTCGATGACGGCCAGGCGTTCTACGCCGACGTGAAGGGACGGCTGGCCCGCTACGGCCGCACCCGCGACCAGCTGCTGATCTTGCCGGCCGCGACATTCGTGCTGGGCGACACCGACGACCAGGCGCAGGAACTCGCCCGTGAGGTGCGGCTGCAGCAGGTCAGCGGGCAGACCGCGATCAAGTTCGCCGAGCAGCTCTGGAACCGGGACCTGTCCGGCTACGACCCCGACGGCCCGCTGCCCGAGATCGATCCCGACCCCGGCGAGAACACCATCGCCCGTGGCCGGGCGAGCGTGCGGATGTACCGCGACCCGCTGGCCACCGCGGCGCAGTGGCGGGCGAAGGCCGACGCGCAGAAGCTGTCGATCCGCGAGCTGATCGTCGAGGTTACCGGGCGGCAGTCATTCGTCGGCACGCCCGCCACGGTGGCGGAGACGATCAACAGCTTCGTCCAGGCCGACGCCAGCGACGGGTTCATCCTGGTTCCGCACATCACGCCGGGCGGGCTGGATGAGTTCGCCGACACCGTCGTCCCGCTGCTGCAGGAGCGCGGCGTGTTCCGGGCCGAGTACCAGGGCAGCACGCTGCGCGAGCATCTCGGTCTGGCGCCGCTGCCGGCCGGCTCCCGGGCGGCCCCGGCCGGCTCCCCGGCTGCGCGGGCAGCGTCATGAAGTTCCTCGCCATCACCCTCATCGTGCACGCGCCGGACCCGATCACCGGGGTACACAAACCCACCACGGAACGCTTCCGCGAGGTCATCGGCAACGCCCTGCTGACCGAGGAACTGGGCTTCGACGGGTTCGGCGTCGGGGAGCGGCACGAGCGCCCGTTCATCTCCTCCTCGCCGCCGGTCGTGCTCAGCCACATCGCCGCGCTCACCTCCCGGATCCGCCTGTTCACCGCCGTCACCACGCTGAGCCTGCTCGACCCGGTGCGGGCCTATGAGGACTACGCGACCCTCGACCACCTCTCCGGCGGGCGGCTCGAGCTGATCATCGGCAAGGGCAACGGCGCCGCGCAGCGCGAGCTGTTCAACGTCACGCCCGACGACCAGTGGGACCGCAACGCCGAGAGCTACGAGCTGTTCCGGCAGATCTGGCGCAACCCGAAGGTGACCGCCGACCCGAAGTTCCGGCCCGCGCTGCACGACGCCGAGGTCTGGCCCCGGCCGCTGCAGCAGCCGATCCGGGTCTGGCACGGCAGCGCGACCAGCAGGGAGTCGGTGGACCTGGCCGCCCGCTACGGCGACCCGCTGTTCTCCGCCAACGTCACCAACCCGATCGAGCCCTACGCCGAGCTGGTGCGCTACTACCGCGAGCAGTGGGCGCACTACGGCAACGACCCGGCCGCGGCGGTGGTCGGGGCCGGCACGGCCGGGTACTACGCCACCCGCAGCTCGCAGCAGGCACTGGCCGTCTACCGCCCTATTTTTACCGCGCAACGGGATTTCCAGCGCACCCTCGGCCTCACGCCGGTCTTCACCGACTTCGACGACTTCGTCGCCCGCAGCTCGGCCCTGATCGGCAGCCCGCAGCAGATCGTGGAGAAGGTGCACCGCTATCACGATCAGTTCGGCCATAGTGTCTTGCACCTGCACGCCGACGCGGGCGGGCTCACCGATGCCCAGCACCGCCAGTCGCTTGAGCTGTTCCAGTCCGACATCGCCCCGGTGCTGCGGCGCGACATCCCCGACCCGCCCTGGCCCGGTGACGCACCGGCGCAGCCGGCGTTCGCCGACTCCTCGACGTAAAGGACCTGCCATGGCCACCACGCCGCTCGCCGTGCTCGATCTCGTGCCCATCACCTCCGGCTCGACTGCCGCCGACGCGCTGCGCAACAGCATCGACCTGGCTCAGCAGGCCGAGCGCCTCGGTTACGCCCGCTACTGGTTCGCCGAGCATCACCTCAACCCCGGCGTCGCCGGAACCTCCCCCGCCGTGGTCCTCGCGCTGACGGCGGCGGCGACCAGCACGATCCGGATCGGATCGGGCGCGGTGCAGCTCGGCCACCGCACGGCGCTGTCGACTGTCGAGGAGTTCGGTCTCATCGACGCCCTGCATCCCGGCCGTCTCGACCTGGGCCTCGGCCGCTCGGCCGGGCGACCGCCTGAGCGCAAAGACGAGCCGACGCTGGTCGGCGCCGCCCAGCCCAGTGCCGCCCAGCCCAGTGCCGCCCAGGAAGCCAGCACCGTCGTGAACCGGCGCGCGCCGAACGGGCTGCTGATCCCGCCGCGGTTCTCCCCTGAGCACCTGCTCCGCTCGCCGCGCTTCCAGATGCAGAAGGCACTGCTGCAGCAGCCCGGCGCGCAGGCCCAGGACTACGGCGAGCAGGTCGACGACATCCTGGCCCTGCTGCGCGGCACCTACCGGTCGGCCGACGGCGTGGAGGCGCACGTCATCCCCGGTGAGGGCGCGGACGTGCAGGTGTGGATCCTCGGCAGCAGCGGCGGGCAGAGTGCTCAGGTAGCCGGCTCGAACAGCCTGCGGTTCGCGGCGAACTACCACGTCAGCCCGGCCACTGTGCTGGAGGCGGCAGACGGCTACCGGGCCGCGTTCCGGCCTTCCGCGCAGCTGGAACAGCCCTACGTCTGTGTCTCAGCCGACGTCGTGGTCGGGCCGGACGAGGCGACCGCCAGGGAACTCGCCACCGGGTACGGCCTGTGGGTCCGCAGCATCCGCTCGGGCGAGGGCGCGATCGCGTTCCCGACCCCGCAGCAGGCCAGGGAATACTCCTGGACCGACGCCGACCGGGCCCTGGTCGCCGACCGGGTGGATACCCAGTTCGTCGGCTCGCCCCAGCAGGTCGCCGACCAGCTCGAGCAGCTGCAGGAGGCGACCGGCGCCGACGAGCTGATCATCACCACGATCACCCACGACCACGCCGACCGGGTCCGGTCCTACCAGCTGCTGGCCCAGGAGTGGGCACGCCGCTGACCAGCTAGGTGTCCCGGACGGCACGCCTGCTGCGCAAGCTGACCCAGATCCGCCCGGCGGCATACCAGCAGGCCCCCAGCACGCCCACGAAGAAGCCGACGGGCCAGTCGGTCTCGAACGACGCGGCGATCGCCGTCCACACCGTCGCCATGGCGACCAGCACCGATATCAGCAGGGCCAGCAGCGGACTGCTGGTCAGCGAGCGGGCGGCGGCCGGCGGCCCGATCATCAGGCTGAAGATCAGCAGGGCGCCGACCACCGGCAGGGTCATGCTGGTAGCGACGGCGACGATCACCAGGAAGCACAGCTCCATCCGGCTGCCGCGCACGCCGCGGGCCGCCGCCAGCTCCGGCATCAGCGAGTTCAGCAGCAGCGGGCGGAAGATCACCAGCGTGGCCAGCACGCACAGCAGGCCGCCAGCGGCGATCGGCAGAATTTCGTTCGTGCTGACTCCCAGCACCTCGCCGAACAGCAGCGAGAATATCTCCGGCGCGTACTCGGTGGTGAAGCTGAGGAACAGGGAGCCGAGCCCGAGCAGCACCACCAGGGTGAGCGCGGTCGCCACGTCACTGCGGCTGCGGCGGCTCAGCCAGCCGATCAGCAGCGCCCCGGCCAGCGCGAAGACGCCGAGGCCAAGCAGCGTGCTGACCCCGACGAGGCTGGCGCCCGCCGCCCCGGCGAAGGCGCCCTGCGGTACCGCGTCGGCGACGAACGCCGCGCCGCGCAGCACCACGAAGAAGCCCACAACCCCGGCCACGATCGCCACGATGGTGGCGATGGTCCAGGCATGCACCATGAACGGCGCGAACACCCCTACCCCCGCCCCGGCGTGCGCCGCAGCCTGCGCTGCTGCCTGGGCCGCAGCCTGGGCAGCGCGGACAGCAGGTAGAACACGAAAACCAGGGTCACCACGAAGAAGCTGACCGGCCAGCCGGACCGCTGCGGCGGCCAGGTGAAGCTGTCGTAGGCCAGCAGCACGCCCAGCCAGGTGGCCGCCAGGCCGATGATCGCCGCCCAGAGCATCGCCAGCCCCGGCCTGCTGGTCAGGCGCAGCGCGGTGGCGGCAGGCCCGACCAGCAGCGCGGTGCTCAGGATCGTGCCGATGCTCAGCGCCGCCAGGGCAACCGCGAGCGCGATGGCGACCAGGCAGGCGATGCCGATCAGCCGGACCCGGATCCCGCGGGCGAAAGCCAGCTCGGCGCTGACCGAGCTGAGCAGGAGCGGGCGGTAGCCGAGGAAGATGATCGCGAGCGCGATCGCGCTGAGCAGCGCGACAGCGGGGATGACCGACCCGCTGATCGTGAACATGGAGCCAAACAAGATCGTGATCGTGGCTCCCGTCGTGTTCGTCGACGTCGTGTCCCAGTAGAGGAACAGAGCGGCCAGGCCGAGCCCGGCGCCGCGCACGATCCCGGTCGCGAGGTCACGCCCCCTGGGCTTGCGGATCCCGATCATGTCCATGATTCCCGCGGCGGCCACGCCGGTGCCGGCGAAACCCCACAGCGGGCTGATCCCGATCAGGAACGAGCCCGATCCGCCGGTGACGCTGAGGTCGGCGAGCGCATGCCCGGCATAGGACTGGCCCCGCAGCACCGCGAACGTGCCGACGGCCCCGGAGACCACGGCCACCAGTCCGCCGACGAGCAGCGCGAGGTGAACCGGGGCACTGCCGAAGAAGCCGGTCGCGAAGATCGCGCCGAAGATGGCGCTCACGACCGGTCTCGCGCCGCCAGTGACGGGGCAGCAGTGCCATCCGGGACAGCAGTGCCATCCGGTACAGCAGTGTCGTGCGGGGCAACAGTGCCGTGCGGCAGCACGATGTCGCCGTGCGGCGGGGCGACGTCGAGCCCGTCCCCGCGGCCGGCCACCACCAGGATCCGGTCGTGCACGGTGAGCACATCGACATGCTGGCCGTACAGCGCGCTGAGAACTTCCGGCCTGACCACCTCGGCTGTCGTGCCGCTGGCCGCCCGGCCGGCCGCCATGTAGACGATCCGGTCCATGACCGGCAGCAGCGGGTTCATCTCGTGCGCCGAGATCAGCACGGCGATCTGCTGCTGCCGCGCAATCGCAGCGAGCAGGCTGATGATCTCCTGCTCGCTGCGGATGTCCAGGCTGGCCAGCGGCTCGTCCAGCAGCAGCAGCCGCGGCCCGCTGATCAGCGCGTGCGCGATCAGGACCCGCTGCTGCTGGCCGCCGGACAGGTTGCCGACCCGCTCGTCAGCGAAACCGTCGGCGTCCACGGCACGCAGCATCTCCTGCACCTGCTGCCGGCGGCGGCGCGACGGCAGCGGGATGCCGAGCCGTTGCCCGTCGAGCCCGAGGCCCACCAGGTCACGAGCCCGCACGGGCAGGTCAGGGTCGAGCAGGATCTTCTGCGGCACGTAGCCGATACCCGCGCTGCGCGCCGTGCGCGGCTGGCCGGCAATGCGCACCTGTCCGCTGGACGGGGCCTGCAGGCCCAGGATGACCCGCAGCAGGGTGGTCTTCCCAGCACCGTTGGACCCGATGAGGCCGACGAACTCGCCGCGCCCGATGCTGAACTGGACATCGTGCAGCACCTCGCGCCCGCCCAGCTGCACGCTGACGCCGTCGACGGTCAGGATGTCGGTCATCAGAGCTTCTCGGTGGAGATCTTGTCGGCGACGGCACTGCGCAGCGCCCGCATCTCGGCCAGCATCCAGGACTGGTAGCTGTAGCCAGGCGTCGGCATCGTCTCGTAGACACCCACGACCGGGATGCCGTAGTGCTGCGCCGCGGTCAGGAATGACTGGGTGACAGAGTCCACTACCTGCTGGTTATAGACAAATACCTTGACCCGGTGGTCGGCGAAAAGATTGTCTTCCAGCGAGACGTACTGGGCGGGCAGGTCGACACCGTTCATGATGTCCGCCTGCAGGCCGAACGGCGTCAGGTTGTCGGTCCCGGCCGCCTGCAGCAGGTAGTCGCCGACCGGCTCGGTAGTCGCGACCGGCGTGCCGCCGTAACGGGCCTTAAACGCCGCGATGGCGTTGCGCCACGGCTGCAGCGAGGCGTCGAACTTGGCCTCATTGGCCCGGAAGTAGCTCGCGTGGGCCGGCTGCAGCGCGGCCAGGCTGGCAGCCAGTGCCTTGGCGACAGCCGGCATCGTGGCCGGCGAGTACCACAGGTGCGGGTTGGGCGTGCTATCGGGCAGATGCAGCAGTGACTGCACGTCGATGACCCTGCGCTTGGCGGAAGGCGTCGCTGCCTCGATCGTGTTCATGAAGCTGTCGTAGCCCAGGCCGTTCTGGACCACGAGCTGCGCGGCGCCGATCACCTCGCTGACACCGGCGCTGGCCTCGAAATCGTGCGGGTCGGTGTTGGGGTTGCTCTCGATCGCGGTAACGCTGACGTACTTCCCGCCGATCTGCGAGATCACATCGGCGTACTGGTTCTCCGCGCCGACAGCGACGATGCGTCCGGGCCCGCCGGCCGGATCGGAAACGATCGCCGGTGAGCAGCCGGTGCCGAGCACCGCGCCGGCCGCCAGCATGGCCAGACCCGCCGTGGCCGCACGAAGAGGCATCGCTGGACTTCCGATCGTCGGACTTACCATCGTCGGGCGGCGGACCACCGACCTCCCGGCACCCCAGCAGCGGTCCGCTATTACAAATGAAAACGGTAACCATTTTGGGTTCGGCGGTCAAACTCACGCCGGGCGCCGAGGCAGATTACGGCCGACGGGGCAGATCCCGGCCGCCGGGGCGATCAGCTGCCCGCCGGCCAGACCCGGCCAGACCGGTCGCGGACGTCCAAGCCGGACCGCCGGAACGCTCAGCTGCCGCTGACTGGCCGCGGGGCAAGGTCGGCCTGCTGCAGGCGGTAATCCTCCGCGACCTCGCTCATCCGCGCGAACCGCAGCGTGCCGTACTGCATGCAGTGATCAATTATCTGCTCGAGCAGCTTGATCCGGTTCCCGCGGCCGATGACCTCCGGGTGCATGGTCAGATCGAAGACACCCTCGGGGACGCGCTCGACCATGTAGTCGATGTCACCTGCCCAGACCTCGAAGATCTTCGAGGGACTCGCCAGATAGCTGGCGTTGCCGGCCGGCGTGGTTGCGATCTCCGACTGCGGGAAGTCATCCCAGCTCCAGCCGACCGGAATCTCGACGACCGTACTCGGCTGCCCGAACCCGAACCCGCCGTCCCGCCACGCCACGTCGCCGATCCGGGCGAAATAACAGTGGTAGTCGTCGCCGGCGAGGCTTGAGTCGTACCGGAATCCCAGGTCCTGGAGCAGCTGGATACTGTGCTCAGTCAGATCCCAGCCGGGCGCCCGGTAGCCGACCGGGCGGACGCCCGCCACCCGCTCCAGCGCCGCCAGCCCCTTTTCGTACATCATGCGCTCGCCGTCGAGATCCCCGATGAAGTCGGTCGGGCACTCATGCAGGTAGCCGTGGTGGCCGATCTCGTGCCCGCGCGCTACGACCTCCTTGACCGCGTCCGGGAACGAGTCAGCCGTATAACCAGGAATGAAGAAGGTGGCAGGAATGTGATACCGCTCAAGGACATCGAGCACCCGGTAAATGCCGACCCGGCCCCCGAACTCGCCACGAGACAGTGCTCCTGGGGTACCGACGTTGTAGCTGCCCAGCCACACAGCCATCGTGTCGAAATTGAACGTCAGGCAAACGGTGCCCTGGTGAGCTATGCCGCCGCTCAGGATCACGACCGAGTCCCCTCTGTGCCGCCTGCCGGGGGCTTTTCTGCCAAACGGCCACTGTAGTGCCGTCGGTCACTGCGCTGCCGACAGCCACTGTGTTGCCGTCGGCCACTGCGCTGCCGACCAGCCGCTGACTAGCCCCCCGGACTACTGCTACCAACGATAACGGCCGACGTCGGCGACGCGGACCGACAGCCTGGTATTGGCGATCCTCAGCCCGAGGCGACCACGGTGCAGGTGGAGAACTGGTTGGCCCCGCCCTGCCCGGTCGCGACCGCCAGCCGCGCGCGGGGTACCTGCCGCTCCCCGGCGCTGCCCATAACCTGCTGCGCGCACTCGGCAAGCCGGACCAGCGCCGTCGCGCCGACCGGGTTGGCGGCCTGCGGGCCGCCGGAGGGGTTGATGACCGTGTCGCTGCCCCACCCGCCGAACCCCGATCGCACAAGTTCAGGGCCCTGCGGCGGCTCGCACAGCCGCAGCGGGGCGTAGGCCATCGTCTCGGCGTGGGTGAACGGGGCGTGGATCTCGATGACCTGCGCCGCCCGGGCCGAGGTGATGCCTGCCTGCTCGTAGGCGCGCGTTGCGGAACGCTGCAACGTGATCATGTCGACCAGATCGCCGATCGGGCGGCGCAGCCGGTCGCCCATGTTGTAGGTGTCGCTCACCGACGCCCGGCCCAGCACCCGGGCCACCGGCCGGCCAGTGCCCTCGACCCTGCTGGAGCGGGTCACCACGATCGCGCATACGCCCTCGGAGATCGGGCAGGCGTCGAGCTGGGTGACCGGCCAGGCGGCGCAGGCGCACTACAACATGCTCGCCGGCACCGGCTGCAAGGCCGTGGTGGTGTCGAAGGAGTACGCCAGCGAGCTGGGGTCAGTGGCCGACAAGCTCGCGGACCTGATGGTCATCGTGCGCGACGCTAGTTACGAGGACTGGCTGGCGTCCTTCCCCGACACCGTGATCGACCTGGACGATGTCTTCATCATCCGGCACTCGGCCGGGACCACCGGCAAGGCGAAGGGCATCGCCTACACCCACCGGGCCTGGATGAACACCACGCGTGACTGGTTCTACATGCTGCCGCCGGTGCAGCGGGGCGACAAGTGCCTGCACGTGGGACCGATCAGCCACGGATCGGGGTACCTGTTCCTGCCGCTGTGGCTGGCGGGGGGATGCAACCTGCTGGACCGCAAGTTCGACGCGGGCGATTTCGTCGGCCGCATCGCCCGGGACGAGATCGGGTGGTTCTTCGCGGTACCCACGATGATCGCCGACATCGTGGAGTCGGTCGGGGGGAAGCCCCAGACCCTCCCGTCGCTGAAGGCGGTGATGATCTCCGGCGCGCCGATCAGCGTCCGGACCGCACTGGCGGGACACGAGGTGTTTGGCGACACGCTTTTCCAGATGTACGGCCAGACCGAGGCCGTACCGGTCTCGTTCATGGGCTCCAAGGAGTGGTTCTCGCAGGTACCGGGATCGGACCCGGTCCGCGCCGCCGGGCGGCTGATGCCCTTCGCCGAGCTGGAGATCCGGGACACCGACAACAACCCGCTGCCGATCGGCGCGGAGGGCGAGATCGCCATCCGCTGCGACGGCCAGATGACCGGCATCTGGGGTGACCCCGAGCTGAGCGAGCGGCGGCTGCGCGATGGCTGGGTCCTGACTGGTGACATCGGCAGGCTGGACCGCAACGGCTACCTCTACGTCGTCGACCGGGTCGACGACATGATCGTCTCCGGTGGCTTCAACATCTGGCCGGCCGAGCTGGAGCAGGCGATCGGGACGCTGCCCGAGGTGCGGGAGGTCGTCGTCTTCGGGGTTCCGCACGATAAGTGGGGCGAGGCGCCGCTGGCCGTGGTGGTGACCGCAGCCGGCGCTGACATCGACCAGAGCACGGTGATCCAGGCCTGCGTGCGGCTGCTCGGCTCCTACAAGAAGCCGCACTCGGTGGTGTTCCGCGACAGCGCGCTGCCGCGCAGCCCGGTCGGCAAGATCCAGCGCAAGGTGCTGCGCGAGCCGTACTGGACCGGTGAGGAGCGCCGCGTCGGCGGGGCATGAGCACTCCGGGCATGAGCACTCCGGGCATGAGCACTCCGGGCATGAGCACTCCGGGCATGAGCACTGAGCAGCTCGGCGAGGTATTCGCCGGCTGGCTGCGCGAGTTCGAGTCGGCGCTTGGCGACAGCGATCTGGCGCGCGCTGCGGCCTGCTTCGCCGACGACAGTTACTGGCGGGACATCCTGTCCTTTACCTGGGACTACCGGACATTCCACGGGCGCGGCGATATCGCCGCCGCCCTGGCCGCGGCCCGGCCGGCCGTGCGGCCGCGGGATTTCCGGCAGGCGCAGGACAGGTCCCGGCCGCGCCTGGTGAAGCGGTCAGGCAAGCGGGTCGTGGAGGCGTACTTCGAGTTCGGCACCGTCCATGGTGTCGGTCACGGCTTCGTCCGCCTGCTCCCGGACGACGCTGGCCCCGCCGGGCCGCGCGCCTGGATCCTGCTGACCACGCTGCACGAGCTGACCGGGTTCGAGGAGAAGCTAGGTGCCCGGCGGCCGACCGGGGTGCAGTACTCGCAGAACTTCACCGGTGACAACTGGGCGGACACGCGGCGCAGGGAGCAGGAGTACTCCGGCCAGGATCCGCAGGTGCTGGTCGTCGGCGGCGGCCAGGCGGGACTCAGCCTCGGCGCCCGGCTGCGCCAGATCGGCGTGGACGCGCTGATCGTGGAGAAGTTCGGCCGGATCGGCGATAACTGGCGGCACCGGTATCACTCGCTGACCCTGCACAACGAGGTGTGGGCCAACAGCCTGCCGTATATCCCCTTCCCGCCCACCTGGCCGACGTTCCTGCCGAAGGACAAGCTGGCCGGCTTCCTGGAGAGCTACGCCGAGCTCATGGAGCTGAACGTCTGGACCGGGACGCAGTTCACCGGGGCTGACTACGATGACCAGGAGCGCCTGTGGACGGCGCGAGTCACCCGGCCCGACGGGTCGCAGCGGGTGCTGCGCGTTCCGCATGTAGTGCTGGCTACCGGCAGCGTGAGCGGGGTACCGAAGTGGCCCGCCCTGCCCGGGCTGGCGGAGTTCAGCGGGGAGATCCTGCACTCCAGCCAGTTCACCAGCGGCATCGAGTACCAGGGCAGGCGCGCGATCGTGATCGGTACCGGGAACAGCGGCCATGACGTCGCCCAGGAACTGCACGGCAACGGGGCAGCCGAGGTCACGATGATCCAGCGCAGCCCGACCTGCGTGGTCAGCCTGGTCCCCAGCGGCACGCTGGTCTACTCGCTCTATTCCGAAGGTCCGCCGGTCGAGGACATCGACCTGATCACCGCGTCGATCCCCTATCCCGTGCTCAAGGACGCCTACCAGTGGATCACCAGGCGCACCTGCGAACTGGACAGGGAGCTACTGGACCGGCTGCACGCCGCCGGCTTCGAGACCGACTTCGAGCCTGACGGCACCGGCTTTCACATGCGGTACCTGCGCAAGGGAGGCGGGTACTACATCAACGTGGGCTGCTCGGACCTGATCGCAGACGGCAAGATCGGCCTGGTCCAGGCCCGGCAGGTCGTGAGGTTCACCGCGGCCGGCGTGCTCATGGCTGACGGGAGGACCATCGGCAGCGACCTGATCGTGCTCGCCACCGGCTATGAGAACCAGCAGGAAGCCGTACGGCGGATGTTCGGCGACCAGGTCGCCGACAAGGTGGGGCCGGTGTGGGGCTTCGATGAGCAGGGCTTCATGCGAAACATGTGGTGCCGGCTGGACCAGCAGGGCCTCTGGCTGATGGGTGGCTCGCTCATCGAGTGCCGGACCTACTCGCGCTTCCTGGCCCTGTCCATCAGGGCGGACCTGGAAGGCCTGCTCCCGGCCCGGCCGGCCGCGGCGCTGCAGGCGCGATGAGGTATCAGTTCGAGCCGGGCGACGAGCGCGGCGCCCTCAACCTGGTCGATCGCGACGCGGTGCGGCGCGGCCTGGCCAGCGCGGCCCGCGGCACCGTGATCTCGCTGGCCCAGCCGGTCCGGGCCGGCGCGACGCCGATTGCCGCCATGCGCACCGAGCCGGTGCACTTCATGAGCCGGGACGGCGGCGACTATGCGGCCGGCCTGCCCGAACGGCCCGGCTTCGGCTTCGCCGACGACTCGATCCTGCTGGCCTGCCACAGCGGCACGCACCTCGATGCGCTCTCGCACGTATGGCAGGACGGCGTGATGTACGGCGGATTCAGTTCCGACGAGGTCACCAGCCGCGGCGCCCGGCGCTGCGGCATCGAGAAGGCAGGGCCGTTTGTCTGCCGCGGCCTGCTCGTCGACGCGGTGCCCGCCGGCACCGCCGGACTGGAGCCCGGCACCCCGATCGGCGTCGATGTCCTGCGCGAGGCCGTTGCTGCGCACGACCCGCGCCCCGGCGACGCCCTGCTGGTACGGACTGGCTGGCCGCGGCTATGGCGCGCCGATCCCTCGATCGGCACGCAGTCCTGGCCCGGGCTCGACATCGACTGCGTCGACTGGATCCTGCAGTCGGGGTTCGCCCTGGTCGGTGCCGATACGATAGGAGTCGAGGTTTCGCCGTCGACCGACACCACTTGTGGATCACCGCTGCACATCGCGCTGATCCGCGACAACGGGATCTACTTCCTTGAACTGCTCGAGCTGGACGCGCTGGCCGCTGCCCTGGCCGCGCACAGCCGTCACGACTTCCTGCTCGTGGTGGCCCCGCTGCCGATCCACCAGGGCGTCGGCAGTCCGGTCGCGCCCGTTGCGGTGCTGTAGATGACCGGCCTGGCCGGCCTTCGGCGTAGCGCCCGGCGGGAGAAGTCCCTCGACGTACTGCCGGTGTCCGACACCCAGCTGCGGGTCGTCGCCACGCTGCGCGATACCAGCGTCGCCCTCGACGATCCCGCCGACTGCGAGCTGATCCATGATCTCCGACTGGAAGCGACGATCACCGTCCCTGACCTGGTGATCCAGGAGATCTCCGCGCACGCGCAGCAGCAGCCCTACGATCAGTGCGCCTTCAGCGTGGCGCCCGTCGCGGGACTGCGCGGCCTGAGCCTGAAGCGCGGCTACCGGCGGCAGGTGCTGGAGATACTGGGCGGGACCCGCGGCTGCAGCCATTTCCTGACGCTCGCCCTTGACCTGTCGGCCGCGAATGTCCTGTCGATCTACCTGCGGATGCGCGCCGAGCTGCCCAACACCCCGGCCAGCCGCGCGGACGGCTCGTGGGCGCGGGCCGGCCTTCAGGTCGAGCCCGCCCTGATGAACGCCTGCCTCGCGCTGGCGGCCGATTCGCCCGTTCAGCTTCGCGCCCTCGCCGATCCTGGTCCCGGGCAGGACTGACCCGGCTCCTGCTCGCCTCCCCAGCTCCTGCTCACCTCCCGCGCCTGCTCACCGTCCGCGCCTGCTCACCTCCCGCGCCTGCCGATCTGCTCCTCGATCGCCCTCAGGCCGTCCCTGAAGGCCGGCCGGGTGACCGACCACCGCTGCGCGTCGGTCTCGCTGGCCAGGGCATCGGCATGCGCCGCGGTCGCCGCGGCCTGGCGGAGGGTCGACAACAGCCGCCGGGTGAAAGCCGGTTCCTGATCCTCGAGCCGGCGGCCGAGCGCTATCGCGGCGCTGACCAGCTCGTCGTCGTCGTAAACCCCGGCAACCAACCCGGCCGCCAGTGCGGCGCTGGCATTCCAGACTTCCCCGAACAGGCACGCGAGCATCGCCTGCTGCTGGCCGACGGCTCGCGTCAGCATCCAGGCATGGCCCCCGCCCGGGTGGATGCGCAACTGCGCGAACCTTGAGTCGAAGAGCGCGTGCTGCCCGGCCAGCCGCACGTCGCAGGCGAGGGCAAGGTTGAAGCCCGCGCCCACCGCAGCGCCGTTGACCGCCGCGATGGTGGCGAGCGGCGAGTGAAGGAATCGCAGGAACCCGTCGTAGACCTCGGTGACCTGACCGAATTCGCCGTCCGCCGCTGCCCGCAGTGAGCTGAGCTCAGCCCGCGCAAAACGACCGGCCCGCGCCAGTGACCACCAGGCACTGGGTGACGCCATCACTCTCCAGGACGTCCAGGGCACTGCCGATGGCGGCCACCAGCGGCACCGACAGAGCGTTCCGCTGCCCGGGAACGTTGAGAACCAGCAGTGCGACGCCCCCATACCGGGTCACGACGACCGGGTCACCGGGCACGGGGTCACTGGGCACCGGATCACTGGGCACCGGATCACTGGGCACCGGATCACTGGGCACCGGGACACTTGGCACCGGGACACTTGGCACGGGATCTCCTCGCGTCTTGGTACGGTGGCACCGGGTTTCGTCAACAGATACGTTGAACACCGGGTTCGGTCAGAGAGTGCGGTGAGCAATTGTATGGTCACGTCAGGCCCGGCGCCGAGCGCTGCTGCGAGCTCGATGGGCCGGCGGCGCAAGCACGCCCGCGATGATCCGAGTCCCGCTTACCTGCAGCGGCGGGAACGCCTGCTGGCGGCTGCGGCCGAGGTCTTCAAGGACAAGGGCCTGGAGGCCGCCAGCGTCAACGACATCGCCGAGCGCCTGGGCACTGACCGTGCGACCGTTTACTACTACTACGGCGGTAAGCACGAGATCTACCTGGCCCTCGTCCGCCACGACGTGGAGAAGATCGTGGCAGTCGCGCAGGACATTGCCGCATCCGACGAGCCCTCCGCCGTCCGGCTGCAGCGGCTCGTGCAGGCACTGCTCGACGCTTACGAGCACAGCTACCCCTTCCTCCATCTCTATATTCAGGAGGACATGCGCCGGATCCCCGGTGACGGCACCAAGGCGGGGGCGGAGCTGCAGGAGCTAGGACGGCGGTACGAGGCCGCCCTGGGAAAGATCACCCGGCAGGGTGTCGAGTCCGGCGAGTTCCGCGCTGACCTCGATTCCCGGATGGTGACGTTCGCCGTCCTGGGCGCGGTCAACTGGACGCACCGCTGGTTCATCCCCGGTGGTCGCCTGAGCGGCGCTGAGGTAGGTCGCGCGTTCGCCGACATCTTCCTGCGGGGCCTGCAGACCTGATGCCACGTTCCTGCGGGTTCCTACAGGCGCGAGTGGCCGACTGCGGCCAGACGTCGGTTCCGTGCCGGTTGGCCTGCGGAGGAATCCCGCACAGGCTGGGCTGGCTGATTTATTCAGCGCGCCTGCCCGGCGTTTTGCGGCCCGGCGGACGCTAGAGCCGGGTCTGGGGAGGCATGCGCGGGCTGAACCAGGTGCGCAGGGCCGTGTTGATCCCGGCGGCCGGGTCGGGCGTGCCGGGTCCGGCAGCCCAGGCGACGTGGCCGTCGGGCCGGATCAGCAGCGCTGCGGCCGGAGCGGGCTCGGTCAGGCAGTGCGCGGTGATGACGGTGATCAGTCCGGCCTGGTCGGGGGCCGCCTGGGCGACTGCGGAATCGGCGGTGAGGTCGAGCAGGACGCCCTGGGCCGCGTGCATGAGCTCGGCGACCCGGGTGCTGCCGTGCCGGGTTTCCAGCTGGAGATCTGGCGCGAGCTTTCCGAGCAGCGGGTGTGGCGGGGCGTTGCTGGCCGGCATCGGGTACCGGACATCGGAGCCCTCGATCAGCTCGCCGATGTGACGCACTTGCCCGGGCTGGCGGAGCAGTTTGCGGATGTGCTGGAGCGGTTCGGGGTGCTGGAGTACGTCGCCGAACAGCTCGCGCAGCGCTTCGGCCCCCTCCGGGCTCACTTTGGCGAGCTCGTCCGTCCCGCCTTGGCCGATGGTGGTCAGGGCATTCTGGGCGCGGGCTTGCAGGATGGCGTGCTGTGCGGCGAGGTGCCGCTCGGCGTGGTAGGACTCCAGCAGGCCGTCCGGTGCCCGGCCCTGGACCTGCGCGGCGAGCTTCCAGCCGAGGTTGACCGCATCGATCAGCCCGGTGTTCAGCGATACCGCGAAGACGTGGGCGGCGTCGCCGGCCAGCAGGATGCGGCCCGCCTGGTAGCGGTCGGCTTGCCGGGTGTTGGCGGCAAGCCGGGTCAGCCGCTGCGGATCGGTCATCGGCAGGTCATCGCCGAGGACCCGCCGGACGCTGGCGCGCAGTTCCTCGAGCGTCATCGGAGCGCTCAGGTCGGCGGTGGGGTCGTCCTCGCTGGTGTAAACGATGAAGACGCCGGCAGTAGCGTTCTTGTCCAGGACGGTCAGCGGCGCGAGCGAGTAGGTGCCTCGCGGGGTGCGGACTTGCCCCATGAGCTTCAGGCGGCCGATCCCCGGTACCTTCACCACGCCGCCGCGCCGGGTGAGCTTCGCCGTCGGCAGGCGCACCGTGCCGATGCGGGATATCTCCGGCGAGATGGTGCCGGGGAAGCCGATCCCGGCCTGCTTGCGTACCAGGCTATGCGCGCCGTCGCAGCCCACGAGGTAGCGTGCGCGCAGCCGGTAGCCACCGCCGGGACCGCGGACGTCGAGGGTGACCGCGTCGTCATGCGGGGACAGCGCCGTCAGCTCGTGCCCGCGCCGGACGGTCCCGCCGAGCTCGGTGAGCCGCGCCTCCAGCACCTTCTCCAGCCGTCGTTGCGGCACCGTCAGGATGTGCACCGGGCTGGTGCCGAGCCGGGAGAAGTCCAGCTGCAGCGGACCGAACGAGAAGCGCGGTACCGGCCCGGCAAAGGTGGCCTCCTGGCGGAGCCGGTCGAGCAGGCCGCGGTAATCCAGCACCGGCACGATCTGGCCCGCCAGGCCGTTGCCCTTGGGGGTCTCGTCGATCCCGGGCAGTCGCTCCAGTACGACCGGGTCGGTGCCGCTCAGCCGGAGCTCGCAGGCCAGCATGAGCCCGACCGGTCCGCCGCCGGCGATCACGACGTCTGCTCGGCCGGCGCGTGCCGACGGTTGCGCCGGCATGGCTAGAGCCGCCCGAAGACGTAGATGTCGATGTGGAAGCGGTTGCGCCCGGTCCTGGGCAACTGCATTTGCCGGAACCAGAACGTCGACCCCTGGCGGTGCGCGTCACGCAGGACTTTTTCGCCGACTATGGCGTAGCCAAGCACCACGTGCCAGAACGGCCGGACCCTGGCGATGTGCAGGCCGTCGATCGCGACCTGCACGTGCTGCACGGCCGCCGGGCCGGGCGGCACCTGCAGCCGGGCCGCGGCGGCCGAGATTTCCCTGGCCAGGCCGGCGTCCCGGCTGGCGAGGCCCCGGATCCCGGCCGTGCATAGCCGACCGCTCATGTTCTCACTCGCAGAGAACTCGGTATCGGTCATGACTGCCACGGTAGGCCCGCAGCGGATGATCAGCTTCCGGAACCGGCGGAGGCGGCCAGCCCGGCACAGCAGCCCGCGCAAGGGCGAGAAGGCTGGAAACTTCCCCGTCTGCAAGCTCGGCGAACCAGAGTCGCAAAATCGAGCGCCAGGTGCTCATCGGAGGCGAAAGCCGGGGGTTTAGCGCGTGAAGAACACGTGCGTGGCCCCGCTGGGGACGGTGACCGTTTCCAGGGTGTAGCGCTCGTGCAGCCCGTCGAGGCCGTCCCAGAGCCGGACGCCGCGGCCGAGCACGATCGGGACCAGCACGATGTGCAGGTAGTCGACCAGGTCAGCCCGCAGGAACTCGTTGATCGTGGTGGGCCCGCCGCCGAGCCTTATGTCCAGGTCGCCGGCCGCCTTTTGTGCTTGATTCAGGACCTCGGCCGGGGTGCCGCTGACGAAATGGAAGGTGGTGTCGCTGACCGTGAGCGGCTCCCGCTCGTAGTGCGTCATCACGAAGCAGGGCGTGTGGAACGGCGGGTCCTCTCCCCACCAGCCGCGCCAGCCGTCCTCGGGCCAGGGGCCCGTGGTGGGCCGGAACTTGTTCCGGCCCATGATCTCCGCACCGATCGCCGTCCCCCAAGCCGACGCGATCGCCTCGTCCGGCCCGAGCTTCCCATCGGGTTGCAGTCCGCGCCAGATCCGGATCTTCCCGAACCACTCCATGAACGCCTGCTGCGCGTGCCCGAAGGCCGCGTCGAGCGACTGCCCCTCGCCGGTAGCGAACCCGTCCAGCGACACGACCAGGTTATGCACCCGGAGCTTGGACATATCGACCTCCGCTTGTTGATGGACGTAACCAGCAGTTCAGACTCCGCCAGCGAACGTCGAGCGCCGCAGCGCCATGCCAACCTCACTCAGCCGCGGATCGTCCCGGGGACCCGCACGTCAGCTCGCGCAAGCTTCGGGGATGGGAGAGCGTCGCGATCACCCGGGTCAATCGCGGACAGCTTATCGGGACTGCGGTCGCACCGGATGAATGCGCCGCCGCGGCTGTCAACGGCAGGCGAAGCCTGACCCCTGATCGGCCTGCCGTCGACAGCGGCCCGCCAGCACGACCACAACAGGCAGGAATCGCGCACGCACGCGGGCGGGCGGGGCTCTATGGCCGTGGTGACGTCTCCGTCCTGGTCGCTGGGGTGGCTCCGGCTGGTCAGCCGGACGGGAGGCCCGGAGCCGTGTCATTGCGGTGCTGATCGTACTGAGAGACCACCGGCGCATAGCGGCGGGTATTTACGGCTCTTGCGTCAAGGTTGATTACGTTACGTTTCGCCGGTCGGCGCGGCGCCATCGCGTGCGGCGCCGTGGGTTTACTGGCGGGTGAACACGGCGTGGACAGTGATGGTGTTGTTCAGCGACGCCATGCGCATCGGGCTGTAGGTCAGGCCGAAGTCGGCCCGGTTGACCGGGACCTCGGCGTCCAGCCGGACCTCGCCTGCGGCGGCGGAGACCTTCGCGTCGAAGGTGAGCGGGCGGGTGCGGCCGCGGACGGTCAGGCTGCCGGTCACCCGGACGCCCCCGCTGGCGGGCTGCATGCTATCGACGGTGCAGGTGATGTCGGGGTGGTTGGCGATGTCGAAGAGCTTGGCCGACCGCAGGTCCTTGTCGCGCATCTTGTTCTTGGTGTCGATCGACGCGGCAGCGACGGTGAGGGTGCCGCTGACCTGGCCGGCTGCGGTCACCGTGCCGTTACCGGTGACCTGGCGGAAGACGCCGTGGACCGGGCGGAGCCCCCAGGTGTGCCTGCTCTCCAGCAGGACCTCGGACCTGGCTGGGTCCAGGATCCAGGACCCGGTGAGCGTGCCGTCCCCGACCTGCGCCTGCAGCGCCGGGGTGGCCGGCTGTCCCTGCGGTGTCATGCCATCCTCCGCAAATTTTCGTTCCTGAATCAGAATAGTTTTGATTGCGAAAGCATATATACTCGGGATGCAGACGGTCAAGGCGGGACGGCGCACCACGGAAGCAGGACCATGGCGGACCAGGCGGGCAGCTCCGAGCACTCCGCGTTGTGCCTGCGCCTGATGCAGCTGTTTCCCCGCGTGACCAGGGGAATGCGGCGCTGGCAGGATCGCGCCGCGCCCGCGCCCGTGCCCTCTCCGCTGAGCCCGCGGCACGTCGCCGCGCTCGAGCAGATCCGCGGCGGCCCGCTCACCGTCGGGGAACTGGCCTCCCGGCTGGGCCTGACC
>Ga0302324_100003457_pt1 | contig 35610 bp, 33 predicted proteins | sample Palsa_T0_1_FD_201949 | JGI IMG/M metagenome (GOLD analysis project Ga0302324, IMG submission 201949) | Peat permafrost microbial communities from Stordalen Mire near Abisko, Sweden - Palsa_T0_1 | ecosystem: Environmental > Terrestrial > Soil > Palsa > Peat permafrost | place: Sweden: Abisko...
GGCGAGTCGCACGCCCAATATGTCAGTAACCGGTCCCCCAATGGCACCTTCGGCGACGTACTGACCGAACTGCCCGTAAAGCAATCGGCCGGAAGCGTCGAAGGTATCGCCTGGCTTCTTGGTGACAATATTCAAGGCGCCGGCAACCGCATTGTTGCCAAAGAATGTACTTTGGGGTCCTTTCAGGATTTCGATTCGATCGAGATCGAGAAATGTCATCTCGGTCAGTTTCGAGCGACCATGGTAGATATCATCGTCAAACATAGCGACCGATTGATCGAAATCCGCGTTTTGGCCTGATCCAATGCCGCGCATGAATATATTGTTGGAAAAACCGCCTGTATCGACGTGAACGCTCGGCACGGTCAGGGTCAATTCCTCGAGCGTTACATGATTTTGCTCGGCCAGTACTTGGCCGCCGACGACTTGCGCGGAGACTGGCACTTGCTGAATATCTTCGGTTCGCTTCTGCGCGGTAACCACGATTTCCTCAAGCTGCGCACCTCCCAAGGTATCCGCCGCGAACGCTTGCGCTTGCGGCAATCCGAACATGAGCGCACACATGCCCCCCAGCAGTGCCATATGAATACGCCGAACCACAGACTCCGTCTTCATGATCCACTCCCCGCGTTAGCTGAGTTTAGTTATGCCGATTATTGTCTGCAGTGAACGTTTCGTAGAGCGTTCGAGCTTGTACTTATAACGGCACAATCTGTACCATGGTTTACGGATCCGGACAGCCGTTTGACGATTCAGGACATTTCCATTTGCCGGTTCGAGTACGGTTTAGGTCTTCCATGAAAAAAGACACCGCCATGGTTCGCAGCAGCGGCCTTGCCGATTTCGCGAGATTTGCGCTTTCGCTGGGGCTCGATCCAATAGCATTGATGAAGCGTGTGGGCATTCATCGACGTTTCTTAAGCGATCCGAATCTGACCCTTCCGGTGCGCGGCGTGGTCGAGCTGCTCGAAGACGCCGCACTGACATCCGGCATGGAGGATTTTGGATTGCGGCTCGGTGAGAAACGCGGACTGCCGGACTTTGGGCCGGTCATTCTCATGCTGCGAGAGGAGACCACCGTTCGCGACGCGTTGCGCACCTTGATAGCGTTCCTGCATTTGCATTCGGACGCGCTGTATATGCATCTGGAGGAGGACGCGCGACCCATACTCACCATTGATCTCATGGTCGGCGGAAACGAGCACTTCCGCCAAGCGATCGATACCAGCGTGGCGAGTACAACCGGGATCGTACGCTGGTTATTGGGTGCGGAGTGGGCGCCTGCGTCCGTTTGCTTCATGCATTCCCGGCCGGCGTCCAGGGCGCACTTCGACCGGTTTTTTCGGTGCCCGATCGATTTTCTGCACGAATGCAACGGGATCGTTTTCCGCAAGCACGACCTGGATAAAAACCTACCGTCTTCCTCGCCAGCGCTGCGGCGGCAGGTTGCGGAGTACATCCGCCTCACCAACGGCGCGTCCAGTCAGACCTATGTGCACCGTGTCACCGAGGTCATCGCGATGGCGCTGCCACGCGGTGAAGCCAACGCGGAGATCATTGCGCAATATCTAGGCACGGGCCACCGAACTCTTAATAGACGCTTGGCCCGTGCGGGACTCAACTACTCGCGCTTACTCGAGCGAGCTCGGCGTCACTTGGCGAGCCAGTACATGCTCGGAAGCGATCGGCCGCTCTCCGATATCTCCGGACTGATCGGCTTCGACAGCTTAAGCGCGTTCTCGCGTTGGTTTCGTCAATCGTTCAAGGTTTCCCCTGCCCGATGGCGCAAGATGCGGCAGGCGAGAAAGCGGCGACACTAGCATCGCGGCAGCGTGCCAACCGTCGCGCCTAAAGATGCTTTAAACGCCGCCGGCGAGAACTCCTCTTCGCGCTTGCGCAAGTCCCGCACACCTTGGGCAAATCTTACGGTTTTTTCGAGTACCTTCTGGGTTGAATTTGGGCTCGCTCTTTGTATCTCTGCTTCGGCTTGCAGACGCGCATAGAGGGCATCATAGATTGGAAGGCTGCGATCGAGACACTCGGTGTCGTCGGCACTCAAAAGCATTATGCCTTCCGCGACTCCAAGGACGCCCCCGGTCCATTCATGCCTCTGCGCCAATTGTGCACGGTGGCTGTCCTGCATGACGTGAGACACGACGTCGGCAACGACTTGCGCAAGCGCGATGAGCGCGGGATCAGTCAACGAATAGGCGTTTAAGACGCGTTGAAAAGTGGTGGTGCCGCCGCTATGGGCCGCGAGGGGCACATTGGGCAGGCCGAAGAGAATTGTATCTTCGGGAGTCTGATCATCCGGAGCTAAGAAGATAAACTCGGCCTCGGGGTCGATGAAGCGGACGATCAGCCACGCGGAAACCACGCGGTCGAAATGGATCAGTGCTTCTGTGGCCCATTTCATGGAGAAATCCCTGCGCTCAAGTATCCATGTGTATTCATTTTTCCCCTCGGCGGCTGGCTGACCAGCATGACCATCGCTTCCAGCGTGCGCGCTTTCTGCTCCTCACTTTGAATCAGGTAGCGATGGGTCCCGTCCTTGGATTCATCAAAACGCGAACTGCCATCTGCCAGCACGGTAATCGTGCCTGGATTCGACAAGGAAAAGTAATTCCGGTCCGGCCTTGCGGCGTAGAGCACGGAGGTCAGATCAAACGTTGCCTGATCGTGAGGCCATTTTTTGGCCGTCTCCTGGACATGGGTGCGATAGGCATCCGCGATCGGATGATCCTTGACATAGGAGAAATCGCGCTCGATGCTTAACGCCGGGTAGAGCATCGCCACGCCAATTTCAAATCCGCTATCCACAATGGGCGTGGGCCAGCTCGAGAAGACCTTCTGTGCAGAGGGAACATCCGCTGCAAGATTAAATTCGGGCGATCCTTTTGGGAACGTTTTTCCGTCGATCGACGCATCAGCAAAATTTCCCGCCATCACCGATAAGAAACGTACCTTCTTGCGAATCAGTTCGCGGCCGTTAAGAGCGCTGGAGCTATCCGCCGCGCTGTCCAGCAACCGGGCGAGATTGGTGCTATAGCCGATCTGGATCACGACCACGCTGGCATCGCGTTGCGCCGCCAACGTCTTCCGAAGCAGCGAAACCGCCTCTTGCGCCTTCGTCCCATCGAGTAGGCGATGTGGATAGACCAGCGAGCCGTCGGCTTTTTTCTCTTCCGATAGAATCTCGGTGTAACGGGAAACGGGCCAAGTCACTTGCGGATACTTCGCGCGAAATGTTTCGGTATTGGGTCCATCGTGGACAATCCCCACGGGAATTGTGGGATGGCCGTAAAAGGTATTCACGAGATCGACAAACGAGGCGCACCACTTCTCAGCGGTGCTCACGGTCACGGTTACTACGTTGATCTCGTGCCGATCCTGCAAGGCATGGAGCATCGCGAGCGCCAACGCGTCATCGATGTCCGACCATATGTCGGTATCCAAGATGACATTGACGGGGGAGCTTTGCTCGTTCGCATTGTGCGTCGAGGATGCTTCGCTGGATCGGGCGTCAGCATGTGAGACCTGAATTGTTGCAAGGCCGGCGAATAACAGGCCTGCTAAGAGACTCTTCGTCGCAGATTTCATCTTCCCTCCTGCAAAAAAGCATTCAACTCCGCGCGACTCGGAACACTGGGCTGCGCGCCGAGTCGCGTGACGGAAAGTGCCGCGGCGTGCACCGCGAATCGGCAGCCTTCGATGAGCGACGCGCCGTCTGAACACGCCACTGCGAGGGCCGCGTTGAACACATCGCCTGCCGCCGTCGTGTCGATCGCCTTTACCTGAGGTGTGGGCACCAGGGTGACCTCAAGGCCGTTAGCGAGCAGGCAACCTCGCGATCCCATTTTTACGATGACCGTCCGCGAGCCCTTCGCCTGCAGTTGCCTGGCGATCGATTGGGCATCTTCCACGGATAAATCCGCCGGCGGTCGCCCAATCAATTGAGCCGCCTCGGTCTCATTCGGCGTCAGGATATCGACGTGCCGCAGGAGATCACTCGGCAATTCGGGGAGTGCCGGAGCCGGATCAAGAATGACTTGGGCGCCGCGCAGTTTCGCACGCTGTGCCGCCAGTATCACGGTTTCGAGAGGTGTCTCGAGCTGGAGCATGACGAATCGCGCTTGAGCAAGCCGATCATCATCGACGATCAAATCCGCTGCCCGGTACAAGTGATTCGCGCTGGGAATAACCACAATGGAGTTCTCGCCAGCTCCGGTTACTAAGATCATCGCGACGCCGCTCGAGCCGTCAACCGCTTTTATGCCGCTTACATCGCAACCCACTGCTTCCAGGTTGGCGCACATTTGTTTGCCATATCCGTCCGATCCTACTCGACCCAACATGGCAACCTCTCCGCCAAGCTTGGCGGCGGCGTAAGCTTGATTGGCTCCTTTGCCGCCATGTGCGGTGAAAAACTGGGTTCCCAGCAGTGTTTCCCCCGCATGGGGAATGCGCGGCACGATGGCGACCAAGTCCATGTTCAAGCTGCCGATCACGACGATGTGGCTCATATTTGGCTTCAAGTCTTCGAGGCGATCAGGACGATAAGTCCCAGCACATAAAAGACGAACATCGCGGTGAGCAGCCGGTTGGTCCCGGGTGGCGCGCCGCGGAATTCCTTCCACACAAATACACCCCAGACCGCGCCCACTAAGGTCGCGCCCTGTCCTAAACCATAGGAAAGGGCGGGGCCGGCCGCGTTACTCGCGAGGATGTTAAGGCCCATGCCGACATTCCAGATCACACCGCCCAAGATGCCGATGGCATGAAGCCGCACCGAGCCGCGCGCAAAATAGTCTCGGTAAGACACCGGGCTTCCTTGGAAGGGCTTGGCCATCACGATGCTGTTCCACACGAAATTAGAGGCGAACAGCCCGAGGGAGAACAGCACTAATGCCGTGTACGCCGAGAGCTTGCCCGGCTCCAGTACATGCGTAATAGGATCTAAGGTTCCCATCGACTCCGCCACAAAGCTGTAAAACCATCCCATCAGAATCCCCGCGGCCACCGAGAGCACAATGCCCTTCATTGGCGTGCGGCTCTGTGCAGAGACGAGGTGCCGGTAGGCCAGCGCATCGAAAATGATCGCGACCACGATGCAGGCGACACCTGCCGCCAGCAGCGGCACATTGCCTTCGCGCTTGGCGAGATACGTGGTGATGACCCCGAGTACCAGCGCGAGACCGACTCCAACAGGGAACGCCACGGCAATACCGGCAATGTCGATAGCGCCGACGAGCAGAATGTTGGACAAATTGAAGATGACCCCGCCTGCAAAGGCCGATACAAGCCAACGCGAGTCGGCTTGGCCCAAGTCCGCGAGGAAGCTGCGCCCAGATGAGCCTGTGCTGCCCGCCGTGAATGCCACGAGCAGCGCGAGCAATACGACACCTAAGGCATAGTCCCAATAAAACAGCTGGAAGGACCAGTCCCGTCCAGTCAACTTCTGCATGTTCGCCCAAGAACCCCAGCAAAGCATGGTTGCGACACAGAGCGTCACGGCGACCGGATATGAGTCAACGACGATCATGCGTGTTATTCCTTCAGAGTGATCCCAAGCGAGGGGGTTACGCGCAGAAGTTCAACCGGCCCGAGGAGGCCTGAGTCGAGCAGGGGCGCTTCGGCCGAATAGGCGTTGAATGTGGTGAAGGTCACCGGCGTCGCCTGCGGCGATGCGTCGCCGATGAGGCGATTCACCCAAAGATTAGTCACCTGCAGCTTGAGTGTGTTCTTCCCCGGGTGCAGTGCCTGGGTGACATCCATGCGATACGGCGGTTTCCAGAGGATACCGAGCGATTTGCCATTGAGCGTGATCTCGGCGAGGTCATCGACCTCACCAAGATCAAACACGAGACGGCTGTGCTTTGAGTTGAACCAGGCCTTCGGTGCATCGATGATCTTTGTGTAGGTAGCGGTGCCTGAGAAGTACTTGATCCCGGGGTCGGCATTCTTCGTCCATGACTCGAGATGATTGAGATTGGCCACGGGCGGAGCGCCCAGGGCGGGCGGGAAATGCAGCGCCCAAGGGCCGTTGATGATGCGCAAGGCCTCCGCAACTGGGGCCGCTAACACCTGCGAGGCTTCACGCGCCGGCCGGCGGAACACCACGAACACCGCATCGTAGGGCGCGAGCTTCAATGAGACTCGCGTGCGACCCTGCTCGATGTGATACGAGACCGGTTCGATTTCTCCGTTCTCCGCGTGCCAGAGTTCGGGAATACGGTCGGTGACACGGAACGAGGCCTCCACAGTCTCGGCGTGATTCACGCGATGGCTGAGAAAGTAGATCTCTGCAGTACGCAGGCTGCGATGAGCGAACATCAGTTCGGTATCCGGACGAGGCCTCGAATACGTGAAATCTGGCGCTACGTGCACCCAGGATAAAATGTCTTCGATGGCCCCCTCGCCGTAGACACGGCCAGACCTAAGCGTCGCGCCTTTCCCATCGCTGCCCCAAAGAGTGCTTTTGAGATGCTGAAACTCCGCGGCATCGTCGATGAGACTGGGGGAATCGTCAGGCGGCGCACCCACGATGAGCGCGCCTGCATTGACTAATTCCATGAGCTTACGCAAAACAGGGACGGTCATTCGGTGGGCATCGCCTCCTAATTGCAATGCGCGGTAGCGCATCCCAGACGGGGTGACGAGGTAGCCATCTTGCACACTGACTTGATTCAGCAGTGCCTCCGCGTTTAAGAAGTCAAATGCGTAGCGCTGCGGCGTGTCGTTCAAGCGGCCTTGCGTTTGCAGAATAGTCAGTGGCGTATCCTCGCCGTAGAAATAGGCCACATCCGCGACGAAGCGGCCTTGCTGCAACAGGTAAGAAGAGCGTGCCAGATATGAGACCCAAGGCCCCGCTTGCTCCGCCCAGGTTTCATGGCGATTGAAGAACTGTCCGAACATCGCGAGACTTAAGCCCGGCGCCTTCTCGGTGGGTTGATGCACGGAGGTGTGCACGATGATTCGGTTGATCCCCAGTGCGAACTCCAGATCGACAAAGGGTTTCAAGTCCCGCGGGCTGAAAGCCCAGGGTGCAAAAGCGCTGGTGAGTGACTCAGCGGCAGCAAAGCTGCGGCCATAAAGATGGGCAACGGATGCGGCCCCGCGATCGTCGGCGATATAGCTTGGCAGGGGACCCTGATCGAGCGAGTGAGTCCACATTGCGCCGGTGGGTACATCGGCGTAGCGCCGCATTTCCATATCATCGCCGAGTACGGGCCGGTCCAATTCCAATGCCTCGCCATACTGAACGAGCCCGTGTGCATGAGCCGCCGTGGCCACTTCGGCATAGTGACCATAAGCTGTCAGTTGCGCGATGGTGCGGCGGAAATCCCACAAGAATCGATCACTCTCCTCGGCGCTACCCACTACTACGCCCGTGAGCGCCGGCAGCCATGAGTGCGGATCGTAGCCGCGCAACTGTTGGAACTGCTGCAGCATATCGTCAGTCCAGTTTTGTGGCCCGACCTCGGTGCTGTCGAGCATCATGGCTTGAAGACCGCGCTGCCCCATTTGCGCAGGGGACAGGAAACCTGCGTAAGTCCCCAAGTACTTCTGCATGTAATCCTTGACGTGCCGGCCGTTGAGCTTGTCGACTTCAAGTCCGGTTGCCTCCTTGGTCGCCGGAGAATTGGTCTTGCCGGTGAGCGAATAACCCAACCTTAAGACCACCCATCGGCCGGGCGGAGGCGTCCAGTCGAGGTGTCCATCGGCTGTGACATGGGCAGATAAATCAACCACGCTCGAGGGCGGCACAGGGCTATTCGCCGCCTCCGCTGCCGTTGCCAAGACATCGTAGTCGGCCGCAACCGCGAATCCCGCCTTGCGCTCGAATTCATTGACTCGCCCGATAGGCGATAGTGCCAGTTCACTGACGGTGAACTTGCTCGGCGCCGGCAATTTCCATCCTATGGGCTCAAGCAGCGTTACATCTGCGCCCGGCGCGGGCCAGAACGGCAGGTCGCGCGCACCGCCCGCGGTAAGCTTTAAGCGAAACACGCGCGCCGTCACCGGCTTGAAGGAAACGGTAACCTGCGGCACGTTGGTCACGCGCAGCGTAGCGATGGGGCGCCAAGCGCCCTGCTCCTCCTGTGCTTCCAGCTGTCCCATCATGGGGCTATTGACGGCCATGATGTTCCCCGGCAACGGCGTGCCGAGAACGGCCGAGCGGATCGTTTGCGCACCATCGTAGGTGAGTTGAATCCATGCGCTGCCATCAGCTGCGGCCGGCAGAGTCACTCCTTTTTGCAGTTCGCCGTCGCTTAAAAGAGCCGCATCGAGCGGTCCCGCAGACGATGTGATCGTCGGGTGAGACCAGCCGTGCTCACCGACGGCGAGCGGATAGGCGATCACTCCGGCATCGGCATAGAATCGCGGCGTTTCCTCGTGGGCGGCCCTGCTCTCAGTACCGCGATCGTATTCGATGTTTTGGAAGGGTCCCGTGGTGGTCGGCGGGCTTGCGAGAATACCGCTGAAGCGCCGTCCGCCTTCGAGGAGCGTCGTGCTCCATACCAATTTCTTCATCGCTTGGGCCGGCTGAACCCAAGGTCCACCGGTCTCGCTCCATCCTGGAGAAGAATCAATCGACAGCTCCAGCCCCATCTGATCTGCGAGTTGCGCTGTGTAGCGAAAGGCATCTTGCCACTCGGGCGACATGTACACGAGTCGCTGCTGCACCACTTGAGGTGTTTCGATCGAGGCATCGATGCAGTCCATTCCGCCAATGCCGATGCGCTTCATCCATTCGAGATCGAGACGGATACCGGACTTTGTTACGTTGCCGTTCATCCAATGCCACCAGACGCGGGGTTTGGCGGCGTCGGGAGGGGATAGAAATTCTTGCTTCAGCTCGTCCGCGGAAGGTAACGCGACCCCGGCGGCCGCCGAGCCGAACACCAGAAAACTAGCGGGAATAAAGCCCTTGGTAGATTTCGGCCTCACGCCGTTTTCTCGGTCTGCAGGTTAAGCTCCTGAATCACGCGATCGCGCATCGCAAATTTGTGAATCTTCCCCGTCACGGTCATCAGGAATTCCTCGACGAAGCGCACATAACGGGGAACTTTCTGATGGGCAATCTGGCCGCGGCAAAATGCGCGGATTTTCTCCTCGGTGCAAAGTTGCGGGTCGCGCAGCTGGATCCCACCTCGCACGTCGCCGACGGTCTTGAACAGCAAGGGTACACCGCTTGCACCGCAGAGATAACTCAACGCACTCATGTGCCAGCCCTCCCAAAGTTTGCGGCTTGACCTGCTTTAAGGTTCGGCCACCACGCGATTGACGAGCTTGCCGATACCTTCGATCTCAACGCTCACCACATCGCCGACGGTGAGCCACGGCGGCGGTTGCCTACCAAAGGCGACTCCCGCCGGCGTGCCCGTCGTGATCAGGGTCCCGGGGCGCAGCGACATCACTTGCGATAACTGCACCATGATCTCGACGCAGTCGAAAATCATTTGCGAGGTCGAGCCATGCTGGCGAACCTCGCCGTTCACCTTGGTGGTCAGCGAGAGATCTTGGAAGGATGGGATTTCATCCGCCGTTGTAATCCACGGGCCAAAGGGTCCGTGGCTGTCGAAGGATTTCCCCATCGTGTGGGTGGGGCTGCGCAGTTGCACGTCGCGCACGCTAACATCATTCACCACCACAAACCCGAAAATCGCTGCACTCGCGGCCTCGCGCGAAAGATAGCGCCCCGCCTGTCCTACTACGATGCCGAGTTCGCCCTCGTAGTCGAGTTCAACGGAGAGGCGCGGCATGACGATGTCACCAAAAGGACCCGTGATGCAGCTGGTTTGCTTGTTGAAAAATAGCGGGGCGCTTGGCAAGGCCATTTTGGCTTCCAGAGCGTGATCTTTATAGTTCAGGCCCACACCTAAGAATTCCGGCGGCTGAGGAATCGGCGCCAACAGTCGAACCGAGTTCAAGGGGATTTGCTCGCAGCTCTGCACCGCACGCTGAACCTTGTTTAATGCCTCGGACCCTGCGGCGATCAGGCCGATCATCGATTGAGGCATTCCACTCAAGCGGCCGAGGCTTAACATCTGATCGCCTTGAACCACGCCGAGCGCGGCGTTTCCGTCGCGATGACGAAAGGTCGCCAATTTCACGGGCGTCCCTAGTTAGCCACTACGACAACTAACTTGCAGCCGGCATTGTTGATCATGCGAGCATCGGCGGCGGTAATTCCCTCATCGGTGATGACGGTCGAGATCGCCTTGAGTTCGCAGACCACCTGACCCGGGGTGGACTTAAACTTGCTGCTGTCGACCATGAGCACAATGTTGCCGGCGCGCGCGATCAGCCGCTGCTCCGCGCGCAGCAGGATCACATCGGTTTGCATCATTCCGCCCCGTCCCACTCCCGCCGCGCCGATAAATATTTTCGATGCCTGGAAGTGGTTGGTACCATCGTCCTCGAACGGCGATAAGAGGATGTTCTGCTCGCGAAACAGCGCGCCCGCCGGCAAGTACACTCGGGTGCTTTGCTGCGGCAGCAGCGCTGAGACGATATGCAGGGAGTTGGTCACCACCTGAAGCTCCAATCCCTCAAGATGCGGACACATCTGCAGTGTGGTCGAACCGCCGTCGATGATGATGGACTCGCCGGGCTTGCACATGTCGGCCGCGGCACGGCCGATGGCTGCCTTGGCCGCGGTGTTTTTCTTGATGTTCTCGTGAAACGGCACACCCGTAAGGCCTGAGGCCACGGCATCCGGCATTTTAGCGCCGCCGTGAACGCGCACGATGCGCCCGGCGGTCTCCAAGCGCTCAAGATCGCGTCGCACGGTCGCCGCGCTTGCCGTGAGTCGTTTGTCCAGATCGCGGAAGGTGACAAATCCGCTTTTTTCGAGCATGGAGAGGATGGTGCGCTCGCGTTCTTCGGCGTGCATTAGACGATCCCCGCCGCGCGGCTGGTGGCTTTTCGAATGGCGGCCTTGGTCACTCGCCAACCGCTTTCGCGAAAGGCCGCGATGGGATCGATGGCTCCGCCGGCTTCATAGCGCGCCATGGCAATAATGGGCCTGGCATCCAAGCAGTAGGCATCGCGCAAGGTGCGAAAGGCCATGAGTACATCGTTCGAGCGTTGATAGTCGGACAGCACCGCGCGATCGATCATGAGCGCTTTGACGAAGGCCACGCAGATGGCTTCGGCGGACGAGAGCAGGCTTTCGCTGGGATCTGTGACATTGTGCGACTGATCTATCATGTAGGCCGGATCAAAGGCCGTGCGCTGATCGGCCTCGGCGATCACCAGTTCATTGAACACCAAGAATAATTGGTGCGGGTTGATCGAGCCTGAGTCCAAATCATCATCGCCGTATTTTGAATCGTTGAAATGAAACCCGCCTAACTTGTCGAACCTATGCATGCGGGCAACAATTTGCTCAATGTTCACGTTCGGGGCGTGATGACCTAAATCCACCAGGCACTTAGCTTTGAGCCCGAGCTCTTTCGCAGTGAGAATGCTGGTGCCCCAGTCGGAAATGACCGTCGAATAGAACGCGGGCTCGTAGAGCTTGTGCTCGATAAACATGCGCCAGTCATCGGGAAGCGCCGCGTAAATCACCCGCGCGCTGCTTAAGTATCGATCCAGCGATTCCCCGAGCTGCTGCTGTCCGGGGAAGTTGGTGCCATCACCGATCCATACCGTCAATGCTTTCGATCCCAAGGCTCGGCCCAATTGGATGCACTCAATATTGTGCGCGATGGCTTGATCGCGCACCGCCGGCGATGTGTGAGTGAGGGAGCCATAGCGATAGGATTGAGTCTGGTTGGCTTGATCTTGAAACGTGTTGGAGTTAACGGCATCGAACCCGAGGCCGAACTGCGCCGCCTGTTCACGCGTGGCTTTGGGATCGCTGATTTTATCCCAGGGAAAGTGCGGCGAGACGCGCGGGGTTACCCGGCAGAGTTGCTGAATGACGGCGCAATCCTCGAGCTTTTCCTCAAAATTGGTAGGCTCTCCCGCCAAGGGAAAGCGGGCAAAGCGGGTGCCGCCGACGCCGGTTCCCCAACTCGGCGTTGCCAACTCCAGGCGCGCGGCGCGCGCTTTGATGGCATCGATGGCAAGCCCGCGCCGCTCGAGCGCACGGCTCAAGGCAGCGTAATCCTCTTGCAGCGCCTGAATTCGCGAGGCGTTGTGCGAGGCGATCAGTTCTTCGCTCAAGGGAAGTTTTAGCTTTGGCATGAATGGCTCCTAGCGGGTAAAGGCCTGCGCATTGCCCGCGTCCACATTGATGATGTTGCCGGTCGATTTTTTCGATGCGTCGGAGGCTAAAAAATATACCGCTTCGGCGATATCGCTGGGGAGGACATTTTGCTTCAGAAGCGAGCGTTTGCGGTAAAACTCTTCCAGTTCGTCTCCGGCACCGATGCCGTAAGCGCCCGCGCGTTCCTTGCGCCACTCCCCATCCCATATTTTCGAGCCGCGAATCACGGCATCTGGATTCACCACATTGACCCGAATCCCAGCCTCGGCCCCCTCGAGCGCCAGGCAGCGGGCCAGATGTACAGAGGCGGCCTTGGCGGATGCATACGCCGAGGCGTTCGGCGTGGCTGCCAATGCGTTTTTAGAGCCGATAAAGACAATCGAGCCGCGGTTTTGCGCGCGCATCAAGGGGAAGGCGGCTCTGGCGGTGAGGAAGTAGCCTTGCGCCAGGACATCGTAGTTTTTATGCCAGAGCGCCAAGGTGGTCTCCTCGATCGGGGCGGCGGAGGCAAGTCCGGCATTGGCGACCAAGATATCCAAGCCGCCAAATTCCCTGGCGCAGGCGTCGAACGCTGCTTGCACTTGGGATTCATCGGTGACATCGCAAATCGCCGAGCGAATCACATCGGGTCCGAATTCTTTCGCCAAATCGGTAGTGCACACTTTTAAAGCGTCCGCGTCGCGATCGATGATCATCGCGCAGGCGCCGTGAGCGAGTAGGAGCCGTGCGGTGGCGAAGCCAATGCCACCGGCACCGCCGGTGATGAGTGCGATTCGACCAGCAAGCGTTTTAGGTTTTGGCAGGCGCTTTAATTTCGCTTCCTCGAGCGCCCAGTATTCGATGGCAAAGGCTTCGCTTTCGGGTAAGCCCACATAATCGCCGATGGCCGTCGCACCGCGCATGACATTAATGGCATTGCCGTAGAATTCAGCAGCGAGCCGCGCCGTGATCTTGTCGCTGGCAAAGGCGAAGCGGCCGACGCCGGGCAGTAGCACGATCACGGGATTTGCATCGCGCATGGCCGGATCTTGAGGTCCGGCGCAACGCGTGTAGTACTTGGCATACTCTTGACGATAGACATCGAGTGCCATACATAAGTAAACCGTATCGTGGATTTTCGTGGGATCTAACTTCAAGGGCGCGATCTTGGTGCGCAGAAAATGATCGGGGCAGGAAGTTCCCATCGCGGCGAGAACAGCGAAGTCACGCGAGTCGACAAACTCAAGCGTCTCCGCATCGTCATTAAAGTGGCCCACTTTCGGTGCAGCCCCGACCAGCTTGCCGCGCAAGACAGGCATCAACGACGAGGCGATGCGCGCGCGTTCCGGAGGAGACTTGGGTGAGAGGGCCTCCCCGCCGAAGGCCGGCTTTTTGCTTAAGCGTTCGTTCAAGTATTTGGCGGCTCGAACAATGAGATCGATGGTGTTGTCGTAGCACTCCTTCGATGTGTTCCCCCAACAAATGATGCCGTGCCCTGCGAGCATGACGCCGCGAAGGTGGGCGTTGCCTTGAGTGTATTCTTTCAAGCGCACGCCTAAATCGAAGCCGGGCCGCTTCCAGGCCATCCATCCCACCGTGTCGCCATAGATCGCTCGGGTGGCTGCCTCTCCCTCGGAAGAAGCGGCCAGTGCGATCACGGCATCGGGATGCACGTGATCGACATGGCTGTAGGGGAGCAGCGCGTGCAAGGGCGTATCGATCGAGGCCGCGCGCGGATTTAAGTTAAAGGTACAGTGCGGCAGATACCCTACCATCTCGTCCTCGTATTGGGCGCCGCGATACAGCCGCTCGAGCCTGAGCAATTTATCCAAGTAAAGCGTGGAAAATCCGTCGCGCTGCATCGAGCCTAAGTCGCCGCCGGAGCCCTTCACATAGAGCACGTCCACAGATTCTCCGGTCAAGGGATCTTTTTCTTTGAGTTTCGCGGAGGTGTTGCCGCCGCCGAAATTGGTCACAGTAAGATCGGAGCCTAAGAGATTCGAGCGGTAAAGCAGAAGCCCAGAAGGATCGAGCTTGGCGGCCACTGCGTCAATCCAACGATTACCAGGGATCGAAAAGAGCATTGAGGAGGTCGAGGACATCCCCCATGGTACAAATTTAAGTTGCAAATAACAATCATAACTCGTACAAAGTAATCATAATCAATCATCGGAAAAGATGATGGGCAATGGCTGGACAGTCGTCATCGATATTGGCAAGACCCTCGCCAAAGCAACGCTGTGGGACGAGGCCGGGAAATGCATTGCCAATCGCTCGCGCCCTAATCGACAACCGACCGTGGACGGCGGCCTGACCTTGGACGTGGCGGGCATCGAGCCCTGGCTTGAAATCACCTTGAAGGAATTCGGTGCTTTGGGTCCCGTGGGCGCGATCATTCCCGTCGCACACGGGGCTGGGGCGGCGCTCATCCGCAACGATCGCTTGCAATGCGCGCCGATCGACTACGAGTGGCGCGGCTCAGCGCTGGACCGTATAACCTATAACAAGCAGCGCGATCCTTTTAGCGCAACCGGCTCGCCCGCTCTGCCGGCGGGCTTGAATCTCGGCATGCAATTGCATTGGTTGGAATCTTTGCGCTCAAGCAATTTTCATTCAGGCGCCATATTGCCCTGGGCGCAGTATTGGTCCTGGCTGCTCTCAGGTGTAGCGGCGTCCGAGGTTACGAGCTTGGGGTGCCACACGGATTTGTGGCGTCCGTTTGAGCGCCGTCCTTCGGACCTTGCCATCAAACGCGGGTGGGCGGACCGGTTGGCGCCGGTGCGCAGCGCAGGCGAGGTGCTCGGCAAGTTGACGCCAGACTGGGTCAAACGCACCGGCCTTTCAGCCAACGTGGACGTGTTTTGCGGACTGCACGACTCCAATGCAGCGCTGCAAGGCGCGCGAAGCCATCCGGAGCTTCAAGGCCGCGATGCCACGGTGCTCTCCACCGGTACCTGGTTTGTGGCCATGCGCACGCCGGCGACAGGTGAATCCGACATTCCGGAACTACCGGAGACTCGAGACTGCTTGGTGAACGTCGATGCTAGCGGCGCACCGGTTCCCTCGGCGCGCTTTATGGGCGGCCGCGAGCTTGAAATCCTGACCGCTGCTCAAGTGCCGTTCATCGATGCCCAATTGGATGTAATGATTCAGCGCAATCATGCCCTTGAGGCCGTCGAGCGAGGCGAGATGATTCTGCCCTCCCCGATTCCAGGCGTGGGTCCCTATCCCAATGCGCCGCAACGCTCGACTGAACGCCACAGTAGCCTCGATGTAACGGCGGTTGCGGAGCTGTACGCGGCGCTGGTGGCGGATGTGTCGCTCGATCTGATTGGCAGTCGCGATACCTTACTGGTCGACGGGCGCTTCTCGCAGTCACCGGTGTTCGTTCAAGCGCTCGCTCGGTTGCGCCCCGACAGCAGCGTCTTCATCAGTCAGGATGAGTATGGGGTGGCGCAAGGTGCGTTGCGCTTGGCGGGGAGGTTTAAACGCGAGCCGCCCGCCTTAAGGCGCGTCAATCCGCTGCCCGTGGAGATGTCCGAGTATCGCGCTCGCTGGCGGGAAGCTGCAGATCAAATGGAATGATCAAGACAACCGATATGTCGCGCCGCAATCTCCTTGTTGCAGGTGCCATCGGCGGTGTGGCGTCGCTCGCGTTTCCGCGAGGACTGCTTGCCAGCCTCACCCAGCAACCAGCAGGAAACGACGCGATTGTCACTGCGGAAAAGCGTTTCCCCTATTTCCAGTCAACTCCTGTTTCCTACTTCAATGTGAAGCTTGAGGATACTTTTTGGGCACCGCGTCAGAAAACCGTTCGTGACGTCACCGTACCCTGGGCGACAGCGCATTGGGATGCGGCGGGTGGACTGAACACCTTTCGAACGCACCCGGACACGTATCAAACCCAAATTCAACGCGGCGATCTGGAAGTCATTCGATTTTTAGAGTCGATGGCGGCTGTGACAGGATTGCAGCGCGACAATGCCATTGATGGATTGATCGAGGCGTGGGGGCAGAAGTTCATCGACGCGCAATTGCCCGATGGGTATTCTGCCTTTGGCTGGCCTTTTGGCGCTGACCCGAAGCGTCGCTGGACTGCTTACTGGTGGTCGCATGAGGATTTGGCTCTTGGACGCTACGTCGAATCAGCGATTGCTTTCAAAAACGCCACCGGCAACGAAGCCATGTATGACAGCGCGATTCGCGCTGTCGATAACATGGCTTCTGAATTTCTCAATAGCCATCGAGCTTATGCGCCAGGGCATGAGGAGATCGAACAGGCGCTGATGCAGCTCTACGGTGTGACCGGCGACACGACGTATCTGAAGCTCTGCGGGTGGCTCATCGCGCAACGCGGTCAACACCAGGGCAGGCCGAACTTTGGCAAGTACTCCCAGGATCATCTCCCTGTAAGGGAGCAGAGAACCATCGAGGGCCATGCCGTTCGCGCGGCCTTCCTGTTCAACGGTGTGACCGAATATGTCGGAGCGACCGGGGATGCTGGCTATCGAGAAGCGGTGCTCGCGGTCTGGAAGGATTTTGTGGAACACAAAATGTACCTTCATGGGGCTGGTGGGTTGAAGAGCACGAAGAACGAGGGGTACAGCTCCAAGCCCGATTTCATTCCCCCAGATGACTGCTATGGAGAGAGCTGCAGCGTCTTCGGCAACTTTGAGTGGGCCCACAATCTTTTCCGGCTGACCGGCGATGCCGCCTATCTCGATGTGGCCGAGCGGATGCTCTACAACGCCTTTTTTGCATCGCTTTCGCTTCAGGGCGATCGCTATTTCTATGAGAACGCGGTCTTAAGCGACAGCCCAATGACGCGCTTTGCATGGCATCCGGTTCCGTGCTGCGTTCCAAATATCGTCGCGTTGTTCTCGACCGTGGGCGGTTTTTTCTATTCGACCGACAAGAGCGGCATCTTCGTCAATCACTACGGCGCCTCGCAGGCCGACATCCCGTTTGGCGATGGGATCAGAATCACTCAACGCACAGAGTTCCCTTGGGATGGCAGAGTGAGCCTGCAAATTGAGCCCAAGCACCCGACAAGTTTCTCGCTGCGTTTACGGGTGCCCGCCTGGGCGAGGTCGCACACGCTGGCGGTGAATGGCGCAGTACATGAGGCAGCGCTGGAACGCGGCTGGGTCGTCATTCGGCGCCGCTGGAAAAGCGGGGATACGGTCGACCTGTCGCTGCCAATGGAAATTGAGCGGGTTACGATGCCACCCCGGTTCAAGGAATACGACAAACTGGTGGCCCTGCAGCGCGGGCCCATTGTTTACTGCCTCGAAGAACAGGACATTAACATTGCTGCTGCTCCTCAGGGCTTCAGCGCCTACCTCCCGGCGGCGGCTCCGGTGAATGCGGAATACCGGTCTGATCTGCTCGGAGGTGTCATGGTACTTCGAACGGAACTTCGCCTCCCGAATTTCTGGGACGGCAGCGAGACTTCTGTGCCCGTCACCTTCATTCCCTACGGGGTCTGGGATAACCGGATGCCAGGCGCAATGCGGATCTGGTTGCTATCACGAAAAATGTCGCTCGATGATTTGATTAAAGATGGTCTGCCAAGCAATCCCCCCGGGACGGAGACGTGAAAGCTGCCGCCCTCATCGATCATCATCGAGGAGAAATCGGGGAATCCGGCGGCGAGCCATCTCTCGATAGCATTGTCGCGGCCGTCGGGCATCGCCTGACGCGGGCCTGGGTCTACGCGCTGGCTGCCGGAGGGGGCAGCGCTGTGTCGCATGTGCTGGCGCTACTGGTAGCCGAGATTCGGTTGGCACTCTCACTTACCGGCTGTACGCGGGTGCGCGACATCAGCCAGGAGATGCTCGCCCAAGATGACTTTCGCCAGGCGGTAATTCATACGGCATCCTTAAGTGCCTCGCTTGAGTCCTTAAGCGCAAGCTGCTCAGCGCAATGATCAGAAAGGCTTTCGTGATGACGGTCAATTCCGGGTCGGAAGCCGAATATGAGCGCCGCCATAATCCCTTATGGCCGGAATTGGCTGCGGTCTTGAAGACTCACGGCGTGCACTCCTATTCGATCTTCCTACTCGAGGAAGCCAATCAGCTGTTCGCCTACGCGGAGATCGAGGATGAGGGGCAATGGAACTCAATAGCTGCGACGACGGAGTGCCAACGGTGGTGGCGTCACATGGCGGAAATCATGCCGCACAACCGCGACGGCTCGCCCGTTGCGGGTGAGCTCAAGGAAGTTTTTCACCTCGACCAAGAATAACTAGCGCCAACACTTTAAAAAGAGGCTATCGATGACGTCAAATCCATTGCTCGGAGTGGTTTTCCACTGGCTGGGGGGCTTAGCGAGTGCGAGCTTTTATGTGCCCTACAAACGAGTGCGCGGCTGGGCCTGGGAAGTGTACTGGCTTATAGGCGGCATCTTCAGTTGGGTCATCGCGCCTTGGGTCTTCGCGAGCCTTCGTACCGAGCATTTGTGGCAGGTATTGTCGGCTACACCCGCCTCGACGCTTGTCTGGTGCTGGTTGTGGGGAGTTCTCTGGGGCTTCGGTGGATTGACCTATGGGCTTACCATGCGATATCTGGGCATGTCGCTTGGCATGGCCATCATCTTAGGCCTCACCATGGTCATTGGCACGGTCGCACCTCCGATCTTCCACGGCACCATAGGCTTGCTCGCCTCCACTGGCGGCGGCTGGATCACCTTCTGCGGCATCGCGCTCGCCGTGATAGGCGTCATCATCGTGGCTCGCGCCGGGCGCGCGAAGGAGCGCGAGCTCGCGCCGGAACAGAGCAAGGCGAACATCGCGGAATTTAATTTCCCGCGCGGCGTCCTGGTCGCCGTTTTTTCCGGGATCATGAGCAGCTGCTTTGCCTTTGGCTTGGACGCCGGTGCCCCGATCCGGGCGCTCACCCTCGCCGCGGGCACCTCGCAGTTAAGTCAGGGACTCCCGGTCCTGTGCGTGGTGCTCGTTGGCGGGTTCACGACGAATTTCATTTGGTGTCTGTACCTTCTCATCACGAACGAAAGTGCAAAGGAGCTGCTGGGCGCTCGCGGGCCCACCGCGGTCGGGGCCGGCGCGGCACCCCCGCTGCTGCGTAATTATCTTCTCTGTGCGATCGCCGGCACCGCGTGGTATTTCCAGTTCTTCTTCTACACTATGGGCGAGAGCCAGATGGGTGCCTATGCCTTTTCCAGTTGGACCTTGCACATGGCGAGCATCATCATCTTTGGCACAATCTGGGGGTTTGCGTTCAAGGAATGGGCGCAGTCGCGGCGACGCACGAAGACATTTGTGTGGTTGGGGGTGAGTGCGCTGGTCTTGGCCACCGTCGTGATCGGCGCCGGTAATTACCTAAGCGCGCGCCCGTATGACCGCGTTGCCTCATCTGAAGTCTTACTAAACGATTTCGTTGCCTCACCCGAAATGTAACCATTGGGCATCACTTGCCGGGGGATGCCACGATGGAAAAGACGCTGACGCGCGAGGCGAAAGTTCAACTAGCGAGTTCGTTGCGGCGACGTTACCAGGCTGCATCTAGCAGATCAAAGAAGCAGATCTTAGGCGAGTTCGTCGAGGTCAGCGGCTATCATCCGAAATACGCGATCCATCTGTTGAATGCCGCAGAGCCAAGCGCACCGGCCCGTCGCGGGCGAGTGCGGCCCACGATATACGACGATGCCGCGAAGCAGGCGTTGATCGTGCTATGGGAAGCCTCAGATCGGGTCTGCGGAAAGCGCCTGAAGCCATTGCTGCGGATCCTTGTGCCGGCACTTGAGCGGCATGGCCACTTGAAGCTTGATGACTTGATCCGAACCAAGGTGCTCGCGATGAGCGCCGCAACGATCGACCGGCTGCTGCGCGCGCCGCGCAACGCGACGCGCACGAGGAAACTCCGTCGAGTGACGCCGGAAATCCGCCGTCGGATCGCGGTGCGAACCTTTGCCGACTGGAATGAGCCGCCTCCCGGGAGCATGGAGATGGATTTGGTCGCGCACTGTGGAGACATGAACCGGGGCAGCTACGTGCATAGCCTCGTACTCACCGATATTGCGAGTGGCTGGTCGGAATGCGCACCCCTGGTCGTGCGCGAAAGCACATTGCTCGTGGAGGCGCTGGAGCGCGTGCGTCAAGGGTTGCCGTTCCCGCTACGGGCGTTGGACGTCGACAATGGCAGCGAGTTCGTGAACGAGACGATGATCCAGTATTGCTTGCGCCATGGCATCGAACTCACGCGCTCGCGGCCATATCAAAAAAATGACCAGGCCTGGATTGAACAGAAAAATGGCGCCATCGTGCGCAAACTCTTGGGTTATCGCAGGTTCGAAGGGATCGCCGCGGCTCAGGCGCTCTCGCGTCTGTACGGGGCGTCGCGGCTATTCGTGAACTTCTTCCAGCCGTCATTCAAATTGGCAGAGAAACACCGGCAGGGAGCGCAGGTTTCCAAACGATACCATCCGCCCGAGACGCCGTGCGAGCGGCTTCTTTCGGCCGAAACGGTGTCCGACGCCACCAAGGTCAAGCTGCGTGAAGTTGGCGGCGCACTCGATCCACTGCATCTGCTCGAAGAAGTGCGCGCCATGCAAAGCCATCTGGTTGTGCTCGCGGAAGGCGGCAAGCCTCATGTGTCGAGCACGGGTGAGCCGGATCTCTCGGCGTTCCTGGCAAGCCTCTCAAGCGCTTGGCGAGCGGGGGAAATCCGTCCGACCCACTCCGCCGAGGCTAAGCCGCGCTATCTGAGACGTATCCAGAGCCTTGTTCACCGTGACGCCGTCGCTCCACAACCCGTGGCTCCGCCTTCTCAACAGAAAGTCGTGCAGATAGGAGCGAAACCGGCCGTCCTCCCGGATCGGCCATCCACGCCTCAGTTGGATCCAGAGACCGAAAGGCAATGTGAACTGCAGCGACAGGAGTTTGCAAAACGGTACATCCAGCGGCGTCACGCGTTCACACTGATCTGGCCGTTAGTGTGTCGCCGGCTCGAGGCAAGGCCAAACATCAACGCATCCGAGCTATTTGATGAACTGCGCGCCCAGTACCCCGGCCGCTTCCATTGCGGCCAACTCAACGCCTTTATCCATCGGGTCCGTCTCTGGCGTGACGATGCCCGAGCCCGGGGCGTAATGATCGGCAAGCGCACTCACCGGAACACAAAATCTCGCGCTCGCCGGCGACCCGACCCGTTCCAGGCGCATTGGGCAGAGATGCTTCAGCGTCTGGACGCCGATCCCGATCAAACCGCGCTGGAGCTCTTGATCGACTTCCAAGCACGGTATCCTGATCGATACAACGCTCGGCATCTGCGTACGCTTCAGCGTCGACTGAAGATCTGGCGGCGTGAGGCGGTGCAACGGCTGATCTGCGAGATGAAAGGCTTTACTACGAATGTCGGCACCGAGCCCGGCTGACCGTCGTGGCCGTCAGCCTTCGTATCTGAGCTTCTGACGCCTACGGCGTCAGACTGCGCTGCGTTGAGATGGTAAGAACCTTCATGAGGCAAATGGTAAGAAATTTACGTGAGGCAACACGGCCAGAACGCGTGCTTGGCGGCGTTTCGCGTTGAGCGCTGCAGTGCGGTCGCTTGATGTCGCGCTCATTAATTATCAATGAGACAGAGGCACTAGATGCGATTTTTCAGTGAAGTTTGTGGATCAGCCAAAGTCCCGGCTTCCCCTTTTGGTTGAGTCCCACGTGCACGAGTGAGGACTGGTTTTCCCAGAGACGAGCAATTGGTAAACCTTCGCGGCGAAATTGTTGCACGCGCTCTTCCATAGTTGGCTGGACGCGCATTCCCTCGCTCCCCAGGCTTGGAAGCTGCAGATGTTCGTCGGCCCGTGCGGTTTGGCGATTCGACGCTAGTGACCGGAATGCGCCTGCATTGGCGACCTGCTCTATCAGATTCGATGGTGCGCTAAGATCCAAATGCTCCGCCGGGTTTAACGGCCGGTTTTGCGGGGGTGCGGAATTTGCCGCGCTAAACGCCAGGAGACCCGACACCCCGAGCGCCGTCAGCCAGATGACTTTATTTTTTTCGATCCTTCCCATGTGATTAGTTCACCAGGCTCACGTGGGTATTGCACTCGGCGAATAGGCCTATTGAGAGTAGGAATTATCCAATCGCCGATTCCTACACAGTCGTAAGATTTGCGAGCTAATCTATCGAGAGGAACATCGATCCGACAGTGCCACATCGATTCTCAAGGCTTGTGTCAGTGAACACTGATACCAACAGGAGGACTGGGACTCTTATTTGCTTGCCGCACCCTCCGTTTTAATCACGCTAATGCTCTCCGTAACGTGCGCGACGTGCGAGGCAATAACAACGGCATCCCAACATGGAAGAGCTTTCTGGAAAGGCGCCATTTCCTTCGGGCTAATTTACGTGCCCGTGGATTTGCATTTCGCGTCTAAGGACGTTGCCGCTGTTGGTGAACATTTGCGTGGGTTCCCTCATGAAGGCATTAATTTTTGATTTGGATGGTACGTTGGTCGATACGGTGTACGGCCACGCCTTGTCCTGGCAGCGGGCCCTCGCCGAAGTCGGGATCCATACCGACACCGCGCGCCTGCATCGGCGCATCGGCATGGCCGGCGAACTCTTAATGGAAGAGTCGGCGCGCGAGGTCGGTAAACAACTTTCTAAAGCAAAAATGAAAGCGGCCGATAAGCGGCACGCGGAGCTCTTTGCTCGATTGGTTCCACAGCCTCGCCCCCTTTGTGGCGCCGTGTTGATGCTACAGCAGCTCAGGAAGAGCCGCATAGCGCACGGCATCGCCACCTCGGGCAAACGAGAGAGCATTCAGCCGGCGATCGCGGCACTCCGATTATCGGACAGTGCCATCATCGTCGACGGCTCCAGTGGGAAACAAGCTAAACCTGCACCGGATTTGTTTATACAGTGCCAGGAGCGCCTCGGGGCGAGCGAAAAGGATTGCTTTGTGGTCGGTGATGCCACGTGGGATATTTTGGCCGCCCGTCGCGCCAGCATCCTCGCCATCGGGCTTCTCAGCGGTGGCTATGGAGAGGATGAACTGTACCGTGCCGGGGCGTTTCGCGTTTATCGCGACCCTGCGGCACTTTTTCAGTCAATCAGTCAGCTCGGAATACCTCTCTAGCACTTCGACGCCGGTCGCCGGAACACGCCGAGCGGCATGCGCATAGGTTTGAAGGCTGAGGGTGAGCGCGGACTCGCGAAAAATTGACGTTGCCGCTCATCCGTAGGCAGGCGGCTACATGACGAGAAGAAGTTGAGCCCTAGTGAGGGTCACCGCTGCATGCAACCCTTGGCGCGCTTTAAATAACCTGCAAGTCGGACAGGCAATTGTTCCCGCTCAACGCGCCGCTGGGAACCCGACTCGCGCAACAGAGTTCAATTCTAGGAGTTCTGATCATGGCTACACGAAAGAGCCGGGCGAAATGGCCCGGGCGCGCCACCTCAAAGGGCCAAGGCCGAGTCGGCAGTGAAATGGCTGTGGGTACCACCGTAAGCGGGCCCTCACGTCCCGCGGTGAGCGTCACTGAGCTCGCCGATCATGCCGCCGAGCAACAAGCGCTCGCAGAATCTTTTCCCTTTAATTCGGCTAAACCTGCCGAGTACGGCGCATCGTCCCAGTCGGCGCCTCCTGAAGGGGCACACCAGCCGATGCCCTCACCGTCAACCGGTGCGGGGACCTTGAGCGAAAAGAATGAGTCCTTAAAGACCGGTTCTGCAACTCTTGAGCCTCAATCCCTGGACGGATCACTTGAAGGGAAGCGGGTCAACTCCGCGGGCCAGGTACTGACCACAAATCAAGGCATACCGGTCGCCAATAACCAAGACTCCTTGAAAGCGGGACTGCGAGGTCCCACGCTCTTGGAGGACTTCATCCTCCGCGAGAAGATCACCCACTTCGACCATGAACGCATTCCGGAGCGCATCGTTCACGCACGAGGTTCCGCTGCACACGGCTACTTTGAGGCTTACGAACCGCTGACCGATCTAACACGCGCCGCTCCCTTCACGGAAGCCGGCAAGCGAACGCCGGTATTCGTGCGTTTTTCGACCGTCGCCGGTGAACGTGGGTCGGCCGATACGGCACGCGATGTGCGAGGATTTGCGGTCAAGTTCTACACCGATGAGGGCAACTGGGATTTGGTCGGCAATAACATCCCAGTGTTTTTTATCCAAGATGCCATGAAATTTCCCGATTTGATCCATGCGGCCAAGCCCGAGCCCAACAACCAAATGCCCCAGGCGGCGACCGCCCACGACACTTTCTGGGACTTTGTCTCCTTGATGCCCGAGTCGACCCACATGCTCATGTGGATCATGTCCGACCGTGCCATCCCCCGAAGCTATCGCATGATGCAAGGTTTTGGCGTACACACCTTCCGGCTCGTTAACGCCGAAGGCAAATCCAGCTTCTGTAAATTCCATTGGCAGCCACTGTTGGGAACCCACTCGCTGGTGTGGGACGAGGCGGTCAAAATCATGGGGGCCGACCCGGATTTTCATCGTCGCGACTTATGGGAAGCGATCGAATCAGGCAACTACCCGCAATGGGAATTGGGACTGCAGATCTTCTCGGAAGCGCAGGCGGAAAAATTTAGCTTCGATGTGCTGGATGCCACCAAACTGATCCCGGAAGAACTCGTTCCCGTAAAACCCGTCGGCAGAATGGTGCTCAATCGAAATCCGGATAATTTCTTCGCTGAGACCGAACAAGTTGCGTTTTGCACGGCTCACGTGGTGCCGGGTATCGATTTCAGCAATGACCCCTTGCTTCACGGCCGAATCCACTCGTACTTGGACACTCAGATCACGCGCTTAGGCGGGGCCAATTTTCACGAAATTCCCATCAATGCCTCGGTTGTGCCCGTGCACAACAATCAGCGCGATGGTTATCATCGTCAAGCGATTGCTCGGGGTCGGGTTGCCTATGAACCTAATTCTTTGGGCGGCGGATGCCCTTTCCAGGCCGGCGCCGCGGGATTTGCTTCGTTCCCCAAGGCGATCGAACCCAACAACTCGCCCGTGGATAAAGTTCGTGGCAAGCCCGAGAAATTCGCGGAGCACTTCGCACAGGCGAAACTCTTCTTCGACAGTCAGACAAAGGTCGAGAAAGCTCACATCCGCGGCGCCTTTCGCTTTGAGCTGAGCAAGCTCACGGTGCCGGCGATCCGAGTGCGCGTCGTTTCCTCGCTCCTCAATGTATCCAAGGAACTCGCGAACAACCTGGCGGAGGATCTCGGGATCGAGCTACCCGAAGCGATGCCGCGTGCCATGAAAAGTGCGCCGAAGCCTGAAATCGATTCATCGCCCGCACTCTCTCTCAAAGCCCTGCCCGGCGATGGCAGCATTGCCACCCGCAAAATTGCAATTCTGCTCGCCGACGGGGTCGACGCGAAACCGATTACGGATCTCATTGAGACGCTCAACGGCGCTGGGGCGGTGACGCGCTTGCTTGGTAGTCGCTTGGGGACCGTCCGAAGCGACGCAGGCGAACCGGTGGAGATTGATGCCACGCTCGAAAACTCCCCTGCCGTGCTCTTCGATGCGCTGGTATTGCCAGGCGGCAGCAAGGCGGTGGATGCACTGTGCCTTGATGGTCACGCGCTCGAATTCGTCAAGGACCAGTATCGTCACTGCAAGACCATCTTGGCGTTGGGCGATTCTTCCAAGATTCTCGCCAAGGCGGGCATTCCACTAGCTCTCCCCACCGGCAAAGCGGATCCCGGATTGCTGGTCGAGGGCCAGGACGAGAGTGAGGCGAATTCACAGTCCTTCATTGCGGCGATGGGGCAACACCGCCACGTCGAGCGCGACCGAGATCCGCCGCTCGTCTAAAGCGGCGGCTACTCGAATTGCACATCTTGAGGAGAACGTCATGTCAGTAAACGATAAAGTGGTAGCTGCGGTTACGCCGCCAGAGAGTGCGGACACCCGATTGAAGGCTCGCGCAAAGGCGCGAGTTGCAGCCGGCAAGGGCGATTGGCTCGCGATGGTGCTTAATCATCATGAGCGCATCGAGGAAGCATTTGCGGCTGTAAAGAGCGCCATCCATCCGGCCGCGAGAATTAGTAGTCTTCAGACATTATCGACTCTACTCACCGGTCATTCCATCGCAGAGGAGGCAGCTCTGTACCCGGCTCTGGCCAAGTCGACGAGAAAAGTCACGCTGTCGAAGCCTATACGGAGCAATCGGCAGCCAAGTTGCAACTGGGCCTCCTCGAGGACTTACCACCCATGAGCCAGGAATTCTTGGACAAACTCAACCATATCGAAGGAGCCGTCGCGCACCACGTATACGAGGAAGAGAGCACTTGGTTTTTGGATCTGAAGAGCAAGACCCCGGCGGCCGATCAAGTCAAGCTCACCCAGCGTTACCAGGAGCACTTCGCACGTTACATGGGAGATGACTCCGATATTTGAAGTAATCAAGCCTCCGATGGGAAATCAGATTCAGGATGCCATCATCGTGGGCGCAGGACCGTCGGGCCTCACGGCGGCCATTTACTTGGGACGATATCGTCGCTCCTGCATGGTGCTCGAAGATGGTCATTCGCGGGCGCGTTGGATACCCACGAGCCACAACATTCCGGGATTCAGTGCCGGCATCGGCGGTGAAGAGTTTCTCGCCTCGCTGAAAGAACAGGCCGTCAAATATGGCGCAAAGATCCGCCGTGCCCACGTATCGCAACTCACCATAAGCGACGGTATCTTCGCACTCCGTGCCGAGCAGGAAACGCTCTACAGTCGCTATGTGCTTCTCGCAACCGGCGTGCGAGACCATTTTCCCGCCATCGAAGGTGCTTCCGAGGCGGCGATGCGGAGTCTCTTGCGCATTTGTCCTATCTGTGATGCCTTTGAAGTCATTGATAAACGCATAGCGGTCATCGGCGATGGTCCGCTCGGCGAACGAGAGGCTGAATTTTTAAGGACCTACTCCAAATACATCACGTTGCTGCAGGTCGGCTCGACACCTTGCGGGGACTCCTCCAGCTCGGCTGGCGTCGAGCGCATCGGGATAAAGCTCTCGGAGCTTCGCATTGATGAAGACCGCGTAACGCTCCATTCTGCACGGGGCAAACGCAATTTCGACGTGGTTTATCTAGCGTTGGGCTGCAGCCCCCAGCACGATTTGGCGTGTTCGCTCCGGGCAAGCTGTGATGAACACGGGGCACTTGAGGTCAATGCCCATCAGGAGACCTCGGTTCCCGGTCTTTACGCAGCGGGCGATGTGGTTCGCGGACTCAACCAAGTCATTGTTGCCGCCGCGGAAAGCGCCATTGCCGCAACTGACATCCATAACAAACTTCGCATGACATAAAACGCCTGTGTCAGCCCTGGCTGACAACGCCTCACGCGATTTTGCCCTGGACGCTCAAATAAAAGCAGACCAATCTTCACGCGCTCTAGCAAGGCATTTCACTAACAATGTGGGGGAATTTCCATGGGTCGCGGAATTTTATTGTGGATGTTGGGCGTGCCTCTCCCGATCATTCTCTTGCTCGCCATGTGCTCACACCGCTAAGGGCGTCATTATGATCGGATCAACTGCAGTCTCGCTTAGCTCGGACGACGCCACTCGCTTAAGGGCAAATCCAGCCGCCTCGTGGGGCGCCATTCTGGCCGGCGCCGCCGTCGCGATATCGCTTTCGTTGGTTCTCTTGACGCTGGGCGCCGGGCTCGGCTTCGCATCGGTCTCCCCTTGGAGAGAACACGGTGTCTCGGCCGGCGCATTCACCGTGGCTAGCACCATCTGGCTCATCGTGACGCAGTGGCTCTCTGCCGCGGCCGGGGGCTACATCGCAGGACGCCTGCGTCAGCGCTGGCTGGCGACACACACGCACGAGGTGTTTTTTCGAGATACGGCGCATGGGCTTGTAACCTGGTCAGTAGCCACCCTAGTAGTCGCAGTGGTCTTGGCGCGCTCCGTGACGAGTCTTTTAGGAGGCGGTGCACATGCTATCGGCGGACTTGCGGCTGCGGGTGGTCACGAGATCGCAGCCATGGGACCCCCAGAAATGCCAGGGCCAAGGGGCTCAATGGGTCAGGTGCCAGGTCCAGATTCAGCTTCTGGCCCAATGGGTGCTTACAATCTCGACAAGTTACTTCGCAGCAATTCCTCGGGCCCTGCTCCGGATTTTGGCGGTCCGGGCGCTCGAGGCCCCGATGCACGAACGGAGGTCATGCATATCGCCGCCAACACCGCGACGACTGGCGAGATTAGCGACGAAGATCGCTCGTATCTCGTAAACCTGGTAGCAGCCAAGACCGGCGTCTCAACCAATGAAGCCCAAAAGCGCGTGGATGCCTTCATTCAGTCGGTCAAAGATGCCGTTGCACAAGCGAAATCTGCGGCGGATGGGGCGCGAAAGGCGGCCGCCACCGCGGCTCTCTATACCGCCTTGGCGCTGTTGATCGGGGCGTTTATCGCGAGCGTCTCGGCCGCCATCGGGGGCCGGCTACGCGACGAGCATTTGTAAGACTCGCCCCAGTAGTCAATGAGTTTGAAATTCAATCCGCCGTGGGAAGCGGCACGCCCGTAGTCATCACGCGCCGGCAAAAACGGCGCCGCGATCTTTGCCGGGTACCATCTAAGCCGGCAGGCTACGCCACTCCCAATCGTTGCGGTAAGCGCTTAAAAACAATTCAGCGGCGCTCTTGAAAAATAAGTGGCGAACCCTAGTTTCGCGACAATCACCTAAGGCTTGGATCTGGGTGAACAGGCTTAACCATAAATCGCTGGAGTGGTGCCATGAGTGCTGTAACGCGACAAGATCCATGGGGCGTGATGCCGCGCCTCCAGGACGAGATCAACCGCCTATTCGGCAATGCCCGCGAGAACGATAGCAGTTCGGCGACGGCCATGTGGATTCCCTTGGTGGACATCCACGAATATGCCGACCGATTTGAACTGTACGTAGATCTGCCGGGTGTGGACCCCTCGTCGGTTGACCTGACCCTCGATGGCGGGATTTTAACCTTGTCGGGCGAACGCCCGCTGCCGACCCCTAAAGCAGGCGAGGAATCGCAAGGACGGCGCGTGGAGCGAGGTTACGGCCAATTTCACCGTCGCTTTGTCCTGCCCGATACGGTGGATGGTGAAAAGGTCAATGCGACCGGTAGTCATGGCGTATTGACGGTAACGATTCCAAAACAGGCCAAGGCGATGTCCCGCCGAATTCAGATCGGGAGCTAACTTAAAAGTACGGCACTGGCCCACCCATGGGCCAGTGCCGACACAGGATAAATGGCCTGACACCGTCTGCCCGAGTTGTCGTGCGCATTTTTCTTTGCGACGTGTTTTATGGAAGACAGCCTACTGCGAGTTCCCGTCCTGTGCCACGAGTGTGGGAAGGAAATATTGACGGAATTGCCGAGCCTTGCCACGGCCGAAGCGCTCTTGCGGGGTAGTCCGATTCAGCTGTATGCCACCTGCCACGGCAGAGCGTGGCAGGCGAGTTGCGTCGAGCTTGAACAGTTACGGGAGTACTTAGACGCGGCGAACCTGTCGCGACCAGCGTTAGAACTCAATGTCACCGCCGGCTAATCAATTCGAGTTTCGCAGCCTAACTTAGGTTAAGGCCGCCGAGAGCGCCACTGCATGATTTCACGGTTAGCGGGCGACCTGCGTGAGTGCGCACACAATGTTCGCAAAGACGAAAGAATATGGTGGGAATCTTAATCGCTGGCGATCATCCGGCCGACGGGGCCGGCTACGACAATTGCTCGAGGCCGGTAAAAATGGGCGAACTCCGGCATCCGACCAGGCGTCTTCCGCATAGCTGTCAGCTAGACAGCGACACTGCTCTTCTTCCTGCGTGTCAAACCACCCTGTTGAATTAGCGCAGCGTAAGGCTTTCGCCGTCCAGCAGAGGGCGCTGCGACCTACAGAACCGCAAAGCGCATTCGTATTTACTACGCCCAAGGCTCGGTAAAACGAGCGAGAATTTAACTAACACGAGGTTCTTTTATGGCCGGTAAAAACACCGCGGTTTTTGGCATTTATGCCACCGCTGAGCAAGCTGAGCGTGCTGTGGACACCATCATTGCCGCAGGATTTGCGAGTTCGGATATCTCTGTTCTGTTGCAAGACAGCGCAAGTACTCGAGAGTTTGCGCACGAGAAGGATACCAAGGCCCCTGAGGGCACGACTGCAGGCGTCACGACAGGCGGTGTAATCGGCGGAACGCTCGGTGTGCTTGCCGGCATTGGGGCACTGGCAATACCCGGGGTCGGGCCTCTTATCGCGGCGGGCCCCATTATGGCAGGCCTTGCGGGTCTTGGCGTTGGCGGTGCTGTCGGAGGGATCGTCGGAGCCTTGGTGGGTATGGGTATTCCGGAATACGAAGCTAAACGCTATGAGGGCCGAGTGAAAGACGGTGGAACGCTGCTGTCCGTGCACTGTGATACCTCAGAAGAAGTCTCTCGCGCAAAGGACCTGCTAAAGGCGACGGGAGCGGCCGATATTGCCTCCACGGGCGAGAGCGCCGGCGCATCGACCAGTCGGGTTGCCTGACCGCAAAACAACAGACAAGGAAACAGCAATGAAGAAAAATACCTTTGTTGGCGCAATCGTCGCCTCGATTCTGGTTTCTATTGCGGCTCCAACGGCATTTTCGCAATCGCCGGCGCCGAGCGCTGTCGCGCCGACGTCGACTGTGCCGGCCGACAACTCGAAATCGAACAAACTCGACTCATCCAACACCTCAGCGACCGCCGATGCGCAGAAAGACAGCCCTAGTGATCGCATGATCACGCAGCAAATACGCAAAAATGTGCTGGCCGACAAGTCCTTGTCCACTTATGCGCACAACGTGAAGATCGTCGCCGTTAACGGAACGGTGACGCTCAACGGTGTCGTACGCTCCGAGCAGGAGAAAAGCAGCGTCGAGGCGAAGGCCGTCTCCGTGGTCGGCCAGAGTCGCGTCGTGAATGATCTTAAAGTAACGCCGCCCAACAGCTAGCGATGGATGAGGCGGTAGATTGCCAAGCTTAACCAAAAGGAGAGCTTTCAATGGACAGCGTGGGAAGTGATAAATTCGCGAAGTCAGGACAGGACCTTGCCGATACAACCGCTGATAAACTGCAACGGGGCATACGTACCGCCAAGCAGTCAGTCGACAACGCAGCTGATGGGCTCTCGCAGAAGGTGGAAAGCGCGCGAAGTAACGCTGGAGCCACTCTCGGCAGCGCCGCCGCCGAGGCACAATCAATAACCCAGCAAAGTATTGACTCCCTCAAAGCCGCCACAGAGAAACTCCGCGTCACGGCCGCAGAGATGGGAGAAAGTGTCATTTCTTATACGCAGGACAATCCGGTGAAAGTCATTTTGATTTCCGCTGCTGTAGGTGCCTTAGTCGGAGCTCTGGTCACCGTGTTGGCGACTTCTCGGGATTGAAACGCTCAGGGAGGCGCGGCCTGTTTGCGCCGCGCCTCCCAATGTCAGGAGGGAAAGTACAGAGATTCTTTGGTCGTTAATCGCCGCGGATAAAGACAAGAAAACGGTAATGCGGACCATGGCCCTCAATGCACCAGAACCCAAAAATGACCCAACTGGGAGGGTGCCTGTCAATGAGGGCTTCAGGACGTCTCTGGACGATCAACCCCCGGATTTATATGGATTTTTCACGACTTTTGACGCCGTATTGGATGCTACCGGAAGTCTTCGGAAGGATCGTGTCCCAGCGAGTGGTGTAAGAGTTTAGGTCGTTGAGGGATCGCTGCCGCCCGTCTGGGCGGCAGCATCTTGTTCAGCGGCCATCAAGGATCTTGGTTTAAGGTTCGGTTACCACACCAGAACTTCAAATCGGAGAACCATGATGGCCAAGCCTAGCATTGCATTGTCCGAGCTCCTGGAGAAGGGGCCAGATAGCGATCTTCTAAGGGAAATGATCCAGCACATCGTGCAGCGCGTGATGGAGATGGACGTCGAAAATATCTGCGCCGCCTCCTACGGTGAACGCAGTCCGGAGCGCCAGAACAGCCGCAACGGTTACCGCGAGCGGCTTTGGGAGACACGCGCCGGCTCGGTGAACGTGAAGATCCCGAAGCTGCGCTCTGGCAGCTACTTTCCGCCTTTCCTGGAGCCGCGCCGAACCGCCGAGAAAGCGCTCGCCGCGGTGATCCAGGAAGCGTATATCCAGGGCGTCTCGACCCGTTCCGTGGATGAGCTCGTCAAGGCCATGGGCATGACGGGTATCTCCAAGAGCCAGGTCAGCCGACTCTGCGGTGAGATCGACGAGCGGGTCAACGCGTTCCTCGATCGACCGATCGAGGGGGATTGGCCGTACCTGTGGATCGATGCGACATACGTGAAGTCACGGGAGGCCGGACGGATCGTCTCGAAGGCCGTAATAATCGCCGTCGCCGTGAATACCGATGGCGTACGCGAGGTGTTGGGCATGGCGGTCAATCCGTCCGAAGCGGAGACGTTTTGGAGCGACTTCCTGCGCTCGCTGACCCGTCGCGGGCTGCGCGGCGTGAAGCTCGTGATCTCTGATGCCCATGAAGGCTTGAAGGCCGCGGCGGCGAAGGTCTTAGGCGCCACGTGGCAGCGCTGCAAGGTGCACTTCCTGCGCAATGCTCTGGCCCACGCCGGCAAGGGGCAACGCCAGATGGTGCTCGCCGCGATTAACACCGTGTTTGCGCAGGACTCCTTCGACTCGGCGATCGCACAATGGCGCGTGGTCGCCGATCAACTGCGCCCGAAGTTCCAGAAGCTCTCCGAGCTGATGGACGGCGCCGAGGCGGACGTGCTCGCCTACATGAGCTTCCCGAAAGCACACCGCACGCAGATACACACGACCAATCCGCTGGAGAGGCTCAACGCCGAGATCAAACGTCGTACCGATGTCGTCGGTATCTTCCCAAACGCTTCGGCTGTCACGCGCCTCGTCGGTGCCTTACTGCTCGAGCAAAACGACGAGTGGCAACTGCAGCGAAGATACATGCAGCTTGAAGGACTTCAGTCCTTGAGCAACAATCAGCCCGCTCGGTTGTCCGCAGTCGTCAACTGAGCACGAGCGGACCTGCCCAAGATCCATGACTCGTACACCATCTCAAGGGGCACGATCCTTCGGAAGTGGGTAAATGGTGGGCCGTGTAGGGATCGAACCTACGACCAATTGATTAAGAGGCGCAGCTTCTATCAAGTACTTCTTGATTTAGAATCAATAAGTTATCGATCAAGAACTGTCCCACACTTTGCCGAGTTACCCGGCGTTAAGACTCTGATTTCATGAAGGTCACCGCCTTTCAATGGGACATTTCGAGGCGACTACGGCAGCCGCAGTGAACCGAATGGCCAGTTGATCGGATACTCCCGGGGCACCACATCCGGCCAGTTCGCTTGATTCACTTGACGCAGGTTGGACGGTGGTTCTCCCACCCATTCAAAGACGTCTTGGGCGACTCGCCAGTCGTCGGAATCGGCGAACACCAACCCTGACTCGGCAACCGCGCTACTGGCGAACGCAGGCCAAAGATCGGCGTATGGTTTCCCCAACACGACGGCGTGCGCCGGCCCGCGAGGTAGTCCGCACCACCACCACGCTGTCACCGGATGACGCTCAGTAGAACGGGTCAGCCAATACCGGCCCCGATTGCGGCGATACCCAATTCGCGTGCGAACGTCCCCATAAAACGGTTGCAGGACATGGCTCAGGCTATGCCACAAATGCTTAAGGGCGGGCTGCCATCCAGCCTGGCTCAATGCTTCGGCGTCCACATCAAGCGTGAAGTACGCGGAGCGAAAGCCACGCTTGGAGGCACCAATATTATCCGGAAGACCAAGGTGCACGTGCGATACCGGTGCCGACGGATACCAAACCACGATCTTTCCTTTGAGCTGTTCAGACAGGAACGTGAGGAAATGCTCCCGACCGGTCTCGGCAAAAACGTGTTCGGGCGGCTCGAAGGAGCCGTAGCGACGCGGAAGTCCTTCGGGTAATTCTGCTTTCAATACGTCGAGCAGTGACCCGAATTCGCCTCGCGCAGCCGGTCCTTCGATGAACCACCAGGACATTGAAATCACGTTCGCGCTCTCGGAAGCGCCTGGCCGTGCAAACCTTTTGATCCCCGACGGTAGCGTGACGTAATCAGCCTGAGCATCAAAAACCACGCCGTGGATTGCCTTTGCAATCGCGGTAGCCGAACGCGATAAGAACTTTCGAGCTGTTTCCGGAGCATCGATGGGAGATAGGTTCAGTTCCGTCAAGTATGCAATGCCCGGCAAAGTTTGCGCGATGGCTTCTGGCACGTCTTCGGGCAACACCTTCACAGAACGTCCGAAGACAACTTGCCAATCACGGCGTTCGTGCATCCAGGATTGATCGTTTGCCTTCCACGTCGTTGGCGTCGGCAAGCCTTCGGGTGCGGACGCCGGATGGACAGACCATATCTGGAGATCGTAGCTCATACGTACAATTACCCTCGAACTCCGATCCACTTTCCTTCGACCGGATCCCAGGTGCTCGGAGCTTCGTCGCCTTCGATCAACGAGTCGACAAATGAAACCACACTCTGGAGAACCTTTGAAAATTGGGTCGGAAGCGTGTTGTCGAGACGCTGCTTCCGCAACCAGGCGACCCACCGTGGCTGCGCAATCTCGGCGTATCCGGCAAGTGCCGTTCGCAACGGAGTGAGCACTACGCTGCGGAACCATGCAACTCGTCGCATAGACTTCTGAAGTGTTTGAGCGTCGATTCGATATCGTCTGATCAGCACGTAGATATCAACAAAGTCGCGCCAGCGAGTGTTTACCGTGCCGCGCTCTAACGCCGTGACGATCTTCTCGGCGAGTACCATCTCCAGCGGGTAGCCTCGGACTGATATCGCACCGTCGATCAGACGCGGGAGGCTAATTTTCTGCGGCTCTGGCCAAATGGGATCGCCCACATTGACGTCCACGTGGAATCGAACCACAGCTCGAGAGAGTGTTCCTCCCAGGGTGACGCGAATTCCGCTGTAGCTGTCTTCCTCTCGGATCGCCTCGGCCACGGCACCATCGGAATCAAACGTCATACCGTCATCAAGTGGTATGGCGGCAATTGTTCGCACTGCCGACAAAACTTTTTGCGCGCTGTTCTCAAACACGCGCACTGCAAAATCAATATCGCGGGTCGGCCGTCGCGCATCGAGCGCTGCAAGCAGGACGCCGCCTTTGAGGATAAAAGTGTCGGCAAACTCCGAATGGACCAAGCGATCTAGAAAGCACTCCAACGCATAGAGTTGGATGAGTTCATCGGTCGGACGCCCGCTGCGCTTCGCCTCCCGCTGGAGATCGAGATAGCGTCGGCCAGCCAGAGTATCCTTGCTGGCAGGCTTCACAGAACGATTTCGAGTGCGTTGCGAACGGCGCGCTCGGCGCCGTGAAGGGATTTTGACATTTCAATCAGCGCGGCCGGTTTCGCACCTTTGCGCCGTAGCCAACGGCGGAGC
>Ga0302324_100003466_pt1 | contig 35559 bp, 30 predicted proteins | sample Palsa_T0_1_FD_201949 | JGI IMG/M metagenome (GOLD analysis project Ga0302324, IMG submission 201949) | Peat permafrost microbial communities from Stordalen Mire near Abisko, Sweden - Palsa_T0_1 | ecosystem: Environmental > Terrestrial > Soil > Palsa > Peat permafrost | place: Sweden: Abisko...
CTACTCGGATACAAGTTCCCACACCAGCACCATCTACTTCGGCACCGCGGTTCAACTCGGCAATGGGAACAGTACCTTCCAGATGCCGCAGCTGATCCCCTATCGTTCCGCTGCGTACTCGAGCGTATCGAATCCGACGGAAACCTCGTATGTCTCATTGATCACCGATCTCAATAAGGACGGCAAACTGGATCTGATCTTCATCGCCCAATCCTCAACAATCGACTTCACTCTTTCAACTTACGTGTCCACTATTCAGGTGGCGCTGGGCAACGGCAACGGTACCTTTTCCACTCCGACCACCGTTACCGGTCCTGGCATCATGGTGCAGAGTTTCACCGATGAGGCGCCCGCGTCGATCGCGGTCGGCGACATGAATGGGGACGGCATCCCCGATCTCATCGCATTGGGTGCATCGACCGGCACGTACGACGCGCAGGTGGCCGTCTCGCTGGGCAATGGCGACGGCACCTTCAAAGCGCCGATATTGACAACTTACTCCGCGCAGTATCTGAACAACGCCCAGGGGCTTGCGGTCGCTGACTTCAATGGCGACGGCAAGCTCGATGTGGCGCTCACCGACCCGTACGATCCTACCGGTAGTGGCATCTCGCTCGGCAACGGCGATGGCACACTGCAGACCGCCGGTGGCTCTTCCGAAACGCTGCCCAATCTGGCCATCAATCTTCAGGTGGGTGGTGCGACTGGGGCGTTCAATCTGAATGGGGGTCTGCCATCGCTGATCTCCGCGAATGTGGAATTGCTGAGTCAGTCAAGCTCCAGCACTGCCTCGCCCGATTTCAGCCTCAGCGCATCCAGCGCATCGGGTACCGTGACTCCCGGCCAGTCGGCGCAGACGACTCTGACACTCACGCCAAGCAATGGATTCGACGCGAGCGTGGCCTTGTCCTGTTCTGGCTTGCCGACCGGATCCACGTGCGCTTTCTCGTCCGCCTCCGTGACAGTCGATGGCAGTGCCGCCACGTCAACACTGACGATCTCCACCACCGCGAGTACGGCGATGAATTCGAGCGGCGGTTCACTTAATCCTCTGATACCGGGCGGCCTGCTGGTAGCCGGTATCTTCCTGCCAGTGGCTTGGCGCCGACGCCGGGAAAGTGCTCGTTTGAGCTACAGCGCGTTGCCTGTGTTGTTGCTGATCAGCGCCATAACGCTGCAAGCTTGTGGTGGCGGTGGTGGATCCAGCGCGTCCTCGGGCTCGGGCAGCGGCAGCGGCAGCGGATCGTCAAGCTCGAGTAGCAGCGGAAGCAGCTCCGGTGGCGGATCGACGGGAACTCCCGCAGGCACCTACACGGTGACAATTACCGCGACCGGCGGATCCACGACGCAGACGACGACCTATACGCTTACGGTAAGCTAGGGCTGATATAAGGCGCCGAGCCAACCAGCGTCATTGTGACGCTTCTTGACCCTTGGATTTATTTGGCGGAGAGGGTGAGATTTGAACTCACGAGCCCCGTGAAGGGCCTCCGGTTTTCAAGTCTTGGCATTCTCCGACAGCCAATTTCAAACACATAGAAACGCGGAGATTCATTGTCACCCAAAACGGCGCCAGGGCCTATTGCTGGTGGCATTCGAGGGGCGGTGGCAATGGAGTGGCAACGGAATCGCGCGCTGGCACCCGGCGACGCATCGCACTGGCGATACGCCTGCCGCTCGCAGCAAGTATGGCCCTGTAATCCGTCATTGGTGCAATGCGCTAGAGCTCTGCGGCAACAAATTCGCATCTGAAATTCTGTCGGAGTACCCTCGCCGCCACAGGTGCCTGTCACCAAAACGAAACTGAATCCACACCGGGAGAAGAATCAGACATGGACGTCAACGAAACAAAACTCAATGAGTTTCTTGGCAAGGCAGTCGGAGATCTTGGCGCTGCGATGAGCGCTACATTGATGCTGGTTGGAGATCGGCTCGGCTTATACAGAGAGCTTGCCAAGGGCCCCGTTACATCCTCGGACCTCGCGGAGCGAACGAACACGAACGAGCGTTACGTCCGCGAGTGGCTCGGTAATCAAGGCGCTGGCGGGTATGTGCAATTCGATGCGAAGACGAATGAATGGTCGTTGAGCCCGGAACAGGCCCTATGCCTCGCGGATCCTAACGGGCCGGTCGATATGCCGGGCGCCTACAACATTGTTGAAGCCACTTTTCATGCCTTGGGCCGCACTCTCGAGAATTTTCGGACAGGGAAGGGGATGGAATGGGGCGAGCACCATCCGTGTCTCTTCCATGGAACAGAGCGGTTCTTCCGTGCCGGCTATAACGCCAATCTCATCACCTCGTGGCTTCCAGCTCTAGATGGAGTCGTTGAAAAACTCAAGACTGGCGCGAAAGTGGCCGACGTCGGTTGCGGTCACGGTGCCAGTACAGTCCTCATGGCGAAAACATATCCAAACTCTAAGTTTATCGGGTACGACTATCACGCGGATTCAATTCGGACAGCCACTAAAAGGGCCACGGCAGCTGGCATTACGAACGCTCAGTTCGAGGTAGCCGATGCGGTGAGTTACCGGGACGGGTCATTTGATCTGATCGCATTTTTCGATTGCCTGCACGACATGGGAGATCCCGTTGGAGTGTCGCGCCACGCTCGCGGTGCACTTAAGAACGATGGCACGGCCATGATCGTCGAGCCGTTCGCGAACGACAATATTCAAGACAACCTGAATCCGGTCGGTCGAGTGATGTACGGGGCGTCGTCGCAGATCTGCGTACCGGTATCGCTAGCGCGCAATGGGCCCGCGCTTGGCGCGCAGGCGGGCGAGCGGCGATTACGTGAGGTGGTGGTGACTGGCGGCGGCTTTAGCCGATTTAGGCGCGCCACCGAGACCCCTTTTAATCTGGTGCTCGAAGCCCGCCCATAGATCTTCCCCGGGAGTGTTGAGGGGCGACGGCGCGACCTCGCCAGAAAAGCGCGACAGCGGCCACGCCTCGCCAATTGTTTGCCCTCAGAATGCCACTTGGTCGCCGCCTTTGAGCGACAGTATTTCACGCGCTTGGCTGGGCGTCGCGATCTCGAGGCCCAGTCCCTCGATGATTTGCCTCGCCCTCGTCACCTGTTCGGCATTGGATTGGGCGAGTTGGCCGGGCCCGATCCACAGCGAATCCTCGAGACCGACGCGCACATTGCCGCCCAATGCCGCGGCGATGGCCGCAACCGGCAGCTGGTTACGACCGGCACCAAGCACACTCCAGCGGTACTGATCGCCGAACAGCCGGTCGGCGGTTCGCTTCATGTGGGCGACATCCTCGCCATGGGCGCCGATACCACCCAATATGCCAAACACCGACTGGACAAAAAACGGCGGCTTGACGATGCCGCGATCGGCGAAATGGCGCAGCGTGTAAAGATGGCCGATGTCGTAGCATTCGATCTCGAAACGCGTGCCATTGGCCGAGCATGTCGTCAATATATATTCGATATCGGCAAAAGTGTTCTTGAACACGCGCTCTCGCGAGCCTTCCAGATAGTGTCGCTCCCAATCGTGCTTGAAATCCTTGAAGCGCTCGAGCATCGGGTAGAGGCCGAAATTCATGGTGCCCATGTTCAGCGATGCAATTTCCGGCTTGAAGGTTGCCGCCGGCCGCACGCGCTGCTCGATGGTCATGGTCGCAGCGCCCCCCGTCGTGATGTTGACGACGCAATCGGAGCGCTGCTTGATGATTTTGAGGAAAGGCGCGAAGGCTTCCGGGGTCTGGTCGGGGCGACCGTCTTTGGGATCGCGCGCATGCAAGTGCACGACGGCCGCGCCCGCTTCCGCGGCACCAATGGCGGCCTCGGCAATCTCCTGAGCACTGATCGGTAAATACGGCGACATGGAGGGCGTGTGGATCGAGCCGGTCACCGCGCAGGTGATGATGACCTTGCGTGAAGACGGCTTGCTTGTCTTATCAGCCATCGGTTTCATTCTCCGATATCACGTCGTGCCCTGCGCTTATGCGCCATGAGCGCCATCAATTGCCGATCACGCCACAGCGCACGTTCGCCGAGCTTTGCTGCGGGGAGCTTCTTGCGCCGGTCGGCCTCGGCAAGAGCCAGCACCGGCCCCGCCCAGTCGACGCGCCGCTGCATGCTCGGGAAAAGCCGCTCGTAGATTTGTTGGTAGCGCTCGATATAGTCGCTTATACCGCCGGGCGCATTGAGATCAATCGTCTCGAAGGGCCCCATAAACGACCATCGCAGCGCCAGCCCCTCGCGGATCCCGACGTCAATATCCTCGATGCTGGCAAATCCGTCCGCCACCAACCGGAACGCCTCTTCCAGAAGCGCGCCTTGCATGCGGTTCATGACGAAGCCGTCGATCTCCTTTTTCATGACGATGGGCGCCTGGCCCATAGCGAGCAAGAAGGTACGGGTCCGCTCGATCACATCGGCGGCGGTCCAAGGTGCCGGCACGATCTCGGCCGCCGGAATGAGATAGGGCGGGTTAATCGGATGCACGACCAGGCAGCGGTGGCGACCCTTCAGATCGGCGGTAAAGCGCGAGGGCAGAATGGCGGAGGTCGAACTGGCGAGCACCACATGAGGAGCGGCAAGAGCATCGAGCCGTCGGTAGACGGCAATCTTGATGTCGAGGTCCTCGGGCGTGCTTTCCTGGACATGGACTACCCCATCCAGTGCTTTTTCGAGGCTTGTAACCAGCGAGAAACGCGCCAAGACGTCGGCTGCTTTCTGGTCTTCGAGCAGACCCTCGCTAGCCAGCAATGTCAGCGCCTCGGCGGCAAAGTCCTTTGCCTTGGCCGCGGCACCCTGCGTCTCGTCGAACAGGCGCACCTCATGGCCTGCCCGAGCAAAGCCGATCGCCCAGGCTCGTCCGATCAAACCGGCTCCCACTACAGCAACCACACTCATGCTTCGCCCCAAGATCTAAAGCGTCTCGACATTACCATCGACGCCCAGCGCTCGACGCTGCTGCTTGAGCAATGTTGCCATGGCGCGCAGCATTGGGCGGACGCCACCGCGATAGGCGTTTCGAGCCACTGTCGCTCTACCTGCTCCATTGGAGCGTTGTTCACCTGCTGCGGTTCATTGGCAATGTTGGCCTGCTGCACAAATGCCACCGGCTTGGGATTCTTCATCTCGGAAAGAGTTTCAATTGTCGTGCGGCACTGGCTCTGCGCCTTCAATACTGGGCGCATGTATCGCTCGGCGGCTTCCCCGCACCCCTCAACCATGTTGCCCGACGAAAGCCGGGCCAATTCGTTGAATATTGTGTCACGTGGGCTTGAATGGCCAACATCGCTTCCTGGCGCTTCAGATCGCCGTTTGAGGCGGTAGCGGCCTGTGTGACCGCCAACTGTGCAATCAGGCGCGGGCGGTCCGCAGGATCTCCGTGCAGCTGCAATTCAGGCCGATTGAATAAAATCTGACTGGCTTTAACTATTTGTTTTTATTGGCGGAGAGGGTGAGATTCGAACTCACGAGCCCCGTGAAGGGCCTCCGGTTTTCAAGACCGGTGCGATCAACCACTCCGCCACCTCTCCAGCGCTCGCATTATAAACGCGCTCCCCGCCCCCGCAGGCGCTGCGCAGCAGCGCCGCGCGCGGGCCTACGAGCGCTCAATGCGTGATACACCATCCATGTATGGCATCAGCGCCAGAGGGACACTCACGCTCCCATCCTCGTTCTGATAGTTCTCGAGTACCGCGACCAGCGCGCGACCGACGGCGACACCGGAACCATTGAGGGTGTGTACGGGTTCGGTCTTACCGCTCTGCGGATTGCGCCACCGTGCCTGCATGCGCCGCGCCTGAAAGGCCTCGCAGTTGCTGCAGGAAGAGATCTCGCGATATCGGCCCTCTGAGGGCAACCAGACCTCCAGGTCATAGGTCTTGGCGCAGGCAAAGGCGGTATCGCCCGCGCACAGCACGACCGTGCGATAAGGCAGCGCCAGGCGTCGCAACACTTCTTCGGCATGTGTGCGTAGCAGCTCGAGGGCGGCATAGGATTCCTTCGGCCGCACGATGTGCACGAGCTCGACCTTTTCGAATTGATGCTGTCGGATCAGGCCGCGCGTATCGCGGCCTGCGGCACCGGCCTCGGAGCGAAAGCAGGGAGTTTGCGCCACGAATTTGAGCGGCAGCGCACTGGCCTCGACAATCTGCTCTCGCACGAGATTGGTCAGCGGCACCTCAGCGGTTGGCAGCAGATAAAGCTGCTGATGCCCCACCACCGCAAACAGGTCGTGCTCGAATTTGGGCAATTGACCAGTGCCGATGAGCGCGTGGGCCGCGATCAGGTAGGGCGGATAGATCTCGGTGTAGCCATGCTCGCGAGTGTGCAGATCCAGCATGAACTGCGCCAAGGCTCGCTGCAGTCGCGCGAGCGCGCCGCGCAGAAATGCGAAGCGCGCGCCGGAGATGCGGCCGGCTGCCTCCAGATCGAGCTGCCCGAGCCCCTCGGCCAGCGCGACGTGATCGAGCGGCTGGAAGGCAAAGCTGCGCGGCTCCCCATGGCGTGCCATCTCGACATTGCTGTGCTCGTCACTGCCTGGCGGCACGGATTCGTGCAACAGATTGGGCAGCTCGAGCTGCCATCGCTCGAGCGCGGTCTGCACCGTGTCGAGCTCCCCATCGGCGGCCGCAAGCTGTGTCGCGAGCTCTTCGCCCGCCTGCACGAGCGGTGCGATTTCCTCACCGCGGCTGCGTGCCTGACCGACGACCTTGGCGTGGCTGTTGCGCGCGGCGCGCAGCCGATCACTCTCGATTTGCCAGTAGCGTCGCTTCTCCTCGAGCCCGCGCCAGGCTTCCACGTCGAGCCGGTAGCCACGACGCGCCAGATTGCGCGCGACCTGGTCCGGATCCGCGCGCAGCAATTTCGGATCAATCATGGCTCTCCCTGCTCTGCCGCACCGCCATCCTGGGCTGGCGGCTGCTCAGGCGCAGCCTTGAGGCCACGCGCGCGCAAACGCTCGAGCGCCTCGGCGATGCGTTGCTCGAGGCCGCGCGGCACCGGATGATAATAGCGGCGATCGGGCATGTCGTCGGGCAGGTAGCGCTCGCCAGCCGCGTAGGCCTCCGGCTCATCATGCGCATAGCGATAGCCGCTGCCGAAGCCGAGTTCCTTCATTAAGGGTGTCGGCGCATTGCGCAGGCGCAGTGGCACCTCGAGCGAGCCGAAGCGCTCGACATCCGCGCGCGCCTCGCCCCAGGCGCTGTAGACGGCGTTGCTCTTCGCGGCGACCGCCAGGTACACCACGGCTTGCGCCAGCGCCAGCTCCCCCTCTGGGGCGCCCAGCCGCTCATAGGCTTGCCAGGCGTCGAGCGCGAGCTGCAGTGCGCGCGGATCGGCAAGTCCAATATCTTCGCTGGCCATACGTGTGATGCGCCGGGCCAGGTAGTGCGGATCACAGCCGCCGTCGAGCATGCGCGCGAGCCAGTACAGCGCTGCGTCCGGATCGGTTCCGCGCACCGCCTTGTGCAACGCTGAGATCTGGTCGTAGAACTGCTCCCCGCCCTTGTCGAAGCGCCGGCGCCCGCCGCTCGCGATCTCCTGCGCGGCCGCCATGGAAATGCTGCGCACCCCGGCGGCCGCGGCCAGGCCCGCAGCGAGTTCGAGCATGTTGAGCGCGCGGCGTGCATCGCCATCGCCGGCGGCGGCGATCAGCCCCAGCGCCTGCTCCTCGATCGACAGCTCCAACGCACCGAGTCCGCGCTCCCGATCATCCAGTGCGCTCTGCAGCAGGCTGCGCAATTCCGCTGCGCTCAGAGGTTTAAGCACGTACACGCGTGCGCGTGAGAGCAGCGCGCCAATGATCTCGAATGAAGGATTCTCCGTCGTGGCGCCGATGAAGGTCAGCGTGCCGTCCTCGACATGCGGCAGAAAAGCATCCTGCTGCGCCTTATTGAAGCGGTGAACTTCATCTAGGAACAGTACGGTCGCCACACCTTCGGCGGCCGCAGCGCGCGCCTGCTGCACGGACTCGCGAATGTCCTTGATACCGGCCTGCACTGCCGAAAGGCCGATGAAGCGCGCCTTTGAGCGCTGCGCGATCAGCCGCGCCAGTGTCGTCTTGCCGGTGCCGGGCGGTCCCCACAGAATCAGCGAATGCAATTGGCCGGCGTGGATGGCCTCATACAGGGGTTTGCCCGGCGCGAGCAGATGCGATTGACCGACAAATTCATCGAGGCTGCGCGGCCGCATGCGATCGGAGAGCGGGCGCCAATCGCGCTGCGGCCCGAGCGCGAGCGGCTGCTGCGTGGTATTGCGCCGGGCCATACTCACCCCACCGCTGGCTCAGCCCTGCGGCGTGCCGATCACATCGACGCCGGCAGGCGGCTCAAAGTGCAGCGCCTGCGCATCGATGCGCTCGTTACGCGCGCTATGCGAAAAATCCAGCTCCACGGTCTGCCCCAAGCGATCGTGCACGATCATGCGCTCGAGCCGCTCGCCGGTGAAACCGAGCTCAGCGCGATTGAAATCGGCCTCCGTACTGCGCGGCGTGACGGCGACCCAATCGAGCCCATCGTGGCTGGCTTCGGCGTTGATCTCGAAACTGTCATGCAATTGTGCGCTCGACCCGGAGAGCAGCATGATCGGCGTGGAGGAGAGCGCGGATTGGACCGGCTTGACCGTGACCTGCGCCAGCTCGCGATCGTAGAACCATAGGTTCGTGCCATCGGCCACCAGAATCTGACCCGTGCCCGCGGACTGGGACAGCTTGGAATCCGGGACATAGTCCCAGCGAAACCTGCCCGGGCGTTGCACGAGCAGCCGCCCCGATCCGGCGCCCACCAGTGTGCCGTGGCTATCCTTCACGCTCTGCGTGAAATTCGCACTGAGGCTCTCCAGACCATTGAGATAGCGATCCAGCGCCGTGGCGCCCGCCGCGCTCGCCGCCTGCGCAGCCGGGCTGCCGAGGACGAGTGCAAGGGCGATGCAAAGACAGAGCCGGCGCGCTCGCGCCATCAGTCACCCGGGGGCGCAGGCGCGAGTACTTCGCGCGCGCCGTTACTCTGCAGCGGACCGACAATGCGCGCCTGCTCCATCGCCTCGAGCATGCGTGCGGCGCGGTTATAGCCGATCTTCAAGCGCCGCTGCACATAGGAGATCGATGGTTTGCGCTCGCGCGTGACGATCTTGACCGCCTCGTCGTAGAGCGGGTCCTGCTCGGCGTCGGCGGCAATGGCCTCCTCGGCCTCATCCTCCTCGTCTCCGAGTCCCGGAATCGGCGCCGAGGGACCCTTGAGCACCTCCTCGATATAGTTCGGCGTGGCCGCCCGTTTGAGACTCTCCACGACGCGATGCACTTCCTGATCGGACACGAATGCGCCGTGAATGCGCGTCGGCATCGAGGTGCCTGGCGGCAGGAACAGCATATCGCCGTGCCCGAGCAGCGACTCGGCGCCCATCTGATCCAGTATCGTGCGTGAATCGACCTTGGCCGAGACCTGAAAGGCGATGCGCGTCGGAATATTGGCCTTGATCAGCCCGGTGATCACATCGACCGATGGCCGCTGCGTGGCCAGTATGAGGTGGATGCCCGAGGCACGCGCCTTTTGCGCCAACCGCGCGATGAGCTCTTCGACTCTCTTGCCCACGAGCATCATCAGGTCCGCGAGCTCATCGATGATCACGACGACAAAGGGCAGCGGCTCCAGATTGGGTATCGCGCTCTGGTCGATGCTCGGATCGTTGGCCGCGCGCTGCTGCAGCAACGGATCGCGAATCGGCTCGCCGTCGGCGATCGCGTCCTTTACACGCCGGTTGTAGCCGGCGATGTTGCGCACGCCGAGCGCCGACATGAGCGAGTAGCGCCGCTCCATCTCCGCGACGCACCAGCGCAATGCATTCGCCGCCTGCTTCATATCGGTGACCACCGGTGAGAGCAGGTGCGGGATGCCTTCATAGACCGACAGCTCGAGCATCTTCGGATCGATCATGATCAGACGCACATGCTCGGCCGTTGATTTGTACAGCAGACTGAGCACCATCGCATTGATGGCCACCGATTTGCCGGACCCGGTTGTGCCGGCGATCAGCAGGTGCGGCATGCGCGCCAGATCGGCCACCATCGGCAGCCCGCCAATATCCTTGCCGAGCGCGAGCGCCAGCGGCGAGGCCACATCCTCGTAAGCCTTGGAGCGGATGATCTCTCCGAGCGTCACGATCTCGCGCTTCTCGTTCGGAATCTCCAGACCCATGACTGATTTTCCGGGGATGACCTCGACCACGCGCACACTGATCGTGGATAAAGCGCGTGCGAGATCCTTGGACAGCGCCGTGATCTGGCTGGCCTTGACGCCCGGCGCCGGACGCATCTCGAAACGCGTCACCACCGGGCCCGGATGCACCGCGACTACATCGACGTCGACACCGAAGTCCTTGAGCTTGAGCTCGACCAGACGCGACATCGCCTCGAGCGCCTCGGCTGAGTAGGACGGCTCGAGCTGGCGAGGCTCATCGAGCAGATCCAGCGGCGGCAGCTCGCGCGCCTGCGGGGGATCGAACAACGGCACCTGCCGCTCGCGCTCGACGCGCTCGCTCTTGAGCGGCGCGGGCGCGGGCGCCTCGATACGCGGGGCGATGCGCGGCAGTGCGCGCCGGTGCTCTGCCTCGAGCGCCTCTTTGCGCTCGAGTTTGGCCGATCTTCCGGCTTTCATTTCGCGCGCCGAGAAAGCGCGCTCCCTGGCCCAGTGCACCGAGCCCCAGACCCACGCGCCAATGCGATCCATGACAGCAAACCACGAGACATCGAACGCAACCGCGGCGCCGGCCAGCCACGCGACCAGCAGCAACAGTGTGGCGCCGAGCAATTTAAGTCCCGCTGCGAGCACGCCGCCCGCCGCCGCGCCGACGACTCCGCCTGCGCCCTGCGGCAGCGCGCCCGCACCCCAATGCAACGCGGCCAGCGCGCAACTGGCGACGAGCAACACGAGGAAACCGGCCACGCGTACGGCCATATTCAGGCGCGAGCCGCGCGCCGGAGCCGACGGCGCACGCATCAGGCGCCAGGATGCAACCCCCAGCATGAAGGGCAACAGATAGGTCGGCCGCCCAAACAGAAAATACAGCGCATCCGCGAACCAGGCCCCCACGGGACCGATGCGGTTATGTATCGGCGCGCCCTCGCCCGTGAACGATGAGAAGCCTGGATCGCGTGGATCGAAGCTCAGCAGCGCCACGCACAGCACGAGCGCAAGTCCGGCCAGCGCAATCGCCGCGCCCTCGCGCAACCCGCGTGCCACCGCGGCGGACATGCGCAGGGAGATTCGGCTCTGGACAGTTGAGTCGGCCACTGACTGATCTTAGGAGAGCGAGCGCCGCCTCGCCACCTGTCTTAAGGTTATGACTTGGCCTGCGCGATGGGCTTACATACCATGCGTGATTGCGCGCAGGAGTGTACATGAGCCCGCCGATACACCGTCGTCTGATCATCTTGGGCTCCGGCCCGGCCGGATATTCGGCCGCGGTCTACGCGGCTCGCGCCAACCTGCGGCCGATGCTGCTCACCGGCCTGGAACAAGGCGGCCAGTTGATGACCACGACCGAGGTCGACAATTGGCCCGGCGATGTCGAAGGGTTGCAGGGCCCCGGACTCATGGAGCGCATGCGCCGTCACGCCGAGCGCTTCGCGACCGAGATCATCACCGATCACGTGCATCAGGCGCAGCTGTCGGCGCGGCCCTTCATACTGCACGGGGATCGGGGCAGCTACAGCTGCGATGCGCTGATCATTGCCACCGGCGCCTCGGCGCGCTACCTCGGTCTGCCCTCGGAGGAGAAATTTCGCGGCCGCGGTGTGTCGGCCTGCGCGACCTGCGACGGCTTTTTCTTCCGCGAGCACCGCGTAGCGGTCATAGGCGGCGGCAACACCGCGGTCGAGGAGGCCCTCTATCTGTCGCAATTGGCCGCGCATGTGACGCTGGTTCATCGGCGCGATCGGCTGCGCGCGGAGAAGATCCTGCAGGATCGTCTGCACCAGCGCCAGCAGGAGGGCAAAGTGGAGCTGATCTGGCAGCATGTCGTCGAGGAGATCCTGGGCAATGAATCCGGCGTGCACGGCCTGCGCATCCGCTCGACAGTCACCGGGGCCGTGCGCGAGCTCGCCGCCACGGGGGTTTTCATCGCGATCGGTCACACACCCAATACGGCGCTGTTCGAGGGGCAACTCGAGATGCACGGTGGCTATATTCAGGTGCGCAGCGGCAGTGATGGCTTTGCTACGGCCACGAGCTTGCCGGGGGTATTCGCCGCCGGCGATGTGGCCGATCATGTCTACCGCCAGGCCGTGACCTCGGCTGGCTCGGGCTGCATGGCCGCGCTCGACGCGGACCGCTATCTCGAGCAGTCCAATCTCCACGACGCCTAGTGCAAAGCCGGATTCTCACGCGCCTGCGGGCGGTGCCCGCCGATCAATGGAACGCATTGGCGGGCGATTATCCGTTTTTGCGCCACGAGTTCCTGGTTGCGCTCGAAGACAGCGGCTGCGTGAGCGCGCGCAATGGCTGGAACGCGCAGCACCTGGTGTTATTCGACCAGACGGGCCTCGCGGCGGCCGCGCCGCTGTATCGCAAGTCTCATTCCTGGGGCGAATTCGTGTTCGACTTCGCCTGGGCGCGCGCCTTCGAGCAATACGGCCACGCCTACTTCCCCAAGCTCGTGTGCGCGGTGCCGTTCACGCCGGCGAGCGGACCGCGCCTGCTGTATCGGCCCGACCTGCCGGCGCCGGCATGCCGCGAGGCGCTGCTGCGCGCGTTGCGCGAACAAGCCCAGGTGCAGCAATTGTCCTCCGTGCATGCGCTGTTTCTGGATGAGGCCGGGCGCGGCGCCTGCGCCGCGGACGGCTGGCTGCTGCGCCGCGACTGCCATTTTCAGTGGTACAACCGCGGCTATCGCGATTTCGAGGACTTCCTTGCTGCCTTCTCGGCCGAAAAGCGCAAGAAGGCGCGTCGGGAGCGCCGGCGCGTGCTCGAGCAGGGCATCGAGTTTCGTACCCTCGACGGCACGCAGCTCGATGAGCAGCTCATCGAGCGCGTGTATGCCTTTCACGCCATGACCTTTGTGCGCCACGGTCATCATCCGTACCTGAACCGCGCGTTCTTCAGCCAGGTCGCGCGCGATCTGGGTACATCGTTTCTCGTGAAGCTCGCACTCAGTGCCGGCGAGCCCGTGGCTGCGGCCGTGTTCTTTCGTTCCGCCGACACCCTCTATGGACGCTACTGGGGCGCGGCGGCGGACTATCACAGCCTGCATTTCGAGACCTGCTATTACCAGGGCATCGACTACTGCATCGCCGAGGGCCTCAAGCGCTTCGAGCCCGGTACGCAGGGTGAGCACAAGATCGCGCGCGGGTTCGAGCCTACGTTGACCTGGTCCGCGCACTGGATTGCCGATGTGACGTTGCGCCGTGCCATTGGCGCGTATCTGGAGCGCGAGGGCAGCGCGATCGAAGCCTATGCCAGCCAGGCCGACGAGCACGCGCCGTTTCGCAAAGGCGAGCCGCAACGGCCGCCATGAGGCTCGCCTCATGATCACCTGGCTCGCGCCGGACGATCCGCCTGACCGCTTCCCGCCCCATGAGGCGGCGCTGCGTGACCCCAGCGGCCTGCTTGCGGCGGGCGGGGATCTCAAGCCCGCACGGCTCATGGCCGCCTACGCACGTGGCATCTTTCCCTGGTACTCACCGGGTCAACCGGTGCTCTGGTGGTCGCCGGATCCGCGCGAGGTGCTCTGGCCACGCGAGTTTCGCTGCTCGCGCAGCCTCGCTCGCGCACTGCGCACGCGCGGCTTCGCATTGCACGAGGATCGGGCTTTCCCCGCCGTGGTCAGCGCCTGCGCTGCCCCGCGCGCGCGCAGCCCAGGCAGCTGGATTACGCCCGAAATGCACGCGGCCTACTGCCAGTTGCATGCGCAGGGTTCGGCTCACAGCTATGAGATCTGGCGCGCCGATACGCTGCTCGGGGGCCTCTACGGCGTTCGGTTCGGTCGGGTGTTCTTTGGCGAGTCGATGTTCAGCGCCGAACGCGACGCCTCCAAGGCCGCGCTGGCCGGTCTGGTCGCCCGTAGCGCCCAGTTGGGCATCGAGCTGATCGATTGTCAGCTGCCCTCGGCGCATCTGCGCTCGCTGGGTAGCCGGCCGATACCGCGGCGTGAGTTTCTGGCCATACTCGCCCGCGCCTAGGCCCCCTGCCTCGCATGCGCGTTGCATTGCCGGCCCCCTTTATGCAGAATTCGCCGCCCCGAGGCCACGCAGCGCAGCATGCCCAAAGAAGACGCGATTCAAATGGAAGGTGAGGTCATCGAGACCCTGCCCAATACGACCTTCCGGGTCCAGTTGCAGAACGGCCATATAGTGACCGCGCATATCTCGGGCAAGATGCGCAAGAACTACATCCGCATCCTGACTGGCGATCAGGTCACGGTCGAGATGACTCCCTACGATTTGTCGAAGGGCCGCATCGTCTATCGCGGCCGCTGAGCGCCGTCACACGGCTTCAGGCGGTGACTTCGGCCTGCGTGGTCGGAATGCAATCGAGCGAGAGCGTGCTCTGATCGGCTGTCACCGAAATGCGCACCTGCCCGCCACCGATGAGCTTGCCGAACAACAGCTCCTCAGCCAACGGGCGTTTGATGTGCTCCTGGATCACTCGCGCCATCGGACGCGCGCCCATCTTCGGGTCATAGCCCTTCTGCGCGATCCAGTGTCGCGCCGCCTCATCGATATTGAGCACGACGCCCTTGGGCTCGAGCTGCGCTTCGATTTCGATCAATAATTTGTCGACCACGCGCTCGATGGTCACGGCATCCAGCGGCGCAAACTGGATCACAGCATCCAGCCGATTGCGAAACTCGGGCGAGAACATCCGGCGCACGGCTTCCATGCCATCGGTGGAGTTATCGGAGTTGGTGAAGCCGATAGTGGTACGGCTCATCTCCTGCGCCCCGGCATTGGTCGTCATCACGATGATGACGTGGCGAAAATCAGCCTTGCGCCCATTGTTGTCGGTCAAAGTGCCATGGTCCATGACCTGCAGCAGCAGGTTGAACACATCCGGGTGTGCCTTCTCGATCTCATCGAGCAGCAGCACGCAATGCGGATGCTTCGCGATCGCCTCGGTCAGCAGACCGCCCTGGTCGAAGCCGACATAGCCGGGCGGCGCGCCGATCAGGCGCGAGACCGTGTGCCGCTCCATGTACTCCGACATGTCGAAACGCAGGAATTCGATGCCAAGGGCGATCGCCAGCTGGCGCGTGACCTCGGTCTTGCCAACGCCGGTAGGTCCGGCAAACAGCAGGCTGCCGACCGGCTTGCGCTGATCGCCTAAGCCCGAGCGCGCCATCTTGATCGCGGCAGCGAGGGTTTCGATTGCCGGGTTTTGGCCGAATATGACCAGCTTGAGATTACGCTCGAGATTCTTGAGCAGATCACGGTCCGAGGCCGAGACATGCTTGGCCGGTATGCGCGCCATGCGTGCAACCACATCTTCAATGTGCGAGACCTCGACCTTGGTCTCGCGCTCGCCAGCCGGCTTGAGCCGCAGGCGCGCGCCCGCCTCGTCGACCACATCGATGGCCTTGTCGGGCAGATGACGCTCGTTGATGTGCCGATCGGCCAGCTCGGCCGCGGCCCGCAACGCATCGCTCGAGTACTCAACGCCATGATGCTCTTCGAATTTCGGCTTCAGACCATGCAGAATCTCCACGGTCTCGGATACCGAGGGCTCGGCGACGTCGATCTTCTGAAAGCGGCGCGCGAGGGCGTGATCTTTCTCGAAGATGCCGCGATACTCCTGGTAGGTGGTCGAGCCGATGCAGCGGATCTCGCCATTGGCCAGCACAGGTTTGATCAGGTTGGAGGCGTCCATGACGCCGCCCGAGGCGGCGCCGGCGCCGATCACGGTGTGAATCTCGTCAATGAACAGGATCGCGCCGGGCTGCTTCTTGAGCTCGGTGACCACCGACTTCAAGCGCTTCTCGAAATCCCCGCGATACTTGGTGCCGGCGATCAGTGCGCCCATGTCGAGCGCATAGATTGTGCTGTCGGCTAGCACCTCGGGCACGCGGCCCTCGACGATCAGGCGCGCCAGCCCCTCGGCGATGGCGGTCTTGCCGACCCCGGCTTCGCCGACATACAGCGGGTTATTCTTGCGGCGCCGGCACAGTATCTCGATCGTGCGCTCGACCTCCAGCTTGCGCCCGATCAGCGGATCGATGCGTCCCTCCTGCGCCTGGACATTGAGATTGACCGCAAACTTCTCGAGCGCGCTGCCCGATTCACTGTCGCGTTCAGTCTCGATGCCGGTGTCCTCGCGCTCTTTCTCGGCTTTAGATTCCCCGGCGCGCGAGAGTCCGTGCGATATGAAATTGACCACATCCAGCCGCGTGACCTGCGAGCGCGCCAGCAGAAACACCGCATGACTTTGCTTCTCGCTGAAGATCGCGACCAATACGTTGACCACGCCGACTTCTTTCTTGCCGCTCGATTGCACGTGAAATACGGCCCGCTGCAATACGCGCTGGAAGCCCAGCGTGGGCTGCACCTCACGCTCCTCGCTCGGGGCAAGGCGCGGCGTATTGGTCTCGACGTGCTGCTTGAGGTCCGCGCCGAGGCGCTCCAGATCAGCGCCGCAGCCTTCCAGTACCTCGCGCACTCGCGGTGCGTCCAGTATCGCGAGCAGCAAGTGCTCGACCGTCAGAAATTCGTGGCGCGCGGTGCGCGCCTGATGAAACGCCTGGTTAAGGCAAAACTCCAGCTCGCTCGACAACACTCCATTCTCTCCAGCGGGTTCAGGCCTCTTCGAGCGTGCACAACAGCGGGTACTGATGCTCGCGCGAGTAACTCGTCACCTGCGACACTTTGGTCTCAGCGATTTCGTAAGTAAAGACCCCACAGACCCCTTTACCTCGGGTATGCACTTCCAGCATGACCCGTGTCGCCGTCTGCCGGTCCATGCCGAAGAAGCGCTCCAGCACCTCGACCACGAATTCCATGGGCGTGTAATCATCATTCAGCAGCACCACCTGGTAGAGTGGCGGCTGCGCAGTCTGCGGCGGCGCCTCTTCGACGATAACACCGCCATCAGGCTGATTTAATTCTTTGTGCCCCATTGCGCCAAAGCTGCCCGTCACAGATTCGCACTGCCGTTGCAGCACTTCGCTGACTGAAGTCTAGCACTGTGTGCTGCGCACACGGCCTCGCCCCGCCGTTTTGACTGTCTGCAACGGGCGACGCTTCTGGTCTAAAAGAATTTAGACGAAACAAATACTTGAGAGCGTCAACGACGGCGCCGTATCATGTCGGATCGAGACACCGGCGAGCGAGCCAATATATCGGTGAATGCGACAGCATGGATTGAGGAGCTGCGCTCCGGCCCGGGCTGGATGCGGTTGCTGGAGCAGCGCGGCGCGCAGCTGCTGTGCATCGCGCTGCTGATAGCGTTGGGCATCGACAGTGCGCTGATTCTGACCCGAGCGCTAAGCCACGTCGCCGAGGCCCCGCCCAGCGCAGCACCCAAGGCCGCCGCACCCGCGCGGCCGGCGGCGGCGAGTCCGGCGATCCAGCTCGCAACCATCGTCAACGCCCACCTCTTCGGCACCGCGGCTGGCAGCGGCGCGGGCAACGCGCCGACCACCACGATGCCGCTCATTCTCGCGGGCGTCATTGCCGATAGGGATCCGAACAAGGGCCAGGCGATCATTGGTGCCAATGCCGCTTCGGGCAAGCTCTACGCAGTGGGCGCCATGATTCCGGGCGGCGCACGACTGCATTCGATCTACGCTGACCGGGTGCTCATCGAGCGCAATGGCGCCCTCGAGACGCTGCCACTGCCACGCAATGCGCCGAGCGGCGCGGGCAAGAGCACAGCGCCGCCGCCGGCCGCGCGCGCCGAGGCGCTGGCGCAGAACTCTACGGTACTGGCCGGACTGGTGCACATACAACCGGTCTTCAACCAGGGCAAACTCAGCGGTTATCGCATCTTCCCGGGTGGTGCTCGCGGCACCAGCACGTTCACGCAGCTCGGGCTGCGTTCCGGGGATCTTGTCGTGGGCGTCAATGGCACGGCACTGGACGATGCCGGCCGCGCGATGGAGATACTGCAAACCCTGTCCTCCTCGGCGAGCGCGACGGTGACCGTGTCACGCAACGGTCAGACCCAGGAAGTTAATCTCAATCTTGCGAACCTCAACGTCGACGCGGAGTCCAACCCCGGCGAGAATCCCCCGGCCAATGGCCCGGCCGCCGGCGCTGGCGCAGCTGCAGCTGCTGACGGCCAGGCCAGTGCGAACGCGCAGGGAGCACGAGGCCGCGGCGGTGCTGCTGCGCAGCCGCCAGTGCTGCCCGCTGCGAACGGCGCCGATGCAGGGGCTGCGCAGACCGATGGCAGCGCCGGGGCCAACGGCGAACGAGAGCGCTAGCACAGGAAGCGACTACTGATGTCCGAAACAACAGCGCACGGCGCTCTGCCGTGGATGCGGCGGCGCGCCGGCGTCGCCTTGCTCGCGCTCGCTTTCTGCGCCTACACAGTCGCGGAGCAGCCCAGCCCACAGCGCATCACACCGAACTTCAAGGACGCGGACATCACGCAGATCATCGAGGCGGTCGGCATGGCGACCGGCAAGAACTTCATCATCGATCCGCGCGTGCGCGCCCAGGTGACGATGCTCTCATCGACCCCGATGAGCCCGGATCAGTTCTACCAGGCGTTCCTGGCCATCCTGCAGGTGCACGGCTTTGTCGCCATTCCCGCGGGCAATGTGGTCAAGATCGTCCCGGACGCCAACATGCGCCAGTACGCGGCCGACGATCTGCCCGATCGAATCAGCTCGACCTCTGATGAGATGGTCACGCAAGTGCTGGCGGTCAAGAACGTTAGCGCCGCGCAGCTGGTACCGGTGCTGCGGCCATTGATGCCGCAGAACGCGCAGCTCTCCGCCGTGACGGGCGCGAACATCCTGATCCTGTCGGATCGGGCCAGTAACGTTAACCGCATGATGCGCATCATCGCGCGCATCGATCAGGTCGGCGACGCCAATATCGACGTGATCCCGTTGCAGAGCGCGACCGCCGCCGACACCGCGCGCGTGCTCACCACGCTGATGGCCCAGACGGGCGAGGCGGCTGCCGGGGTCAAGATCGTCGCCGATGATCGCTCCAACAGCGTGCTCGTGAGCGGGGATGCGGCGACGCGCCTGCGCGTGCGGGCGCTCGTGGCCCATCTGGACACTCCGGTCGATACCGGCAGCGAGACCCAGGTGCGCTATCTGCACTACTCGGATGCCGAGGATCTGGCTGGACGGCTCAAGCAGCAGTTGAGCGGCAGCACCAGCGGCGGCACGAGCTCGACCATGAGCAGACTGCTCGAGCGCACTTCGGCGCCGGCACAACCCACGCCCAACGCGCAGGGCACAACGCCGCGGCCCACAGAGGCTCCGGCCGCCGCCGGCGCTGCGGGCGGCGCCACGCTCTCACTGGCTGGGGGCACCGCGACAATCTGGGCCGACAAGGACACCAATTCCCTGATCATCACGGCCGGCCAGCGCACGATGCGCGCCGTGAACCTCATTATCGACAAGCTCGACATCCGTCGCCCGCAAGTCATGGTGCAGGCGATCATCGCCGAGGTCTCGGTTACCAAGACCTCCGACCTGGGGGTGAACTGGGCCATAGACGGCTCGGCCACGGGCGTCGGGGTCGGCGGCTTCATCGCGCCGGTCAATGGCACCTCCATCATTGATCTGTATAACGACGCCACCACGCCGTCCAACCTCGCGAGTAACCCGCCCTCAGGGACGGTGCTTGGCATCGGCAAGCTCACCGCGTCCGGTGTCAACTTCGCTGCCGTACTGCAGGCATTGCAGAGCGATTCGCGCACCAACATCATCGCCACCCCGCAGATCGTGACGCGCGACAATCAGGAGGCGAAGATGGAGGTGGCCCAGGAGGTGCCGTTCCTGACCGGCCAGTACACCACCACCAACGGCACCGGCAGCGCCTTCCAGACCATCCAGCGCGAGGAGGTCGGCACCATCCTGACCGTGACCCCGACCATCAACGAAGGCGATGCGGTCCTGCTCAAGCTGCAAATCGAGAGCTCGAGCTTGAGCGCCAGCACTGAGGGCGCGGTCGACCTGGTTACCAACAAGAACGTGATCACCACGAGCGTACTGGTCAAGGACGGTGGCACGCTCGTGCTCGGAGGTTTAATTCAGGACAATGCGACCAACAGCAACAACTCCGTGCCGCTGCTGGGCAGTATTCCGATCATCGGTGAGCTGTTTCGCGCCCGCAATACGACGAAGTCGAAAACCGATTTTCTGATCTTTCTGCAGCCTCGCATCCTGCGTACCGACGCGCAGGTAGATATCGAGACCGATGCGAAATACGACTACATGCGCGAGCAGGAACGCAAAGGCAATCACGACGCCACCAAAATACCTTTTCAGCCCTTCCAGCCCGGGGCAGTGATGCCGCCGATCAACCATGGCCAGACGCCGTCCGGAGTTTTGAGCCCGGACACAGTCAATGAGAGCGCGCCGCCCAAGGCCCAGCGAAAATCCTCGGGGTTGCCAATTACGCCGGCCGCAGCGGCACCGGATAACGCTGCGCCCGCTGCTGCGGCGACGCCGGACGGCGCGGCGCCAGCTTCCGGGCCGCCGCCAGTACCTGCCGGGGACGGCGCGCCAGCGAGCGGAGCGACGCCGTGAACGACGTGGCCGCGCGCGTCGACGGCGATACGCGACTGCCCTTTACCTTCGCGCGACGCCATGGCGTGCTGGTTCGCAGCGTCGAGCAGGGCATCGCGGACTGCGTCTATCGGCTACCGGCCTCGCCCCGCGCGCTGGCCGAGACGCGACGCTACCTGCGGCTGCCGCTGAAATTGACCGCCGTGGAAAGCGAAGCCTTCGATGATCTGCTGCGCAGGACCTACGAGGGCGGCGGTGAGGCGATGCAGATCGGGCTCGAAGACACCACCGACCTCGCGCACCTGGCGCAGGAGCTGCCCGAGCAGGCCGATCTGCTCGAGAGCAACGATGATGCACCGATTATCCGGCTGATCAATGCGGTGCTGACGCAGGCGATTCGCGAGAACGCCTCCGATATTCACGTCGAGCCATTTGAGAATCGCCTGGTGGTGCGTTTTCGCGTCGACGGCATCCTGCGCGAAGTGCTGCAATCCAAGCGCGGCGTCGCCCCACTGGTGGTCTCGCGCATCAAGGTCATGTCCAAGCTGGACATCGCCGAGAAGCGCCTGCCGCAGGACGGTCGCATCAGTCTGCGTATTGCCGGCCGCGCGGTGGACGTGCGCGTCTCGACCATCCCTTCCGGTCACGGTGAGCGCGTGGTGTTGCGTCTGCTGGACAAGCAGGCGGGCCGCCTCGATCTGGATTCCCTGGGCATGGGGGCGCAAACGCAGAAGCTCATGAGCGAGCTGATCCATAAGCCGCACGGCATCTTGCTGGTGACCGGTCCGACCGGCTCGGGCAAGACCACGACCTTGTACGCCGCGCTCGAGCAGCTCAACGACAATACGCAGAACATCATGACCGTCGAGGATCCGATCGAGTACTACATCGACGGTATCGGTCAGACGCAGGTCAATACCAAAGTCGAGATGACCTTCGCTCGCGGGCTGCGCGCGATCCTGCGCCAGGATCCGGATGTCGTGCTCGTGGGGGAGATCCGTGATCTGGAGACCGCACAGATCGCGGTGCAAGCGAGTCTGACCGGGCACCTGGTGCTCTCGACCCTGCACACCAACACCGCGGCCGGTGCCCTGACGCGCCTGCGCGATATGGGCATCGAGCCGTTTCTGCTCTCCTCGAGCCTGGTCGGAGTGCTGGCGCAGCGCCTCGTGCGCGTGCTCAACCCCGATTCGCGCCAGGCCTTCAGCGCCGGCGCGTATGAACGTCGTCTGCTCGGCCTCAAGAACGAGGAGCCCTCGCCCACGCTGTATCGCCCCGGCCGCGATGCGGGCGGCGGCTATCGCGGTCGCACCGGTATCTACGAGCTGATCCTGATCGACGATACGCTGCGCACCATGATCCACGATGGCGCCGGCGAGCAGGAGATCGAGCGCTATGCGCGCAAGTTCACCCCTTCGATCCGCGACGACGGCCTTGGGCGCGTACTCAAAGGCGAGACCACGATCGAAGAGGTCCTGCGCGTGACGCGCGAGGATTGAAGCGCGACGGATCGCATCGCCGATGGGAGCCTTTGAGTACACCGCGATCGATCCCGCCGGCCGCTCGCGCAAAGGGGTCATCGAAGGCGATACCGCGCGCCATGTGCGCTCGCTGCTGCGCGAGCGCCAATTGCTGCCCGTCACGATCGAGGCGGTCGCCGCGCAGGAGTCAAGCCGGCAGCGCCGGCGCGGCTTTGCCTGGCGCCGCGGCGTCTCGGCGGCCGATCTGTCGCTCCTGACACGGCAGCTCTCGACCCTGGTACGCGCCGGCCTGCCGCTGGAGGAGGCGTTGCTCGCGGTCTCCGAGCAGACCGAGAAGCCGCGCGTGCAGAGCATTCTGCTCGGCGTGCGTGCCAAGGTGGTCGAGGGCCATACGCTGGCCACCGGGCTGAGCGATTTCCCGGGCGTGTTTCCCGAAATCTACCGCGCCACGATATCGGCCGGCGAGCAGTCCGGGCACCTCGATGCGGTGCTCGAGCGCTTGGCTGAATACACCGAGACGCGCGAGCAGATGCGGCAGAAGGTCATGGGGGCGATGCTCTATCCGATCGTGCTGACGGTCATGTGTTTCGTGATCGTCTCGATCCTGCTGACTTACGTTGTGCCCAAGGTGGTCGAAGTATTCGAGGCCAATCGCGCCAAGTTGCCCCTGGCCACCGAGGTGCTCGTGCTGGTGAGCGGCTTTCTGCGCGACTACGGCATATGGCTGCTGCTGGGCATCGCGGTCGCGAGCGTGCTCGCATGGCGCGCGCTGCAATCGCGCCCAACGCGCCTGCGTTATCACCGCCTGCTGTTGCGCTTACCGGTGTTCGGACGCATCGTGCGCGGCTTCAATACCGCGCGCTTCACGCGCACGCTGAGTATCCTGACCGCCGCGGCGGTGCCGGTACTGGATTCGTTGCGCATCTCGAGCGAGGTCATCACGAATCTGCCCATGCGCGATGCGGTCAATGAGGCCGCGGCGCGCGTGCGCGAAGGCGCGCCGATCGGCCGTTCGCTAGCCGCCAACCGTCTGTTCCCGCCGATGACGATCCATCTGATCTCGAGCGGGGAGTCCAGCGGCGAGCTGCAGGCCATGCTCGAGCGCGCGGCGCTCAATCAGGAGCGCGAGCTCGAAGGTCTGCTGGCCGCGCTCGTCGGACTGCTCGGTCCGTTGCTGATCGTGGGCATGGGACTGTTCGTGATGGGCATTGTATTCGCGATGCTGTTGCCCATTTTTGAGATGAATTCGTTAATTCATTGAACAGAGCGTTGCGTCGCGCCTCGATTCGCATTATTTTTCGCCCGACTTCGGCAGGAGCCACAGAGGACTAACCAGTTCAGGAAACCATCGCCATGGGTGGAAATCCGGAATCGGATGAATTTGAGGACGAGGACGCGGACGAGATCGTTAGCGATGACGATCCGGACCTTGACCGCGCCATCAAGGACATGGAGATCGCCAAGCGCCGCAGCATCAGGGCCGGCGAACCAGCCTGGCGTCGGCTCGAGCAGCGGCTCGAGCAGAAGCGCACCGCCGAGCTGATCAGCAATCTGGAGGATTACGACCTGAACTCGCTCGAGGATCCGCTCTCACTGGGCGAGCGCAGCGCCGATAAGTCGCGACGGCGTTAGCGCGCGATGCTCTTGGCCGTCGGCGGGCCGGCCGTGCGCCGCAGCACACCCACGACGATGCCTTCGATCAATAATGACTGGTGCTTGAGGTCCACGCGGATTGGCTCGAAGTCCGCGTTCTCGGGCAACAACCACACCACGCTGCCCTCCTGCCGATAACGTTTAACGGTGACTTCGTTCTCGAGGCGCGCGACCACGATCTGACGATGGCGCAATTCGCTCGTGCGATGCACTGCGACCAGATCGCCATCCAGAATGCCTGCATCCTTCATGCTCATGCCGACGACTTTGAGCAGGAAGTGCGGTCGCGGCTGAAACAGGCCCGGATCGATCTGAATGTGCTCGACGATATGCTCCTCGGCCAGGATCGGTCGGCCCGCCGCCACGGCACCGACCAAGGGCAATCCCAGCTGCTCACGCAAGGTGTCACACAGCTGTATGCCGCGCGAGGCGCCGGGCAACAGCACAATGACGCCTTTGCGCGCCAGCGTGCGCAAATGCTCTTCAGCCGCGTTGGGTGAGCGAAAGCCGAGCTCGGTGGCAATCTCCGCGCGCGTGGGCGGCATGCCGGTGTCCGCGAGGCTGCGCTGTATAAAGCGCAAAACTCGGGTCTGGCGTGGGGTCAGGTCTGACATACTGTTATTATATACAGTAGTTTCGATCTGCGGCAACCGGCAGCGCGGCTGGCGCGGCCCGCTGCAGTGGTGCGGTGGCGTACAGAAGGATTCGCGGTCGAATGAGACACTATTGACGCAAAAGGGAAGCCAGTTGCGCGCATGGTGCGCAAAATTTCGCGCCATTGTCGGTAGCGGCCGACATCGGGATTGCAATTCTCCTATTGCATTCGTAGAGCAAATTTGGTCAAGTTGGCACCCGCAATGGCGTCCGCAGCGGAAACTTTCGGTTCGGTGCGGCTTTTTTTCACGTTTCAGGTAAGTTAAGTGCACGTTACAAGGGGTTTAAAAATGAATAGGACTATCGTTTTGAAGCTGGCCGCCGCCGCTGCGGTCTTAGGGCTCGCCGGCTGCACGGACCTCAAGCCGCTGCAGGCCGACATCGACGGGCTGAAGCAGCAGGTAGGCAAGCTGCAGACCGAAGTCGATGCAGCGAAGGCATCGGCCGACGCAGCAGCCCGCGCGGCCAGCGCCGCGCAGAGTTCCGCGAGTCAGGCTGCCCAGGCTGCCAGTGGCGCTCAGAGCACGGCGAACCAGGCATTGTCTGCAGCTCAGGCAGCGCAGGCTTCTGTCGATGCGACCAACGAGAAGATCGATCGCATGTTCAAGAAGTCAGTGTCGAAGTAAGTCTCGGCCTACCGGGTCAAAAACGCCGCGCACTGCGCGGCGTTTTTTTAACGAAGATGGCGGCGCGCGCTAATAGCGCAGCAGCGCTGAGCCCCAGGTCACCCCGCCGCCCAGCGCCTCGAGCAGCAGCAGGTCACCGCGTTTGATGCGCCCGTCGCGCACGCCGACGTCGAGCGCCAGCGGCACGGAGGCTGTCGAAGTATTGCCGTGATCCTGCACGGTCACGATCACGCGCTGCATCGGCATGTCCAATTTTTTCGCCACGGCGTGAATGATGCGCAGATTCGCCTGATGCGGCACGAGCCAGTCGATCTGCGACTGCTCCAGATTATTGACCTGTAACGTCTCCTCCACGACGCGGCCGAGCAGGGTCACCGCGAGCTTGAACACTTCGCTGCCGGCCATGCGGATGTAGTCGCCGCTGCGCATGTTACCGGGCGCTGCGCCCCGAGCCGGACCGCCGGTGCAGTAGAGCAGGTTCTGATAGCTGCCATCGGCGTGCAGTCGCGTTGAGATGATGCCGGGCTCCTCGGACGCGGTGAGCACGACCGCACCGGCTCCGTCCCCGAACAGTATCGCGGTGCTTCGATCGCTGTAATCCGTGATGCGCGAGAGCACTTCGGAGCCCACGACGAGCGCGCAGCGCGCATCCCCGGTGCGCACGAATTTATCGGCCACCGCCAGCGCGTAGATGAAGCCGCTGCAAGCGGCCTCGAGACTGAAGGCCGGCGCGCCGCGACAGCCCAGACGCGCCTGCAATAAGGCACCGCTATTGGGGAAAATCAGATCCGGGGTCGTGGTGCCGTAGGAAATCATGTCGATGTCGGTCGGCCGCAGCCCGGCGGCAGCGATCGCGGCGCGCGCGGCGTGCTCGGCCATGTCGACGTTGGACTCGTCATCGGCGATGACATGACGGCGCTCGATGCCGGTGCGCTCGCGGATCCAGGCATCGGTGGTATCCATGCGCCGCTCGAGATCGAAGTTCGTAACCACCTGCGCCGGCAGATAACTGCCGGTGCCTGCAATCCTGGAGTACACGCCCGATCCGCCGCAGGGCCGCGCGCCGCGGCGCTATTCCTTGGTTTCCGGCTCGGCTGCCTGTTCGATGACGCGCCGGCCACGATAAAACCCGTCCGGCGTAATGCGATGACGCAGATGCTGTTCACCCGAGTGTGCATCGACCGACAACGCCACCGGCTGCAACCGATCGTGGGAGCGATGCATGCCGCGTTTGGACGGCGTTTTGCGGCTTTTTTGTACGGCCATGATCCGAACTCCTCGAACTCACCGAATAACTATTTGTCCGCTTTGCCGCCACGCTCGAGTAACGCGCGCAGCTCGGCAAACGGTCTGACCAGCGCCGCGCCATCGGCCGTCGCCGCACCGCTGGCGCCTGCCAGCGCAGCTTGCGCGCCGCCCACGGCCGCGTCGCCGACGCTCTGGCAGGCGGTGCCGGCGCCATGCAAGGGCACGATCGGCAGCGCGAGCAGCAATTCCTCCGCGACCAGCGCCGACAGGCTCAGACGCCCGTCGGGGGCCAGAAACGTCTCCATCCCCGCCGGCGCATCCTCAGCCTCGTGCTCGGATTCGACGATCACCACCGGCGACTTCGCGTCCACTGCGAGTGACATCAGCCCCATGCAGCGCTGGCAAGTGACCTGCAACTGCGCATGCAATTGAACCTCGGCCGTCGCAAAACCCTGTTCGCGGCTGAAGCGCAATTGTGTCTGCACTCGTCCGCCCCCTGCCGAGAGCTCGGGCGGAAGTCCAGGCAGGTCGGTCATCGGCAGATCAAAATCAAACGCCGCTCGCGTCTCCGCCAGCTTTCTGATGTCGCGTAGCTTCGAGGCGCCGCCCGGCATGGGCCGCGTATAATAGATTCAGTGCTCAGGCAAGTCAAAACGTCCAGGACTATCAAGCCTTTGAGTGACGAGCGGCGGTTTGCTGGCGCAGCTCGCGGCCGGTGCTGATTCTGGCTTCGAGCTCGCGCTATCGGCGCGAGTTGTTACAGCGCCTGGGTGTGCCCTTCGAGATCATCGCCCCGCTCGTGGATGAGTCGGCGACGCTGGCCGAGAGCCCGCAGCAGCGCGCGCAGCGCCTCGCACTGGCGAAGGCAAGCGCGGTGAGCCAGCAGCGTCCCGAAGCGACCGTCATCGGCAGCGACCAGGTGGCATTCTGCAAGAGCACGATTCTGCACAAACCGGGTAACGAGGCGTGCTGTCGCGCGCAGCTGCAATGGCTCTCAGGCTCGACGGCGACATTTCATACCGCCGTGGTCGTCATCCGGGGTTCACCGGCGCGTAGCGTGTGCTTCCTCGATACGACCACCGTGACCTTTCGCGCGCTGAGCGCCGCAGAGATCGATCGCTATATCATCGCCGAGCAGCCCTTCGATTGCGCCGGAGGCTTTCGCAGCGAATCGCTGGGCATCACTCTGTTCGAGCAGGTTGTGGGCACGGACCCAACCGCGCTGATCGGTTTGCCTCTGATCGGACTCGCGCGCGCGCTGCGCGAGTTCGGTTACGCGTTGCCCTAGCCTCCCCTCCCCCCCGGCGCCAGTGCGCCGCAGTTAGCGTTGACGCTTGCGCTGCGGGCGCGCGGCTGATCGGGCCGACAAGCGCTGCAGCACCGAGCGCAGCGCCTCGGGCAGCGGCGCGCTGAAGCTTTGCTCGAGGCCGTCGGGCCAGACGAACGAGCAGCTGTGGGCGTGCAAGAACATGCGCGAGAGCTCGAGTGCCTGCGCTTCGGCGATGCTGGTCTCGGTCCCGTATTTTTGATCGCCGAGCACCGGGTGGCCACAATGAGCCGCGTGCACGCGAATCTGATGCGTGCGCCCGGTGTGAATGATTGCCTCGAGCAACGAGGCCCTCGCGCCGTAGTGCTCGATGAGCTTGAATTCCGTGAGCGCATTCTTGCCCTGGGCGTGCACCCTGACGGTACGCTCTCCGCCCACGCGCGCGTCCGTGCGCAGCGGCGCATCGATGCGCTTGTGGCCGAGACTCCAGCGCCCGGCCAGCAGCGTGAGGTAGCCCTTCTGCACCGCCCCCTCGCGCAGTAGCGCGTGCAATGCGCGCAGCGCCGAGCGTCGCCGCGTGACTAACAAACATCCGCTGGTATCGCGATCCAGGCGGTGCGCAAGCTCGAGCGTCTCGGCGGGCCGAGAGGCGCGCAAGGCTTCGATCACGCCAAAGGACAGACCGCTGCCACCGTGCACCGCGATGCCGGCGGGCTTGTCGAGCACCAGCAGGCGCTGATCCTCATGAATGATCGCGCGCTCGATCGTCTGAATCAGCGTGCTCGGCACGCGCCGCGGCTCATCCGGCACGCCCTCACGCACCGGCGGCACACGCACGGTATCGCCGGCCGCAAGACGCTGCTCAGGGCCCGCGCGCCTTCCGTTCACGCGCACTTCACCGCGCCGGATCAGCCGGAATATACGGCTGCGCGGTACGCCCCCGAGCAGCTGCGTGAGCACTTTGTCGAGTCGCAAACCCTGCAGCTCGGAGTCGATCTGCACGTGCCGGACAGCGGACTTGCCCGGCGGCACGGCTCTGGCTTCGGTCTCGGACAAATTATTCTCCATCGCCTGTCGAGCGCTTAAGTGTTTGTTTCCAGTGGCGCCTGGGTCTATACTGAAGCGGTGGCTCTGGAACCGAACAGTCCCGCTCAAGGCAATCGGCTCACGTTCCACGACAACAAGACTGCGGCCCTGGCGCCGCATGGTAGTTGGTCCTCGATATCGAGGCCATCGCGCATGAGTCGGCCGATCTAACCCGCGCTCGCCGTAGCAGCTCCTCCGCAAGTTCGAGCCCGCGAACGCGCCGGTCAGTGGTCCTCAAGGGTTTCCGGCGCGCCGCCGCACAGGGCGGCCAAGGTCAATGATTCCTCAATGATACTGAGTCGATGACAACAACGACGCGCCGACCAATCTTCGAGCTATCCGCTGCCCAAAGCGGCTGCCTGAGCCTGCCCCCACACGTGCATGCTCCGGTCGCCGTGGCCTCTCATTCATATCTGGCAGAGGCAAATGAAGAGAATGCTAGTCAACGCTACCCAGCAGGAAGAGCTGCGGGTGGCACTGGTCGATGGACAGAAACTCTATGACCTGAGCATCGAGATACCCTCACGAGAACAAAAGAAATCCAACATCTATAAGGCCCGTATTTCCCGCGTCGAGCCATCGCTCGAAGCGGCCTTCGTCGATTACGGGTCGGCGCGCCACGGCTTTCTGCCGCTCAAGGAAATATCGCGCGATTACTTTCGCGCTACCCCGCAGGGCGGGCGCCTGAATATCCGCGAGCTGGTGCAGGAAGGCCAGGAAGTGATGGTTCAGGTCGAGAAAGAGGAGCGCGGCAATAAGGGCGCTGCGCTCACGACTTTCATCAGCCTGGCCGGCCGCTTCCTGGTGCTCATGCCCAATAACCCGCGCGCCGGTGGGGTCTCGCGACGCATCGAGGGTGAAGAGCGCGATCAGATGCGCGAGATCATGAGCCAGCTGATCGTGCCCGACACCATGGGCGCGATCGTGCGCACCGCCGGGGTCGGGCGCTCAGCGGCCGAGCTGCAATGGGATCTGGATAACCTCAAGACCCAGTGGGAGGCGATCGAAGAGGCGGCCAAGTCCCGCGTCGCGCCCTTTCTCGTCTTTCAGGAAAGCGACGCGGTCACGCGCGCCCTGCGCGACTATCTGACCGACGACATCGGCGAGATCCTGGTCGATGACGAGGCGGCATTTCAGAAGGCGCAGGAGTACATGCAGCGCTTCATGCCGGGCGATGCGCATCGCAAGCTCAAGGCCTACACCGACGATATTGCGCTCTTTACGCGCTACCAGATCGAAAGCCAGATCGAATCGGCCTACGCGCACAAGGTGCAGCTGCCCTCGGGCGGCAGTCTCGTGATCGACTACACCGAAGCGCTCGTGTCCATCGACATCAACTCCGCGCGCGCGACGCGCGGCGGGGATATCGAGACCACGGCCTGCAACACCAATCTGGAGGCCGCCGAAGAGATCGCCCGCCAGTTGCGCATCCGTGATATCGGCGGTCTGATCGTGATCGATTTCATCGATATGGAGTCGACCAAGAATCAGCGCGACGTCGAGGATCGTCTGCGCGATGCCATGAAAATGGATCGCGCGCGCATCCAGATCGGGCGCCTGTCGCGCTTCGGGCTGCTCGAGATGTCGCGGCAACGCCTGCGACCGAGCCTCGGGGAATCCAGTCACCTGGTGTGCCCGCGCTGCAACGGCATCGGCAGCATCCGCAGCATCGAGTCCATGGCGCTCTCGATCCTGCGCCTGATCGGCGAGGATGCACGCAAGGAGCGCACCATGCGCGTGATCGTGCAGGTGCCCGTGGACGTTGCGACCTATCTGATCAATGAGAAGCGCGATGCGCTGCGCAGCCTCGAGAACAAGGGGCACGCACAACTGGTGTTGGTGCCCAATCCGCATATCCAGACGCCCGAATATTCGATCCGGCGTGTGCGTGACGATGAGATGCAGCTGCCCGAAAACTCTCAGATCAGCTACCAGATTCCGGCCGCCCCGCCGACCGGTGATCCGCTGACCGAGCGCGAGAAGCGCCCGCCGACCGAGCAGCCAGCGGTCGCCGCATTGCTGCCAAAGACCGCAGCACCGATCATTCCGGTCGCGAGCGTCGCGCCCGCCGCGAGCCCCCTTCAGGCTGGCGGGCTGTGGCAGCGCTTCAAGCGCTGGCTCGGCACGGACAATGGCGCTGCAGCTGCGGCAACTGTGGCCGCCAGCGCACCCCGGGCCGCTGAGCCGCACCGTGACTCGCATCGCAGCTCGGGCATGCGTCGCGATCGTGACGGTCGTGGCCGCGAGCGCCGACCTGAACGACGGCCCGAGGCAGCGCGGCGCGATGAGCCGCGACGCGACGCCCCGCCCCCTCGCGGCCCCGATCGTGGGCGCGATGAGCCGCGCCGCGAGCCACGGCGCGAGCCCGAAGCCGCCTCAGCCAGTGCCCCCAGTGCCGAGAACGCAGCGGAAGCCGCGCCAGAGGCTCGGCATGCGGGCCGGCTCGATCAGCCCGCTGTGGATCGGCCGCGCAGTAGCCGCTCGCGCCGGGGCGGGCGGCGGCGGCGACGCGGCGGTGGCGGTGGTAATCGCGACAATGCGGCGGGCTTCAACGCAGGGCCCGCGCCCGAAGGCCAGGGTGAGAGTTTCAATGCCGGGGCCGAGACCTCGAGCGAGCCGAGCGCGCCGAGGGAGCCGAGGGAGCCGAGCGCGCCGAGCGCGCCGAGCACCCAAGCCCATGAGAGCGCTGCCCCGGCAGCACCCGAGCCCAAGCCCTTTGTCGTCTGGTCTTCGGCGCCGCCTGTCGAGCCCGGGCCGAGCGGCCCGCGGCAGGACGAGTAGCGCGCCGCTCAGCGACCCGCCTCCAGCAATGCGCTCACGGCGGCTACGTCCGCCAGGGTGTTGACGTCCGGACCGGGGCTGGCCACGGCGGTGGCAACTCGGATGCACATGCCGTGCTCGAGGGCGCGCAACTGTTCCAGCTTCTCGATCTGCTCGAGCCTGCTCGGCGCCAGTCCCGCGAGGCGCTGCAAGCTCGAGACGCGATAGGCATAGAGCCCCAGGTGTCTGTGAGCACCGGCATGACTGCTCTGGCTGAGCCAGCCTGCGGGCGCGCCCTCGCGCGACCAGGGAATCGGCGCACGGCTGAAATACAGCGCGCGCTGGCGCAGATCCGTCACGACCTTGACGACGCTGGGATCAAGCAGCGCCTCCACCGACTCCAACGGCACGCTCAGGGTTGCAAGCTCGGCCTCGGCATCCTCAGCGAGCAATGCCGCAACCTGATCGAGCAAAGCCTCGGGCATCAGCGGCTCATCGCCCTGCACATTCACGATGATGTCCGTATCACTCCAGCGTGCGCGCCGTGCGACTTCGGCAATTCGATCGGTGCCGCTGATGTGCGTCGCAGCCGTAAACCATGCCTCCCCGCCCGCCTCGCGCACGAGCTGTGCAATGCGCTCATCGTCGGTCGCCACGATGACCTGCTGCGCGCCTGAGCGCCGGGCGCGCTCGTAGACCCACTGAATCATTGCTTTGCCGGCCAGCGGCAGCAACGGCTTGCCGGGCAGGCGCGTCGAGCCATAGCGCGCCGGGATCACAACGCGGTACATATTTGGCTCGAGCCCTAGCGCTCGAGCAATGGATCGCTCGGCGAGAGTACCCGCGCCTCATCCTCGAGCATGATCGGAATGCCATCGCGTATCGGGAACGCCAGGCGATCCGCGCGGCAGATCAGGAGCGCCTCCTTGCGCTCATGGCGCAGCGGGCCCTTGCAGACGGGGCATGCCAGGATATCGAGCAGTCTGGTATCCACATTAATCTCCCGCGATCGTCATGCTCGTGCGCGCTCGAGGCGGCGCTGCACTCCTGCGAGCAGGGCTGCGGCCTCGGCCTCTTCAAAGGTTGCAGACACCGGCAGATACCAGCGGTTCGCACCGCCGAATGCGCGGCATTTTACTGCATCCTTCTCGGTCATCAGCACCGGCAGCTCATCATCGAATTCCAGCTCCCGGCCGCGATAGCGGTGATGGTCGGGGAAAGGATGCTCGATGACCTCGAGGCCGGCCCCGCGCAATTGCGCGAAGAAACGCTGCGGATGGCCGATGCCGGCCAGCGCATGGACGCGTCGCCCGGCAAAGCCGGCCAGCGCCGCACGCTCGCCCGCGCCTGCCAGCGGCCAGAGCCACTCGCCGCCCAGGCGCATCGTAAATGGCCCGAGCGCCCCCAGTGCGCGCAGTGCTTCGCGCCAGTATGCGCTCTGGCCGTTGACGACCAGAGCATCGACCTGAGCCAGCCGCGCGCGCGGCTCGCGCAATGGTCCGGCAGGCAGCAGATAGCCGTTGCCAAGACCGTAGTTCGCGTCGATGACTGCGATCTCGACATTACGGACCAGCGCCAGATGCTGCAAGCCATCATCCGCGATTATCAGATCCACGCCCTCACTCAGCAGCAGGCGCCCGGCACGCACGCGCTCGCGGCAGATCGCCACCGGCACGCCGGTGCGCTGTCGCAATAGCAACGCCTCATCGCCCACGAGGCGTGGATCGCTGTCGGCTTCCACACGCAAGGCCGTGCGCCGCGAGCCTGCCGCCCCGCCGTAGCCGCGCAGCACGATGCCCGGCGTCCAGCCGGCAGCGCGTAATTGCGCTGTGAGCCAGATCACCAGCGGAGTCTTGCCGCTGCCACCCACCGTGATGTTTCCGACCACCAGCACGGGTCGGTCCAGGCGCTGTGATCGCAGCCAGCCGCGTGCGTAGGCCACGCGTCGCGCCCGCACGATGGCGCCAAACAGGCGCGCGAGCCATCGCAGCGGCCAGGGCGGCTGCGCTCGATCCCAGAGCGAGTGCAGGCGCGAGCCGATCGGTCTGCTAGGCACTGAACTGCAGCTGGTGTAATTCGGCGTAGACGCCTTGATGCGCGATAAGCTGCGCGTGAGCCCCGGACTCGACGATGACCCCGTCGCGCAGGACCAGGATGCGATCGGCGCGCTCGACGGTGGACAGCCGATGCGCGATCACGAAGGTCGTGCGATTGCGCAACAGGCGCTCGAGCGCCTCCTGAATATGGCGCTCGGCCGCGGTATCGAGCGCCGCGGTAGCTTCATCGAGAATCAGGATCGGTGTGTCGCGCAGCAGCGCGCGCGCAATCGCGATGCGCTGGCGTTGTCCACCCGAGAGCAACACGCCGCGATCCCCGACCATCGTCTCCAGACCTTGCGGCAACTGTTCGACGAACTCCAGCACATAGGCGGCGCGCAGCGCCTCCTGCAATTGCGCCTCGCTGATGCCGCGGGCGCCAAAGACGATGTTGTTGCGGATCGTGTCGTTGAACAGCACGACCTCCTGGCTGACCAGGCTGATCTGACGGCGCAGATCGAACAGGGCGTACTCGCGGATATCAACGCCGTCGATCAGCACCGCGCCCGCGGTCGGGTCATAGAAGCGCGGCAGCAGCGAGACCAGCGTGGACTTGCCGCTGCCCGAGCGGCCCACGATCGCGATGGTCATACCGGCCGCTATGCTCAGCGAGATGTCGCGCAGCACGGGCCCCTTGTCGCGCGCATATTCGAAACTGACGTGCCGATATTCGACCTCGCCGCGCGCGCGCGCGAGCGCATGGCTGCCCCCCTGCGGCTCGGTTGGCGCATCGAGCACCTCGAACACGCTCGCGCCCGCCGCAATGCCCTGCTGCAGGGGACCTGCGACATTGAGCACGCGTCGCAGGGGCTGCGGTATCTGAATCAGCGCGATCAGAAACGGAAAGAATACCGCGATTGACAAGGTGCCAGCCGCGATCTCCCGGTTGGCGATGAACAGCACGCCCGCGAGCCCCAGGGCCAGCAGCATCTGCACGATCGGATTGCTGCTCGAGCGCGCCGAGACCAGACGTATGTTGGTGCGCCGGTTCAGTTCATTCGCGCTCTCGAACAAAGCGCGGATATGCTCCTGCGCGTTGAACACTTTGACCACGCTATGCGCATCGAGCGCCTCCTTGGCCACGCGCGTGACGTCGCCCATCGAGTTCTGGATGCGCGTGCTGTAGCGGCGGAAGCGGATATTGACGCTGCGCACCAGCCAGGCGATGGCCGGCGCAGCGATCAACGAGTACAGCGCGAGCTTCCAGTTGAGCCAGAACAGCGCGCCGATGTTGATCGCAATCGCGAGCGAGTCGCGGATGATGACCGTGAGCGAATCGGTGGTGGCGGCCGCCACGAGCTCGGCGTTATAGGTCAGCCGTGTAAGCATCGCGCCGGTGGATTCCCTATCGTACACGGCCGTGGGCAAGCGCAGGTATTGCGCGAACAGGTCGCTGCGCATCGCCTTGATGACCTGGCGCCCGACCCAGGAGGGAAAGTAATTGGCCAGATAGTCGCCAACACCGCGAACCAGGAAAATCACAATCACGCCGAGCGGCAGCAGACTGAGCACCCGGGCGTTGCGCTGCAGCGTCAGCACGTCGCGCAGGTAAGTCCTGATGAAATTGATCGTGATCAGGTCGCTGCCGGCATACAGCACCATGCCCAGCACGCCGAGCATATACATGCCCAGATGCGGTCGCGCGTAACCCAGGAGTCGCCGGTATACGCTGCGCGCCTGGGGTGTCGTTGCGAGGCTGGCCGGAGTGCCGGGCGCAGCGCGGTTCAAGGCGATGCCGCTCCGGTCTCGTTGACAGTCGCGAGGTTCATTTGTGTGAATCCCAGCCGGCCCAGCACATCCATCGCGGTCACGACCGACTGGTGGCTCGCGCGCCCGTCGGCGCGGATCGAGACCGGCGCAGTGCGCGCCCCGGTCCCGGCGCTCTTGAGTATGGCCGCGCGCAGTGTATCCGGGCTCGAGTCGATCAGCTCGCGGCCGTTCACCAGATAGGCGCCGCCGGCGCTCACGCTGATCACGAGCGACTCGCTGCTCGAGCGATCGGTCGGCACCGAGCTGGCTTGCGGCAGACGCACGCGCAGGC
>Ga0302324_100003468_pt1 | contig 35551 bp, 27 predicted proteins | sample Palsa_T0_1_FD_201949 | JGI IMG/M metagenome (GOLD analysis project Ga0302324, IMG submission 201949) | Peat permafrost microbial communities from Stordalen Mire near Abisko, Sweden - Palsa_T0_1 | ecosystem: Environmental > Terrestrial > Soil > Palsa > Peat permafrost | place: Sweden: Abisko...
GAACGCCGGGCTGCGTTATGAGGTGCCCATGCCGTTCTACGAATTGCACGAGCAGACCGAGCCTTATGCCGACGTGATCACGGAGCCCGGCCCGCTTTATGGGCAACTGATTCCGGCCGACCAGGCCTCCAAGTACGGCTATCGCGACTCCTGGCAGAATCCGGACTTCCATGCTTTTGCGCCGCGCCTGGGATTCGCCTTCAAGCTGGATTCGAAGACTGTGATTCGCGCGGCGGGCGGTATTTTCTACGGACGGGATGAGAACACCGCGGCGGCGGACCGACCCGGGAACAACCCGCCCAACTTCGTCGAGAACACCTATATTGGAGACGGTATCACTCCAAACATCATCGTCTCACAAGGTTTTCCAGCGAACGCTATCGACCCCACCAACCTGAATCATCCGACCGTAAACTCTTTTCAGAAGTATGCTCCCGTGCCTTACGTGCAACAGTGGAATGTCAATATCCAGCGGGAAGTGGGAGCCGCTTTTGTGGCGCAGATCGCGTATGTCGGATCGAGCTCGCACGATCTTTACTATCAGCTTCAAATCGACCAGCCCACGCCGGGGCCCGGGAACATTCAGGCGCGCCTGCCCTTGCCGCAATACAGCGGCGTCAATGTAACCGGTCCATTCATCAGCGCGAATTACGAGGCGTTGCAAGCGCAGTTGGAACGCCGCTTCGGCAAGGGCTTGAGCATGCTGGCTGCTTATACCTGGAGCCACTCGATCGACAACGGACCGAGCAGCAACGCCGACGACGGGTATGACCCGGGTACCCAAAACGTGTTCAATCTCGCGGCTGCGCGCGGCAGTTCGGATTTCGATGTCCGGCAGCGCTTCTCGCTCAGCAGCGTCTACGAGCTTCCGTTCGGGAAAGGCAAGCCGTTGGTTAATAGCTCTCGGATTGGCACTGCTGTACTGGGCGGCTGGCAGTTCATGGGTATCTTCAGCGCGCAGACCGGGCTTCCGTTTACTCCCATTCTGAGCTTCGATCCAACCAACACAGGGATCAGTAACGCCTATCCCGACCGCATCGCCAACGGAACACTCGCCAACCCTAACGTCCAGGATTGGTTCAATGGAGCCGCGTTTGTTGCCCCGCCGCCTTACACCTACGGGAACTCTGGACGCAATATTCTCTACGGGCCCGGCTTTCACAACCTCGACATAGGCCTATCCCGGCGTATCCTGATCACCGAGAGGATCAACCTGGAGTTCCGCGCGGAAGCCTTCAACCTGTTCAACACTCCGCAATTCGGGCCGCCAAACAACGTTGTGGGTGTTTCCAATACGGGGGCTATCTCGACGGTCGTAAATCCGCAGCGAGAACTCCAGTTCGCTTTGCGGCTCGCGTTTTGAGGATGAGAGCCATGTTTGCGCGCTACTGGCTTCCTCTCTTGCTTGCCGTAAGCTTTTCAGCTCATGCCGAAGTCGGAATTCGCCTGCTGGTGGGTGTGACGAATACGAAATCGACGAAATGGGACGGCTCGGCTCCCGTGGATCGCGGTGGTGTCTTCCGGGATGCGGCATCACTCGATTGGGCTGGATACTGCAACCACGAAGATGGTGATGCGCGCGAGTACTCCTTGTGGACAACCCCAAAAGCTTACCGACGCCTTCTACAACTCTGGCAGGTTCGCATCCCTGTTCAGCCATCAGAGAAGCGTCGAGTATCCGGAAGGCCACCGCAAATGCGGTGTTCGTCCGGCGTGGAGTTCGTCCGCTGCCTCAGCTTCGTAGGTGGCGGATGACTCCACGGGACTTGCTCCGGATACGCCAGTGTTCGACGCCTGGCCCGAAGCAATTCGGTGGGATCACGGCGTACAAAAGGAACACACAACCAGATGAGCGAACTTCGAAGAGTAAGAGGATTTGTAGGCAGGCTGCTTGTTTTTTCAGTGGCCTCCATTGCACTCGCAGCCGACACATTGCCCAGGCCCGACACTGCTTTTAAAGGAAAAATCGATCGCGATAGGAACAATTCAGCGCCGTACTGGCCCCAGCGGGCCGGTGTCATCAAGGGCGCTCCCAACATCGTATTGATACTTTTGGATGATGTCGGATTCGGCGCGGCGTCGACCTACGGCGGCCCCGTAGCGACTCCCGGCCTCGACAGACTGGCTGCCAGCGGACTGCGCTACAACCGATTTCACGTGAATTCGTTGTGCTCCCCAACGCGCGCGGCGCTGCTCTCCGGCCGCAACGATCATGAGATCGGTTTCGGCACCGTGGTGGACGGTGCCTCGGGATTTCCAGGTTATAACTCGGTCTGGCCAAAGAGCGCCGTGTCGGTAGCTGAAGTTCTGAGACAGAACGGATACAGCACGGCCGCGTTCGGCAAGTGGCATAACACGCCGGTCTGGGAAACGAGTCCCGCCGGGCCGTTCGACCATTGGCCCACGAGCCTGGGTTTCGAGTATTACTACGGGTTCATGGGTGGCGACGATAGCCAGTGGTATCCTCGGCTCTATCGGAACACACAGGCCGTGGAACCGCCAACGGCGCCGGCTGCGGGTTACCACCTGACCACGGACCTGGTGAACGATGCCATACATTGGGTGCGCCAGCACGACGCCGTAGCACCGCAGAAGCCGTTTTTCCTCTATTTCGCAACGGGCGCCACGCACGAGCCGCATCACGTGCCCAAGGTGTGGATCGAGAAATACAAAGGTAAGTTCGATCAGGGCTGGGACAAGCTGCGGGAAGAGACCTTCGCGCGGCAGAAGGAGAAAGGCGTGATCCCGGCGACCGCGGAGTTGACCAGGCGGCCGAAGGAGCTGCCCGCCTGGGATTCCCTGAACGCCGACCAGAAGCAATTACTGGCGCGGCAAATGGAAGTGTACGCGGGTTTTCTGGAACAGACCGATTTTGAAGTAGGCCGGTTGCTGCAGACGATCAAAGTGGAAGGGCATAACGAAGATACGTTGGTCTTCTATATCGTGGGCGACAACGGCGCGAGCGGTGAGGGCGGCCTGGAGGGCCACGACGAGCTCAATTATGGCAAGCCGCCAGGCGTTGCAGAACGCTTGAAGCACATAGACGATCTGGGTGGCGAACTGTTCTTCAACCACTACGCCGCGGCCTGGGCATGGGCAATGAACACACCGTTTCAGTGGACCAAGCAGGTGGCGTCGCACCTGGGCGGGACGCGCGATCCGCTGATTGTTTCCTGGCCCGGCCACATCAAGGATGCCGGGTCGCTGCGGACACAGTTCCACCATGTGACTGACATTGCGCCGACGATCTACGAACTGGCCGGCGTGCCATTCCCCGAGGTGGTCAATGGCGTGAAGCAGTTGCCGCTCGAAGGCGCCAGCCTCGCTTACACGTTCGACCATCCGGACGAGCCGAGCCATCACAAGTTTCAATACTTCGAGATGCTAGGCAACCGGGGCATTTATAAGGATGGCTGGTGGGCGGGGTCGCGCCACCTGCTGCCGTGGGAGATCGATTTCGAGAAGTGGGAAAAAAGGGACCCGGCCCTGAATCCCTGGGAGCTCTACAATCTGACTGAGGATTACAGCCAGGCACACGACCTGGCGGCGCAAAATCCCGAGAAATTGACAGAATTGGTGCAACTGTTCGACAGTGAAGCGCAACGCAACAACGTGTATCCGCTGGTGCCCCACTTCTCGATGCCGCCTACGCCAAGCGCGGGGACGAAGACTTTTACATATCGTTCCGGTGTCGAGCGGATACCGGCGGCCGCGGCCCCCTCCTTCGGCGGGCGCGCCCACCGGATTACGGCGGAGTTGGAAGTACCCGCGGATGGCGCGGAAGGCGCGATTCTGGCGCTGGGGGGCCGCTATGGCGGGTTCAGTCTGTATGTGAAAGACGGCCGGGCGGTGTACGAGGTGAACATAACAGGAGATCGCGCTGGGAAGGTTGTCTCCGCCGCGCGGTTGCCGGCCGGCAAGGTGACAATCGCGGTCGATTTCACTCCCGCGCCGCACGAGGGGCCGGAGTTACCCGCGTTTCCAGGGCTCTCCCTGGGTCCAGGTATGGCTCGCCTTTCGATCGATGGCGGACCAGCGGGAGAAACCCAGGTTGGCGGAGCGCCCGGCTTCAACCAGTACGATGAGACTCTGGACATTGGCTGTGACCTCGGTACCTCAGTGAGTCCCGATTACACGACGCCGTTTCGCTTCACCGGTAAGATCGAGAAGGTGACAGTGGAATTCCGTTGACGGCTGACATAAGGAGAAAAGGATCGTGTCGAAGAACTGTTTTGGGTTTCTCGCGGTACTGACGTTGGGGCTTAGTGTGGGCGCCCGGGGCGAAACGGGCGTACGTCTTCTACTGGGGGTGACGGACAAAGCCTCGACGAGGTGGGATGGCTCGGTTACGGTAGACGGCGGTCGCGTCACGCGCATCGACCCGTGGCGCTTTTCGACGGATGACGAGATTCACGCCGACAATTCCTGGAGAGTGTCGACTCACCCCATTGTGCTTGACTGGGACTCCTGGGGGGATAGTACGCCGGTCGCGTCCAACGGCGTGATCGTGTGGCTGAGCGGAGAAACTCCCGACACGGAAGTACAGGTCAGAACAGCGCGCGGCGACTTCAATTTCCGGCTGAGTCAACTCGCGTACGGCAGATTCAGATATCAACTGAGCGGCCGGGCATCCGCGGATCTGATCCCGCCAAGCTCGCAATTGACCAGCAGTCCGGACGAACAGGACTACCCCGCGGCCGCGGTTGCGCCGAACGGGGATATCTGGCTGGCTTATCTGGAAATGCAGCACCATCCGGATCATAACCAGATCCGCGCTCCGTTCACCGCGGCCCCCAAGGATTTCTCCAAGCTCTCGGAGCCGCCCAAGGGCGACCAGGTGTTTGTGAAACGGCTTTCGAACAACAAATGGAGTGAGCCCATCGCCGTGACGCCGCCGGGCGGAGATCTCTACCGGCCTGCCATCGCGGTCGACCGGCAAGGACGAGTCTGGGTCTTCTGGTCCGATAACAAGAGCAAAAAAGGCGTCTACGAACTGTGGGCGAGTGAATCGGAGAACGGCAGACCGGGACAGGCCTTTGCCATATCCAGAGGCTCCGGTTCCGACGTGTTTCCGGTTGCTGCCACAGATGCGGAAGGCCGTGTATGGGTAGCTTGGCAAGGGTGGCGCGAGGGCAAGGCCGCCATTTTTTCAGCCACCCAACAGGGAAACAGTTTCTCCGCACCGCAGCGAGTATCGAACTCGCCGGCCAACGAATGGAATCCGGCGATCGCTTCCGATTCCAAAGGTGCGGTGAGTGTCGCATGGGACTCCTACCGCAACGGCAGCTATGACATTTATGTGCGGACGGCCTCGCGTCCGGGCGAGTGGGGAGGCGAAATTCCAGTGGCCGCTACGGCTCGCTACGAAGCGTACCCTTCCGTCGCCTACGATCCGCAGGGATCGCTTTGGGTGGCATACGAAGAAGGGGGTGAGGGGTGGGGTAAGGATTTCGGCGCCTACCGAACTGACGGAGTTCCTCTTTATGCCGCACGAGTTGTCCGCCTCGTAGGTTTGAATAGTTCAGGCCGGCTCATCAAGCCGTTGGTAGACCCAGGCACGGTTCTCCCGGGAGTGAGCGATCTCCGCGAAGACAATCCCAGCCGGCAGGTGGACGTCACGGGTTGGGAGAAGCCCGATCCATCCGCCGTAGCCAGGCGACCGCAAGATGTTGACAGCCTGGGCGCACAAACGGTCCGTAATTCTCTACCTCGCCTGCAGGCGGACGGTTCTGGCAGACTCTGGCTTGCGATTCGTTCGATGGGGCCAGTGGTCCTTTCTCTATTGGGCACTTCCTGGTCCGAGTATGTGACTTCGTTTGACGGCAAAGCATGGACTGACCCGGTCTTTCTCTTCCGCAGTGACAATACCTTGGATAATCGTCCGGCACTGGTTTCGCGCGGACCTGGCGATCTTATGGTGATTCAGTCCTCCGATTACCGCCGGGAAGTCCATCGCGGCTTGGCGAAAGGCTGGAGCGTGGGAGTGTGGGATGGATATGGATTTGCCGACCCATACAACAACGATCTTTATGACAGCGTGCTCGCGCTGCCACCGGCTTCGTCCCCGGTTGGGGGGCGCGATATCGGGCCGCCGCCTGCACCCGTGGTCCTCCAATCCTCGGAGGTCGACCGCGCGGAGGTCGCGGGCGTCCGGAATTATCGGATCTCGAGTTCCGGACATGATTTACGGATCCTGCGCGGCGAGTTTCATCGCCACAGCGAAATTTCATTCGACGGAGGACACGACGGAACCATCATCGATCAACTCCGTTACGTCATCGACGTTGCCTCGCTCGACTGGGTCGGTTGCTGTGATCACTCGAACGGTGGCGGCCGAGAATATAGCTGGTGGACCACTCAGAAACTAACGGATATTTTTCATAGCCCCGGCACCTTCTCTCCGCTATTCAGCTACGAACGCAGCATTGACTATCCGGAAGGGCACCGCAATGTTGTGTTTACAAAACGAGGCGTCCGCCCGCTTCCCAGACTTCCGATCAGCCCGATCGACTCAGTGGAGCATGCACCCGACACACAGAACTTTTATGCCTACCTGAAAAACTATAACGGCGTAGTAGCATCGCACACCAGCGCGACGGACATGGGCACGGATTGGCGGGACAACGACCCCGATGTGGAACCGATAGTGGAGATCTACCAAGGTCTGCGGCAGAATTACGAGATACTGGGCGGGCCCCGGTCCAATAGCGACAAGGATTCCATCGGAGGATGGCGGCCCAAGGGCTTCATCAACCTGGCGCTAGAAAAGGGATACAAGCTGGGATTCCAATCCAGCTCCGACCACATTTCGACTCACATGAGCTACGCGAGCGTGCTGGCCACGGGCAACTCTCGCGAGGAGGTGGTCGACGCTCTCAGGAAACGGCATGTCTACGCGGCTACCGACAATATCATTGCCGACGTGAGCAGCGGGTCGCACATTATGGGGGACGCGTTCTCGACGAATGAAGCACCGGAATTTTCGGTGAAGCTGTCGGGTACCGCGCCGTTCGCCAAGGTAGTGATCGTTAAAGATAGCAAGTACGTCTATTCGACTAAACCGGCTTCGAAAGATGTGGCGTTCCGCTGGCGCGACAATGCGCCACAGCCTGGTAAAACGAGTTACTACTATGTTCGCGGTGAGCAGGAGAACGGGGAAATCGTGTGGGCGTCACCCCTATGGATTACGTATACGGGCGTTCATTAGGTGCCTATCAGCTGATAACAAGGGCTGGCCCTGCTGTTAAGTAGCCGGTCCAGCGATCGGTTTGTTTGTGCCAGCGCCTTGATTGTGGGCAAAAGATGTTTGCCGTTTCCACTAATCTGCGGCATCTGGGCTCTGCCGTGCTCCCCGACAAGCTTGATTATTTTCGTTACCACTGGTAGCAAACGGGCCTTTGCAACCTTCTTTTCGCTGCTGAGCTCTGGCGGGCGGCTTCCTCGCTTTACGTTGGGAGTATCTGGGTGTTGGGGATCAATGGAACGGAAAACCGGGTTAAGGTTACCCAAGTTGTGCAGACTTCATGAACCATTGGCGTCAGGCAACGTCCTCCAAGGCGTCGGTCGGATTACGAAGGGGTCGTAGCTGGCCCCGCACCACCGAGCACCTCTTTAAGATGGACCGCCGGGCCGACCATGGATGTCTGAACCCGCTCTTCGACGGGACGGCCGATACCCACCTGATCCGGGAGCAATGGGACTTCCTGGTGCGGGTCGCGGCTTCGCTCAAAAACCGAACCGCCCCCGCAAATGTGATCGTTCAACGGCTCGCCAACGCCTCCTCATCGGACCGGTTGGCGGGAGCGCTGACTGCACTCGGCCGCGTGGTGAAGACGATCTTCATTCTGCGCTACCTCTCCGATTCGGACCTGCGCCATCACGTCCAGTTGCAGTTGAACCGGGGTGAAGCCCGGCACGAGCTGGCAGGGCGCTGTCTGTTTTTCGCCAACCGGGGCGAGTTTCGCAGCGGTGACGCCGAAGAAATTATGAATAAGGCAAGCTGCCTCAGCTTGCTATCAAATGCGGTGCTTGTTTGGAACACGCTGCGGATTATGGAGATCGTGAACCAACTGCGGACGGCAGGCCACGCAATCGCGGACCAGGACCTCGCACGGGTGTCGCCGCTCATGCATGGGCATGTGATACCAAACGGCACTTATCGTTTCTCTGATGAGGAGGCGCCTGGGCGTGCATACGCCGCGGCGAGCTGATGAACGGCGACGCCATGATCATTCACCTCAACGGCTGGCCAGGAACTGGCAAACAGACCATCGGACACGAATTGGCTACACGGATTGGAGCACGTTTGATCCATAATCACCTGTTACACGACGTCGCAATCGTTTGCTGTGGCCGGACCACACCCGAGCGGTGGGAACTGTACGAAGCCGTCAGGGCCACCGCTTACGCATATCTGCGAAGACTTCCTTCCTCTGAGACTTTCGTCATGACGAACGCGCTGTGCAAACGAAGCGAGCGTGAACAGGTCGCATGGAGACACGTTGTTGACCTCGCGATTGACAGGAATGTCGCCCTCATCCCGGTCGTCTTGAACGTGGAACTCACTGAGAACATCCGGAGATTGCAATCGAGCGAACGGCCTGCTAGCAAGCTAAAGGATCCGGATGTTCTCAGAAGCTATCTATCGATCAACACAATTCAGCAACCTGATGTTCCAGAGCTGTTGGTGATAGACGTGACAACCCTCAGTCCTCAGGATGCCGCGACTCGAATCATTCAGCACGTCGAGAAAATAAGCCAATGGGCGATGCCAGCAACTAAGAAACACCTGAATATGGGTTGACCACTGCCGCCGAATGAGACGGGACTACCGGGAAATGAGGGCGCGGAGCTGGGGGTTGACCCTGCGTACAATACGCTAGAGTAAATTTCTGCAGACTTGCGGGCCGGGACCCAACATTGAAGAGTATCATCTCCGCCGGCACGGGATGAAGAAACTACGCGACTGCGAATACCAGCTGACCTTTTCCTATCAAAACGACGCCGATCTCGATAACCAGGTGCATAAACTAATGCGTGAAATCTCGCACGAAGCGGAGCTGCGTTACTGCTTCATCGAAGCAAATATACGCGAGGAAGCCACGGAAAGGTACTGGTAAAGCTCTCACCAAGCTTGTCCATCCGGCCAAGTCGCGAGCAGTGGACAAGAAAACATTGGACCGGCCTTGTTGAATGGTTCCACGGATTTCTTGCGCGAGATCGCCGAAAGGCCTCTGGATCAGCGCACCGAAACCGCAACTTCAGTTCGCTTTTCCGAATGCCCAAACTCCATCTTCCTGCAGTCGTACCGACATTGTTCCCATTCTCATCTTATTTGCCGATAAAATCTTACTTGTATATCCTAGGCTTCTACCATGATTTTGGACCTCCTCGATCCCCAAGTCCTCGACTCTGCCGCTACCGTCTTCGTGGACCTGATCGACGAAGAACTCAGCAGCGTCAAACACAATGCCGAAAGCCAGGAAGCCGCGAAAGAAAAGGGGGCGTCCGCTTCCGACGGCGAGCAGGCCAAGGGCGAAATCGAGGAATGGAGAAAAGGCGAGGTGGAAAAACTGTCTGGCGCCCCATCCGGTGGCAAGCCGCCCATCCACATCCCGCGCAGCCCGGTCGGAAGCCTGCTGGTCGCCGAAATGGAAGATTTCTTCCTCGATCGTTTCACCGTCGAACCGTCCGGCCACGGATTCAACCGCGAGGAAGTTGGCATCTCCCCCATCATGCTCAGCGATGATGCCCGCCGCTTCCTGACCGACACCCGCCAGCGCCGCTTCTTCCCGCGATTTGGCCAGCGCGATGCCCGATTTCTAACGTGGGGCGCGGTCGCCAAAGTCTCCGCTTGGGCCAAACGCGGGCCCCACCCATTCGTCGCGAACAACCAGAGCCCCCTGGGTATTTCCGATACTGCCCGCCTGATTCTGGTCGGCGACTGGGGCTCCGGAATTCCACGCGCTGAGAAGGTTGGTACGGCCATGCGTGGCTATGTTGAGGAGTCGCTGAGAAACGGTCAGGACTGTCACGTCATCCACCTAGGAGACGTGTATTACTGCGGCTGGAAGCGCGAATACCAAAAGCGTCTTCTCAATTCCGGAATGTGGCCGGTCAATCCAGGCGAAGAGGACCGCGTCGGAAGCTGGAGCCTCAACGGCAACCACGACATGTACTCCAGCGGTGAAGACTATTTCAAATACCTCCTGCAGGATCCCCGCTTTTCGCGCCGCCAGTCCTGCAGCTACTTCGCCCTGGAAAACCAGCACTGGCAGATCGCCGCGCTCGACACGGCCTACGCCGATGCCGATCTTTACGGCCCGCAAGTCGCCTGGCTCACCGGTATGCGCCAGCGGAGCCACACTAAGAAAGGCCTCCTGCTTTCCCATCACCAGCTTTTCAGCAGCTATGAAAGCTGCCCGGCCACCATTGAAAACCGCCTCAAGCCCTTGCTGAACGACGGTCTGACCCGCGCCTGGTTCTGGGGTCACGAGCATCTTTGCGCGGCCTACGAACTCACCGCCGGTGTCGAGTACCCGCGCGTCGTGGGCCATGGGGGCGTGCCGGTCTACGCCTGGGCCGGCAATTCTCCCACGGGCGTCATCTGGGAAGCCCCCGACACCCTTACCGATCCGCAGACTGGCTGGCTGTTCGCGCGTTTCGGTTTCGCCATCCTCGATTTTCAGCCCGATGGTTCCATCGAGGTGCGATATGTCAACGAAAACGGTGTGACCCGCCATACCGAGTCGCTGAACTAACCATGCCCACCCTCACCCTTTCCGTTTCCTCTTTCGGCCATGCCATCCAGGTCCGGCTGAACGACGAGGCCGGCGTACTCCTCGCCAAGGACTGCACCGATGTTTCGAGCGCTGATATCACCGATGTACGCCGGGTCGTCGCTGAGGAAAGAGATCGCACCGATAAGGTCCCAGACGCGGGAAGAAAAGTCGGCGCATGGCTGCTGCCCGCCGCGGTGCTGGAGAAATGGAAGAAGCACTCGCCGGGAAATCGCACTCTGCTGAACGTTGAACCGCAACTGGCCGACATTCCCTGGGAGCTCGCCTTCGTCGAGGAGCGCCGCTTCATCGATGCCAAGCGGCCGTTCCTGCGCATCGCTGCCGGTGCCTCCCCCGCTCCGATCGCCGATTGGCCGCTCGACATCCTGGTAGTGCTGGGCTCGACCGACGACGATCTAAAACAAATCGGAGGCTACGACGAAGTGGAACGGATCCGCGCCGTCTTCCGGCCGCTGAACCGGACTGTCGATCTAACCGTACTTGCGCAGCCCAGCCGCAGCGACATCACCCGCAAGCTCGTCTCCCTCCATCCTCACGTCCTCCACTTCATCGGCCACGGCAGCAACAACGGCCTACAGCTCGCTAGCCCGACCGGCTACACGACATGGAACGATCAGGCCATTCTCGCCGACCTCAGCGGCGCCGGATTCACGCCTCCGCTCGTGTATCTCAACGCGTGCCGCAGCACAACCCCGGATCCCCAAAACCAGAGCCATTTCGCCGCACTCCCACCCGGCCAGTTCGCTCCCTTGGCCGAAGCTTTCTTTGGGAAGGGCGCCCGCGCCGTAGTCGCGATGCAGGCCGATATCGAGGGAAAGTCTGCCGCTGCGTCCGCGGAGGCTTTCTATGCGTCCCTGGCCAAAGGCGATCCCGTCGACAAGGCCATGGCTCTCGCCCGCTTGCGTCTCGACCAGGCCGCCGGAAATATTCCAAAGAGATCGGAACGCCGCGACGCCTATCTTCCCGTGCTGATGGTTTCCGGCTCGCCCGACGACGTTCTGCCCGCTTTCGCCGATAAGTGCGCCCCGCCCGCTCCCGCCTACATCGCGCCCAAAACCGAACTGCCGCGCATAGTCCGCGAACTCGTCAACCATGACGATTGCCGGCGAGCGGCGCTACGCGGCCCCGTGCTGAGAAACACGGGGCTCAACCTGCACGTGGTCCACGGCGCGCCGGATACGGGCAAAAGCTGGCTGCTCGGCTGGTGCATCGACGGTTGGCTGCGCCGCCAGTTTGCCGTGCGTTATATCCCCATGCACCCGCATAAGCACTGGCTCGGCGTCCTGGAAACCATCCTAAAGGGTCAGACCGGCGCCGATTCGCTGGGCGCACTCTCCAAAGCCCTCCCCAAAGCACTGAAGTCGTTCGAGGCCGCCATCGGCGCCACGGCTGGTAAGGGCGGCAAAACCAAATGGCCGGCCGCGAGCAAGATCGGCGACCCGCAGGAAGTGCTCGCCGCCTTCCACTCCGCCTGCTGCGAGGAGGCCGGCGAGGGAGACCTTCTGCTGGTCCTCGACCAATTCTCTAGCCAGTCCACCAAGCTCAACATCGTAGTCTTCGAGACGCTCTGGCGCGCTTGGATTGAACCCATGGTCTTGACCGGCGACGGCCGCGTGTGTGTGATCCTGGGGCTCAGCAAGGACGATATGGAGCGCTACAAATTCCAGATCCCGGCGGGAACAGCGGTCTCGCTGGAGCCGATCCCGCAGAAGAACTATCTCGCTCTGCTCCGCGAACTGCTGGCCGTCCGCTACCACGCCGATTACGACAAACTGCAGCCCACCTACGACCGCCTGCTGAAGAACTGGAAAATCCAGGCTCTCACGCCCAAGGCTCTTGGCGCCGATTGCGACCAGTTGCACGAAATCGCCCCGAGGCTGGAGGGCTTGTAGCCGTGGCCTTTGGGGTCGAAGCCGTTCTGGCGGCCTTCCAGGCTGGCAAGACCGTCAGCCAGATCCTGAATCTCGCGCGCTCCGCCGCCAAAGGGGCACCGTTGGACCCCGAGGCGTTGGCCGCTATTCTGGATATGGTCCGCAGCGGCCCCCTCGCCACGCAAGCCATCATGCGCCGCGCCGCCGTTCCGCGCTGGTTCGATCGCGACGACTACACGCGGAAGCTCGCCCTCGAGAAATCGGCCCCCTCTTTCGCATCCTTTACCCGGCGGACCGAAGTGGCGCCCGTGGAGAGGACCGGTTGCTTCTGCATCGCGGAAACCGCCCGCGACGCGGCCTTGCGCGAGTGGGACCCTGCCGCTCTCAAGCAGTTCGCCGGCGAAATGGTTAAGTACTATGGCGGCCGTAAGGACGCGATGAACAAGTTCGTCTGCCTCTTGTTCGCCGATCCCAATGCAGCCCTCACTGAATTCCACCGCCGCTATCGCGTGCTCGACAAAGTCTTCGACTATGTCGCCCTAGACGACCTGCTTTGCGTGGTGCGCGACCGGCAGAAGCACATCTCCCCGGCCCTGGTGGCCGCGCTGAACGATCGCGAACAGTATTATCAGAGCCGCGCCCTCTATGCCGAGGATTGGGTCAAAAGCGAGCAGTTCCTCGAACGCCCCGTCCTGCTCAATGCCTTCGAACGCTTCTTCAATAACCGCCAGTCTTTCCTGATGCATCTGCACGCCCGCGGCGGCGCCGGCAAGACCGCCTTCCTGCGCTGGCTGATCTCCCGTCGCGCCGTGGTCGAGCGGGGACCACAGGACGCCCGCATTCCAGTGGCGCGGGTGGATATCGATCAGGTCAACATGGCCGCCGTGCGCCGCTGGCCGTGGCTGCTCCTCGTGCCGCTGATCCGCCACCTCAATTTGCAGCTTCCCGGCGCTCCTTTCGAGAGTATCTTGGGACTGGCCGGGCCCATGGAGCCACTGGTCCGACGAGGCTATTCCGGCGAGCTCTACTACTCCGCCGACTCCATGGAGCTCACGCTGAAGCCGCTCCTCTACACCAGCCTCGCCGCCGGGATCGGCCAATCCAAATGCCTGGTCATCTTCGATACCATCGAGGAGCTGATGCTGCATTTGCCGGACAAATTCAACGTTTTGATCGAGGAGTTGGCCACCATCCGCGAGTCCTGCCCCGGATTCCGCGTACTCATTTCCGGCCGGTATCCGCTCAATGAAGTCAAGGTTTGCGCTGAAGTGGTGGCGAAGCTGCCTGCCGGCCGCTTCCAGGCAGTTCTGGTGCCGCCGTTTACGGCACCGGAAAGCCGCCGCTATCTCACGCGTATTCGCGGCCTGGACGATGCAGCCCTGGTGCGCAAAATCGTCCTCCACTCCGGAATCGGCAAGCCCAATCCGAAACAGCCGCAATGCAATCCCTTCAAGCTTTCTCTGTTCGCCGATCTCGCCCTCACGCCCCCCGGCCTGAAGGACGATGATTTCCGTCGGCCCGAAGTCTCCTACCTTCTGCGCCGCATCATCGAGCGTATCCCCGAGGATGAGCTGGCGCTGCGCTGGACCTTGCGCTACGCCGTGATTCCGCGCCAACTCACTCCCGAATTCTTCGACAACGTCCTTAAGCCGCACCTGGAGCGCGAGATCGCTCAACAGAGCGGCCAATCCGACAATCCGTCCAAAGGGTTGCCACGAGGCTATAAGAACCCCTGGAAATACGTGAAGAACGGTTCGGTGCAGCGCGAAGAACTGTGGACCGCGCTGCGTAAGTATGCTGGTCCGCGCTCCTGGGCCAGGCTCTCCGGCGACATCCCCCAATTGCAGCCGGAGGTGGTGCAGCCGATGCGCTGGCTGTTGCGTCAGAGCGGCATGTTCTCCCAACTGCACACCGGCGCCATCGTGTATTTCGAAGGCCTGGCACAGAGCTGCGGGGCGGAATGGGCAACGTGGATGACGGAGGTGCTCTACCATCGCTTCCAACGCGATGGCGCGGCCGCCGGCGCGTATTGGGCCCGGCTGCTGGAAAAGGACCGCCACGCACGTGATCCCGAAGCCAGGCAGCAGATCTGCGAATTGCTGGTGAGCGGCGATTTCGTCGACGACCTGCACAATCCCCTGGCCGATCCCAAAACCGGAGCCCTGCTGGTGGACCTGCCCACCCTCGCTTCCGCCCGCCTGGAGCTGGCGTCCATCTTCACGCAACAAGCGCTCGCCGCTCCGGCCGAGGAACGCCGCCGCCTGCTGGAGGACGCGTCGCGCCAGTTCACACTGCTTCAGGCGCTGGAGCGCCGCATGAAACGCAAGTTCTCCGACGGCGGTCGCCGCGCCTACATTGAAGCGACCCTCGCGGTCCATCGCAATCAGAAAGAGAAAGCGCTTCAGCTCGCCCGCAGCTTCGTCAGGCACCAGCCCTCCTCGCCCTACGCAGTGCCCCTTCTTGTCCTGCAGGCGGAGAATGTGCCGTTAGATCTCCAGGAGGTTTCGCGCCTTTACGTTCAGGCCGCGGCCGCGGCCGCCGCGCAGCCCCATCCGCTAATCTCCGCAGGAGACATTGTCATTCGGCACGCCAGGGTTTGGCTGGCAGACGGCGACTTCACCCGCGCACGCGAGATCGCCGAACGAGTCCACCAGCAGCCGCTGCGTGGGAAGAATCTCACCCGGTCCATGTACCAAACCCTGTTCGATATCGCCACCACCTCTGGCGATACCGCCCGAATCGAAGCGCTGCTGCAAGAGGCCCCCGACCACCCGGCCGCGTTCGGCGCCAATGCCTACCTCCGGCTTGCGAACGCCGAGACGGAGTACTGGCTGAACGAAAACCCTCGGCGCTCCGAGGCCGATCCAAACCTCCTGGCGGAGCGCACTGTCTGGCGGGCGCGCGCCCTTTGCGACCTCTTCCATACCAAGGAAGCTTTTCGCGAGATCACCGACGTTTCCGCGCAACTGCGCGAGTCGCGCGCCGATCTGGTGGAACTCCTCAACCTGGAAAAGGCCGCGCTCACTCTGGACGCGCTCGGCGATCGCCGCAGTGCCAAGGCACTGCTCGACATCCCCGAAGTCACCGTCGCCAACCGCTTGCGCTATAGGCTCCTGACCCTGCGCGCGGCCAACCGCGCCCGCACCCGCCGCGAGATCTGGAATTACATCCGCGCCATGCTGCCCAATCTTTCCCACTGGGAGCACAGCTTGGCATGGGCCCACTGGATCGGCTATGGCGAACCCTCCATCGCCGACCAGCGTGAATTCCTCGCGGCCTGCGACCACGTGCAGCCGGCGGTAGCCCGCTTCGCCCTGCTGCGCGCGTTCCTCTACGCGCCCAGGCGACAAGTTCTACGGAGGAGGATCGAAGGCTTCGCGCGCCGTATTGGTGCCGCGCTAAAGACGCCGGCCCGGACCGGCCTTCCCGAGCCGCCCTCTGGACCCGATCTGATGCAGCAAAGCCTGGCGTTGGCTAGCTATCATCTCGCGCTTCAGGATAGCGAACGCTGCCGACAAACCCTAGAGCGCCTCCGGCGCGAATGCCCGTTCCCCAACGCCCTCGCGCTCTTCCGTTTCGTGCGTGTGGCCCGCCGCAGTCACTTGCGCTTCGATGACGATCTGCTGCAGCGCTGCCGCTACGAGATTCTTGAGATGAAGCTTCGCCATCCCCACTTCGCCGCGATCTGGGCGCTCGAAATGGCCGAATGGCTGAACAGATGGACGCACCCGTCCACCAACGAATTTCTTGCGATGGCGCGGGAGTTCATGCATGAAACCGGAGACGGATTCGAAGGCCGCTATGCCCCCTTGGCGCGGGTCTTAATCGGCTCCGCGGCCCTGGTGACAACCCTCGGCGAGGCAACCGGCGACGCGATGGCGCCTCTCAACGAAGCGGCTCCCGTACACGTTCCGATCGGCACGCCGCAGCGTCTGCTCCTGGAAAGGCGCGGAACGAAGGTCGTCGCCTTCGATGCCGCCACTCCCCACAAAGAACCGTACGACTGGGCGCACATGGCCCGAAACTTCCTAGACCAGGACTCGCGCGTATCCTTGACCATACCGGATGAATTGGCCGGGGAACCGCTCGAAGGCCAATTCGGAGACAACCGGCCCACCCTTTTGCACCGCGAGGTCGGTGACCGTGAGCTGCACCGAACCCAGCTTTCCCTGCTCACGGCGTGGTTCCAGGTGTCTCTATTCGACGCCGGTTACCCCGTTGAGATCACCAGTCAGTGGTCCGCCGACGACGCGCAGCAAATCGCACGGGCCGCAGCCGACCTCAAGCTCGCGAATCCCGATTGGACCCAGTGGGAACCCAAGCGCGCGCTGCGGGGCGCCCACAAGAATCCACCCACGACCCTCATGCTTCGCGAGTCGCTCGAAAGCGAGCGCTCCCGGAAGCGCAGTTATGGAGCTTGGGGCATCGATATCGGTTCGCTTATTACGCCGCTGGTGAACCTCGTTCAAGTGGACAACTTCACAAACCACCAGGCGTTTCCCCCTTACAGCCTGCTGTGGATCTCGGGCTATCTGGAGTCCACCAGTCACGGCCTTTCGCTCATCGTGGGCAGTGGATCGCAAAGAGCTGCTTTCTCACCAGGCGAGCTCGCAGAGTTCCTCGCGCCGCACGCTTACGAGGCCTGCCCGCCCCTGGTCTTCCTCGACATCCCCGACGACCCCAATCGCGTTCAACAACTGGACCTCCGCAACCGCTTCGCCCACCTCCTGTATTGTCTCGGCAAGACGCGCTCGGTGCTGGCCGCCGGCCTGGTAGAAAACAACTTGCCGGGGTACGTCGACGCTCTCCACCACTGCTTCGAGACAAGCGCCTCGGAGGGAGCCACCGCGCGCTCTCTCGCTCCGTTCTCGATGGCGCCCGTGCTCTACTCCGCCGATCCCACAGTACCCATCCTATGACCACTTCCGAGCGCTCCAGCTCAATTCTGAATCGCAAATTTGCAGCACTCCAAACTGCCGTCACTCCCTGGCTCAACGCGGTGCACGAGCACAAGAAATTCCCGCGCATGACGTCCCAAACCGCCGCCGCGGTCGACCTTCTGCACGGCGTGCTGGCTGGGATCGAGGGCGCCATCGCGGCCGGAACGTTGGCCGCCCCCGCCATCGAAAACCGCATTCTCGGCGGATACCAGTTCTGGAACGTCTTCCGCTACAAATTCGCCCAACGTTTCGAAGATCCGCTGGAGCGCTTCCTCAAAGCCGCCGACGAACTCGCCTGGCTGTGCTACCGTCCCGCGCGAAACGCTGCCCTCGGCGCCGACGATCCCAAAGCCAAGGAGCCTCCGCTGGTCTACTTCTCCAATGAGGCCTCACCTTTCATCGATCCGCGCGGCGACCGGTTCCAGCCGGAAGGAATGCCGGAGTACCTAATCAAATCCTACGGCTGGCCGGAAGCTTCGCGTCGCCTGCCCTTCGCCATGATCGGAGTGCCCTGGTTTCAACTTGGCTTCCTCCCCGGTGCACTGGCGATCGCCCACGAAGTAGGACATTCGGTGGAAGGCGATTTCGCATTGGCCGGGTCCCTCGATTCCTTAATCGAAACCGCTGCGCCCGCCCGCACCGCCACATGGAAGGCATGGCGCGGCGAAATGTTTGCCGATCTGTGGGGCTGCCTGGCGCTCGGCCCCGCCTTCGTCAGCGCGCTGGCCGAAACAATCTGGCCCCCCTATGCTGCCGATCCGGACAGCACATCGCGAGAATATCCGCCCGCGCCTCTACGCATCTGGTGGAACTCTCAGGTCCTCGAAAATATGCACCTGCCGGCAAAGATGACGGATTTTTGGCCGGCCGGCGAAACTACCGCGGGCGATCAAGACCTGCGCGACGACGCTGGACGAATCGCGAAAGCCTGGCTCGATGCGTCCTTCCCCGAACTCGGGAACAGCAAAATGCGCGCGGTCCTGAATTTCACCGAGGAACAACGGAGCATCGCCGGCAAACAGGCCGAGTCGGCTAAGGACAATGAAAGCGACGCACACCGCAACGTCCTCACCTTGTGGGCCGCGGTCCAGGAAGCGTGGCAGCCAAAGCCCGTCGATCTCCTCCTCACCCGCATCATCGCGGCCTGCGATCTCGCCGAGCGCGCCGCACCCCGAGCCACTCCGGCCCAGCCAAGCACCGCCGCCGCCCGCGCGGACCACATTCGGGACACCGGTCGCGACCTATTCCTCTAACTGCGTACGCAGCTTGCGCACTTCAACCAGTTCCGAGAACGGCTACTAATCTTGAACGTAAGGATCTGGGTATTCTCTGCGATGATCCTTTTTATGGTGTCCGGAGCCGTTGTGTGACCTCTGAACCACACAGCGTGTAGTGGCGCCCGTTCCAGCTGTAGATTACTTCCGTCTGAGCTTTGATGGCGCAGTGCGCCAGCATTGCGTCATAGATTCCTCCGCCCACAATACCCCGAGCAGCGGATACTTCCAGCGCATCGACGTATGATTTTGCTACTCTCAACTGGGCTCTTCCTCAGTTTTGGTGCAATCGGCTTAAGACAGGTAATATCAGAAATGTTTTAAGCTTGGGGAGCGATGGCACCTCCCCCAAGCCATTCGCAATCCCTTCTCCTCAAACCCTGGCATTCTGGCTCTGGACCACATTCGGGAGACCGCAGAAAACGGAAGATAACGTACGCTAAGCCGGGCCGAAGCCGGAATCCAGCGGTAAAGCGTCGGAACGGACACCCCGAGATTTTTGGCGACCTCCTTGGGCGGTGTGCCGGAGGCCAGCAGTTTCCGGGCAGACTGGATCTTGCTATCGGTCATACAGCGTTTGCGTCCCCCTGTTCGACCCAGCCGCCGGGCGGCTTCGAGTCCGGCACAGGTTCGCTCGACGATCAGTTCGCGCTCCATTTGCGCCAGACTCGCCATTACGTGAAAAAAGAACCGCCCTGACGGAGTGCCCGTATTGATTGAATCGGTAAGGCTGTGGAATTGGACGTCCTGACGCTGCAACTCGCCCACTAGGTCGATCAGGTTCTTCACGCTGCGTCCCAGCCGGTCGAGTTTCCAGACCACCAGCGTATCTCCCTCGCGTAGCGTTGCCAGAGCCGCGTCCAGCCCGGGCCGTGCCACTCGCGTGCCGCTGACCTTGTCTTCGAAAACCTTCTTGCATCCCGCCTTGGACAAAGCCTTCTTTTGCAGGTCAAGATTCTGCTCCTGTGTGGATACACGCGCGTAACCGATCAGCACGGCGGCTCCTTTCTCGAAACTCGCCAGAAACGGCTGAAACGAGAATATCATTGCAAGATACGTTTTTGAGAACGCTAATGCGTTGGTTTTCCGTTCGCCTGGCGGAAGAGCAAAAGTGTTCTCGAAAACGGTGGTTTCCAAGAGGAGAGAATACAATTGCCACGACGTTCATTGTTGTCGGCCACCGAGCGCGAGAGTTTGCTGGCGATTCCATCCCACCACGAGGAGTTGATCCGCCGGTACACGCTCAGTGAATCGGACTTGTCGTTGATTCGCCAGCATCGCGGGGCGGCGAACCGGCTGGGGTTTGCCATCCAGCTCTGCTACATGCGCTATCCGGGGATTGTCTTGGAGCCAGCCAAAGAGCCATTTGCATCGATGCTCGGCGTGGTTGCAGCACAATTGAAAGTTGCGCCGGGGCGTTGGGCCGAATACGGTGAGCGCGACGAAACTCGCCGCGAGCACCTACTGGAGATTGCAGCCGCATTTGGGTTTCGGCCCTTTACCGTCCAGCACGACCGCGCCACCATAGACCAACTTGTAGATCTCGGCTGCCAAACCGACAAAGGAATCGTGTTGGCCGAAGCGATGATCGAATCTCTCCGAAAGCAACACATTTTGCTTCCCTCGGTGGCGGTTATCGAACGCACCTGTGCGGAGGCGATCACCCGCGCCAACCGCCGGATTTATGCCGCGCTGACAGAATCCTTTTCGCAAGAACATCGGCAGAGGCTGGATCAGTTGTTGACCATCAAAGACGGCCGATCGACGACTTGGCTGGTGTGGTTGAGGCAGTCTCCGGCTCGACCGAACTCGCGCTCCATGCTGGAACACATCGACCGGCTCAAGGCTTGGGAAACGGTGGATCTTCCCGTGGGGATAGACAAGCGCGTTCATCAAAACCGGATGCTGAAGATCGCCCGTGAGGGAGCCCCGATGACTGCGTCCGACCTTGCCAAGTTCGAACCGCAACGGCGCTATGCAACTCTTGCCGCTCTGGTGATCGAAGGCAGGGCCACGGTGATCGATGAAATCATCGGCTTGCACGATCAGGTCATCGGCAAGATCTTCCAATCCGCCAAAAACCGTCATGAGCAGCAGTTTCAGGAGTCCGGCAAAGCGATTAACGACAAGCTGCGCCTGTATGGACGAGTGGGCCAGGCATTGCTCGAAGCCAAGAAAACCGGCTCCGATGCCTTCGCCGCTATCGAGGCTATCCTGCCGTGGAATGTGTTCGCAGCCAGCGTGAGCGAAGCACAGAAACTCGCGCAACCGGAAGATTTCGACTTCCTGCATCGTGTGGGTGAAAGCCATGCCACGCTGCGCCGTTACGCGCCAGCCTTCCTCAACGCGCTAACGTTTCGAGCGGCTCCGGCGGCCAGGGATTTACTCGCAGGAGTCGAAGCCTTGCGCGGCATGTACGCGGACAAGGATCGGAAGGTGCCCGCTGACGCGCCTTCCGCCTTCATCAAAAAACGGTGGGAAAAGCTCGTTATCACCGGCGACGGTTTCGACCGACGCTACTACGAATTGTGCCTGCTGAGCGAACTCAAGAACGCGTTGCGCTCGGGGGATATTTGGGTCGAGGGATCGCGGCAATTCAAAGACTTCGAGGAGTACCTGCTTCCCAGCAAAACTTTCGACGATCTGAAAAACTCCAACACGCTGTCCTTGGCGGTGGTCACGGACTGTGAACCGTATTTGAAGCAACGCACTAGGCTGCTCGACGAACGACTGGCACTTTGCGGTTAGCCGCCTGGCCGCCGCCAACGGATTGCCCGACGCTTCGATCTCGGATTCCGGCTTGAAGGTCACGCCACTCGAAAGCAGCGTGCCGCCTGAGGCGGAAGCGCTCATCGAACGGGCTTCGATCTTGCTGCCGCACGTCAAGATCACGGAGTTGCTCGAAGAAGTGGACAGGTGGACCGGCTTCACCCGCCACTTCACGCATCTGAAAAGCCGCCAGCAGTCCACCGACAAGCATCTGTTGCTAACCGCAATTCTGGCCGACGGCATCAACATCGGCCTCACCAAGATGGCCGAATCTTGTCCCGGCACGACCTACGCCAAGCTGGCCTGGCTGCAAGCCTGGCACATCCGCGACGAAACCTATTCAACAGCGCTTGCCGAACTGGTCAATGCGCAGTTCCGACATCCCTTCGCCGCGTACTGGGGCCAAGGCGTCACATCGTCTTCCGACGGCCAGCGCTTTCGCGCCGGCGGGAAAGCCGATAGCACCGGCCACATCAACCCCAAGTATGGCGCGGAACCAGGACGGCTTTTCTACACCCACATCTCCGATCAATACGCGCCGTTTCATACCAGAGTGATCAACGTCGGCATCCGCGATTCCACGTACGTGCTCGATGGACTGCTCTATCACGAGTCCGATCTGCAGATCTCCGAGCACTACACCGATACGGCGGGCTTCACCGATCACGTTTTTGCGCTAATGCATCTGCTGGGCTTTCATTTCGCTCCGCGCATTCGCGATCTGGCCGACAAGAAGCTATACATCCCCAAGAAAGACGCCCGTTACGACGCGCTGAAGCCCATGATCGGGGAGCCGCTGAATCTGAAGCGGATTCGCACCCATTGGAACGACATACTGCGTCTGGCCACGTCGATCAAGCAAGGAACGGTAACGGCCTCGCTGATGCTGCGCAAGCTTGGCAGCTATCCCCGGCAGAACGGATTGGCTCTAGCCCTGCGGGAACTGGGACGGATCGAGCGTACTTTATTCATCCTCGACTGGGTGCAGAACGCCGATCTCCGCCGTCGGGTCCAGGCCGGACTCAACAAAGGAGAAGCCCGCAATGCGCTGGCCCGTGCCCTGTTCTTCAACCGGCTCGGCGAAATCCGTGACCGCGGTTTCGATCAGCAGAACAGTCGCGCCAGCGGTCTGAATCTGCTCACCGCCGCCATAGTCTTGTGGAATACCGTTTACCTGCAACGAGCTACCGAAGCGCTCCGCAGCCAAGGCCCTCTCGACGATGCGCTACTTCCATATTTATCACCGCTGGGTTGGGAGCACATCAATCTAACCGGCGATTACGTTTGGGGCGCCGGCATCAAAGCCGATCCGCCTCCTGACCAGGCGAAATTGATTTTGACTGCCCAATTCGTGATGACGGTCTTGCCATTCTGAACCGAGGCTGCAAAACTACCGGAGAAATAGGTGCCGTCTGGCGCGCCGGGTATTTGGTTGTTGGGAATCGTGACGGTTATCGGAGCCACGTCGTCTGGCTCCAACTCGTCTGCCGCAACCATGAGTTCCTCCCCCCCGTCGTCATCGTCATCGTCAGGCGGAGGTGGCGGCGGCGGAGGTGGAGGTGGCGGCGGTGGAGGTGGTGGCGGTGGAGGTGGTGGCGGCGGAGGTGGTGGCGGTGGAGGTGGTGGCGGCGGAGGCGGTGGCGGCGCGTCATCATCATCGTCAGGTGGCGGCGGAGGTGGTGGCGGTGGCGGCGCGTCATCATCATCGTCAGGAGCAGGAGATGGTGGCACGGGTCCCGGCGTACCTAGTGACGGATCAGCCACAAAACCTGGCGGTAACCCAGTCCAGTTTTGAAAAAGTGGATCTTGCGGGAAGCCGGTAAGTTGCGGGGGAATGTCGATCGGAGACGAGACGGAGCTATCCACCGGCGTCGATCGCGACCCGAATTGGAGAACGATCATACCCTGGTTGAGCGATACCCCATTTGGACCTATGGCCCCGGAAAAATTCTTAAATCCAAGTGCAACTCCATCATCCGGTGTGCCCGATAACTGAACAAAAACGGGCGGGAGATTGAAATGAATGGCCTGGTTACCTGGTTTTTTTGACATCCTGGGATTTCCTTTATCTGCCGACTAGTCCGACATAGAGTCTAACCCAATTTCCGCCACGTTGTCGACTAAATTCTTCGTGTAATCACCGGATGCGCGGGCCTAACCGTATCTCCAATTGTCAGTTCCAAAACAAGTCGGCCATATCCATTGCAGTGAGACACGCAGTCAGAAAATGCTGATCATGGTCGCATCGCATGTCGAACGATTCCAGCGTTTGGGTCACTCCACCGATCGCCAGTTCCGGTCGCGGGAAGAACGGGGCGCTCCCGGCAAGAACCTGCAGGCGCATGATGAATTCCATGCCCATAGTCACGGACTCCCTGTATTTCAGCAGCCGAACCTCATCGCCCGCGAGCTTTGCAGCCTGCAGAGCACAGTTTATGGCTTCAACAAACGCGGCCGAACTTGCGGACGGCTGAGTTGGCGCTTTGAATCCGCCCACATATTCTTCGCGGCTCGTATTGTCTTTCGTGTACTGTTGCTCAACAAGCCAGTCGATCTGATCCAGAACAAACGCGCATATCTCCTCGATCCCGGGTCCATCCGAGCCAAGCCTGTTCAATTGGTTAACGGAAAGCCACGACGCGAGCCGCGTCCACGCAACGGCATGCCAGACAACAAACGCCGAAGCAGGCGTCGCGTAATAGTGCCGTTTATAGAAATGAAATGCCCGGGAAAGGGTCAGGACGATACGCGGGTTGTTAGTCCGCATCAGGTTGCAAACCAGAGCCAGAATTGCCTCACCTGGAAAGAAATTCTGCGCCGTTGGGCCCTCGTTCCGCCCGATTCCGCAAGAGAACCTGCCATCTCCGTCCTGAAGAAGCATCAGGGTTTCGATCAGAGCGGCCGCCGCTTCTCCGAAGGGTTCCGGTGTGAATTGAGCCGCGAGAGCCGTGAGCGCTGTGGCGCCAAGTTTGCCCCAGGCCGGTCCATCGTCTGGCTCGCGGATGAAAGTGAGACCATTTAGGCGAGTTGCATAACCAAGCAAGTGTGTCGCGATTCGATCTACGGGACCCGCCAAAGGAATGCTGTCCGATCGAAAGGCTGGATGAACGGCTGCACGAGCGAGGGCGTAAGCACAGCCGGCCAATCTCACACAATGTGAAGTGCGATCCCATTTGTCATCGAACGGATGATAGAGATACCCGAGGCTCCCGTCGGCCTTTTGAATCGCCAGTAGACGACTGAGAGAAAATCCCGCGGCAGCAAGAATCGTATCTGGCTTCGCTCGCCGCCAGGGTGCAGCGCGAAGCCCCTCTAACAAAACGATGCCAGGCTTGCTTTCCAGAGCATGAATCCAACCGGTCCGTTCGACACGAGTCTCCGAATCCCGCCATGCATGCTCCGGGAGATGCGCCTTGCGGCACAGCTTACCAAGCAACTCTTCAATGGTGGCAACGGACTTTGTGAGGGCAACCGACGGTTTGTAATAGGCGCTCAACATGCCGCGGGAAATCATGACGCCATCCCAGCCTAAACGCATTTGCTCCGCCCAGCCCGCGGGATCCCCCGTCAGTTGAGCCCGCGCCTGTTCAATCCACAGTTCAATCGTGATGAAATCGAGATCTCCGCGCAGTACCGAACTCCCAAAACGGTCATCCTGGCTCGCCCGCTGCATTGCCAGCCGGACCGCCTCCGGCAGTGTCGATCCGCTGCCGCCCATCGATCCGACCACGCGACCATTGTGTCGCAAAGTGATGTTCACAAATCCGCCAGCCATGCTTTCGAAATCGCCATGCGGAGCCTGTCCGCAAATGCCGAACCGGGCACTCAGTTCGTGGCGGGCAATTCCCAGTAAAGACCGTAGTTGCCCGAAGGTTACCATGTGCGCGATTGTCAATATTCGATCCGTGCGAATCTGTCTTCGCGCGATGCGTCACGCGTGAACCAACCCGGCGCTGTGTACCGGGTTCCTCTGGTCACTGCGCGAACGCCGTGCCACTCCACCCCTTCAAAAACAATCATCGACCCCCGAACCGGCTTGTACTGGAGTCCGTTACGGTCCGGAAAATAGATTTCGCCGCCGTCGAAGTCGCTGTTGAGATAAATAACCGAGGCCCACTCCCGCCACGGCGTTCTATGCGGACTGCCGTCCGGGTGCCGGTCGTCCTGGTGAGGCGGCATTTCTTCTCCGGCCCAACGTACCACTTGAATCGTGTCGGAATAGAGCGGACAATTGGCGTGGGCGGAGAGCAATACCGCCGCACGCCGTCGCCAGGCCTGAAGAATTCGTCTGGTCTCATTTTGCGAGTCGGGAAAACTGTTAATCCAGAGAACCCTGTAATCCCAGAATCGATTAGCTGTCCGGCGGCTGTGCGCCGCGCGGCAGCATTCATAGGCATCGATAACGATTTGGCATTCTTCCACCCGAGCAAAGTCGTGGACCTCATGCATCTTTTTATAATCGCCTCCACGCTGTCTGACTTATGCGGTGTCTAACTTATGCTTTGCGGGCATCGATGGGCTCTTTGAGCCGGAGCTTCATCGTGTGTGCAGCCTGTGCCGGGCGTCCGTCCGCCTGTCTGCCCAGGAAGTAATCCTTATCCCAGGCCCGGAGCTTTGCTGCGGATCGCGTTTTGGACAGCCCGGATCTGAGGTCTGTTCTGCGAAGCCGCCAGGCAAGATGGTCGGCTTCAAGCTGCGGATTTTCGCGTAAGTCGCGAATCACGGGGACAATGTCATTCTGCAAATTAGCGGCGATTACACAGATCTGCGCGTACGGCTCCCCAGCCTGCCATGTAACTCGTCCCGGGCGGGTAAACCGGTAATTAAAGGTGAAAGTGTACGGAAGCCAGTCCGTTTCTATCACCGCTGTCATGGGGGCGATGCCATCCTTGAATGTGTTGGTGGGGCCCGTTACGAGCAAATGATACCCAGGTGCGGTCCGGAAAATATAAGCTACGTCGAACGTCAGGACGCCATTGCGGAAATTGCTGACTGCCTGATGTCTATGCGCGCATGCGATCGTCAAATCTTCCTTCGCCATCCCACCGTTCCACTCGGCCGTGACATCGACCGGGAGAATCAGCTGCCACCCGTAGGTATTCGCAATCGCAAGCGGTAAACATCGATAGGCATGACGATCGGTGAAGCCATCCATCCAATCCCGTCTCGCTCCCGCGGGTATCAGCTTTTGTGGGTGATCGTTCACCGCGTAGGCATCCAGCAAAACACTTTTCTCTTCAGCCAAGCACTGTTCTTGCCCATCCGGAAGAAATGAGACCGAATTCGGTTGTTCGGATTCGAGATTTGAGAAGGGACAGTCCATATTCATCACGGATGTTTGCGCAGATTTGAACACCAGGTTTTTCCGATGGGAAGGTAAGGACATTTCGTTGAGAATCTAATATACTTTATCCAGCGCGGAGCGGTCAACCGATCGGGATCTGGGTGATTGGGATCTGGGCTCAAAATCGAGATTTAGTGTTGCTGCACTCTGCGCGAGTCTTCACACTGGTTGTGATTCCCACGGTTCGGAATCGTAGCGGTCCATGAACTACCCGAGTACCACGGACAGGCCGAATTCGAAGGTTGAAAGGCACGCCTTACAGCGGTCGACGCACTTTGTCCCCGGCTTGCGCAGCCTGCCATGGTGGAATGCGGACGAATTCGCGAGCTCGGTCCTGCTGGCGAAGGAGTTCGGGATTATTCGAGATGAGTTCACCAATATCCTGTGCTGCGGTCAACTAAGGCTCCACCCTCAAAGCAGTGGCGGACCCCGCCGACAATTAGCCGACGGCGACTGGAACATTTTTGAGCTTTGCTCACACGGACACATGAACACTTCGAACGCCATTCTGGCTCCAGGAACTGTCCGGGTGCTTGGACGAATGCCGGAGGCTACTTCACACAGAAATGGACTTGTCTATTTTTCCGTACTTCACCCGCATGTCCACGTGTCTGCGCATTGCGGACCAACCAACTCGCGGATCAGAATTCACCTCGGACTCAGAGTCCCGGAAGGCGCGGGTATGCGGGTTGGATATGAAACAAGGCAATGGCGGGAAGGAGAGTGCCTGGTTTTCGACGATTCCTGGGAACACGAGGTATTCAATCAAAGCGATTTTCTCCGTGCGGTCCTCTTGATGGATGTTTGGCATCCGGACCTTACCGATCAGCAGAAAGCAGCTTTATTATTTGCGGAATATGACGATCCGAAGCACCTGGATGAGCGCAAAGGATGGGTCAGAGAGTTCGATCCGGACACTTCTTACAACACCGGGCCGTCGTTCTTTAGCCAAACTGGATTTGAGTACGTCGCCAGCATTCTCGAATCCCTGCGGCGAGGCCAGGAGCTCCGGGGACCAGTGTCGTCTTCTCTCCAAACATTTGCATTTGAGTCCGGCGATATGATTGGTCCAGGCATCGTTCGTAGAAGCGCCACCTCCAATCCCGATTGCTGTTTGCCGCTGTGGGAGTGGTTGGCATCTTTGACTGACAGGCACTCCGATAGATTTTTTACACAAGACGTAATTCATTTGCTTCATCTGGGTTCCCGCTACTGGTTGTCGATGTCAGGTAACGAGCGCATTCTCCGCTCTTTTATGCAAAGAAGCGACCCTCAATCGCCAGCGTCCCTGATCGATCGGCTGCGCGCGGTCAGCAGTACCGCCGAGTTACTTCGGTTAGCCGCCGAAGAACAGCGGCATGTTCCCTTTAGCCTTCTCGCGTGCCTGTCCGTTATCGCGATTCGCGAGAGTTCAGACCGGAAAACAGGCACGGCCGGACAACCGTCGCGCTCCATTTGAAGTGTTGTCCTTCGCTAATAATCAGCGGCACCGCTGGAAGTGCGGGCGTGGAAAGGCACGGGCCGTCCGCCGAGACTGATGCAGCGTGCCCTGAAACATTAGCGGAACTGTCATAGGAATTGAAAATCGCTCCGTCGAGATTGCCGAACGTGCGAAGGCAATCCCGCACTTCCTGAATTCGGAACATGTCGATTCGAATACTTCAGGCCGGTGAGGCTGCTGCGTAGTTGGGCTAAGAGCGGGTCAACTTGGCCACAGAGAAACTCCGGTTTTGAATTGTCTGCGTACCGTCTGGTCCATCTGTAATGCCCGCAGTTCAGTGGCGAGCTTGATGGGGTCCGAATATGCGTTCTTGACCGGCACGAGCCTTGTGAGCATTGCATCATAAGCCGATTCGCAATTGGTGCAAATCGTTTGTAACTCTGTCACAAGATTTTTGCGCGTGTTCTCTTGAAGATCCGTACCCCATTTGATGACTCTGGCGCCGTCCTCAAGGTCTGTTGCATGGTATTGCGGACTTCCATAGCAGCCTACGCTAAGAAAAGCTCTTGTCCGAGACGAAGCACTTCGTCGAGTTGGATAAGTCGGTCGTCCTTCTCGGCAGCTGTCCATCCCTGCGTATCCGACCAGTAGTTGGCCTTCATCAGATATCGGCCAGCAAACTCGCTGTGGATGTACGACATGTCAATTCCTGCCTTTGGCCACAACTTCGCCAAATCCCGCTCTCTATCCGGATTCTTCAACCGGGACTATTCCTTATGGAGTGCCAGATAGTGCTTGGTTTCGAGGGCGGCCTCCATCAGGGAGGTGAGCGCAGACGTAACGTGGGCGTTTTTTTCGTGCTTGTGAGATTGTCGCCAAGTGACGAGGGAACCGACCCAACCGGCAATCGCCCTCATTCCCTCCATCGTCAACTGGTATCCCAGATTCATGGGTCGCTTTAATATTGGACATCAACTTGGTAGCGGATAACATGGCGAAGCGACGATCAGTTGGGGCCGCCTATAGCACTCACCAGCCCGCTCGCAGCCGAGGCAATCGTGACGGGATTTCCGGAGGCGATTGCAGCTCCTAGGGCAACGGCCGCTGCGGCGATGGAAGCCACCTTCTCGATTGTATTCGCTGTTTTAATCGCCTTCTGGGCGTCCGCCGTCGCCCCCATGATGTTCGCGAGACTTCCCTGGATACTGGCTAGTGTCGCCGAGATTGCCTGTGCGGTGAACTGCATGGCGAAATCGTCGAGGTGCTGGGCGCAGTCGGAAAGACGCTGCCGGTCGTCCGGTGACAACGTGGTCAGTTTAGCTGCGCGAACTTGGTCAACAGCCATCGAGAGCTGCAGAAATTGGTCGGCAAGTTGGCGCGCTTGAGCTGCAGTTTCAGCAGGCGACATAAATTATTTACCTCAAAAGAGTGGGATTAACTTCTGAACGATCTGACTAAGAGAATCGGTATAGGGTTGAATTAAGACCGGGACGTCCTTCGCATCAAGTTTCCCAGTGTGGGCCAGAAGAGCTTTGTGACCACCGATAATTTGATTGATGGCCTCACCATAGGCAGTTGCCGCGGCGTGTTTGGCGGCAATCAATCTTGCTTCCGTAATTTCGTCGCTTTTGGCCAAAACCCGGATAATGTTCGTTGAAGGATCGCTGGCGGTCAGCAAACCCAAATCGTTAAACTGTCTTTCGTACTCTTGCTGCTCAACCGTCAAAACGGTATTGTAATCAACACTCCCGACCGTTCCTAATGCAGCCAGAACAGTCTCAACATCTGAAGAAACACTGTTAAGGTCCTTCTGGAGATGCTCAGCCCTGTACCCTTCCGATGCCATCTTGCCGATCAAACCTATAATCTTACCGACCGATTGCATTAAAGTGATTGACTTGCGTGTCTTGGCTGCATTCTGTGCAGCCTGCTTGTCTTGGTCTGCATTCTTCCCCGTACTGGTCTTTCCGGTGCCCGCTAACTGAGATATTGCAGTGAAATAATCGGTGAGAGTCTTCGATGCGACTAGTAGACTCGGCGTCTCGTCTGTGTACGCCTTACACGCCTTGGCTGCATCGGCTTGGACCTTGGCCGCCAAAGCAGATTGGTCCAAGCCATAATAGGGGTCCTTCGCCTTGCTCTGCTCTCCTCGGATACAGGAACCTTCGATGTCCTTGAGAATCGCGGGGCCCTGCGCGAGGGCTTGACTGGATTGACTGGCAAACTTTGCAACGCTGTCAAGCGAACAGGAGCTTAACAGAAGGAGGGACACGAGCAGAAGAAGGACTGCACGGGTGCGTAATCGATGCATGACGTCGGATTATACCACGCTAGCAAAAAATTAGAGCACCTTAATTCGATATTTCTTCCAAAACAGCGGAAGGAGAGAACACGTCACCTCGGGAGACCCGAAATAGTTGCCAGAGCCGTTCCCCCTGGCTGTCGCTGAGGAAACACTTTCGCCCGCAATGATTGTTAAACCGTTGGCCAGTCGCTTGCCGCGACCAGTTCAGGCCAATGATGGAACCATCGAGAGTGTTATATTTGAGCAAAAAAACTCGGTCCGTGTGACGCTCTCAGCCGCTTTTTCGTCCGCCGCCGCACCAACGGATGCGTGCCGAGGTCGCATTTTGATCGAGCAATTCCTGGCGATCACGGCCAACTGTGTTGCTGGTCTTACTCAAGGCAAAACGACCCTGTAGCGTCTCACTGATGATACCGGGACCATGGTGTATCCCCTTGGGCCTGGGCGAAACCTCGTCTTTTTCTGGCGTTCTAACGATACCTTTTCGCATCTTGCCGGCACGTAAAACTTCGCGATCCCCCAGGCACGTTCCTGAATGGCTTTTGCAACAGATGCACCGCGCAGTAATCTGCGAAAAGGGATTGCCCGTCCGAGGCTTCGGCCGCGCCATCTGGCGTCTCACAGGGCAACTCCGCAAGTAGGATAATAGAGGAAGAAGACCCATGGCGACTGCAAGCTCCGAATACTTCGTCGTCAAACCGACATCTGCGGGTCCGCCGGAGAACCTGCCGGTTGAACCCGCAGGATCAACTGGACTTTTCGTGTTTCGCAACTCGACGCCATCCACGGGCCCGCGCCAGGAGTGGGATCGGCTGATGCGCGAGTACGGAGATCATATCGAGTTTGTCGCGCCGGTAATGGTGGACGACAAAGGCGGCCAAATGCTGCCCACCGGCAAGATCGTGGTCCAATTTTACAGTCCGCCCTCGGGCGAGGCGCTCCAGCAATTCGAGAAAACTTACCGACTGCGGTATCTGAAAACCAACGAATTCAAGCGGGAGCAGTTGAGCTTCGAAGCTCTCGACAAGACAACCTATCCTCCGGATCTGATCGCCACGCTGAGAAGCGACAGCAACATCAAGTTGGCCGCGCCGGAGACGATGGCACGCTACTCGCGCGTTTAGCGGACGCCTTCGCAACGTTAGTGGACAAAGCGTTCTGTCCCAGTTTTTTGCCGCCTCTTCGAACTCGTGTCCTCTTTTTCGCTATTTCTGCGCTTACAATGTTGAAGATGTATTTTTACGGACTTCACGGCAAGAAAATCGAAATCGTGGAGGCGGCAAACGAGCCAGTTTTCGGACTATTGGGAGACGTCGTGCAGCTTGGTGAAGCGGCTAAGGGTACGTACGACGCCGCCCGTCTCGCTCGCGCCACGCTCACGTTCTTCGCCAGTCCGGAAGGCGAGGGAACACTGAGAAAGAAGGCGCCGCCCCGCCCGCCCTCTGTGTATCGCGATGGCCGCACCAGCCTCCTGAGATGCTTTTACCGCGAAGTGGTAGTTCGGTTCAAGCCGGATGTCCCGGAAGAAACGCGCCGCGCTCACTTGGCTGATTTCGGACTGCAAACCATGCGTGGCAACCCTTTCATACCAGACCAAGTCGTGGTTCGCGATCCCAAGGATTCCAGGCGCGGCGACGATCTGATCGAAGTCGCGAACCAACTCGCTCAACGCGATGGCGACATCATTCTGGCTGCGCCGAATTTCGTTTCCGAGTTCAAGCGAACCGCCCTCCCTATAATCCCCGTCAGCCAGTGGCATCTCGAAAACACCGCGCACTTCCCCGGACAAAAATCGGGCGAAGACGTGCGTGCCCAACAAGCCTGGGGCATCGCGATGGGAAGTCGCGAGATCATCGTCGCTGTCCTCGACGACGGCGTGGATATCGACCATCCCGCGCTGAAGGACGCCATCTGGCACAACCCCGACGGAACCTCTCCGGACAAGTTCGGCCGCGATTTTTTCCTCGACCAGGCCGACCCCGGCCATTTCGATCCTCGCCCGAAAGTTTTCGCCGCGCCCTTCAATCAAAAGGCTGGAAACGACATTCATGGAACTCCGTGCGCGGGCCTCGTAGCCGCGGTGGCGTCGGATGGACGCGCTTTTGGCGTGGCTGCCGGGTGCCGGATCCTGGCGGTAAAGATCTTTCACGCCGACGCGTTCGCCTCTGATGACAGGGTCGGCACCGCGATTCAATACGCCGCGGGAATCGCCGACATCCTTTCGTTGTCTTGGACGGCCCCGGAATCGCCGCTTATCGAGAGCCCGATCAATGACGCGGCTGCGAACGGACGAAACAGAAAGGGCAGCGCGGTATTTTGCGCGACCGGTAACGATAGCGCTCCGTTCGTGGGATTCCCGGCGACCGTCGGCGCGGCAGTCGCGGTCGGCGCTTCGACCGACGATGGGCTGCACGCGCTCTACTCCAATTCCGGACCGGAAGTCGCGCTGGTCGCTCCCTCAAGTGGAGGACGGCAGGCGATCTTTACCTGCGATGTGTCGTTGACCAACCGCGGATTCAATCTTGGCTCGGACGCCGACGGCGGAGCGGACGGGCTCTACACCAATGCTTTCGGCGGCACCTCGGCGTCGACGCCGATTGCCGCTGGGGCGGCCGCTGTCGTTCTGTCCCAAAATCCGGCGTTGACCGCGTCAGAGGTGAAACAGCAGCTCCAGCAAACCGCGGACAACATCGGCACCGACACCAATCTGTTCGGGTCCGGGAGAGTGAATCTATTCCGCGCTCTCGGCGGAAAGCCATAATCGTAAAGAGGGGAACAATCATGTCGACAACCAATGTGACGCCCGGTCAATCTCAGACTCCTGCCGACCCGGTACTGGAGGCGCTGAAGTCGCAAACGTCGATCCTCACTCAGCAGCAGCAGCAGATGGACGCAAAGCTGAAGATGCAGCAGGACCAGCAGGGCATGCTGACCAACCTGCTGCCGGCCTCCACTGCGGCGCCACAGTCGGGCGCGTTCACGACGACCGGAAGTAATCCGTTCGACAGCCAGAAGCTGGCTTATGACGTCCTTGCGACGGTTGCGCAGACTGTGGCGGACAAGGTCCCCGCGTCAGGACCGGTATTCATTTACGACCAGACCGAGATCAACAGCTTGGCGAACTACAAGGCAGTCCTGAGAATCCTGCAAGCTCTCCAAGACCAGGCCGCGCACTTGAAGCAGACCTTTAACGACAACCTGAGCCCTCGGATTGACAATCTCATGGCTCAGCCGAAGCCTGCTGTGCCGGAAGCGAAACTGGAGGCTGCGCCCATATTGATTCCCGGCCTGCTTCTCGGCGGGTTAAAGACGCTGACCGATCTGATGGGAATGTTCCGTACCACTACGAGCATCGCCTTCAGCAGTTTCACGGCGGACGACGTGGCTTTGACTGCCGCAGTGGTCAGTGCCTTGATCGCCAAACAGAAAACAGTTTACGAGCCGGCCGTCATGCCCATCGATACAACCAGCGACGCCTCGACTTTTATGGACAACCTGACGCTGGTGCAGAACGACGTGGTAGATCTTCAGGAGAGGTCGGCCGTGGGCCAGGCGAAGCTCCAACAGTTAAGTGACGCGCTCGGCGCCTTCATTCAATCGGACCAGGCAGTACAGGCGAATTCCGATACGGCAAAGTTGGCCGGACTGAACGGTGCTCGAGTAGCAGCGGGCCAGTTCGCAAAGGGCCTGTTCACCCCGAAAACCGCCGATTCGACTCCGGCCTCACTCGACGGCGCAACTGCGAATGCCTTGAAGTCGCAGCGCGACCAGTTCTTGAAGGAACTCGGTTTGTTCGTCACCTCGGTCTCGACCATGGTGGCGACTCTCAATACTCTCCAAACCTCGTTGCTCGCCGTCACCAATACCGGCTCGGCTACCATCACCGCCATTCTACGCGCCGAGAAGCTCATGGACAAGGTGAAGGATGGAGCGACTATCCTGCTGATAAAGACCTCGGTTCTCGGAGGAAGCGTCGTCACGCGGGTCAACCTGTTTACAGGCGGCCACCTGCTCTACACCGGCGGCGCGATCGTGAACTACACGGTGTTTGACTCGACCGGCAAGGTGACCGCAAGCGGGGTGGTCGTGGGAAATACGGCTGAGAAGAAAGCCGAATTCTAATAAGGCTTCTTCGCGATTGCCGAGTACCTTGCCTTCCGCGCTCCACTGGCACAGCAGATCCCGCCTTGCTCTGGCTGGCAAACTCTCGTGCTACTGGGACGCCATGCATCCCGCTGTACACCTCGGCGTTGCTCCCCGCCGTAAAGATTTCCTAACTGGGGTGTTGGGGATCAATGGAGGCTGGATTTTCCAGATCCAGTAGTCGGAATTCCATCGCAATCATCAAGGGCCGGAACATTTCCCGAAAACGCTGTGCCAGATCGCTGTTCCGCCAATATGTCAGGTCCGCATGCGAGGTGGCGGCATTCTTCACAACCACATCGCATCAGAGCGCCATTATCATCAGGAGTGTTCCGAAACCGGCAAGTATGAGCTCCGGAGATGAACTTTGCAGCGACACTGGTTTAGAATTCTGGGAAGGCGCATGAGCTGACAGTCGATACGAAGATGAAGGCGAATCCCGATTCTCTCCCATTGACGCCCGCGGTGCTATCGCCCTACTGCCGTGATTGCCGCGATCTTTCGGAATGGCCAGAGCGTTGGATGGGCGACGAAAAAGATCTTCCGCCAGGTCGACGATTGGTTGCCCCTCGGGGATCACTTCAAAACCGGCCATAGAGGGTCACTTCAAAACCGGCCAACGGACCATCACCCTGGACGAACTTGTTTTACCCTACCGGACGGCT
>Ga0302324_100003469_pt1 | contig 35545 bp, 21 predicted proteins | sample Palsa_T0_1_FD_201949 | JGI IMG/M metagenome (GOLD analysis project Ga0302324, IMG submission 201949) | Peat permafrost microbial communities from Stordalen Mire near Abisko, Sweden - Palsa_T0_1 | ecosystem: Environmental > Terrestrial > Soil > Palsa > Peat permafrost | place: Sweden: Abisko...
CCCTACGATCTGTGGGCCTCCGGTCTGGCCGGCGTGAGCGGGATTTCCGTCCCCTGGTGAGAACGCGAATATCCAGCCTGGGCTATCCTCTCCAGTCGAATAGCACACGAAGTAAAAAACGCCGGTGGACATGCCGTATGGAATGCAATTCCAACCGTTCGGCCCGGTACTGAACTTGGTGGGATTGAATGTCGAGTCGAAGCGGCTCATCTGGTCCACAACGCTCTCGGACGCGCTCACCTGTGGAGTCAGATTCGTAAAGGTCAACCCGTTGCTATACGTGACGGAATACGCGGTGGTGCTGGTCACGCTGGCATTCTGAACCTGCGAACCATTGCCATAGGGAGCCGTCGGCTGGGCAATAGAGGTGGGGTTAAACACTCCTTGGATCACCAGGGGGCCGCCGCCGGCCGTATCTAACGCGACATTGTAAAATGTCAGATTGGCCTGGGCCTGGTCGATATTGGCCGTCTCACCGGCCGGCATAAGACCGATCGTTTTCCACGGATTTGTAATGTAAGCTCCACTGCTATTCATGGCTGAAGCGATCATGTATCCGTAATAGGCAGTAGACGCGGTCGCCGGGTCGATCCAGTAGAGTCCCCCAAACAGGCAGAAAAAACCGCCGTTCACCAGTTTGTTAAGACAAGCGGTGCCCACGCCGTTGTCCGGATAAGTTGGCGACGTACTTTCGATCACAGCCATGCTGGCAGCCGTGAGCGTTACGGTGCTGCCGTCCGTGGGCGCCTGATCGCGCCACACCAGCACTGCAAAATTATTGGCGCACCAGTAAACATTCCCGGTCGGAGGGGTGCCGGAAACAGTCAAGTCATTGCCGTCCACGAACCCGCTGATCGCGTATTCGGTCGATGTGGTAGTGTTCGGCGGCGTGGTGCAAGCATCGTTGTTCGTCGATAGCCGGATATGTCCGTTGCCTCCGGCAACCCAATAAAGGCTGAAGCTATCCCCGGACACCCAGGTCACCTTATTGCCAGACACCGTCGCGGTTCCCGAATGCGGAGACGATTCCTGCACGTTGAATCTCGGGTTAGTGTCCAACAGCCAGGGAAGGACTCCGAACTGGGAAGTGTTGGCTTGGCCTAAGATCTGTTGGCTGCTGGTCAGCCCCATGGTTATCTGCTCGGTCGAACTGGCGCACGAGGCTCCGTCGTTTAGCGAGATGCAGGCGTCCAGCACACGGATGCTGGTCGTGTTGGAACTAACATAGCCGGTCAGCGCGACGCTGAGTTGGTCAAGTGTCCAAATCTGCCCGTAGCTGGAGGAACCGTATCCCGAGTTCCAGGCATTGTTCGCGGTTAGGAGCGGGCGCAGCACCAGCGGCATGGTAGTGTTGCCAGCCGTCGTGCTGCCTGTGCCAGCCGTCACGTTGCAGGGTGAAATCCAGGGCCCTGCCGTGTCGCAAGGTGTGGTCTGTCCCTGGTTGAAAGCGGAACCAAATGGCACTTTGTTCCAGAGCCCCCAATTATTGCCCCGCAAACCAAGCCGCTGCAGAAGGACGCCCGTCAGAGGGTCGATAAAGGACTCCGTAGCCAGGCCTCCCACAGCCTCCGGCCAAGGCTGATCGCCGGGATGCGTGGCATCGGATAGCCACGGATCGCCGTAGGTGCTGCCTGCCGGAATGTTGCCCGTCGTAAATGTGAAGCTGACTGTGTCGCCGGTAGAGGGACAAGTGATGGCGCCGAAATACGGCGTATAGGCTTGAAGTGCCCGCGAGAAATGCCGGACACCGGAGTACGTCCCGGCAGTCGCATACTGCGCCGTGCGCTGGCCGACCAGCACTACGCGGGAAGCCCCAGCCGTCACGGTGCTCGGGCGGCTCAAGTCCAAGTTGGAGTTGGCAAAGGTGCCCGGGTCCACATCCAGGGCCGGGGTCGTCAGGCCCGCGCTCTGGCTAACCTGGATCGTACAGGCATTCCCATCCGGCGCCGTGTACCCAATCAAAGCCTGCGTGGCTGTCGTGCCCAATACGCGAAAATTGCTTATGGCGGCCAGGGAAGACCAGGCAAACGCCGCCATTAAGGCCAACGTCTTCATCGCACCAACCCCTGCGTGTCAACCAAGGTTTGACCCATTCCCGCGGCAGCAGCCGCCGCCCCTAACAAGAGCCCTATCGCCAGTCTGTGTGTATGCATGTCCTCAAAGAGCCTCAAAAGAGAGTCGGTAGCCGATATTGTGGCTTGACAGCCTGAGGCACTCCTGCCTCTTACTTACCACGGCACCGCACTAACTTAGAACATAAGAATCCGACTAACTACCCTAACGTGCAGAAACCGCAAGACGAGATAATAGTGTCGAGCGTTGTGACCGATATCTAGGATGCTTCGTTCGTGGTCCTCGGGATCATGTTTAGGAGATGCTTGCAGAATAAAGCATGGGATTGCGGGTTTTGCTTTCGGCAGGACGGATACGGCATCTCAGCGGCTTAAGCATGCCGCTGGCAAGCCCATGCCAAAAACCACTTGAGCGGAGCCAGCAGCGTGTGTTGGTCGCCCGACTCGTCAAAGACGGTCCCGGATTACATGTGAGGAGTTCATCGTGGATGAATATGAAATGTGACAAACGGGAATTAAAAGCGTACTGTTACCCAGACCACGAGGACGCCAGCATTGGGACCACCGTCTTCATCGCGCCAACCCCTGGATCTTCATTGCCCACCAATCGACGAACAGGCCTTCCGCCTTGCCGCCGGTTGTCATATTAATGAGTTGCGGCGCCAGGTTGGCCGTCGGTGCCGCCGTTACGCTTCCCGAGTAGGCGCTATTAATCTGAAACTGGATTGTGCCCTGCGTGGTGGAATAAATGCGTACATGATACCAGGTGTTCGGAGCAACGGCTAAACCGCTGTTCAAGCACGTTTTTGTCCCAGCTACGATCACTTCGTATACCCAGTTCGTAGTGCTCTCGTTCGAGGGACATCCGCCGCCGGCCGAATCGAACCGTACGCCGATTTCATTCCCGTTTGCAGGATGATAGGCGGATTGATTGTCGCTGAGGCCGGTTAGATAGCGGGCACTGCTCACGCTGCTGGCGTCGGTTTGGAAAATTGCCTGCAGTTCCCAATATGTCCAGGACCCTGCCGCCAGATTCGCAAACGGATATACCGCCCCATCCACCGAGTCGGATAACGTCATGGAGCAGCCGTCGCCGGCGTTGCTGCCGCTGTTGAGAAAGAAGATTCCGGGGTGATTCACTACGCCCTGCGACATGTAATTCGAGCAGGTTGTGCCTAACGTGACGACATCCCAGTGCAACGCGCCGATGGTGCCGTTGGTGTCCTTGCCGGGCAGGAAGTCGTCTACGGCATTCATCACGCTGGAATCGAGCGGCGTAAAGTCCACTGTGCCCGATGTGTTGGTCAGGTTGTTGCGAAAGGTGTAGCTGCCCCCGCTGCCGCTGCCCCCGCAGGACCACGCCCCGTTCAGGTACATGGCCATCGCCCCGGAGCCCCCCGCCGCGCAGGCCGCAGTTTGCGTGCAATTCGAGCAGTACAACATGCTCCCGTTTGCGGCGCTCCCCAGGGTCGCGAAGGTGGCGCTGCCAACTTGCGCCGAACTGCTCAGTTGCAGATTGCTAGCCGACAAAGTGCCGGTCTGCGTGGTATCGTTGATCACCGCCATTACCGAATTGCTTTGCGGAAATTGTGGCGCCCATCCGGCCACGTGCACCGTCTGCGCCGGCCACGAGACGTAGCGGTTGGATGCCACGCCGCCAAAATTGAAGAAGATAAAATCGGCTTGGTTGGGCGTGCCATTGAACATGCTGCCCGGCGCGGCATTTGCCGAATCGGCGATGATCGTGCTGGGCCCCACTTCGTTCGCGAAATCGATCTGATAGCCAGTGTTGTTGAACATCTGCAGCGTGAAGTTTCCCGATCCGCCATTCAACCGTAGGCCAGCCGTGGTGGTGTTCACGACGTTGCCGGAAACGATCTGGCTGGGAGCCCGTACCTCCAGGCCCGTGGGCCCCGAGAACTCGGAGGAAGCCAGATTGTGGCTGCCCGCCCCGCTATCGATGAGCATACCCCAGCCGGTGACTGTGGTGGCGTCAACCTGGCTTCCATCGAACGAGCTATTGCTGTATATACCGCCCAGAGTATTTAGAAACGCATTGACGCTGGCCAGGTGACCGTTGCCGTTGTAAGTGCTGGAGATCTGGACCTGCATTCCCCAGCCGCCGTTCTGGTAAAGGATCACTTCGACGAAATCGGAATCGTGCGGGCCGCGAAAGGTCCAGCCGTTCCCCTGATTGAACGCCGAGCGGATGCCGGTGAAGAACCCCTCCAAGTCGTTGTTGGGCGTGGCGTAGGTGGAATCCAGTCCCCATTCGGTGTATATGCCGTCAGAGTACGCATTGCGCACAGACACATCTGTCATCTCGAGCCCGTGACCATATAGCCGGATGCCGTAGCTCGTCCCAGTTTGATTGGTCTTGTTGCCGTCGATCGTACAACCGCGGATCTCTCCGCGGAACAGTCCATACTGGCTGTTTTGTCCGGTCAGCAATGCGAAGTTAACCTGGGTAATGACGTCCACGTTCGCGCCATTGCGTAACATCAGTGTGCTTTGTCCGGAGCCCGCGCATTCGATCTGACCCGTCCCCGTCTGGTCCGTGAGCGAGTCCGAGAATCGGATACCCCCGACCGTATGCGTCCCCACTCCAAAGTGGATCTTCTGGTTTTTGAGCAGCGTGATCTGGCTGTTGACGACGTATATCCCGTCGTCCGCCCGGACCTCCCCAGCCCCCGAAGCCAGGGCCGCCTCAAATGCGGCCGAATCGTCCGTGACGCCGTCCCCTTTGGCGCCGAAATCCTTCACGTGGACCACATCCTGTAGTTTGGACGTCACCGTCCGTACCACGGCGCCCGCCCCAAGCTGCTGGAACGTGCTCGTTCCCGTCAGTTGCTGCGTCCATGTGTTCGTAGTTGTGCATAAGTATTTATTCTGCCCCGGCGCAGCATCCGTGGCGAAGTACTCCGCGCCCTGCGTGCAGGTGGCGGGCAATTGCGCGGTCGTCCCGCGCTTTGCCGGTAGCGTGTAACTGGCGCCCGACGCATCCCACGGGCCGATCTGCGTGCGGCCCCCATTCACCACGGTCTGCCCCGTCAACAGAGGCTGCATTCCAAACATCAGAAGTGCAAGCTGTAAGCCGATGCCCGATTGCTTCATATCTAGTAATTCCTCACAATAGTCGCCCGATAAGTGCTGCTAGGCGGAGTGACTCCCAGTCCCGACAAGTTGCATAGCCGGATTGTCACCGTGTTCGCGCTGCTCACCAGCATGATGCCGAAAACTCCTGTCGGCAGCGCCGGCCATCCGGGCGCCACCGCGTCGCCGGGGTTGGCCCCGCTCACGACGATTGTCTGATCCGCGGCGCAGGTCCCGGTCGCAATGGCCGGGAAGCTTAGAGTTGCCGAGTTCATCAGATAAGTAGGGATCACGCCGTTGTCTACCGCCAAAGTGCTCTGCCCCGGGGCTTCCGTGACGATGACCCCCTGCCCGCCCGCCAGCGTCTTGGAACTCAAGAATGCCCGCTGGTCCCGGCCGCCCGTGCTGTCCCAGGTGCCGTTGGTCGCCGTCCAGCTATAGACCGGCAGAACGTTCGGGGGAAATGCGGTAATTCCGGTCTGCTGGGTACAACCCGCCGAGCAGGTGACAGTCAAATTGTTCCCGACCGTCAGATTGCCCGAACCGTTGATGTAAATATACGCCGCTCCGCTGGCGCTGCCGCTGATGGTGACCGTCGCGCTGTTGATAATGCTGTACACCTGGTAACCGAAACGCACGTTGCAAGGCGACGTGGATCCGCAACCGGCGCCGATAGTCAGTACCGTGGATGAAGTCCGCACGGCCAACAAATCGCCCAATTGGTACGCCATGGTCGCTCCGCCGCCTCCGCCTCCCGATATGTTCGATGCCTGCCACGCCCCCGCGCTGGAGTTCCACATCAGGGCTTGGCCGTTGCTGGGATATGTGCTGGACAGCGGCTGGCCCTGTATCGCCTTCACCGTGGCGGTTGTCAGGGTTCCGGTAAGATCGCCGCCCGCGGCGGGAAGCTGGCTGGAGCCCACCGTGCCGGACATCTGGCCAAAACTGTAATCTCCGGTCTGTGCCGTGACTGCCCCAGTCCGTCCAAAAACGCTGGTCACCGCGCCACTGCCGCCCGATACAGTGCCGGGCTGCCACGCGGAGGCGCTGGAATTCCACATGAGCGTCTGGCCATTGGTCGGAGCGGTATTCGATACGGCTCTGTTTTGAATGCCGGTCACTGTGGCGGCCGTGAGATTGCCGCTCAGATCGCCGCCCGCATTAGGGAATTGGCTGGAGCCGATCGTACCGGATATCTGCCCAAAGCTGTAATCTCCGCTCTGGGCCGTTACCGCGCCGCTCCGTCCGAATACGCTAGTTACCGAGCCGCTCCCCGAAACTGTGCCCGGTTGCCATGCGGAAGTACCCGAATTCCACAGCAGTGCTTGCCCGTTCACCGGAGCTGTGATCGCCACCGCCCGGTTCTGAATGCCGGTAACTGTGGCGGATGTCAGACTGCCGCTCACATCGCCGCCCGCGCCGGGGAGTTGGCTCCCGCCGACGCTCCCCGATATCTGCCCGAAGTTGTAATCTCCCGTTTGGGACATCACCGCGCCGGTCCGTCCGAACACGCTGCTTACGGACCCGCTTCCCCCTCCACCCACCGACGCCGTCCCCGCCCCATTCACTACGCAATAGCCGGTCTGCGCCGTGCTGAAGTTGACCGTGACGTTATAGTTCGACGGATTGATCTGGATCTTGTCCGGCTCCACATTCTGCGGCGGCGAGGAATTGTCGTAGCAATTCACGATTAGATTAGCCGTCCCAAACTGGTGGACCGTCCCCGGAATGGTGATACTGACCTGCGCCGTGAACACGTACGAAGAGTTTCCGGCCTGCCCCGGCGCCGGTTGCCATTGGTTCGCGGAAGAGTTCCATTGCAGTACCTGGCCGTTGGAGGGGGCCGCATTGCTTACTATCCGTCCCTGTAGCCGGCCAACGGTGAGTCCACCCGGAGCGCCGGATATATCCCCACCTAGCGCGAGCCACTCTATATTGCTCCCGGTGCTCGACAGCACCTCGTTTGTAGTGCCCGGGGTCACCGTCAGGCTGCCGCCTTCCAACGTCCACGTATTGGCCGGATCGCACGCATAAACATTGCTCCCCGCGGGCGCACTCGTCAGGAAGAAAAACTGCCCGACCGAGCAGGTACCGGGAAGGCTGCTGCCCGTTTGCATTGGTTTAGTGGATCCGGCCCCCGAAAAATCCACACTTTTGCTCTGTGTGCGCAAATCAACTAAGGTTTGGCCTTCTACGGGGGTGCGGAACATCGCCCACAGCAATAGGCCCATGGCCAGTCTGCATTTGTTCATGTTTTCGCTAAGGCCTCAAAGAAGGCTGGTAGCCAAACTGCGGCTTGACAGGACGAGGCCACTCCTGTCTTTTGACTACCACGGCATAACGCCAAATTCCGGTACCAGCGGTCCACAATCTTCCTGTAACCTATAGAAATACAAAGAGTAAGTGAAAGTGCTGGCTTTTGTGACCGCATCCGGCCACTTGCCCGTTCAGCAGACAGTCAACCGCACCAGGAGCCGGACTTCGTTTGCTCAAAAACCACCTGCCCGGCCAAAATCAGTCCAATCGCACCCCTGCCCCCTGAGCGAACCGGCTTTGCGGACCACTTTCGCCATGTGAGAATCTCAAGTAGGTATGTGCGGCATCGCAGGATTCGTAACCCGTGCCCCCAGCGCGCCCCCGGAGTCGCTCCTCGCCCGCATGACGGACGCTATTCGCCATCGTGGCCCGGACGCCTCCGGTTACTATCGCGACTCTTATGCCGCCCTAGGCCACCGCCGCCTCAGCATCATCGACGTGCGCGATGGCCAGCAGCCTATGTCCAACGAGGATGGCGCTCTTTGGATCGTCTACAACGGCGAAATCTTCAACCACGCCGATCTCCGCCCCGCCCTCGATCAGGCCGGCCATCGCTACCGCACCCGCTGCGATACCGAAACCATCCTCCACGCCTACGAGCAGTACGGCCCCGATTGTGTCACCCGCTTCCGCGGCATGTTCTCTTTCGCCATCTGGGACAAAAACACCCGCACCCTCTTCTGCGCCCGCGATCGCCTCGGCAAAAAGCCCTTCTACTACTATTGGGATGGCCACCTCTTCGCCTTCGCCTCCGAAATTAAGGCGCTGCTGGAACACCCCGCCATTTCTCCGCGTTTCGAAGAATCCCTGCTCTCCGAATACCTCAGTTTCGGCTACTGTTCCGGCGAGCAGACGCTCTTCTCCGGCATCCGCAAGCTCATGCCCGGCCACTGGCTCCGTCTCACGCCGGAACAGTTCGAGACCCGCGCGTATTGGGAACTCCCGTGCCTTGTGGGGCAACCGGTGTCGCCAGCCGACGACCAATCCTGGATCGCCGAATGCCGCACCCGCCTGGAAGAGGCCGTCCGCACGCGCTTGATGAGCGACGTGCCCCTGGGCATGTTCCTCTCCGGTGGCGTCGATTCCAGCGCCATCGCCGCGCTCATGAAACCCATGTCCGATGGCCCGGTGAAGACTTTCGCGGTCGGCTACCGCGAACAGGAGTTCAGCGAGCTCGCCTACGCCCGCCAGGTCGCCGAAAAAATCGGCACGGAGCATCACGAAGTCGTCATCGGCCGGGACGATTTCTTCAACGCCCTGCCGCAACTGATCTGGCATGAGGATGAGCCTATCAGTTGGCCGTCCAGCGTCTCTCTCTATTTCGTGTCGCGTCTGGCCGCGGAACAGGTCAAGGTTGTCCTCACAGGTGAAGGCAGCGACGAACTATTTGGGGGCTATGCCCGCTATCGCTTCTATCTGCTCAATCAGCGGTTGCTGAAGGCCTACCGCACCGTGCCCCGCCCCGCACGCGATGCCATCCGCTCCGGGATCGCCGGCTCCCGCCTGCTTTCCGGCAACATCCGCCGCAAACTCCAGCATTCCGTCGTGGGACGCGGCGAAGATCTCGAAGCCCTCTACCTCGATAACTTTTACTCCGCCTTCTCCCGCGCCGAGCAGCAGCTTCTGTTGAACGCGCCATGCGGGGCCACTTACGATTCTTTCCTGCAATACTGGAACTCCCAACCGCAGGCCTCTCTGCTCTCCCGCATGCTGTATGCCGACCAGAAAACCTACCTCGTCGAACTGCTCATGAAGCAGGACCAGATGAGCATGGCCTGCTCCATCGAAAGCCGCGTCCCCTTCCTGGATCACGAACTCGTGGAGTTCGCAGCCACCGTTCCCGATCGCATGAAGCTCCGCGGAGGAGTGGGCAAATACATTCTGAAGCGCGCCGTCGAAGATATCCTCCCGCGCGAAATCGTCTATCGCAAAAAGATGGGCTTCCCCACGCCGCTCCGCCAGTGGCTCATGGAACCCAGCGCCGATGCCCTGATCGCCCAACTCCACGACCGCGATGGCCTGCTCGCCCCTTACATCGATTTCGCTTATCTGGACGGTCTCTTGAGTCGCCACAAAAGCGGCCTCGAAGACGCCACCGATCGCATCTGGCGCCTCCTCAACCTGCAGCTCTGGGGCAATATCTTCATCACCAGCAGGACAGGTCTCCTGGCCTGTCGCTCATGAACCCGACCCGCCTGCTGCAAATGAGCCCAGCCGAAATCGGCACGCGCGCCCGGCAAGCTTTCTCCCAGCGCTGGGGTAAGCCCCCAGCCTGTCGGCTAGTCCGGCCCTCCGCGGCCCTCGCCTTTCCGGACCCTGCGCCCTACGGACACGGCGAAGCCGAACGCATCTGCGAACACCACTTCGACCTGCTAGGCTACAAAGACCTCGATTTTAGTACCCCCATCGATTGGCACTTTGACCCCGTGCACCAAAAGCGTGCCCCGCGCAAACCCTGGTATCAAATTCCATTCCTCGACTTCGAGCAGGTAGGCGATCACAAAATCATCTGGGAACTGAACCGTCACCAACACCTGGTCACGCTTGCCCAAGCCGGTTTTCGCGACGAAATCCTGGCCCAATGGACTCACTGGCAGAGCGAAAACCCGTATCCCATCGGAATCAACTGGGCCAGCACACTGGAGGTCGCATTCCGCGCGCTGTCCTGGCTCTGGGTCCGCAGCATAATCGGAGATTTTCACGACGACCTGCCGCCCGCTCTCCATCTCCACGGCTGGCACATAGAGCGCTATCTGTCCACCTACTTCTCTCCAAACACTCACTTATTAGGTGAAGGCGTAGCGCTCTTTGCCATAGGTCTGCTATGTCCGGAGATCGCCGAGGCGCCCCGCTGGCGAAAGCGCGGCTGGCGAATCGTCCTCAAACAAGCCGAGACTCAGGTCCTCCCGGACGGCTTCCACTTCGAACAATCTGTCTACTATCACATCTATGCGCGCGACTTCTTCGAGTTTGCGCGAGACTTGGCTGCGAAAAACTCCATCGCCATCCCACCATCATTCGATCGCACCATCGAAAAAATGAATGCAGCCCTGGCCGCCCTCTCCCAAGCCGGCCGCCCGCCAAATTTCGGAGACGACGACGGAGGCCGCGTAATCCGGTCGCCCGCTCGCCCCCTCGCCCCCTCGCCCGCTCGGCCCGTAGGAGGCATCTACAGCATGACGGACCCGCGCTCCCAGCTCTTCATCGATGCCGGCCCCCAAGGCGCCTTCTCCGCCGGGCACGGCCACGCCGACGCCCTCAGCATCCAACTCATCACGGACGGCCGCCCGGTGCTCATCGATCCCGGCACCTTCTGCTACGTCTGTCCCGAGCGGGATCGATTCCGCGGCACCGCCGCCCACAACACGCTCCAGGTTGATGGTCGCGACCAGGCGCAGCCAAAAGGACCTTTCGCCTGGACCAACCTTCCCGAAACCACCGTCGACCGCTGGCACACCAGCGAGACCGTCGATCTCTTCGCCGGCCAACACAACGGCTACTATCCCGTTATCCACCACCGCTGGGTCTTCGGCCTCAAATCCAAATTCTGGCTGGTGCGCGACTTGGTCAGCGGTCCCGGCCGCCATCGGCTCGATATTTCCTGGCATTACCTCGACGAGCGCGACATCGCCATTCAGCCCACAGCAGCCCACAACTGGTCTCAATCGACCGAGCGTTGGGACTGGTCCCCAGTCTACGGCAAGAAGGAGCCGGCCTACGTCCTGCGATTCAGCACCGAAACAGAGTTGCCCGCCGAATTCGCAGTGCTGCTGACACCCTCCGAACCAGGCACTTTCACGCAAACCAAACCCGGAGCCTACCGCTACGAAGACACGCATGGAGTGCACGAATTCGTCTTCTCCTCCGGTGGCTTTGTTTATCGTCGCGACAACGTCACGGAATTCCCTCTATGAAACTCCTATGGGTCAAAGCCGGCGGCCTGCTCCCTCCCGACATGGGCGGCAAGATCCGTAGCTACAACATTCTCAAGCAACTCACCCGCCGGCACGAAGTTACCCTCTTCACCTTCTACTCGGAGAATCCCGACGACCAGCATCTGCAGGGCAACAACGTTTTCTCGCACCTGGTCGCCGTGCCATTGCCACTTCCAGCGCGCCGCAGCCTCGGCGAGTACGCCCGGGCTGCCCGCACCATGGCCACCGGCCGGCCCGTCACGGTCCACAAATTCCTCCACCCCGAAGTCCGCCGCCGCTATACCGAACTCCTGGCCTCCTCTGCCTTCGATTTAATCGTTTGCGACTTCATCGTCCCGGCCCCGCTGATGCGGTGGAAAACGCTGCCTCCCACCATCCTGTTCACCCACAACGTAGAGGCTCAAATCTGGGAGCGGCACGCCAAAATCGCCTCCAACCCCTTGATGAAGACCGCCTGCTGGCTCGAAGCGCACGCGCTGGCCCGCACTGAGCGCCGCTACGTGAAACTCGCCGATCACGTGCTAACCGTTTCGGAAAACGATCGTGCCTTCTTTCTCCAATACGTCGGCCCGGAGCGCATCACCGTGATCCCCACCGGCGTGGATACCGAATATTTCCAGCCTTCTCCCAACCCCGAACAGCCGGACACCACGGTCTTCACGGGCAGCATGGACTGGATGCCCAATGAAGATGCCGTCGCCTACTTTGTAGACAAAATCCTTCCGCTGATCCGCCACGAGATTCCCGCAGCTTCCTTCTGGGCCGTAGGCCGTCGCCCGACGCGCGGCACACAAGCTCTGGCATCCGAACACATCCTGGTGACCGGTGCCGTGGACGACATTCGCCCCTATCTCGCCAAAGCGGCGCTTTGCGTCGTCCCCCTGCGCAGCGGCAGTGGAACCCGCATCAAGATCTTCGAAGCCATGGCCATGGGCAAAGCCGTGGTCTCCACTACCATGGGCGCCGAAGGGCTTCCTGTCCGGCATGGCGAAAACATAATCCTGGCCGACGATCCCGCCGATTTTGCGCGCCACGTCGTCCAACTCCTGCGCGATTCGCAGCGCCGCGTGGAACTGGGTCGCGCCGCCCGCCAACTGGTCGAGGAAAACTACGGCTGGCCTTCGGTAGCCGCCCACTTCGACCGGATCATACAGTCCGTGGTGGGCCATGCGTAAGATTCTCTTCGTGTTCGGCACACGCCCCGAAGCCATCAAGCTCTGTCCGGTGCTGTTGAACCTGCGGCAGAGCGGGCAATTTGATGTGCGCGTCTGCGTCACCGCGCAGCACCGCGCCATGCTGGATCAAGTACTGGCCGCCTTCGGAGTCGCGCCGGATTACGACCTGAACCTGATGCAGCCCGGGCAGACTCTCGCCCAACTCACCGCCCGCATCCTGTCGGCGCTCGAGCCGGTAATCGCGGCGGACCGTCCGGACATGCTGCTCGTCCAGGGCGACACAACGACCACACTCGCCGGCGCCTTGGCGGCCTTCTACCAGCATGTGCCGGTGGGCCACGTGGAAGCCGGCTTGCGTACCGGCGACCTGGCGCAGCCGTTTCCCGAAGAGATGAACCGCGTGGCGACCACCCGGCTGGCCACCTTGCACTTCGCGCCCACCGAAACCGCGCAGCGCAACCTGCTGGCTGAAGGCGTGGACCCGCAACGCATCTCCGTAACCGGCAATTCAGGCATTGACGCCGTGCTCTACGTGCGCGATGCACTGGCCGCCGGACGTCTAGCCGCGCCTGCATGGCCCCAATTGGACCCCACGAGAAAACTGATTGTGGTCACCGCCCATCGCCGGGAGAGCTTCGGCGGGGGCTTTACCCACATCTGCGACGCATTGGCCCGGCTTGCCCGCCGCGGCGATGTCCAACTGGTTTACCCGGTGCACCCCAATCCGAACGTCATGGATCCCGTCTACAGGGAACTCGGCGGACTCGCGAATGTGTTCCTGATCGATCCGCTGGACTACGTCCCCTTCGTGGATCTGATGCGGCGGGCCTATCTGCTGATCACCGATTCCGGCGGCATCCAGGAAGAAGGGCCATCGCTGGGAAAGCCCATTCTCGTGATGCGGGAGAAGACCGAGCGGCCCGAAGCCGTGGCTGCTGGCACCGTCAAACTCGTGGGTACCGACGCGGACCGCATCGTGGGCGAGGCCGGGTGCCTCTTGGATGACGAAGCCGAATATAGCCGCATGGCGCGCATCCATAATCCCTATGGCGACGGCCACGCCAGCGATCGCATCCGCCAGGCCATCGCGGCGTATTTTTAAAGGCCAAGCTTGGCTGCGGCATTGTCGCGAAAAAGCGTGCCCTCGCGGATGTACTTGCGCACCGTGGCAAGCGACCGGTGGCCGGTCTGTTTCATGATGGACAGCTCGCTGGCGCCGTTCATGGCTGCCTGTGTAGCCAAACCTGCGCGCAAACTGTGCCCGGCATACTCCATGGTTTCGAGACCCGCTCGCCCCGCTGCCCGTTTCACCAGGTAGGCGACCGAATCCGCATGCAGCGGCCCTTCGCTCACTCGGCCGAACCTATTGATTGCCCGAAAAAGTGGCCCGCTGGTGATTCTTACCTGCTCCAGCCAGGCCCGCAGCGCACGCACCGGACAAGTTGCCGGATCGGAGCCGTACGGAACTGCCACAGGCCTTCCTTGCCCCTCCTGATCGGTCTTAGATTTGCCTAGCCGCACAATCAGTCCATCTGGTGTCGTTTCCAGATCCTCGACACGCAGCGCGGCCAGTTCCGATCGTCGAAAGCCGCCGGCAAATCCGGCCAGCAACAAAGCCCGATCCCGCACTCCCCGGAGATCCTGCGGCAGTTCCGCGACGATCCGCCGCATATCGGGGGTCAGCAACGGTTTCTTCCCGCGCTGGGCAATCCCCTTTTTGCGCTTGATGCCTTTCCAGACTTCGCTCACCACGGCATTCTGCATCGTAGCTGGCGAAGGCTGTCCAGCCGCCTGGTGCGCCCGGTTGATGGTGGTAATGCGCCGCGCCAAACTGGAAGTCTTGAGCGTCGCCGCCCGATCCGTGAGGTACAACGCGACCGTCTCCGGCGCTGCCGGCAAAGGCGGCAATTCGTGCGCCAAGCACCACTCGCAGAAATCCTGCCAGTCGGCCTGGTAGGCCCGCAGCGTATTGCCGGCTTTCGCCGCCGCCGCGAACTCTCGAGCCTGCTGACTGAGCGATACGAGCTGCAAGCCGCATATTATCACACTTCTGATAACGTTCTATTATCAGAAGTCACAATTAGGCAGTATATTTCGCGACCGCGCACAACCGCTTTCACTATGGTAGGTTAAACAAGTGCCTGACAAACCAAGCTGGTACGGGCGTTTGGAGCAAGTCATCGTTGAACTGGACAACCTGCCGTGGCCGTGGGTCGACCGCGAGACGCTTCAATCGCTTCTCCGGGTTGGTCCCCGCAGAGCCCAGCAGATCATGCGGCCTTGCGTCACCCGGCAGGTCGGGGCGAACGGTGTCGCCGACCGCCAGGAACTGATTGCACATTTGAAGCGCCTGGCAACCGGCGACGAAGCCCACTATGAACGGCGGCGGCGCCAAAAGCTAGCCCAAGTCCTGGATGGACTCCGGCAGGCGGCTCTAGCTCAGCCTAAAGTCCTGGTGAAAGCGCCTACGACGGTTCTCAGTCAGCAATTCGCCAACCTGCCCGATGGCGTGTCCGTTAGACCGGGCACCATTTCGATCACATTCTCGTCGCCAAACGAAGCTCTGCAGAGACTCCTCGCCTTAGCCATAGCCATCGGCAACGACTTTAGCGAATTCGAGCGCATTGCAACTGCTGAGATCGAAACAACCACAGGGGTCGGCACAGCCGGCAGCCTATGATCTGGCCTGGTGGCAAATCCTTCGCCTTCACCATCTTCGACGATCCGGATTCGCAAACCCTGGAAGCCGGTCGCGAAGTCTATGCTCTCCTGGCCGATCTTGGGTTCCGCACCACCAAAGGGGTATGGCCGATCCGCGGTTCAGGAACGCCCTCCGACCATGGCGGCACTTGTGCCGAACCCGCATACCGCACCTGGGTGCAGGACTTGCAGCGCGAGGGATTCGAAATTGGGCTGCACAACGCGACCCTGCACACCTCGGACCGCCAGCAGACCCGGCTAGGTCTCGAAAAGTTCGTGGAGTACTTCGGCGTGTCTCCCATCACCATGGCCCAGCATTACTACTGCACGGAGAATATCTACTGGGGAGACCAACGCGTTAGCGGTCTGCACCGCCTGCTCTATAACGCGCTGACGCGAGGCCATAACCGCAATCGTTCCCACGGCCACATTCCCAGTCACCCGGAGTTTTGGGGCGACCTCTGCCGCCAGCATGTCCGCTACGTGCGCAACTTCACCTTCGCCGAAACCAACACCCTGCGTGCTTGCCCCTACATGCCCTACCACGATCCGGACCGGCCGTATGTGAACTACTGGTACGCCTCCGCGGAGGGCGCCACTGTGGAACCCTTCTTAGACCGCCTCAGCGACGCACACCTCGACCGCTTGGAAGCGGAAGGCGGAGCCTGCATCATGTATACGCACTTCGGCCTGGGCTTTTGGGATAACCGGCTGCACGCCGGGTTCAGCGATTTGATGACACGCCTGGCGCGCCGGAACGGTTGGTTCGTGCCAGTATCACAACTTTTGGACTATCTGCTGGCGCAGCGCGGTGGCCAGTCGGTATTGCAACCGGGGCAACGGCGTGAATTGGAGCGCCGCTGGCTACTGCACAAGGTGCGGTTTGGCAACGCCTGAGCCACGCCGTCGCCACACCACAAACCCAGCCAGGCACAGCAACCCGACCCCGGAAACGGCCGCTCCGGCTGCAAACGAGGCGGGCTCGTACGCGAACCGAACCAAGTGCCGTCCCGGCGGGAGCGGCACGCCGCGAAACAGATAATTCGCCGTGATCCAGCGTGATCGTCGCCCGTCCACGTAGACGTTCCAGCCGGGATAATCGCTGTCGTTGAGCACCAGCAATACAGGCCGATCCGCGGTTGCATCGATGTTCACTTCCTGCGAGGCATATGACAATATCTTGGCCTCCCGTACGCGTTCATGCACGCCCAGCCCTCGCAACGCCGCAACATCCTCGGCGCTCAAACCCTTTAGCGAAACCACTGCCGTCTGGAATATGTCCAGCTCCGGCGACCCCAGTCTGGCGAGCGCCGCCCCGTCATCCGCTACCGTTTCCACCTGAGAATAGAGAGCCGCCCGTGGAAGGCGATCGGCATATTCGTAGATCTTGATTTCGTGGTCGTACACTAGCCGGAATGCCGGCGGTGGCGCGGTTTCCCCCTTGAAATGCGGATCGCCCCAACCCGCCCAATCCATACATGTATCCCCCGCCGGGCCGGGAGCGGTGCTAAAAAGTAGATCAATCTGCCTGCCCAGGAACGGAGTCAGATCGACCGACTCCTCAATCCATTTGCGCTCCGCCGGATTGTGCTTGGGGTCGATATAGCGGTCGAACAATGGCGTAATTCGCCCACCGCTGTCGCGGGCTTCTAAGCGAAATTCCACGCCGGCGCCGCAAATCGGTTGCGAACCGTCATAGACCGCTGGATCCATCGCAACGCTAAACATCAGCCGCAGCTTATCAGGCGTAATCTCGGTCGTAAACGGTAACCGGTCGTACGGCGGATGCTCATAGAGGACGGCCTTCGCTTCGCCGCCTATGGTGAATTGGCGGGTTTCGATCAGATTTTCCAGCCCCGCAGCCAGCCGCCCGGCATTTTGTCCGAAGATGTCCTGAACCAGCGCGGAGTCGATCGCAAAAGGCCGCATGGACAAGAGGTATTTTACCGACGAAAGCTGTAAGAGCCGCTTCTTCAGCGACGTGTTAAAATTATGCTCATTCCCCCCTGTAAGACGCTCTACCAGATCTCCGCCCGGCCCGCGCGGCACTTCATCGCGGAGAAAAGAACGCACGAAACGCAGGTATTTAAAGTAATACAGCGCATCCAACCCACGAATATCGGCGAGCTGAAAACTGCCCGCCCAGTCCGGATGCAAAATCCTGTCTCTTCCAAAAACGCGCTCATTCCCGGAAGTGTTGGCCTTCAGAAATCCGATATACGGAGCGCCCCGATAGGGATTCGTATCGTCAGTCGCAGAGCGCGTCAGCACATAATACACCGGGTAAATGTAGTCGCCTGCCATTTCGCACGTCATGAGCGCCAAGAGCCCCGCCGCTAACCAGCCTGTTTTCCCCGTGTCCCGGTTCGACCCCAATAAAAGTAAGGTTGCTGCAAATAAAATGCCAGCCGCGCCTGCCAGGCTCAGATAGTATTCATGCGGCTCCGCATGGGCCGCCAGAACGGCAGGAAGCGAAAATGCAACAATCCCCGCTAATAGCAGAAAAGCAATCGACAGAGAAGCCACTAGCTGGCGTTGCCCAATGCCATGCGACAACACCCGATCCACGCCGAACGCGCACAGAACGGCTAACGCGAAGGCCAGAAGCGGTTCTTCATACTTCGGAAACTCGACAACCTGAAAAAACGGCAGATACCCAATCCAATTGACTAAGGGTGCCCCATACCTTTTCAGGAGAACAACGATCACGGTAATGGCAAAGAATACGACGAGGTTGCGATGTCTCTTGCTCAACAGGCCGAGCATGGCGATGATGGCGAACAGTATCGGAGTAATGCCGAAGAAATCGCGCAAGGCTGCATAACCACCAAGCGAGGGCGCAATCGTTTTCCAGGCGGTCCCGAATAGCGTCGGTATCACATAAGTAAAGATAGAGAGCCCAAAGTGGTCGTGAACAATACCGGTAATATGTCCGATGTTCTTGATCTGGTGCCTGTCGTATGAAATGCGAAGAAACTCAACGAAGGGCGCCAGCAAAAGACCCGCGAGCGCAAAGCCGATCGCATTGACAAAAAGCAAATAGGTGAAATGCCTGCCGGCCGCGGATCGAAAAGTACGGTCGCCGATGACACGGAAAAAGAAATAGACGTAACCATAAGTCAGGATCAGAAGAGTAGTCTCAGGCATGCCTCCGGCGATAGACAGGAAGACTACAAGTATCGCCAAAAGTACATTGCGAACACTTTGTCGCCGCAGCAGCCGCTCGATGGCCAGAAAGACAGCGGGAAGAAGAACATCCACGCTGAGATGGGGCATGTTTAAGAACAAAATGTGGTAGCCCGAAAGCATGCAAACGAGCCCACCCGCGAGCGACGGTGCAAAAGGCAAAAAGAGGCGCAGGTAAAGGTAGGCGCACAGGCCCGCGATCAGGAAGCGGCAGAGAATGAAGAAATTGTAGGTGCGGGGCCCTGGATGGAGCGCATACAGCACGAAGAGCGGATTGAAAGGCTGCGACTGCATGTTGGCCGCCAGAGGCGCGCCGTAGGACTGGTAAGGATTCCAGAGGGGCAACCGTTTTTCGCTAAGGTACTGATAGCGCACCAGAGGGGCATCCGCCTCGGTCACCCAGGCCGGGGCGCCCGGGTCGTTTGCTCTATAAATAGCCGGACCCTGGCTGCCGCCATAAAAAGCGCCGTCCGGCATTACGCTGGGCACCCCCCGCGAACCGGCCAGTAGCGTTTCGTTCCCCCAGATGAAAGGAAAAAAGCAAACGTGCAGAACCAGGACCAGGAACAGCGCGGCGGAGAGAGTCTGATGCTTCGATAGCCAACCTATCGCCACGATGCGGGCTCCGCCAAATCCTTCAATTCCAAACCGGCATCTTCCAGCGTGCGGCGGAGATTGGGACTGTAGAAGGGATCGCCACGCTCCAGCCAAGCTGCCCAGCGCTGCTCAAACAAGTAGCGTTCTTCCAGCCGCACGCCCGCCTGTCGCGATTGGCACTCATAGTGGCGTAGCAGAGCGGCCGGTTCCACGATCACGTCGTAGCCGGCCTGTCGCGCGCGCAGGCATAAGTCCACGTCGTTATAGTTGACCGGGAAGGATTCGTCGAATCCCCCCAACTCGGCGAATACGTCTTTGCGCATCGCCAGGCAGGCGCCCGTTACCGCACAAACGTTGCGCGTGAACGGCAGCCAGTTCCAATACGGTGAGCCGAAGGTGTTGCGATGCAGATGGCCGGCGCCCTCCATGATGCCAATCACAATGCCGGCATGCTGGACGGCGCCCGAAGGATACACCAGTTTCGCTCCTACCGCCCCCACTTCTTGCCGGTTGGCATGCGCCAACAGCGCGCCGAGCCAATCGGAATCGAGCGGTTCGACATCGTCGTTCATAAAGACCAGCACTTTGCCACTGGCACGCTCGGCGCCCAGATTGTTCATGGCCGCGTAATTGAACGGCCCCGTGTAGGGCACGCGCACGCATTCGCAACCATCCAGAAGCCGGTCCATGGCCGCGATATCGCCTGCGCGGTGCTGCACAATCACGATTTCCCGGCTGGAATGGGATGTGTGCCGTTCGATCGCCTCCAGACAGCGCGCCAGCAATTTGGCGTTCCGCGAACAAATAACCAGGCTGGCCTTCAGATTGCCCGGCACCGGCCAGTGGACGCGATAGGTATTGGGGAAAGCCCCCGCCGTCACCACCGCCTGCGCGTCGCGCCGGGCAACGGCTTCCGAAAGGGCCGTCAAACCCGCAGCCTGCGTATACGGTTTAGCCGCGGTGTCCAGGGCCGTGGAGTCCGGGTGTTGCCGCCAGTGATAGAGTACTCGCGGGATGTGCCGGATGGCTGCCGGGCCCAACGGCCCTCCCCCCACTAACCGCAAGGCGAGATCGTAATCCTGGCTGCCGTCGCATGCGGCGCGAAACCCGCCCAACTCTCGCAATTGCGCCATGCGCACGATCAGCAGATGGCCAAGGTACATGCCGCAGCGCAACAAGTCCGGAGAAAAGGCGGGCTTGAAAATCGGTTGTACGCGGCGCCCCTGTCCGTCCAGACGATCTTCGTCGCTATATAAAAGGTCGGGTTGCGAATCTTCAATGGCTTCCGCTATGCAAGCCAGCGCGTACGGGGCCAGCACATCGTCCTGATCCACGAATCCGGCGTATTCCCCGCTGGCCAGTTCTCCAGCGCGGTTCAAAGCGCCCGAGATGCCCAGGTGCTCCCGGGAATGCACAAAATGGATGCGCGGCTCAGTCGCGCTTAGAGCCGCAAAATATTCGGGCACCCAACCCTGCGCGGAGGCATCGTCGCACACGCAGAGTTGCCAGCAGCCGTAAGTCTGGTCGACGACCGAGGTCACCGCCGCTTCCAGCCACTCCCGCCGCGGATTGTGTACCGGCAAAATTACGCTGATGAGCGGTGTCCTGGCGAGTTTTCGTACAACTGGCGCACGTTCGCTCTCCACCCACAGGCGGTAGCGGTCCTCGGCAAAGTGCGGGTTCACCAACTTCAGATAGACCGGGTGGAAGGGAGAATGCAGCAGCAGTTGTCCCAGGCGTCCCTTCCAGTCCCCCAAGAACCGTCCGGGCCACTGCAGCGTACGCAGAAAGTGGCTGTTCTCGATGTTTAGCAGGCGCCGCTCCAACTCGGTGTAGTGACGGACCGCCTGCTTTTCGTTCGTTTCGATCTGCGCCAGCGCTTCTTCCAGCAGTCCGGCGAGCGCCAGAAGTTCTTGTCTTGACGGAGAAGAATCCGTGCGGCGCAGTAACTCCTGCAGTTCCGCGATTGCCCGGCGTAGCTGGGTGCTGTTTCCGGTCAGGCGGCCCTCACATCATACGGGTGCGGTCTGCCGCCCCGCATAGGCGGCTAGGACGGAGGCCACCGGACCACTCAGGATCAACTCGCCATGATCCAGCCAGATGGCCCGGTCGCACAACTGCTGGATCATGCTCGTATGCGACACGCACAGCAGTGTCTTCCCGGCATTCCGGAACTCATGAATCTTTTGGAAGCACTTGGCCTGAAACGCCGCGTCCCCCACAGCCAAAACCTCGTCGATCAGCAAAATTTCGGGATCCCTGTTAATCGCCACCGAAAACGCCAGCCGCATCATCATGCCCGTCGAATAGGTCCGCAAGGGCTCGTCGATAAACTCGCCGATCCCTGAGAATTCTACAATGGCGTCGAAAGCCGCGGCGGTCTGCTTGCGCGAAAGCCCCAGCAGCGCTGCGTTTAACCGGACATTTTCCCGTCCTGTGAGACTGGGATGAAAGCCAGATCCCAATTCCAGTAAAGCGGCTACTTGCCCGTCGACCGTGACCACGCCCTCGTCGGGCGTCGAGACGCCCGCCACCAGGCCCATCAGAGTGCTCTTGCCGGCGCCATTGCTCCCGATAACCGCCAGGCTCTCGCCGCGTTTCACGGAGAAGGAAACGTGCTTCAACGCGAAGAACGGATTGTCTTTCTGTCCCGTGAAAATTCGGGTCAGATGGTTGCGCAACAACATCTGGCCGGTATGCCGGCTATATTTCTTTGAGACGTTGTGAAAGGCGATGGCTTGCATGGTCCACTAGAGATGGTCGGAGAACCGCGGCCTCAGCCAGCGAAAGACCACGAAGCCGGAAGCCAGCATGACGACCGAGATTCCGGTGAGTTTGACCAGCAAAGTCATGGCAGGCCGGATCCCGTCGATCAGGATGTCCCGCATCGCCATGACCAGCGCCGCCACCGGATTTAACTGATAAATTTCCCGGTAACTCGCGGGGATAATGGAAAAAGAATAAACCACCGGCACCAACCAGAATAGAACGGTGTTGGCCGATTCCACGATATAGCGCATGTCCCGGATATACACGTTCAGGGCGGAGGTGATCAGAGAGAGACCACAGACGAAGATCACCTCCAATCCCCAAATAAGCGGGAGCCAGATCCAATGCCGGTTGGGTACTTTTCCGAACAGAAATGCGAGCGCCACCAGAAGACCGATCTGTATCAGCAGATGCACGCAGTTGGAGAGCACTGCGGCCAGCGGAATGATTTCGCGGGGGGCGGGTACGCGCTTAATGAGTCCCGCGTTATCCACCAGCGATGTTGTGCCCGAAAGCCAGGCAATGGTAAAGAAATTGAACGGCACCAGGCCGCACATCACAAACAACGCATAGTCCGGCATGGAACTCTTGAGTATTTTGGTAAAAACGAACGTAAGTACGCCCATCATTACCAGAGGATTCAAAAGGGACCAGAATACTCCCAGTGACATGTTGCGGTAGCGGATCTTAAAGTCCTTTACGATCAGGCTGGATAGAAGAAAGATAGGATCGCCACGCCACATGGTTGGGGGTGCGTTGGAAACACCCGAGTATAGCACATGCGCCCCCACGCGCCCTTGGACCGATTTGAGCTAGACTGAATCGTTCGGTCCCCGTGAGCCAGCTCTCCGGCCCGCCGCTGTCCGGATATTCCTTGACGTGTTGAAGCACCTGTCATGACCCACGCCCAGCGTTTGCGGGAAATATCGTTCGATCTCTATGAGCGGTACATCCTGCTGGAACGCATCGCCCAGCTCTTTCGGCCGGACCGTACCCCGTACAGGGTTCTGGATGTGGGCGGCCATACAGAGGCGTTTTGGCCGGGATTCCCGTCTTTGGCCGGGGCGGTGATTCCGGACGCCAGCGTGGTGGTCGTGGACGTGATGTCCGAAGCCGAGCTGCAAAATTACGTCCGGGCCAGCGGAGTCGAACTTCCGTTTCGCGACCAGACGTTCGATCTGGTGTGTTCGCTCGACACGCTCGAACATATCCCCGCCGAACATAGGCCGGCCTTTCTGGCCGAGCTCCTCCGCGTCACTCGCGACGGTTTGTATCTGGCGTTTCCGTTCGACTCCCCAAGCAATCGATGGGCGGAATCTGTGGTTGTCGAGTACGCCAACGTGGTATTGAACGACCCCATTTCCGCCTTGCTGGAGCACCGTCAATACGGCCTGCCGGACCGGGACAGCGTGACCGGTATTCTTTCGCACGGTCCACATTCCTGGATCGCCTTCTCGCAAGGCAACACGGATGTCTGGCTGTTGATGATGTTGACGTACCACAGCCTACGGATGCCGGGTACGGATTTCGTTCACGAACTAAATAGCCGATTCAACCAGGTCTACGCCGCGCAGGATTGGGCTGAGCCTAACTACCGCGCCGGATTTCTGCTTTCTAAACGCCGCAGTGTTGCAGATCTGGAAGCGCTGCGAACGTCGTTCGTATCCACTGAGGCGCGCACCGATCTTCAAAGTGTACTCTCGTTCTGTCAACTCTTTTTGAATATCGCTCAGAACGGGCGTGTGACTGTCGATAAAGACAGACACATTATCAATATTGAACGCGAACTGGAGGCCGCGCGAGCGTATCGAGAAAAGTGGGGCGAGGCCGCCACGGTGCTGCGCGATCTGGAGGTCAGTCTCCTCGACTCGCCGCCGGTCGCGCCGGGCGAGACGCCGGCGGATTGGCCGCAGGCCCGCATCTCGCGGCTGCTGGACGCGGCCGTTAACTTGCGGTCCGGTGCACAAACGGAAATGGCCGGCAGGATCTCCCAAGTGGCCGCGCAGTTGGATGCGCAGTCGGAGACGATTCGTGAACGCATCGACGGCCTCGGGATTCCCCAGATGGCCGCCGAGTTGGGGACGATCCAGAACCGGATCGACGGCCTGGGAATTCCCCAGATAGCTGCGCAATTGGAGGCCATCCGGGAACAACTCGACGGTCTCGGCCGCCGCCTGGAATCTTCTCAGACACGCCAGGACGGTCGCATGCGGGACCTCGAAATCGGCTTGGTCATAAATAGACGCGCCATTCAAGCCATTTACGACAGCCGCATTTGGAAGGCTTTGTGTAGTCTGGGAGGCTTGCTGCTGCGCCTGGCCGGCCGCCGCATGGAACCCGAACGCGGCCCCGCCTGGGCGCCTCCGATGGAGCCGGCAACCGGGATTCCGGATACCCCGCCGGATCGAGGCCGGCCCGATGACTTCCTGGCCTTGGTATGCGATTATCCCGGCCAGGAACGCGTGCTGCCCGTGCGCGATATGGTCGAGATCCGCGGTTGGGCGCTCGCCAAGTCCGGAGTCGATCGTGTTCTGATCCGGATTAACGACGATGCACCGGTCTCGGCATCTTACGGCATTCCCCGTTCGGACGTCGAGCGCAGGCATCCCGAGTTCTTGGACTCCGGCCAGTCGGGCTACCGGTACTTCTGGGACACGGCCGGCTTACCGGAAGGCCCTTGTGCCGTGCGTATCACGGCGCTCGCCCGGAGTGGCCAGACGCGGGAAATCCTCTGCAAGGTGACGATCGATTGGAAGACGCCGCCGGATTATGGTTTGTGGATCGCCCGTCACGAACCCACCGTTGAAACCCTCCGTCAGATGCGGCTGGATACCGGCAACCTCGCTGTCCGCCCGCGCATCAGTATCGCCGTTCCGGTCTATAAGACTCCGCTAGCCTTACTTAGCCGGTGTATCGAATCCGTGATGGAGCAGACTTACCCGGACTGGGAGCTCTGTTTGGCCGACGACGGATCGCATAGCGCCGATCTGGCCGCTATCCTGCAAAAGTATCTGCAGCGCGATTCCCGTATCCGCCTCGTCACCCTGCCGCAAAATCAAGGCATCTCCGGCGCTACCAATGCGGCCTTACGCCTCTGCACCGGCGAGTACGTGGCCTTTCTGGATCACGACGACGAATTGGCGGCCTTCGCCCTGGCGGAGGTAGTGAGCGCCATCAACGACCACCCGGATATCGAGCTGTTTTATTCCGACGAGGACAAGATCGACGAACAAGGCCGCCGGTATGATGCATTCTTCAAACCGGATTGGTCTCCCGATCTCTTCCTGTCCTGCAACTACATCTGCCACTTTGTAGTGATGAAGCGCTCACTTCTGGATCGTCTCGGTTGGCTGGACGAGAGCTATAGCGGCTCGCAGGACTATGAATTCCTGCTGCGCGCGACGGAGCAAACCCAAAAGATCAAACGAATTCCGAAGGTCCTCTACCACTGGCGGGCGGTGCCCGGTTCTGCTGCGAAAGGGCTGGCTGAGAAGCCCGAGGCCAGTGCGGATGGCGAACGGGCTCTGGCGGCTTATCTCGACAGAACCGCGCCCGGCGCCAAGGTGGAGGAGGTCGGCGCGTGCCGCTATCGGGTGCGGTATCCTATCGCGGGAAATCCGCGAGTCAGTATTCTGATACCTACAGGTGGTCACAAGAACGTTTTCCGGGCGCTGGAAGAAGTGCTGGAAAAGACTGACTATAAGAACTACGATATTCTGCTGATCGATAACTCACGCTATAACCGTGTGGAAGAATACGCCGCCCGTTTGGTCGCGCGCAAAGCTCCCCTCCAGTACTTGGACTGGCGCGGCAAACCATTCAACTTCGCGCACATGAACAATGAGGCGGCCCGCACCACGGCGTCACCCTATCTCTTATTCTTGAATGACGACACGACGATTATCACCGCCGAGTGGCTCACCGCCATGCTGGAGCACGCCCAACGTCCGGAGGTCGGCGCGGTCGGCGCGCAGTTGTGGTATCCGAACGATTTAATTCAGCACGCCGGTGTGGTCATGGGCATTTATGGCAATTGCAGTCATGCGTTTAAAGGCTTGCCGGGCGGGGTGCCGCATTACTTCGACTTCCCCAATCTGATCCGTAACTGCAGCGCGGTGACAGGCGCCTGCTTGCTCGTCGCACGCGATAAATTCTTCGAGGCCGGGGCATTCGACGAAGTCAATCTGGCAGTGGCGTTTCAGGATGTAGACCTATGCCTGAAGTTGCTGGAACTCGGCTATCGCAACGTGTATACGCCGTATGCCAGGCTGTACCACTATGAATCGGCCACCAAGACTGAGAAGGACAAGATCCCGGACCCTGTCGAGGACGCGTTCATGAAGAAGAAATGGGCGAAATATATAGCGGACGATCCTTACTACAATCCCAACCTGGCCCGCCGCAAAGAGGATTTCAGCCTGGCCATAGACTGAGGCCGGCCCGAAGATGAGCTTGATTGGTTGTGTAGATACACTCACGGACATGTGCGTTTCCGGATGGGCCGCCAATGACGCGGACTTCAACCAACCGGTGCATGTCGAAATCCTCGTGAATTCGCGCGTGGCCGCTACGCTCCCTTGTGTAAGGTTCCGCGAAGATCTGCGCGCCGCCGGCATCGGCGACGGTTGCAAGGGATTCGAATTCGCCCCGGACGCTTATCTGGTACCTGGCCGCAATGTTCTCGAGGTACGCTACGCCGGCGCTGACGTGGTAGTTCCCAAAGGCCGTGGCCAGTGGGTTCGACGGCGCAAAGGTGCGCCCGCGTGGGAAACTGCTTGCATCGCGGCCCTAGAAGCGTACTGCGAATTCAAGCCGGACCATCACGTCTGCGCGGTGGGAGTGGGATCGCGGGACCTGGAGCGCGCCTTTCGCGAGTCTGGCATCCCGTTTCGCAGATTTACGAGTCTGGAAGATTGCGGCGATCCGGCTGCCATCAGGTCGGCGGAGAAGGCCGACGCGTTGATCTGTTGGGCGACTTCGACGCCATGCGTGGAAACCGTCCGCCTCTTGCTGGACAGCACGAATTCGCCCGGCTTGGTAGCATTGGGCTTTGTCGAAACCGCGGAGGCGCCGGCGCAGATCCGGCAAGTCTTCGAGAAGTGTGGCGTTCCCGCAGTAAAGCTTGAGTCGATCGCATTGGCGCCGGGCCAGCCCGGTATCTTCGCGTTTGCACAATTGGGAAACGTAGCGGCTGTGCGGGAGAGCGCCGTGCCGGTGTTCGCCCATATTCACGTGCCGAAGTGCGCGGGCACGTCGTTTCGCGTCTTACTGGAGAGACATTTTGGACCGAGGCACTTGCGGCTCTACGTCAACGATACATACTTCGTCTACGGAGACGAGGCGTTGCGGAATTATTTGCTCCAGGATCCGGAAATACGCGGATTCAGTTCCCACCACGTGCGATCGTTCCCACGCTGGCTGGCTGGGCGGGAGATGTTGTACGTCACCTTCTTACGCGATCCTATCGAGCAGTTCGTTTCATTCATAACGCATGTCAAGAAGCTGTACCGGACGATTACGGCCACAAGCCTTCTCGAGGCGGTACCGCCGGACGCGCCTAAGCTGACTCTGCGCGAATTTGCCAAGTGGCTGTTGACGCAAGACCGCGACATCCCCTTCCGCGAGAACCATAACGTGAACTTCTTCGCCCGCCATAGTTCTCCCACGCCGCCGGACCGTCTGGAGGCGGCAAAAGCGGCTCTTGACGGATTCTTCTTTGTGGGCATCGCCGAGCGGATGGAGGAGAGTATGAACAAGCTGCGGTTATTGACTCAAGCTGCCGGCCTGGACTTTCCGGCCGGTCCGATACCAATCGAGAACGCCTCCAGCGATTACCGGGACGATCTGAGCTGGATTCATTCTGGAGACGAGGTTGGATCGCTGCTGCTGCGCTCCGTGGAGAAGGACCGGCAACTCTACGAGTGGGCGGCGGCACGCTTCAACGAGTAGCTTGAGCCAAAGCGTTCGCGCAAGTGGGACTTTCAGTGGGTTGCATATGTCCCACTAGGCGTCTATCCTGAAATGAGATGCCCAATATGAGAACGTACGTCGTATTGCCCGGTGAATCTGGTGGCCGCGATTGATCGTCTGGTAGGTAAACGGGGGCGAAGCAGTTTTCTGAAACAGGCCGCCTGGGAAGAGGTCAAACGCCAGCGGCTTCTTAGGCTGCTCGAAAGCCCAGAGCCGATCTGGAAAGTTGAGGACCACCCGGAACTGAAAGACGGGGCTGGGGCGTGGGTCGAAAGAATGCGCGCCGAAGATGAGAGGCTGGACCGGCCTCGCCGCTCGCGCTGATGGCCATTTACCTCCTGGACACATCGTTATAGTAGCCATGAACGGCAGAAGAAAACGCCGCGAGTTGCTAGCCGAGTTGCTTCGCCATGGCAACGCCCTCGCCTGCTGCACGGTCAATGTCATCGACGTTTACACAGGAATGCGCCCGCATGAAGAACAAGCCACTGCCGAGTTCTTGGGCAGTCTTGGCTATTATATTATGCGGTCACACGCCTAATCGCCCGTAGCGCAGGACGGCTTCGGTATGACTGGGCGCGTAGAGGACAAACCCTTTCGCTCGCCGATGCAACTATAGCCGCGGTAGCTCTGGCGCATGGCTTGACGCTGATGACGGATAACGGCAGACACTTTCCGATGCAGGATCTGCAGTTGCATCCGATGCCTGGATAGCCTACTTCTTCTCCGCGCGAAACTTCGCCCATGCTAACTGCGACTTGCCCACCTCAAACAACAACTTCAGCGCGTTCACCTTGTCCGGCGGCACTAACTCCCCAGCGAGAAACTGCCGCAGCGCCTCCGACCGCCGTAGTTTGCCGGAAGACGTGCGCGGCAGCGTGCCCGGCTCCAGTAACTCGACGTCCCGCGGTTTGAGCGAAAGTCCGGTAAGGATGCAGTGGTTGATCTGCGCGATGACTTCTTCTTCGGGCCGCTTGTTGCGCGGATCTTTCTCGGCCAGAATGATGAGCTGCTCGCCTTCGCCTTCGACCATGGTGCTCACGGCCACCGTGCAGCCCTTGCGCACGCCGTCCACATCCAGCAGCAGTTCTTCCATTTCCTGCGGGGCGTAATTGCGGCCGCGAATGATGATCAGATCCTTGGCGCGTCCGGCGATATAGAGTTCGCCTTCGTGGAAAAAGCCCAGATCGCCGGTGTCCAGCCATTCCCCGTGGATCATGTTGGCGGTTAGCTCGGGGCTTTCCCAATAGCCTTTGGTGATGGATGGGCCTTTCACCCAAATGCGCCCCACGCGCCCTGCCGGCACCTGCTGTTCCTGATCGTCGAAGATGGCCACCTCTACACCGGGCAACTGGCGGCCCACCGATACGATTCGCCTGCCAGATCCCGCATGCGCGGTGCCGCCGTTCCACAAACCCTCGCGGCTGAACTCGGTGAAGCGCGGCAGATCGTCAAGACCGCTGAACGTGACACCCAATCCCGCCTCGGCCAAGCCGTAAACCGGCGTCATGGCCGCAGGCTTAAAGCCCCAGCGTGCGAAGCGTTCCGTGAAGCGCTGGACGCCGTCGGATTCGATCGGCTCGGCGCCGTTCAATGCGGCCCGCCAACGCGACAGATCCACGCCTTCCATTTCCTCGTCCTTGATCTTGGTGGCGCACAAGCTATACGCGAAATGCGGCGCCGGCGAAATCGCGGATTTGTAACGCGACAAGGTCCGCAGCCAGATGGCCGGCTTGGCCAGGAAAGTATCCGGTCCCATGTAGGTCACCGTGCCGGGATAATACATTCCCAGGTACAGGCAACCGACCAGGCCCATGTCGTGATAGAGCGGCAGCCAGCAGACGCAGCCGTTATCGATCTCGTCCTCGCCGCGATATACCAGGCACTGTTGCATCATGGTCAGATTGGCCAGCAGGTTGGTGTGTGTCACCATCACGGCCTTCGGCTCCACCGTGGTGCCGGAGGAGAATTGCAAAAACGCGGCCTGATCGGGATCCACGTCCACCGGTTGCCAGCGTCCACCACCGGTTTGCAGGTCCTTCGCTTCGAGCACTTCCCTGAGCGAATCAACGCCTACGACGCCAGGTCCTAGCAGCTTCCGGATGCGGCCTTCCGTAATCAGATACTTTGCGCCGATCTTCGCCAGCATTTTTCGCAAGCGCGCAAAATATTCGTCGAGCTTGCCCAAACGGAACGGCGGATAAAGAGCGGCCGGAATGCCGCCGGCAAGCTGCACTCCCAACAGCGAATCGAAAAACTCGATTGAAGTAGACAGAATCAGCGCCACGCGGTCGCCGCGCTGGAGCCCCCGCGCCTGCAGTGCCGCGGCGGACCTCTGTGCGCGGTGCAGCACATCCTGGTAAGGATAGAATGTGGCTTCCTCGGAAGGCGCCACGAAGCGCGCACCCCAGCGCGTGCAATTCTCCAGGTTCAGCAAAATCTCGGGTACCGTGGCGCCTTTCAATGTCAACGCGCTCATGCCTGCGGCTCCTGCTCGCAGACCCGGCCGGCGATCATCTTCACTAAATCCTGAACGGTTTGGAGTTCTTGCCACTGTTCCAGCCCGAACGCGCAGCCGAAATCCTGTTCGATGGTGGTTACCAGCACCACTTGCGCCAGCGAATCCAATTGCAACGCGTCCATTAGCGGGACGTTGGGACCAATCGCCTCGATCTGTTCCGGCGTCAGATTGAGCTGGTCGCGCGCTATCTTCTTCAGATGCTCCAGAATTGTCTCTTCATTCCATTTGACGAGTGTCGGTTCGGGCATGCGCCTCCTATGTAGAGCAGGTGCCAATCCTGCCCTCTTTTATCATGTTTTATAACTGCCGGCGGACACGGCCTGTTCAGGCTGCGGGATGACTAGGGGATCTTCCTGCTGGTACATCTGCCGGATCCAATCGGCGTACTTGCGTTCCAATACCGAGCGGCGCACCTTCTGCGTGGGTGTAACCAGTTCGGTGTCGAGCAAAGCTTCCTCTCTGAGGAAGCAGAATCGTTTGGCCCGCTCGAACGAGGAGAACTCCGCCTGCAAGCTTTCCAGTTCCTCGCGGAACAGCGCCACCACCGGCGCCGCCAGCAGCAATTCATCATAGCTGCTAAAGGCCAACCCATGCTCGGTGGCGACCCGCCCCACGTTCTCCGGATGCGCCACAATCAGGGCGCTCACGAACTTGCGGCCGTCTCCGACGATCAGCGCCTGCTGGATATAAGGGCTGCGTTGCAGCGCGTGCTCCAACGCGGCGAAGGCCACGTTCTTGCCATTGGACAGCACCAGAATTTCCTTGCGGCGGCCGGTGATGGTGACGCAGCCATCGGCATCCATGCTGCCCAAGTCGCCGGTGTGCAGCCAGCCGTCTTCGCCAAATATCTGGCGGGTTGCGGCTTCGTCTTTGTAATAGCCGAGCATGACGTGCGGCCCGCGCGTGAGGATCTCGCCATCGTTGCCGATCCGCACTTCCACGCCATCCAGCGGGCGGCCCACGGAGCCGATCTTCTCTTGAGTGTATTCGTTGAGCGTGATCACCGGCGAGGTCTCCGTCATGCCATAGCCCTGCAGGACATCGAAACCGGCCGCCCGAAAGAATAATTCCACGTCGGGATTGAGCCAGGCGCCGCCCGAGATGAAGTACTTGAGGCCGCACAACTGGCGATGCACTTTTGGAAAGACCAGCACGTTCGCTAGCGGAGCCAGCAGCCGGTTTGTCAGGCTGGCGGCCGGTCCGCCCACCATTCGGGCCCGGGTTTGCGCCAGCGCGGCGCCCAGCAGCTTCCGGGCTATGGCCCGCCGGTGCGCCACCAGTAGCGCGATCTGCGCCTCCACGGCCTCCTGCACCTTCTCCAAAATGCGCGGCACAACGCCGATGATGTCGGGCCGGTGTATGGGCAGTAATTCCTTCAGATCGTGGGGATCCCCGTAGGCAATGCAAACGCCTTCGTGGAAGTAGCCATAACTCAGCGTGCGCTCCAAAACATGCGGCAGCGGCAGGACGGAGAGGGCCTGGTGAGCCGTATTCGAAGGAACTCGCGCCAGGCTGCCCCGCAGGTCGGACACGATATTGCCGTGCGAGAGCATCACGCCTTTCGGCGTACCCGTAGTGCCGGAGGTGTAGACAATCGTAGCGAGATCCTGCGGATCGGCCGTTAATGCCTCGGCGCGGATGCGCGCTACCGCCGCTTCGTCAAAAGCGGGCGCTTCGGCGACAATGCGCGGCAGCGAAGTGTGTACGCCCGGCGTCTCTTCCATGCCGATAACGCATTCCATTTCCGCCAATTCGGGCAGCAGGGGTTGCAGAATTTCCCATTGCCGGGCGCCGGCGATAATGGCTGCCCGGCAGGCGCTGTGCTTCAACTGGTAGGCGATCTGCGAAGGCGACAGCGTGTTGTAAATCGGCACCACCACCAGGCGCGAGAGCAGCAGCGCAAAATCGGCGATGTGCCACTCCGGCCGGTTTTCCGAGAACACCGCCACCCGGTCGCCGGGCGCCAGCCCGGAACCCAGCAGGAAATGCCGCAGGCCGAAAACCGCGCGCGAAAAACGCTCCGTGGACCAAACCATCAACTCGCCGCGGTTTTGAAAGCTCAACAGGCGGTCAAAACGGTAATGATCCAGGTGGTGGAAGAAGAGGTGGTTCAGCGTGGCGATGCCATCGTTCGGCTGCATGCGGCTTCCATGGGGATCTGCAAGATTGCGCTGGGTGTCTCTGAAGCTAACACAAAAGCCACAGTAGAATCAAGCGAATGCAAGCCGGTCGGGCCTATGGATAGTACTTCTGGTACGAACCTGCTGCGAGCAGCGCTAATCCGCAACCGCCTGGGGCGCGCGGAACGCGCTTCGGGATCGCAGCCAGTCCGGGAGCGGATACCCCGGCAGCCTCGCCAGAGACAATGCGAACATGCCGAGCAGTCCCAGCAGCAGCCCGCCCGCGGCGAACAGCGCATCCGGCATCCAGTGAATCATGATTCCCAGGCTGGACCCGAAAGCGGTCAGCAACCACAGAATCCAAACCACCTGCCGCTGGTCCAGACCCAGCGATGCCAGGCGGTGTGAACTATGGTCGCGTCCTCCCAGCGAAATGGGCCGCCCCGTAAGCTTGCGCAGAATCGACACCAGCGCCGTATCGAAAATCGGATAGGCAAACGTCAGGGCCGGATAAAAGAAGCCGGTCAACAGCAGCCCTTTGTGGGGCGCCGGACCCGCCAAAGTTAACGCGCCCAATGCGAAGCCCGCCGGCAGGCTGCCGCAATCGCCCATGAAAATGCGTGCCGGATGGTAGTTGAAAAACAGAAAGCCGGCGAAGGCCGCGGCCAGAATGGCGCACAGGTCCGCATCGGCCCGGTACCCTTCCGAATTCAGCAGCCAGGAGCGAAACAGGCAAATGACGATCACCACCCCCGCGCACAGCCCGTCCATGTTATCGATCAGGTTCAAGGCATTGGTGATCATGACGATCCAGAACATGCTCAAGGCCACGTTTGCCAGATACCAGGGAGTCAGCGGGAAGACGATGCCGCCCAGCACCACAAAGCCGGCCGCCGTCGCCTGCACCGCCAATTTCAGCAGCGGGGGCAAGCGCAGGCGGTCGTCGAGAAATCCGAACATCCAAAGAATCGCCGCGGCCAGTGCGATACGCGGATAACGTCCCGGACACACCAGCCAGTACGCCGCCGCGCAGCTCAGGAAAATCGCCAGCCCGCCGCTCGAAGGCGTAGGCACGGAGTGCCAGCGATCCTTCCGCGGGTTAGCCGTGAGTCCCAGGCGGGAGTTCATGCCGATCTGCAGGCGCGTCAGCAGCGCGGAGAGCAAACCTGTCAAAAGGATAAGCATTCTTACACTCTCGCGGCCAGCACCTGTTTCGACATTCGCACCCATTCGTAATCCACCACCCGCCGTACGATGTTATCCAGCGGAGTGACGGGGCGATAATGGATCAGGCTCTCCAGTTTCAGAAGACAGGGCACGCGTCGCGACATGTCTTCGAAGCCCGGACCGTAGGCCCGATCATACGGGATATGTTCCACGCGTGAGGACGATCCCGCGATCTCTTTGACCAGGACCGCCAACTCGTTGATGGTCGTCTCCCGGTCGTTGCCGATGTTGATGACCTCCCCGACGGCCTCCGGTGTTTGCACGATGCGCACCAGCGCCTCCACAATGTCGCCCACGTACGAGAAGCAACGGCTTTGCTCGCCATCGCCGTGGACTGTGAGTGGTTCGCCCTTAAGGGCCTGGCGCACGAAGGTCGGCAGGACCATGCCGTAGCGCCCGGTCTGCCGCGGCCCCACGGTGTTGAACAGCCGCACAATGGTCACCGGCAGTGCTCTTTCGCGCCAGTAGGCGATCGCCAGAAACTCATCCAGCAGCTTGGAGCCGGCGTAACTCCAGCGGCTCATGGATGTAGGACCGCTCACCAGGTCGTCGCCCTCGCTGAACGGCAGCCGCGTGCTCTTGCCGTACACTTCCGATGTGGATGCCAGAATTACCGGCTTGCCTTTCTTGGCGGCGCAGCGCAGCACTACCTCGGCGCCATGCACATTGGTTTCGATGGTACGCACCGGATGGTCCACTACCAGCCTGACGCCCACCGCCGCAGCCAGATGGAAAACAATGTCGGCGGAGTCCACCATTTCCGCGACCAGGGGCTCATTGAAAACCGAGTCGATCGCGTAGGAAAAAGCGGACTTGTTCTTCAGGTGCGCAATGTTATCGGCGGCGCCTGTCGAAAGATCGTCGAGAACAGCTACCCGCCAACCTTCCGCGAGGCAGCGTTCCGCCAGGTGCGATCCAATAAACCCGGCCCCACCGGTAATCAGTACGTTCATCAGCTCCTCCTGAGCGGATTCAGTTTCTTGTCGATCAGTTCGCGGTACAACGCGTCCAAGTTTTCCACGAGCCTCTCCTTGCGATATTGCCGGGACGCGAAGGCGCGCCCTTCAAGTCCCATGTGCGACACGCGCGCGCGGTCCCCCGCCATGGCGGCCAATGTGGCAGCGAGGGTGTCGGCATGGGACTCCGCCAACACGCCGTTGGCAAACCAACGCGCGCCGCCCACCGCCCGCATGACACAGCCGGAAACCATGTCCACCACTCCACCCACGGCGGTCGAGACAAATGGCCGGGCCGCTGCCATGCCCTGGATCAGCGCCACCGGTGTACCTTCGTTGCGCGAGGTCTGCAACACCACGTCACAGCGCGCCATCGCCGGCAGAATCTCCGGTTGCCAGCCCAGCCATTCCACGCGCCCGCCATACCGTTCGGCAAGACCTTCCAGCGCGGAACGGTCCGGCCCATCGCCCGCGATTACAAACCGTATGTCGGGTGCGCGCCGTAGCGTTTCCTCAATGGTGGCGGCCAGCAGCGCGACATTCTTCACTGGAACCATGCGGCCAAACCAGCCCACCGTCAGCGGACAACTTATCGCCGGTGGACGGAGAGCAAAATAATCGTCCAGTTCGAGTCCCAGCGGTACCACGCGAAATTTGTGCGCGGGAGCGATATGAAACTTTCCGCTCAATTCCTTCGCTTGCTGCGGCGACACCACGCATAATGCACCGCTGAAGCGCGCCAGCAGTTGCTCGATGCGACGAAATACGCCAGCCTCGAAAGGCGAAAAGTACTCCGCGAGGCTATTGCCGTGAAACGTGTGGATGATTATCGGCACGCCGTTCAACACGGCCGCCAGGCGTCCCAAACAGCCCGCCATCGCCGTATGCGTGTGCACGATCAGGGGCTG
>Ga0302324_100003472_pt1 | contig 35537 bp, 44 predicted proteins | sample Palsa_T0_1_FD_201949 | JGI IMG/M metagenome (GOLD analysis project Ga0302324, IMG submission 201949) | Peat permafrost microbial communities from Stordalen Mire near Abisko, Sweden - Palsa_T0_1 | ecosystem: Environmental > Terrestrial > Soil > Palsa > Peat permafrost | place: Sweden: Abisko...
ACCCGCCGGGCTATGGAGGTATGCCCCTCCGCTCCGGTCTAATATGAGAAGTACGTCGCCAGACTGGTACTCCCCTATATTTATGTGACGCGAGGCCAACCTAAAAGGGTGCCTACTAAATCTTACGGACTCTAAGAGTTGAATACTGCTCCCGGTCAGCCTCAAGTATGACCTGGCATCCGGAGAATGTCATTGCAAGGAGCGCTGCCGACTCCCGGGCCTGGTTCGCGCTTATCGACGCGCTGCCGCCGGAATAGAGGGTCGTTCCACCAGCACTCTGGGCGACCTTCACGCGATAGCCATCCAGCTTGATTTCGTAGGACCATCCGGACCTTCGGGCAAAACGCGAATCGTAATGAGCAATCATTTGTCTGCCTCCTCGGGTCACTCAGGCTCAGGCCAAGACTTTCATCGGCGTGCGTGCCTGCCTGCAAAATGGCTGTCAGTTCCTGGTGTTCTCAGCATCTCGCAACGCTAGTTCTACGATTGCCATGATGTCATTGGCGGCGGCGGCGAGCCCCCCTGCGAGCGCAATCCTGTAGGAGTCCCGCAATCGCACTAATACACTCGCCAGGTCGATGTTGCTCTGCACTAAACCCGCGATCCAGTTCACAAGCTGAACCTCAATGCTGTTGCGAGATGTGGATCTAATAAACATGGGAAACCTCCTCCGAGTTTCAGTGACCTCTGAGTAGCGTGGCATCCGTTCTTGAAGTTATGTTGTCGCATCACTCCATGACCACTGAGCCGAGATTATGCGCCCGCATTGGATGATTCGGGCAAAGGAAACACACGACTGCGCGATCTTGCAGCTCTTATCGCTCTTTGGTGGCCGTGAAGCCTGCATGAGGCCAAGCAGAGGAAACACAGTATGTCAAGATATACGTTATCCACGTCTTATAAGTTATTCCTGAAGTTGTAGTTAAATAAGCTTTATGTTCTTCTAAGTGGTTGCTAGATTGCCTCCAGAGCGCCTCTAGTCCTCGGGGGCCGATACGGGTGTCTCTGTCGCGATTGCCTGACCACGGAGTTAAATTACACTCGACTCTTGCCCACACCATCAGCGACTAAGAGAAAACGTTATGGTGGTCGAAATCAAGCACGGGCCCGATCGTTGCGCCCGGCAGTTGAGTGATTCAGCGTTGTCCTTCCCTCATGCCGAGAGCGAGGAAGGCCGCCACACTCAAGATCCCCCGATCCCCCGAAGAAGACCAGGCGGAAGATTAAGGACGATTGCGCCATATCCCCTCGCGCTCCCAACGCCACGATCAACGAGTTCGCCTTCACGCGGAACGATGCTGGAGCGACAAGAAGCCTAATAGCACTGGATTGATCACTCGAAGCTGAGCCGATAAGACTATAAGTCTATAAGACTAGCGGGCTCAGGCCAGCCTGGACGCCTGGATGTCCTTCATGGCCAACGCGCATCTGGCAAGCAGTCTGCCAATAGACGGGTAAGGGCCGTCAGCCTCCTACACCCCGGGTGCACATTTCATCTCACGCAACGCGTGGGGCACTACCTGCTTTCGCTTAGGAAGTCTTTTAGGACTAGAAGCTTTTCGGGGGACGTCCGTTGGAGGTATTTTATCTGCATGAGACCGCAAGCATGAGCATATCCGCACCAAAAGATTCCTCGACGGATTTCAAGTCGCGGACCAAACCCTGGTGTTCACGGGCCAGCGAAGGCGCTGTTTCATCTTGCCGGTGCTGGGCTCTTACGACTGGATTATTCAGCATGTCGGGTTTCGTTATCAAAAGTATTGCTCTTAAAAGTGGCAATGTAAAGTTGTTGCTCGCGATCAGATGTTCAGCAGCTTCAATCTGCCTCAGGGGCTTCATCTTGCGGAGAACACCAAACGACCGAACCGTTAACCGTCTGCCTTCCAGAAGCTTCACGACCTCAGGGCAGATTCCTATAAGCATGTCTCTTCGCTCCCGGATAGACCGAACATTGACGTTGAGTGCGTCGGCCACTCGTTGTTCGGAGACGCCACAGTCTAAAACGCGACAAAGCATGAAATGCTGGACTATCGGAGGCACGTGGTTCACCATGCGGTTATACGTATAGCCCTCATCGTCATCAGCAATGAGGCATTGAACCTCTAAAATTCCTCGCTTGCTTAGAATCTCAAACCGCAGATGCCCGTCAATCAAAAGAAAAGTGCCATCCTGCTGTTTAAACACGACAAGCGGTTCAATCAGACCCACGTTCTTGAGAGAGGCCGCGATTTTCCTATAGTAGTCTCGCCTCTGTGTCGCCGGGGTCGGTTTTCGAGTTGAGGTGATTGAAGACAGCGGTAGCGTGACGACGTAGCGCCCGAAGTTAGCCTTTATTTTCCCCGTCATGCGTCTAAACCTCGTCTAAGATCATCTGAGCCGTTCGGCGAGCTTATGGGGCATGTTGGAGAGCTTCTCGGCCTTTAGCAAGCCCAAAAACTCCTCATCGTTGAACAGTTCTCTGAACACTGAGGAGAGAAGGAGAATGCGCTGTTTGGCTCTTTCTGCTCGCATTAGTAGTGCATGCTGCTCCTGCACCGTCTTCTCATAGACTTTGACCAATGCTTTGGTTGTGAGTGGCTTTCCGGCGCTATGCGGCTTGCCATTACCAGATTGCATGGAGGCTCGTGTTGCGACTAGTCTTCGCACGGCTGAAAGTTTCGCGCCACGTAGCTGACCAGATTTGTAGGCTTCTGAAAGAGCCAATGATACGGCATGGTCGTCACCGCGAGCAATCTCAACAGCAACGCTAATCGGCAGTCTTCCGGCCTCAACCTGTTCAACGAGCATTTGCTCACCGCGTTCAATCAAGTGGACAATACCGAATATTAAAGCGCGATCCACACCAAGCTTTTGGGCGATCTGTTCACACGTGTATTCACGAGCTAGCAGAACTTGAACCTCGCGTAGGATGTCCCGGTGCGAAGGCTGCTTCCTGGCCAGGTTCTCGACAAGACTCATCAGGATCTGATCTTCGCGAGAGACCTCAATGACAATGGCCGGTACAGTGGTTTCGCCGAGTTGAACTAACGCTTCCATTCTCCCCTGGCCGCAGACAAGGTTGAACTGCTTGCCATCTGATGTTGGACCATCCCGCCGCGAGACCGTTATAGGCCGTTTTAGCCCGACCGCGCTGATGCTGGCGACGATTTCCGCCCACTTTTTTCGGTTTCGACTACGTGGGTTCGCAATCATAATTGTGGCGATGGTTATATTGGTGATTTCTTGCTGGGTCATACGGCACCCCCTACAGGGCTGCGTCTACACAAGCTCAAGAAGCTGTCCAGACAATCAAATCGATAGACCTCCAGGTGTAGTGGATTAGTCTCGCCAAGACTCAACTGTCTTGTTGTAACGCTTGGAGCGGGAAGGACGAAGTAGTCTCGTATCGACTGATTACCCACGTCGAGTCGCGCTATGAGCGAAACGTCTGGATGTTCTATTCGCTCAAAGCCGACCCGCCACTGCGGACCTCTAGGCTTGGGAACACAGAAGGCGACCCTAATTGAGGCAGTAAACTCATCGTTTATAGTGAGCAGGCCATGACTGTCGCGGCGACTGATTGTGGCTCCGCAGCCAACGAGACTGTCTAGGATTATCTGGGTGAACTCGCAACGCGATCCCTTCAGTGCTTTCCTGGTTTCAACGAAGCTTAGATCGCGGGCTCCTTGCCATCCGATGAGAGCGTAGACACGTGCTAATCCGCCAAATCGTAATATGTATGTTCGTGCTGACGGTAAAGACTTTGCTTCATCTATGAGACGTCCTGAGAGCGTTCCTGAATCCTTCAGAAAATCCAAGAGCCGGTCGAGCATTTCTTTATCCGTCCAGACCCTTTTGCGACCTTGTTTGCGGTCCTGAATGATCCTCCGAGCGCTCTCTAATTCAACTCGTGAAACGATCGGCGCAAAAGCACGCTCACGCTGGACCCACATATGAGGAGGATTTTTTATCTCTTTTTGTTTAAGCTTGCAGGAGCGGCGGTTTGAAACGTTGTCACCGATGTATTTAGGATTCGTCAGTATTTGTTGTACGACTTCTCGCGTCCAGGGCCGGTTGCAGTCTCTTCTGATTTCTCCCATATTTAGCTCTGCTGCGATCTCAGACTCGTTTTTCCCAGAATGTATAAAGCGTCGATAAATACTTGCTACGACGTTCACCTCCTCTTGGGGACCTGGGATCAGAATCACCCTGTCACTCTGCAGGCTCTTGTGTTCCAGAGGCGCAAGCACGCCTTTGGGCTTCCGGTCTTAATCGACAAGTAATCGCCGAAGCCCGAATCCGGCTGGACCGCCTCCGCGAAATCCAAGCTCGACGATTCGACTCTTACGGGCCCACGTTTTTCTCGACAATTCCCGACTATACTCGGCTGCCATCGTTCGCTTGATCGCCTTGAAGAGAGCCGAAGGAAGGCTTCCGTCATTGACGAACTGCTCGGCACAATAGTGAACCTCAATACCGGCCTTCTTGAGGGTGAACTCATAGTAGGCGCTCTCGTCAGCATCTTGGAAACGTCCCCAACGGCTGATGTCGTAGACGAGCAGGACTGAGAAGTCGTGTCGCGCATGAGAGACGTCATCGAGCAAACTTCGTAACCCGCCCTTCCTGCAAGGCTTAACCCACTTCGGCCAAGATCCGCATACGTTTGGATGACCTCGATCTGGTTGAGAGTGGCGTAGGCCGCAATCGCTTCAACCTGATTCAGTGGAGAATACTGTTGGTGTTCGCTAGACATGCGCAGATACTGGGCTGCTTTTGAACATGTATTGCGCGGGTGAGGGCAGCCAGGTATCAAAATGTACCTTGTTCGGCGTTTGGACCTCCGCACAGAAGGCCTGACGCCATCGCTAGCATCGCATTTAAACAGGTCCATTATGTGAATAGTTGGGCTGGGATCAATTAATTTGTGGAAGCGGGAGCGTACATGCCTCACTTGTTCGCGGGATGCAGCGGATCTGCTTCCGTGCTCGCGGTAGGTGTGACAGTCTGGGTGAATAGAAGACGTTCAAAGTAGTTTGAGAACTATAACCTTGGACCGGGTGGAGATCTGAAGGCCTACGAACCGATTCTCGCTCGCTACATCCGATTTGCCGAGTTCATGATCGGCTTGGCAACTGGCAAGCTAAGCCCAACGGAGTCAGTCGTCTCCGGTATTTATGAAACAACCTACACTGGTGGCACGGTGTAAACGCAACTCGCGCCCGGCGCAGTGGTCGACGGCGTGGCGTTGACCGGAATCCTATGCTCGTCAAACAGCACCGGCAGCATCTTTTCCTTCGACGACGCGGGGAGGATTGCATTCCCTGACACCGGTGGCCGGTACAAATACAAGCCGGGAAAGGGCGTGAACAAGATCAACATCAACAAGGTCGATGGACTATGGTCTCTTCACCTGGGCTAGGGTCATCGCGATCGGGGCACAAGATCGGCGGCAAAGTCCTCAGCACGGCAGGTGCGCCATTCTTTGGATCCCCGGCGATCAATAGCCGCGGAGAAGTTGCCTTCGCTGCAACTCACGCGTGCCGGCACTTACCCGCAGGACCTGGCAATCTTTTCATGTGACTCTGTGCTGGTGGCGCTGGGCGATACCATCGGCGGCCACACGGTCAGTTCGCTGGATAGTCCCGGTGTGAATGACTTCGGGGTGATTGCGTTTCTCGCATCATTCACTGATGGCAGCCAAGCGATTGTGGAGGCCGCGAAACGCTGGCGGCGGTGGGATATCGATTTTCCGTTGTTGGTTGTAATTGAAGGATCCGCTTGGCTTTACTGAACTCTTAGTACGGTTGAGCGGATTTTCCTTTGCTTGGATTTGCAGTACGATGGTGACGCGTTAAGGTTCGCGGTCTCCCCGCCGGTGGTTTCATTCCCGCGTCCTCAATTCCGGAGATGACCGGGGAAAGCTAACACCTCTAGCAGGGTCGCAAACGCAGCTCGACGGCTGACCTTTGACCGCGATGCCGAGGATCTTCAAACAGAGCCTTGGAATCACCTGCTGCTGCTCGTGGGACACCGGGTCTCCCGATCACCCATCTACCCACGGGCCGCGGTCGTCTTCAGGGGCGACTCGATCACCGCCAACTATGGGGCGGTAGACGTTCTCAGCCTTGATATAAGAAAGGTAGAGGCGGACCATCCCTCTCCATAGCCTCTTTGATTGTTCGAGCGGTTTTCTGGCTCTTAGCCCGCATGCTGATTGTCGCAAGACAATCCTCGATTTTGTGCAGGAGCTGTTTGTCGGGAGAAACATCTTTCTTGTTCATGACCATTCACGTGGAAGACATTAGATTTGTTAAAACGACGGAACCATGCGGATGCGGGGCACCAGCCTAGGTTCATTCACGTCGAATAAATCTTCCTGAAGCCGACATTAAAACCGCTTCATCTCCATGGACAGAGATGATTGCAACAGCCAAATATGGAGAGAGACCCTCTGGCCGGAGCCCGATGGTGGGATTAACGGCCTGAGGCGACCTGCTCGCCGGTCAAAAAACCCTTGCGCGCCTACGGTCCGCATAGGGCAGGAGAGGGTGAGCGGACCGTGGCCTGAGCCGCCCTGGAGCGTCTTACGCTGTTCGGTGGTGATGTGCCTCTGGGTGAGGCTCTCCGAAACCTGAAACCCTTCGGCGTGGGCGCGGCGTTCAAGAAAGGCGAGATCCTTTTCGACCGACGAGGCGACCTTTAAAAGGCGGGGGTCGTCTTGACCCATACAGGTGGCTCTGATGTTGCGATCCCCAGCATGACAACACATGCGTCGATGCGTTTCTCTATGCGGGTCAAGAGCCAGTCGAGGGCGACCGAATTCCGTTCTCAACCGTTGTGTGGCCAAGGTGGTCTAATCCCTGCTGCATGATCTGAAAGCCCTGAGCCATCGCGCGACGCTCCAGCAATGCGAGATCGTTGGCCACCCCCGAACCGCTCCGACCTGTACCGTCGGGCGAAGTGTTACTGCCATCCGCGCTACCGCGCCGGTAGAGGAGAAGGCGATGGCCTGGGTGAGCGGTGATGTACTCCACGCCGTCGAGCAGGCTGATCCCAGGATCAGAGGAGCGCAGCGCAACGAGCTCGGCCTGCAAGTCGGCTATCGTCATCTCTTCTTCGCAGCGATGGCCCGCCTCCCTCTCTTCATGTGTACGCCTGCGGTCCTCCGCCCGCACCCGATCCTGCTGTTTCGCGATCGCGGCCGCGAGGGCATTAGAGATTGCCGGATTCTCGGTATCCTGGAGTGCGGTCCTGATGGCCGCCAACACACGATCCAGGTGCCAGTCGTTCTGCATCGTAAAGTCATTCCATCGCGGGACACCAAAGCCGGCCGCCATGGCGCTGTTGGTGACGCACCCGTCGGAGCGGTACCCCATCAGATCCAGGATCCTACCGGCAGCAACCGCCGTAATTCCCAGTTGGCGCCCAATATCACCAAGGCGTGGGGTCCAGCCAGGGTCAGGGGCGAAACCGCGTAACGTCGCGTCCCATCGCTTTTGTGCGGCCTGACCCTCCGGCGACTGTGCGACGGTCTGCACGCGGTCTCGCCGAAAAAGCCTGCACCCGTATCCACTGGTTTTGGACCGGGTGATGGTGTCAAAGTCGGGTGCACCGAGGAGCGCGTAAATCATGGGGCGGATCCAACCCAACTCGGCCTGGATCTCGTCTTCGGTCATCACGAGGATTCGTCGCCTGCCCATCATTCGCTCCTTCAACTTCCTCTTGATACGCAACGTTGGATGAGGGAGGTAGGCCGGCGGCCGCCAGGAATCATGCGCTTCCGCTCAAGCTCGAAACGACGATTTCAGGTCGAAGAGCCCGTCTCTACCCGCAGCGCTTCGCCCGAGTTCACCCGGAGCGCCTGCACAATACCATACCCATGCTGCGGCCCCCACTGCAGGGTCCGCATATGAGCATGTCCAGCGTTCCCTGGGGCAGCGCCACTCTGTTCTTGTAGCAATTTCGACCGATGATAGATGTAGGCACTCTACTCCCAAGGCAGGTAGAGTGTCTACTGGCTCGCATGGCTGGCCGTGCAAGTCCACTATTCTGTCCGGGTGGCGAGTGACGGGGAGCATTATATGTGCTTAGGCTGGCAATTGACGGCATATCCTTCAGCCATCCGCCAGTAGCAAGCCTGCCATATAGATGGTTGGCCCGAACACCTCGCTCTGACGGGCTCATCCATCACGCCAACGTCGCCCTGCACTCGACATGAAGCTGTTCCCGCGCTCGACCGTGGGTGAGGCTGAGCACGGAGGCACCTGGATTGCATCGACCCGGAAATCTGGAAGCCTTACCAGTCAACTGTTCTGACCACAGCACCGCTCTACGGGAGTGCTTAAGGATCACAACATCGAACGGGGCGGTGCTTGCCTGTTCTGTCGGCACACCCTTCACCATCCGAGACCGCGCCACCGCGATAGCGCTGGACATGCTCGGTCACTACGCCTTGACGGACAACGTCTTCGAGACACCCGGTTGGTCCAACGTGGTCATGGTTGAGCCACAGGGATGAAGCCGGTCAAGTTGGTCGAGGCGGCCGGCGCGACATTCGCACCGGGCAAGAATGAGCGCTGCATCTACAGCCACAACAGTTACAAAGCCCGGGAGACGCGACTTATGACTGGGGGGCCGATTGATGCTACGGCGACTCCGTGCAAACCTTTGGGCATTTTCATTCCAGGTGGCCGACTCGACCTTGTACACGATCGGTTACAAGCCGTTGGATCAAGCTGGGGAGAAGATTTCGGGGGACTATAAGGCCACGCTTGGACTGGCCGACCAAGATGCTTGGCATTGTGGTAGATTTTGCTCTCTCACCGGTCATCCCCCCTCCGGATTTGTGGCGTAGTCAGGATGACCTCGCTATTCCATTTCACCTGGCTGCCGAACTGAAGCCATACGGTATGAACGTATCCGCCGGTAGGGCTTTGATAATCCGACGCCTTGGGCATCTTGTAGCTGCGCACCAGCCTGATCTGGTTATAGAGGCGCATGAACAGCTCGTTCGCCGCCTTATCTTCGCGTTGGGCGTGAAAGACGATCGCGTCAGGTACCATACCATCCAAAGCCTCTGATTCGAGGTCCGGATTGGTATTAAGCGGCGCACGATTCCCCATGTACTTCCCACGGAAGACCGCGAATGCCTGAAGCATACATATGAGGTTGGGGAAAACCGGGTCGCTCGTTGATACGTTGTGCCGATGGGCCTGGAGGTCCCTTTCGAGCTCTGCCACGTACCGTAAGTTGCTGGCGCGATCCGCGACAAGCCGCATGTGATCGTCATAGATCGTCCGCACAATAAGGATCGCCCACATGACAACCGCCAGGGCGACGATTATACTCACCCCAACTCCTCCACTTTTCAGGCTTGCCTTGAGCGCTGGCGCGACCGCACGCCAACCACCCTCTTGCTTGCGAAAATTGTTCCACGCGATGATTGCAGCGATGAACCAGCCCAAGACCGCGACCAGAAGACTCCAGACCAGGAACCCGAGAGTGTTCGTCGACGTCGCCAACATTAGGGCGAACCAGGACCGCGCCGCGAGATTGAGAAAGTGAACGAACATGAAGCGCCGTGGTCACTTACAGCTTCTGCCGCCGTGTCGAACGCCACTTCCTTCCGACGTAAAACAGGTAGCAAAGATGGACAAACCACGTCAGGGAATACGCAATCACCAGGTGCTCATGAGCCATTGCTGAATCGATCTGGGGGTCATAAGGAAATACCCAAGCTAAGCCTGATATGTGCGTCATGTTGTCTCCCTATGCAGTGACTTCGAGTGCTTGTTCATCTGCTTGCTGCTCCAACGCTTGCCGACTGCGTTCTGCTGCATAACGAATGCCTACGACCAGAATTCCCCATGCGAGCCAAGCGGCGATGTTCCACTTCACGGCTGGCAATAGATCGGGAGAGACTCCCGAGCCAGGGCCGCCAAAGAACACCGGGGCCGGATGCTGAGTCCGCCACCATCTGGTAGACATGTACACAATAGGAACATCACAGTAGCCGAAGATGGCCAACACGGCGGCGATGGTTCGCATTCCGTTTCCAACGGCTACATTTCGTAGCACCAGATAAGCGACGTAGATAAGCCAAAGGACCAGGGTTGCGGTCAATCGGGCATCCCAGGTCCACCAGATGCCCCAGACGGCCCGTCCCCACAAGGAGCCCGTGGCCATGCCTAGAAAACAGAAGACTACGCCCATCTCAGCCGAGGAAACAGCAAGCGCATCGGCTTTGAGTGAAAGCTCCGGGTGCCGTGCTCGCGTCGCAAGATAAACAATCGAGCAAAGAAGGTTCGTCAGGAAACACATCGACATCGCAACCCATGTCGGCACATGGTAGTAAAGAATGCGCCCTACGTTACCCTGGTCAGCATCGGCTGGGACGCCCAGTGCGACGTGCAGGCCATACCCAAGAAGCCCTAAGGTGATAAGCAACCAGACCCATCGCATTGAATGAAGCACCTGCATAGCACCCCGGCTAAAGACTGAAAGCATTCTCCTATCCTTAGTAGAACAGGTTAACTTAGGGAACGACCGGCTGTCTCTGCGACGCCGGTGTCGCCGCTCGGTCCGTCCGACTGGATCTCACATCCCGGTCTCATTCCGACATGGTGCCCTATCGAGTGCAGAGTGCGCAGGGCGACCGGGTCTTCGCGAATGCTCATTGCGTCAAAGACATCATCATGTCGTTTAGCCATGATCAGGGACACGGAGCGTTCGATAGAACCGAACCCCTCCCGCTCGCATCGCCGACGATGGTTTTGCGTACTCGACGGGCGGTAAGAGAGGAGCTAGAAAGATCAAAGGCTCGTCGCTCGCTATTGCGGCGAACGATGCTTCCTTCGTTTTTATGTCAAGCGATGGCCGTTCTCCTAATGTTCCACCCCAATTTGTACGGTGCGGCGCTTTACTACTGGGCATGCGCGGTGGTGATCCCTTGGCTGGTCGTACGGAATGAACGGAAGCGAAATCAGGCAGAAGGGCGACGGCTATATGGTCGGCGAGGCTCAGGCTAACTCGATACAGCCGATCTTGGCCAAAACCTGATCCCAGCTTGGAACTATTGAAGCGGCGTTTCAGACTTTAGTTCTAGCTGATGCTGAGCATTGATTTCGGCAGGGCTGCTGCGGATTTTTTCGGGCATGGCTTCGAACCGAGCGGATTGGTAGTAGCGGATATAAACCAGGCCACCAATGGCAACGGCGAGCACGGTCCACTTTTTCATCATCTGCAACTATACAAGTAAAAGGAAACCCGTCGCCACGAAGCCGCTGGCCGACTATTGACCCCTAGCACCGTCCAAGACGCGTGCGAGGCTGCCAGGATTCCCATTTTGAGTGCAGATCCGCCATAAATCGTCGAAACCTTGGCGGACACCCAAATGCAGTGCGCGAACGCGGGAGAGTCGAGGGGCTATGACCTCAGCTTCCGGTACTGCTTTGGGGTCGGCTTGAGGTATACCCCACCGCGTTCCACCTCGATCGCGTGCTCAAGTATCTGACTCGCTTCGGCCACCGGTGGCTGGCCGTCGTTGGGCTAGGGGATCAAGGTGGGATCTCCGCGTTGGCTGGAGTGTATATTACTGCCAAGACAGCCATGAGATCGCCCCTGTCAGCCGCCATCCTGCTTCTCTGCGCTCCTGTCATCCACTCCCAGACTCTGACTGCTGCGCAGGCCAGAGAACATGAGGGCCAGAACGCCACTGTCTGCGGTATCGTAGCCAGTGAGCGCCAAGCTTCAGCCAGCAAAGGCAAACCGACCTACCTCAACCTGGACGTTGCCTGGCCTAATCAGATATTCGCTGTCGTTATATGGGAAGAGGATCGTCAGAAGGTCGGGGCGCTTCCCCGGTTGGATGCGCACATGTGTGCGAAGGGCCTGATCAGCTACTACCACGGTGTGCCAGAGATCATTGTGCGCAGCAGCGGGCAGATCACTCAGTAACCATGACCGCTGGTGCTCGGATCTCCCGCACGCACTGCCCGTCGCAATATCGCCTGAACCGATGAGAATCAGCGTCGGCATTCGGAGGTCGTGCGCCGACGAAAACGCCCAGCACCAAAGAGGATATGAGTAGCAGCCCGACAGCGTAAGTTCTCATTGACCCAAATTATTCTGAAGCGTGGCTGAGATGGAACGAACACAGGAGTGAGCCGGTACGAAAAAGGCGCCGAATCCGATATGACAGCAGCCGAAATCGGGCTCCGCAGTCGATTCCGGTTGCAAACAAAAAAACTCCAGTCCCTACTTTCACATCTTCTACCCTCTCCGTCATACTCGAATCATCCGCAAGTCGTGGAGGCAAAATGCCCGCGCTCTTCGCCGACCTAGCCTTCGCCCTCCGCCAGCTCGTCAATCACCGCGTCTACGCCATCACCGCCATCGTCTCGATGGCCCTCGGTATCGCTGCAACGGCAGCCGTCTACAGCGTCCTCTACGGCGTGCTGATCGACCCCTACCCCTACCGCGACGCCAACCACATCGCCTTGGTCAACCTCTACGACAAGCAGGGCAGTGAAGGAGATATCCCTTTCACCCTGGCCGAGATCCAGCAGCTACGCAAGGCCAAGTCGCTCGCAGAGGTGATGGCGCGCCGTAGCGTGACCATGACCGCCACCGGCGGCGACCTGGTGACCACGGCGCGGACCTACCAGTTCAGCGGCAACGGTCTCGACTTCCTCGGTGCGCCCGCCATGCTGGGACGACTGTGGACCGCGTCGGAGGCTCCCGAAGGCGTCGCGCCGCCTCCGGTTGCAGTCATCAGTTTTCTTTTCTGGAAGAGCCACTTTGGCGCCGCTCCCGGCGTGATCGGCAAGAGCCTGGAGCTGAATCATCAGAAGTACACCGTAATCGGCGTGGTCGGGCCGCGATTCACCTGGGGGGACGGAGACGTCTACCTGCCGCTGCCCGCAGACATCGATCCCCAGACGCGCCTCCAGATTCTGGTCCGCGTTCGTCCGGAAGCCTCTCTCGGCGCAGCCACCGGAGAGTTGAACGCCTTCTTCCGCCAGATCGCCCACGATCATCCCGAAATGCTTCCCCACGAGAGCTTTGACATCAAGGTCGAGACGCTGAACGACTCGCTGCTCGGCCAGTTCAAAGGCACGCTCTTCCTGCTCTTCTGCGCTGTCGCCCTGCTGCTCCTGATCGGCTGCGGCAATGTCTCCATCCTCATGCTGGCCCGTGGCACGGCCCGCCAGCAGGAACTCGGGATGAGAGCCGCGCTCGGGGCCACCCGTCTGCGCATCGTGCGCCAACTGCTCACGGAAGCCGTCCTACTCTCGGCCACCGGCGGGGCGCTAGGCATGGGGCTGGCCTACCTTGCCATTCGCCTCATTGTCGGTCTCTTGCCGGAGTACTCCATTCCCCACGAAGTTGTAATCAGCCTCAACATCCCCGTCCTGCTTTTCAGCGCCGCCATCTCCGTCGCCACCGGAATCGCCGCAGGACTTGCCCCGGCTCTGCAGTTCTCCCGGCCCCACTTGAACGCCATCCTACAGGCCGGAGATAGTCGCACCGCCACTTCGCGCGGAGCCAAAGTGCGGTCGGTGATGATTGTCGGTCAGGTCGCGCTGACGGTCTTACTGCTGGCCGGCGCCGGCGCGGCCATGCGCACATTTCTTGAGGCCTATACCGCCAGGCTCGGCTTCGATCCGCACAATTCGCTCTTGATGTTTATGGCCATTCCAGAACGTTCTTACACGACATGGCAAACCCGATCGCAGTATCTGGACGCCCTGACCGAAAGGATCAAGTCCACGCCGGGCGTCCTCGATGCCACAGCTTTTAACGGGGGGCTCCTTCCGATGGGTGTGTGGCGGCAGCCGGTCCATTTGCTCGGCACGCCCGCAGACGAAAGCCGCCAGGCCGGAGTGCTGCTGGTCAGCGCCGACTACTTTACCCTACAGCGCATTCCGCTTCTGCAGGGGAGAACCATCACCCGCGCGGAAGTTTTGCGCGGCGCCCACCTCACGGTCGTGAGCCAGACCTTTGTTCAGCGGTACCTGGCCGGCGCCAATCCTATCGGGCAGCAGGTTGTTCCGGTGGAGTTGCAGCATGGTTTTCCTCAAGCCCTGATCGCCGCCAACCCGGAACAACCTTACGAGGTCGTCGGTGTCGTCGGCGACGTTCGCAACGATGGGCTGCACCAGCCCATCCAGCCACAGATTTACGTTCCCTCCACCGTGCTGATGTTTCCCGGCATAAGTTTCCTGGTCCGCACCGCGGGCAACCCGCGTCTGTCCGTGCACGACATCGGTAACAGTATGAGAGCGCTCGACCAGAATCAGGCTGTGACCCAGGAATATGCTTTCGAGGACTTTCTTTCCCTCTTCGTCTGGTCCCACGACCGCTTTATCTCAATTCTTTTCGCCGTCTTCTCGGCCGTGGCCCTGGGGCTGGCCGCTATCGGCCTCTTCTCGGTGGTCGCCTACTCGGTGCAACAGCGCACGCGCGAGATCGGCATCCGCATGGCTCTCGGCGCGCCGCGGTTGAGCGTGCTCGTTCTGACGCTGACCTCCGTCGCCTGGACTACCGGCATCGGGCTGGTTCTCGGCGTTGGCCTGAGCATTGGCCTCAGTGACTCCGTGCATAAGTGGACGCAAAGCAGCATGAGGGATGCGGGAGTGCTGAGCATCACCTCCGCTGTCTTCGCGCTCGCTTCGATCCTCGCATGCATCGTGCCTGCGAGGAGAGCCATGCGTGTCGACCCGATGGTTACGCTTAGAAATAATTGACAGGGTCGGAACCCGCGCATCGCAGCTTCTCAGCCAAATCCTAGAACCGATGGTCGTCGAAAAGCTGTAGAGCTTAGGCGGGTCGTCGACGCTGAGCCGGCAGTGGTCGAAGCCCATGCGCGCGATCAGCGCGATGTCGTCCGGTGTGGTGAAGGTGAGCGAAGCCGGACCGCGCGGTAGGCTGAGGCTCACCACCGCCGTGGCCGCCGACGTGCCCCCCGCACGGGGCCTGATCCAGCTTTACGTCGCCGTTGAGATCGCCGGCTGTACCCCGTCCCGGCAAACTGGCGGCGTATCGCACCTGCGGCCTGATCGGGGATCACTTCTGCCTGATGCTCGATCGCTTTCCGGCCGGATGTGGTTGACCGCGACTAGGACGTGGTCTTTCATCGTGGCCGGCGCCGACGGGCACGCAATCCTCTGCCGAAGACTAAACTGAGGATCAACCATGGACACAGTCTGCTCACAGTGCAAAGACGCCCCAAGTCCTAAGATCCAGGCCATGACTGCTGGTGATCCGATCTCCCGCACGCACTGCCTATTCCCGATCAGGAACCGAGCAGATGTCTCTGTCGTCACCGGATCGCATCCCACCTCACATCCTGTGCAGTTCTGAGGATTTGTTCAACTTGCCAACTTGCCTGATGACGTCATTATTGCAAACCGGCTCGCCAGCGAGGACAGGCCCCCAGCTTTAGGTCGCTACTCGGGATCCGGTTCGCCGAGGTCCATGAGGCGCTTCCTAAGGGCATCCTTACGTTGCCTCGCTGCTTGGTATTGGGAGACGACTTTCCTGACGTAATCGGTATCGAGCAAGCGAACGCCTGAAGGTGCCAGCATCAAATAGCCCTCTTCGGACGTTATCGAAGACGACTCAGAGATCTCCACGCAAGCGGCCTCTAGAGCATCCAAAGCTTCCTTGGCGTCCCAGAATTCTCTATACGCTCTCCTAACGAGTGTGTCTTGCTCTTGTGTCATAGGCTACGCAGAAACACTGAGGCCGTCTGAATGCCACATCATGGCGGCCCAATGCAGGCCACAGGACCTGGCGCTCCTCAGAAGGCAACTTCCTCTAGCCGCACGGTGGTTCAGTCCAGAGCCGAAATGAACTGAGTCTTCTTCCTGTAAAAGCTGGATCTTTCACGCAATAACCCAAAGCAGAAACGTTAACTACAAAACCGTTGACAAACGGAAAAGTCTAGCCATCGATCCTCAGACAGAGCACCGCCCCTCGAAGACCGATTCTTGATTCCTCTGCATTCTTGCATCTACAGACGAAGACGCCGGATCGGTCAGAAAAGTCACATTTTAGAGACGACACGCTCGCTCATACCGGGGAAACCCTATCCGTTCGCGGAGAGCGGTCGCTCTTTGAAGAACCCGGGGGGTATGAGATGCTGTATTCCGTATGAACCGCCTTTCTGATGAATGGTCTCTTTCTCCCGACGTCGACCCGGACGGAGAGCTCTTACAGGAGGCTCGCAGCGCCCCTGAAGGTGATCTGCGAGCCTTCGAGAAGCTGGTCCTGCGCTATCAGAGACGCGTCGTTGCCAACTGCCGGTATATCACCCGTGATCAGATCAATGCCGAGGATCTTGCTCAGGAGGTCCTGGTGAAGATGTTCTTCGGACTTCGTGGTTTTGAAGGACGATCTTCATTCGCGGGCTGGCTCCAACGAATAAAGATCAACCACTGCCTAGACCATCTCAGGAAGCAAAGCTCCCGATCCTTCGTTGGGATTGAAGAAGAACAAGTCCACGAGTTCGACCAACTCAAGGATCAAACTACGGCGGATCAGTTGGCGGAAACGATCAGCGATCAGCAACTGATCGGCGAAGTGTTGGATTCGTTGCCGAGCACCCTCAGGATACCGCTTCTTCTCTGCGACATGGACGAGCTATCGTACGAAGAGGTCGCTCAAACGTTAAGCATCAGTCTATCTGCGGCAAAGATGCGCGTTAAGCGGGGCCGTGAGATGTTTCGCGAGCGATACCAGAAGGCGCAATTGAAAGGCATGACTTAGGTACAAATGAGCGACAGACCTGAGGACCCAAAAATAGAAGCAGCAGAGGAAATCGATCCAGGAGAGCCCATTGAGGTGTTGGCGCGGTTTCAGCACGACGTTTCGAGCAGCCTCGTAACGCGGATTCGGCGTACGGTCCAGTGGCGCACAAACGTAGGCCAATTGGCGTCCTTTTCAATGACTATCCCGCTGATGGTGCTCAAAGAGTTGTGGTTTGTCTTGATCAATCGACCCAATCCAAGACGGCCACGAAAGGAGGACAGCCATGGAGACAAAACTTCTTGAGACCCTTGCTGCTCTCGGTAACCTGGTTGCTTCAGCAATTCCCAGGATAGCTGTCGGAATCCTGTTGATTATTGTCGGTGGGGTTCTGGCCAAGGGGATTGAATTCGTCCTGCGGGCGATGCTCATCCGGGTGCGCTTCGACAGCCTGATGGAGAGAGCTCACGTTACCAAGGCACTAAGGAGGACCGGGCTACGTCAGCAGCTAAGCCTCCTCCTTCCAAAACTTGCCTATTTTCTGACCGTATTCCTTGTGGCCAAGATCGCAAGTGACGTCATCGGCTTAATTGCGGTCTCCAATGCGATAGGAGCCTTCTTCTCATATCTGCCCAACGTCCTTGCAGCACTTGTGCTTTTGATCCTGGGCACCACCGCCGGTCAGTTTACAGGACAGATGGTAACCCGAGCCGCCGAAAGCTCGGGGTTTGATTCTGCGCCCGCGCTGGGGAAAGTAGTATCAGCCCTTACCATCTTTCTCGTTGCTATGATGGCGATAGGCCAGTTGAAAATTGACACGGAGATGGTCCGAATTGTGACCAGCTTCGTTCTCGCGGCAGGCGCGCTTGGTTTTGGGCTTGCGTTTGGACTTGGCACGCGGGATGTAGTCCAGAATATAGTGGCCGGGTTCTATACGCGCAGGCTTCTCACGGTCGGCAATCGCCTGACGATTGCGGGTCAGAGTGGCACACTGACCGCCGTTACTTCCACTCACACTGTCCTGAACGACGGGGTGAACGAGATTCTGGTTGCAAATGCTACGTTTCTAGAGCAAGCAAGTACACAAGACCCGAATTTACCCGAGCAGTGATATAAGTGTTCCAAAAGGGACGCATGAACGTCGGCGAACATCAGGTTCGCCCGAGACCGAGCACGACGATAACCCGCTATTCATGGCCTACTGCGGTCGGTCGGAAAATCCTCTCATCAATGATGTCTCGGCGGCGATCACAGCACACTCGACGAGCGCTTCCATAACATCGCTCGTGACGTGGCAGTTCCGCTGACCATTGATCTCAACAGACCAGTCGAACGATTCGTCGTTGCGCCAGATATAAATCTCGATCATCGTAAGGCTGGAGCGGATTGTCTCCGGTGGGCATGCGGGCTCTGTCAGGCCAGCCCTCATCATAGCGGTCTCACGGTTATTTAGGATCGCCAGTTGGTCCTGATAGACCCCCAAAGCGGTGCGCAGCGTCTTGGGAACCCGAGAGTCATGAATCACCGTCTGAATCGCCTGCTCAAGGGCGTCGAACCCCGCTCTAGTCAAATGCTCGGTCATGAGGCACTCTTATTCTGCTGTGAGGAGGCTCCTCCGCAGCCTGGCCCAGTGCGCCGCGCGCCGAACACTCCCCCGTGTTGCCGATAGTCGATATGGCTATAAGACCTGTTGTATTATGTAGCCCCTTATGCTTGGTTAAACACTGGTGCTGACTTGGACTATACACCGGACAACATTCGACAATCACATTAAATAAACTTTAGGTTTGTCGGACCGGGCTTTGGCCTCTTAACGTAATGTCGGTCGAATCAGTGACGATGACTGGGCTACTTCGATCCTCCAAAGGCCTTTCTGTAAACCAGAAACCCAACGACGCTCCAATCATAATGCGCTAAAGGTTGGAAACAAATAGGCGTGGTCGAAATCTGAATAGTACTGCTGATGCGTTCCTGCTAAAGGGAGCTTTTATGCAGAAATTCAACATTAGACTTCGGCGAAACGAGGGAGAACAGGCGTGGACTGTCGAGATAAATGGCAACACTCACGAATCCGTGGATAGTGAAGTCGCCAAAGAGCTTGTGAAACGCGCCCTCATCGAAGCCGAAGAATACCTGAATAAATCTGCAACTCGACGCACACAATAGACCCAGCGGCGCAGCAACCGCTAAGCTCATCCAAACACCATTTGCATAAGGGGTGCTCCGGATGAGCCCGGGGTTCATCGGCCCTCGTCGCGCGGGCGGTGTGACTGGGCTCGCTTGCCAAGACACTGAATGGACAAGGCATTGCTGCTCCGCGTTGGGGTAGCTGGTCCGCCGTGCAAGGTTCCCCGCGTGCTTGTTCTGGCATAGCCAATTGTAAATTTCACCGCCCAAACCGCGCACGATCGATGGCAGGGTTTTCTTTACGTTTAACGAACCCCAGTCCTTGAACCGCGCGCGGGCATCTCCCGTGCGAGGCACACCGCCTCCCGCCTCCCTCAAGCTTGACGATGTCTGCTCACGACGGCGGAGGAGAATTGTCTTGTATCAGAAAGCCTGGCGTATAAAAAGATGGAAACCAGTACGCCTGATTTTGCTCTATGAGATTCGCGTTAACTCCATTCACACCATCCGTGTTGTAGATGGTTTCTAAGCCGGGTACCACGTTATCCCGGATCATCAGGCCTGATTCGAGGCAGCCAGGCATATCCTGGATGCCAATCCCGGCGGTGTTCCAGTGCACCGACGGCCAAATAAAGGTGCCTGCACCAACGGCGATGATATTACGAAGTACGTCAGTGTTCATAACCGGACCGTATCCTGCGGGACCGCCATAAGAGCCAAATGCAGAGATGAGAATTCCCATTCCGGCATTCGTCAGGAGGTTGTCTTCTACCACGCCTTCCAGGGCGTCACCCAGGACGATGCCAGCCCCAAGGGTGTTAGTGATTGTGTTGTGAGCAATCGTCATGTTCAACTCGTACTGAGTAATGACGACGAGTGATGTCTGGTCCGGAGGGACTACCCACGGGGTCAGGAGAGTCATGTTTCTCCCGCTATAGCTTTTAAGGAAAGAATACTGTCCAACGCCCGTCCCGGAAATGATCGCCATAACCGCTGCTCCAGGGTTTGTTGTTCCCATCCAGTTCCAGGCGGGATCATAAGCTAAGATCGTTGCAGCAGCTGTGCTCGAAGCGACCGGCCCGATGTAGGATCCACCATCCCCATCGTTGGTGATAACCTGTTGATCGTTTGAACCCATGTTTTCAAAGCTGTTGTAGCCAACATAAATATCCCGAGAAAGAGCCGAAGGGCCAAATTGATTATTGCTGCGACCAACACTTAGGCCAGAGCCGCCCGAGTGCATACCATCCCCTCGGCCAGGAGTGTTTTGTGACGAGATGCCGTTGGCTTCAAAGATAATGTTTTGGCTGTTACCGATTGCCAGGCCTGTCCAATTGTTGAGGCTGATCTTATTGCCGCTGACTATGCCTCCGTCTCCAAACATAATGTCTAAATCTTGATTGGAGTTGGAAAGAAAGGTTGAGCTATACACTTGGATGTCGGGGCCCGCTATGTCGAACATCGTTTCACGCCCTCCGGACGCGTCGGTAGTTGAAGCGAAGTTCACACCGTAAAAGAACAAATGGCCTGAGGCGAGTGGATCTCCCGATGTCGTGCCCGCGCTCAGGAGAAGATTTGGGTTCGCAGGTGCATTCAGCGACATGTTAGTCATGCCGAAATATTGAGGAACAGTAAACCAGGCCGAAGGTGGGGTCCCGCGAGGGTTTCCAAGAAAGTTGGTTGAGGTCTGGGAAGATCCAACAAGAACCTCGAACGGGTGCGCTTTTACCCCGTCCGTTAGCACAAAGTTGCCTTGGGGAATTTCTATATACGCGAGTTCCTTTGAGCCCATAAGCGGGGCGTACGAATCTAGGCATAACTGAAGGCGACTCGTGTTATCAGTCGCTCCATCCCCGACCAGCGTAGAGCAAACGACATCTCGCACCGTGAACGATGGAGATGAGGCGACTGTGATCTGAGCCGGTGGACTGGACGTTGCGCTCCACGGCGCTGTGCCCACCCAGAGATTGTATGTTGCGGGCGGAAGATTGCTGGGAACCGGAACCGCGAAGGAATTGCTGTCGATCTTGGAAGGCGAGAGCGAATAGGAAAGACCGCTTGTTGCTTGCAGAATGATCTGGTCAGACGCTAAGAAGTTCTTGCCAAAGACTCTCAGGATCTCCCCAGGCTCAACGCTACAGTCATGAACCTGATGCATAAGCGCTGCACTCGGGTCGGCTTTAGAAGGGACGCCAATCGCCCAATTCAGAGCAGGTACATTTGCAAGGCCGAGAATAGGTGAAGCCAATGGATCTTCAATCTGGAACCCATAAACACCAGCCGGAAAGCCTGCAGGCACGATGAAAGAGAGACCAGTGGTGCCCTCCTGAATAGTAGCGATGACACTAGTGCTGCTCTTAACTACGCTTTGCCAATCAAGTGTTCCAGGCGGGATGGGCGCTATTCTCACCTTTTTTGCCTCTTCAGTGAAAGCGCCCGATAACAGTATTGATTGCCCTGGTTTGTTTTCTCTGGATGTCCAAAAGATTGAATTTGATGAATAAATTGGCAGCCCGACAGTGGGTGCTGTATTGTCAATTGCTGTGTAGACTGGGTCTGACCCTACGCCCCAGTCGCCACTTGAGACGCCCGTATTGGGATTGGTGCATCCGGTGAGAGCCTGGAAAGTGGGCGGAACCGGAATGATTGTTCCCCCAGGTGGTCCGGGCGGGACAGGCGGGACAGGCGGGACAGGCGGTACGGGCGGGACAGGCGGGGCAGGCGGGACGGGCGGGACAGGCGGTACGGGCGGGACAGGCGGGGCAGGCGGGACGGGCGGGACGGGTGCTGCAGGGCCGCCCGTAGTAGAGCTGCCGGCAGAGGGAAAAGAGCCACTAACATGGAACCCACATCCCGGCAGAACGGTGGTACATAGAGCAATGATGGTAATACCTGCGATCTTCTGCGGATTTATAACACTCAGCGTTACCCGCCTGATGACGACGGGTGATACCCGCGCAAATATTCTCTTCATCGCAATGTCCCATCCGCAGCCAGAATGCTTACCATTGCGTTTATCGACCGCAACGTGTGACACAATAGGCTGTGGGAATTATTTTTGAGACGCAGGACGACGTCGGCTAACCTGAAACGAGACTACGTGTATCTAGTTCTCTAGTGACTCTGATCCGCAAGAGCCGCGCGGGTGAGTCCGGGTCAGCGCCCGGCCATTTCAGCGATCTGTGCTACGCATTTGGGTGAGGGCGCTCTCTATGAGCGGGCTCATCATAGTGTAGCCTTGAGCGCTCGGGTGTACGCCGTCCATTGTCATCAAAGGGATGTAAGTTTCTTTGTCGTTCGCTACGAGCGGAGACCAGTAATCTATGACGACTAGTCCCTGCTGTCTGCCATAGGTCTTGATCCATTGGTTTAGCGTGTCTATGCGTTCGTATCGCCCCGAATCGGAATCGGCAGATTCTGCAAGAGCGCATAAAGCTTCTTTGCACCCCACGGCGGAATAGTAGCGAGAATCGGTCGAATACCTCTAGACTGCGCTTGCGAGACCATCCAAATAATGTTGTGACAGGTGTCAGTGGGTCCACCGGCACCGCATAGTGTCCAGCCCGGATAGACATCATTCGTCCCTGCCAAAATCGCGACGACCCTCGGAAGCCTCGCAATGACATCTTCTTGAAAGCGAGCTACCATTTGCCCCGAAGAGTTGCCGCTGACGCCCGCATCTATCCACGACGGATGCTGTTGAAAGACGGGCTGGCGGACGAGAGACCCCAAATATGGGTAATACTATCACCCATGAACACGACTGTTTGATTTGTTCCGCAGCCAATGGTCATAGCGATCAATGCAAGAGAAGTTGGGATAGCCACATGGTATTTCATTTGTTCGCGCCCTCGTTGTCTGGAACTCTAATGACCGACGCTGAATCGGCTACCCCGAACAAACTGAGGATGTTCCCGTTGCCACCTGTGGGCGGTAGGCCGTCAGCTACTCAGTGAGCTTCTGCAGCAATGGACACTGTTTCCTGTTTCGCCTTCTTCGAGCGAGGAGCAGGAGGTGCGTAAAGCTATGACGGCTTCCGCGACACTTCGGCCTTTGGCCCACGTTCGTCGTCTCCACCAGCGAACTAGCTGTTTTCAGGAAGGCGAAGCCGAACAAGAAATCAGCTAGCGGCAAATGGGCGCGGTTTACTGATCGCGGCTTTGGGCTAGCTCAACCTCGCCAAGGTCCCGATCCATTTGAGAGAGTTCAGTCTCGCAGTTGGGAGCCTTGTAGAGGTGAAACTTTGTGTAGCAAGCGCGGGCTTTGCGCAGGTCCGCAACCAGCCTACCACTGGGATGCCAGATGTCCGCTATCAGAGCCTGATCGGTTTGTAGTCGCTGGTACATCGCTAATTCAGTTCGGTCGTGTTGCGCCTGTTGCTTATCTGTGAGTAACATTCCAAAGAACAAAAGCAGCATTTCATTCTCCTTTGCTGAACTCCGTCTTCACGCTACAAAGGAATCCTAAAGTATGACCACCTTATACTATTAAGTATCATTAACAGCCTATCTCAAAGGCTCATTCCTGTTCTGTCAGGTTATGCCACAGCATGATCTTGAGCTCCTTCCTGGAGACTCCTAGGTTGATGCGAACCGAGGCGCGGTATGACTGACCCCCACCGCGTCTATATGTCGTTCTTCCTACGCAGCGACTAGCAGGTTCAGTTCATGGAAGCGGACAGAAGGCCCAATACCCAGAAAGCTGACGTTCGCGGACACATGGGAGATCCGAGGGCTGGCATGGCATTGGGATGCCAGGGCGACGTCAAGGCCCCGCAGAGGTTGGAACTTGCCATTGAGCAGGGGCGCAGACGAGTCCTCCGGATTTCCCTCAAGTGGTAGCTCCGTTGTTAAGCCGTCACTTCATAGTCGGATAGGCGTTGCTCTGGGGCGCAAATATCAACCCGAATTCTCGGCAACCCGTCGATTGGATCAAACGGCTGTGGCGACACCTACAACTTCCTCTAAATCCATACGATCCGGGGCGAATCGTCAACGAGTGTTGACCAACCTATCGTGCAGATGTTAATAGGTCCTGAGACAGATCGCTAAAAACGTTTCATCACCGAACTCCCAACTACCTCTGTGCGTCGCCTGACCTTCTGGACATTAGCCTAAGCCCCTTATGCTTTTCACGAGCACGGTGATTATCGAGGCCACTGCTACTTCTCTTCGCCGCTGTTCTTCAACTTTCGCAATGGCATCCATCACGGTCGTGTGGTGTCTACCGCCAAAATGTCGCCCGATCTCCGTTAGTGAAGCATCCGTCATGTGCTTGGCCAGGTACATCGCGATCTGTCGCGGCACTGTCACTGCTCTGGTAGTGCTCTTTTGATGCAGCTCCTCTACCGACATCCCGAAGAAGTGGGCTACGGCCCGCTCAATAGCATGGATAGTGCTCGCTCGTACTCGTGCGTGGTCAGTGTTCATCGATACAGGTGATACCCAATGTGTTGGCGGGTGGTCTCTCTGTCTCTTCCCAATCTTTGATCTCGCAGGCTTGGCAAGCGCACCCAATGAACCGAACGACCGCCGTCGGACTTTCATGGTTGATTGGTTGACGTTGCGCGGGCAAGGTCAACGTCGAGAAAAAGGGAGTCATGCCAGCTGCGAAATGATTATGCCCCCTTCGGCTCACGCAGGAACTTCAGCGTTCTCTCAACTTGCCACATTACACCTCAGCATCTGTGACAGACTTCCTGGCTAAAAGCATCCGATATGAACGGAAAAGACGTTCCAACACGGGCTCCACTCACTGTCGCTTCGAACGATTCCTCGAACCCAGGTCAGTGGCTGCGGTTCGATGCCAGCGACCTCTAGAGCTGAACTGAGTCCATCCAGCATAGGGAGTGAGAGACATAGAGTGACTCATGGCCAACAGAGGTTTCTTGAAAGTAAAATTAAATGCGCTTCAAAGTGGCCCCGAGCATTCCCCATTTACCACCTATCCTGTGGGCGCTTTTTAATTGAACGCTGCATGAACTTTTCAGGTTCACTCGATAGAGTCTGGAGACTACTTCCATTTGGGTGAGTGTAGTGGTGTCGCGTCCGGCGGGGACAGTTTGTGAGTCCCGTCATTGGTTCCTTAATCGTTGATACTAGAGAACGCTTGCGAGCGCAGGAACAAGGAAGTACATTGACCCTCTCGGTTTCGAGCGCTACTCACAAATCCATTCTATTCGCCACACACCGAATGACTTCCTGCCGTGAGCATCGTGGTTCGGAAGCAGCCGGGAGAATCACGGAACCACTGCTATGCCACGATTCACCTGAAAGCATAGGGGTACTACATGCAGGATGATAATAGTAATATACGGTGTGTCGCCTCTCCGCAGACTGTTGCTCCATGGAACCGTTCCGACCCAGAAGAAGCACTCGCAATTCGAATGGCCTCCCCGAAGTGTGGTGATTTCCTGACCACAAATGAACAAGACGCCCTCCTGAGCATCGAACGGCAGACGGATGAACAAGAACCACTTCAAGAAGACGCCTTCGAGTTCGGCCCAACTGACAGTGGAGAAATGAATAAGCGGATAAGCCCCGCACCTCGCAACGAAAGCCCGTTCTTCCCCCACAGACACCCTGAGATAAAGGACACTCCGCCGCACTTACCCGCGACGGTGCCCGCGTCGAGCGCCCCCACCTGGACCATTTCCGCTCCTGAGATCGAGCGGGCTATCAAGACCCTTCTTGCCCAGTTATGTCGCACTCCCACTGATGCTGAGATCGCCAAAGAGCTTAACCTCAGTGTTATTCACTATCACGAAGCGCTGATGTTGTTAAAGGATCTCGCAAGCGAGATCGCCATACGGGACTTCGCGCCTAAAGAAGACCGGGGCGACTCGGACATGATCTGGGTCGGTGGGGGGCTTGACTCTGCGATCTTCTGCTGCTTGAGATCGGAAATGCTCAAGTTATTTAGGAATGCTGTTAGGAGGCTGCCTGAGCGTGAGCGTCTTGTCATCACCCTATGTTATTGCGAGAATTTGAGCGAAATGGAAATTCGCCTAGCGCTCGACATAGAGGAGTCGACGTTTACACGTCTTAGTGCTTCGGCCTATCTCCATTTCAGGGCGCGGCTGTTCGGCTCTTTCCACACCGATCATTATTCGTCCGACACCATCCCGCCTGCGGACGCCGAGCACAGCAGCCGCAATACACAATCGGGGCATGACGCCAATCTCTATATGTCAGCGAGGCAACGCGGGTGGCTGCCCACAGGACATTCGTGGGAAGGCCTTGGCCCGGCTGTCACATACGAGCACTTTGCTCGAACGTGGCTTTTACTTGATGAGGATGGTGAACTTAAATTAGTGCAAAGAAAAGATCAATACGACATTCAATTGAATGAATGCCGGTGGAAGCGTGATTCATGGAACCCCGGGGATGGCTAAGGTTCCTGCCAGGGAACACCCTGAGGCGGTCGGATCCGTGCGAGTGCGTGGATTTCCACTATTATGTGACTGGGCCACTGTCGGTTGGGCCTACCCCACGACATCCAAGTGTGCCGATATCTAGGATATGTTGTGCTTGGGATATAGGACGAACTGCGGGCGGCTCGGCTGCCGTGACGGACAGCATCTTTCACTGTTCGTCCCCGGTGGTAGCAACCATGAAATGGTTCCGAGAGCGTGATTGCTGGAGTCGCGACTGCGGTACTCGATCTAACTGATGTCAGCCAGTACGAAACTCCGGTTGTGGAGCGTTTGAGCCGGGATTGTCTGCATGGCTTTCTATTCGACTGACGGAGGACATTGGACGCAGGTGACAAGTGTGACTTTCGAGGATCCTCCAGCCCAGATCAGGCCATTCGCCATTAACTACAACAGCAACCCTGCGGACGCTTTCCCTGGTGTCATGTCAGTAGCAGCGTTTGACATCCAGTGGTGAGCGGTTCCCGACCTAAAGCGCATTGAGAAGGCGCTATGCCGACCTACTCTGTCAACGTGGACCTCAAAGGCATTGCTCCCGTCCCTCGCCACTTTTGCCTGGATGAGTTGATGGAAAGCCTCGGTTCTCTTCCATGGAGGCCAGGGGTGCCGCCCGAAGATCAAGCTGAGGGCAACTGCTTTTCGCACTGGGAGTGCGCCGGGAATCCCTTCCGATATTGCCGATTCCCTCAAGCAGGTGATTGAAGGTCGGATCAAGTCTGAAGTCCAGGGCGGCGTTGATGTGACGGTCTCGAAAGTAAGAATTAGAAATAACTGGCGGTTGAACCCCCGAGTTTCGGCCTCGATCATTGATGAAGCCAAATACCTGTATGGAAAATGGGCTCTGTGCGTATGCCGTTACTGGCTCATAGCGACCGTTGTGCAGCGAGGATATGCCACGACGCTTGGGCTAGTCTTATGTCTGGGTTGGCTCACTTCTAAGCTGTGACTGTTTCGTCTAAGCGCCGCTCAGCGCCGTGTAGTAGCTCTCATAAGCTTTAGATAGCGCATCAGCCGTAATAGCCGACTCATTCAGCACGATTCCAGCGATAGGAGCTTCAACCCTGCGAAGCGCTTCCACCACCGCTCCGATGGCCTTCATCGGTGTACGTCCGCTGCGTACAGCCAGCACCGTGACTTCAGCGGCACCGGCCAGCTCCAGAGTTTCTGCGCAACCCAGAAGCGGAGGAGAATCCAGAACGACCAGGTCGAATTTTTTGGTGGCTTCGGCAATAATTCCGCGTGTCTGTGGTCCGATCAGGCCCAACGCCCGGAGCGACGGCAGTCCGGAGCCAAGGACGAAGAGGTTTGCGTGGGAGGGCACCTCACGTGTCGCAGTGCTCCATTGAATGCTCTGCCCGAGCACCGCCTCCAACCCGGAACCGGGAGGCAGGCGTACGAGCCTTTCAATTGCCGGTTTGCGCAGGTCGGTATCGATCAACAGCGTGCGTTTGCCCTGTTCCGCGTTGGCCATCGCGAGCGCGAGCGCAAGCGTCGATTTTCCTTCTCCCGGAAAGGCGCTGGTTACCAATACGCTCCGAGGCTTACCTGCCCGCGCAGAGAGCATCAGATAACCACGCAGGTGGCGTACGCCCTCATCGAAGAAGCCGCATTGCACGCTGCGCCAGCGGTTTCCTGCAAGGCGCATGCCGTCAGGTCCAAGAGCCAGCCGACAATTCAGGTCCTTAACCTGAGGCAACGCGCAGACCACGGGTATGCCAAGTGCCTCTTCAACGGCCTGGACCCCTTTCGCCGTTTCGTCCGTTAACTCGTACCAGATCGTGTACGCGGAACACGAAAGAGCAAAGAAGCCCAGGGAGCACGCAACAATCGCAGGCCAGTTGGGAAAAATCGGCTTGGCGGCAGGGCGGGCGGAATCGGCCAGCCGAATAAAGTTGTGCAGGTCGGACCTAATTCCGACCATCTTAATCTGTGCGAAAAGATTCCCGAAAACACCTTCTGCCGCATCCGATTCATGCTTCAGTTTCAGATAGTCAAACGGGTGCGGGTTACGATCATCGACTTGCTGTCTGGTTTCGCGCACGGCATCGGAAGTGTCAGCCTGAGCCGCCTTTACGTCTTGCTTGGGTTCGTCCGCCGTGGCCTTGTTGGCCTTGACTAGCGGCACCTTCGCGTTCCCGATGAGATCGCGCCATCGATCTGAGTTGCCATCCTGAGGCAGAGAGCTGTAGTGTGCTTTCCGATAAACCGCTTCGTTGGGGACCCGATTCCCTTCGGCGGCCCTGATTGCTGTCTGCGGCAGCTGCGGGGTGGAGAGCGGTAGATTACTCCTATCCTCTGGGGTGGCTGTCAAGAGCGCTCGCTGAGGCGCAACCAGCGCGAGGTCTATCGACTCCAAATGTTCCTTCAGTTCGTTGAGCTGCTGTTCTACCGAGGAGTTGAGGGCTCCGACTTCCCTAGTGCGCTCTTCAGAAATGTTGCGCAAGTATGAGTCAGCGACGGCATTGGCGACATCCGCTGCGATTTGGGGATCACGGTCCCAATAGGTGATTGTCAATAGATATGTCTTGGGATCATGTTCGATCCTGAGATGTTTCAGCTTTACGGCTCCGTTTCTGATCGCTCGTTCCTTTGTCGTTGGATGCCAGAACCAGTAGCGTCGTAGCTGTCGCTCCCTCTCCAAGAGCCCGTAGCGCTCGGCTATCGGACGCAGGATCGTTTCGGCCTGCAATAACTTTACCTGGGTCGCCATGAACTCGTCCTCGTCCTTGCCTAACAGTTGGCGGACTCGCATCGTCTCGGGCGCTGCTTGCCAATCAACAACGATCACAGCGGTTGCGTCGTGGATGGGGGGCAGCAGCGCACAGCCTAGTAATACCAATGCGGTGAGCAAGATGCTGAACAACCCGATCATAGCCAGATGCCTTCGCACGATTTCGGAAAAAAAGATGAGTGGACGAAGGAATACGGCGGGATCATTCAGCCCAAGATAGGGTTTATGTTTTGCAATCTTCTCGGGCATGCAATTGGCTCCGTTTCTTTCGGTTTGGACGGCGTGCTTCTATCAGCGTAGAGCGATAACGTTGAGCAAACGTTGATTATTTTTTCCCGCGAGATGTTTGGGCACTTTCGATTGATCCACACTCCACGGGCATCTGCTGTGATTCAAGGCTCTCCACCCGACAGCGGCCTAGGAGCGCCCGAAACCAGCTCATTGGGCCGCCACCGGGAGGCGAATTTTCTGACCAGCCTAGATGTGGGTCAGGATTGCTCAGCGAAGGATTTAGCTCATGAATCTGCTGTAGTATTTCCGGGGTGCAACTGCCTAAGTTTTCGACGCAAATACCGAGCAGGGTCTCCCGTGGCGTCACCAGAACTTCACCCACTGAATCGGTTGACTGCTGGCCTTGGTCTGCACTGACTCAATTCCGCAAATGAGAGATGCTAGTGCTTCCTTGTGCGTGGGGTTCAGAAACAAATAATGGAAATCGGGAGTTACCCAAAGAGGTTGTTCCCGCAGATTGTAATAATCGCGGACCGTCATTTGCCTGCTCTTTGGCGTAGCCCCCCTTTGGTCCTGATGGGGCCAGTGTTCAGCCGAAACCAGTCGTGAGAGTTGATGCATGATTTAGGAAAGTTAGCTGACTGAGTTTAAGAGTGTTCAAGTCGAAACATTAATAATTTCTAAGGTTGCGGTCCTTGCCTGGCCACGCACGCCGAATCGTCTGCAATCGCTGGACGCGTGTGCCACAGGGTCGTCTGGCATGGGGATAGTCTATCGCTGGATGGTTGAAACAGAACCGGAACTCCGGAGACGATATGGCAATCGACCTGTTTCTCAGTGCCGCTGATTCTGCTCGCGCGGCTCGGACGCTCCTCAACCTTACCCGACACTACATATCTCGCTAGGCATTGACCGGCGACGTTGCCATAGAGCTCCACATCCTCCGCCTCGGAGGGAAGCGAATACATTCGGCGTCTGAATGATCTCGATTGTTGTAGCTGCCTCCTTCTACTCGATCCCGGAGGCGATCGGCAGCGAGCTGTTACTGCGCCATATCCATCCCGATGATCCTCACGGCAAGATCATGCTGCAGGGACGTCGATCCGGAAACGGGAGTGCGCATGGATGTGTTTCGCGCCGATAGTGGTGAGATGGAGCGCACATCCCCAATCAACATCGCCACCCTTGCCCTCACAGCGGTATCGCTTCAGGATTTGGTCGCGAGACATGCTCGCTTCAACTCGGACCTGGTGGAAGGCAGACCCGTCGCTCCGAAATACGCCCGAGATTTCCTGCGACCTATAATGTTGGTTAGAACCGACGATGTCGAACGCATTTGGCAGGAACATCGGAAAGGTCAAACCCGAAAGCTTCGCTGAGACTGCCCTTGAGTTGCGCCGGACGATTGTGTGACGGCCAGACCTCCTCATTCCCCCGACGTACTCGACGAACGCCGATGAAGGTTGTCCGCGATGCCAGGGTGGCGAGCTTATCCTCTCTGTGATCTATGCCAGATTCTTTCTATCGTGGGCTCTCGCTGAAGGGGAACAGCGACCCCAGTGCTCAGGGTATTGGTTGTCGCTTAGGCGGACCCGTACCTGCCGGGCAACTGCCGCAAGAATGCCGGCCAGCCAACATTTCCCCTGAAAAGTGTGATGTATGCCTTCCTTGGTAAAGGCGATTTGTGCGACCCATACATCACGGAGTGGAGAGGGTCGTGAACAAAACTACCAACTGGGTACGATGGCGGTCGTGGCGGGGTTGAGATCGATGATGGCTCCCCTGGTCGACGCGGTCAGAGGAAGTGTTTCTCGTCATTGCGAAGCTAGAAACAGCTCGCCTCGCAATGGCGCCGCGCATATGGGCACGACCGGTGGCGTTGGGGGAGAATCGCTCACGCAGGTAAAGGTATAGCCAACGCCACGGTTGGTCTGAATCATTTTCTGGGGGAAGTCACGATCTACCTTGCTGCGCAAAGCGCTGATGTACACATCGACTACGTTGGTCAAACCCTCGAACGATGAGTTCCATACATGCTCCAGGATCATAGTTCGCGTGACCGGGCGGTTAACGTTTCGTACTAAGTATTCAAGCAGCAGAAACTCCCTTGGCCGGAGATCGATGGCCTTTCCCGATCGCGCCGTTCTTCTTCGTAGCAGATCCAGTTCCAGATCACCGGCGCGGAGCACGTTCACTCTGTTGGACGCCGCTAGATCCGACGTTGCCTGACGCAGCCGTATCGACAGTCCGAGGCGCACTCCAAGTTCCGGGCCGAAGAACGGCTCGCTAACGCAATCATCCACACCGGCTTCAAACAGACGCAGACGTTGCTCAAGATCGAGGTAGCGCCCAAAAACGAAGAGCGAGGCCCTCTGGTTTGCGTTGCGCAGTAGTTTTACTAGCGTCACAACATCGCCAAAGTTCAGAAAATCGGCATCGACGAGAACAGCCTCATAGGGGGTAACCTGGGCAAACTGCAGGCACTGTTCCGCAGACACCGCCGCCTCCACGTCAAACAGAGGTGCGCTGAGCGCGTTTGCAATGCGTCTTTGACGAGGAGACCGGGGAAGAAAACTAAGCATTTTCATAGTCACTCCAATATTGGATGGGCGGTTCGAACGGGCCGAAGTACTCCTTCAAATTTAAACACGTGGCCAAGCGGAGAGCGAGAGGTCGCCCGCCGCTGTTGCGTATGGGAAACCGCCCCCCAAACGTGGACTAGGTTCGAATCCTCAGTGATCACCCAAGAGCGGCAATAGGAGATGACGTAAGACATTAGCTTCGGCTGGGGCAGTTAGCCTCGGTGTCATGGGTAACGTCCTGAGCAAAGAGAAGCGGGAACAGGTGATCGCGCTCGGCCGTCTTGGCTGGTCTCTGCGTCGGATCGAGCAGGCGACGGGAGTACGTCGCGAGACGGCTGGCGGTTATTTGAGGTCAGCCGGGATAGCACTGCGTAGTCCCGGGGGCTGGGGACGGAAGGTTCCGGCAAGAGCGGCCACTGTGGTGACCACGGGCGCAGACAGTTCAAAAGCGGCCATAGAGGTGATCACCCGGCTTTTTGCCGGAAGTGACGTTGCCAAAGCAATGCGCCAGGGGCACGACCGGAACCAGTGAAGCGTACCGCGAGCTGATCGAGTTGGAACTGTCGCGAGGCCGCAACGCGATGGGCATTCTGGCAGGATCTGGTCGATAGGCACGGGTTCGCAGGCGGCTATTAGAGTGTTCAGCGATTGGTGCGCAAGCCGCGCGGAGCGGCGTCGCCCGAAGCGCGAGTGGCCATCGAGACGAAGCCGGGAGAAGAGTGCCAGGTATACGGCACAGGTCCGATCGTGCGGGACCCTGACAGCGGCAAATACCGGCGCACACGGCTGTTTGTTCTGACGCTGGGCTACAGTCGCAAGTCGGTTCGGTTTTTGGTGTTTCGATCGAGTGCGCGGGTGTGGGCCGAGCAGCACGAGAAGGCCTTTTCGACGTCTGGGCGGTTCGACGCGGGTCGTGGTTCCCGACAACCTGCGCGAAGCCGTGTTGTCTGCCGACATCTACGATCCAGGTTTGAATCCCTTGTATCGCGATGTTCTGGCTCACTATGGCGTGACAGCAAGCCATGCCGGGTGCGCGATCCGGATCGTAAAGGCAAGGTCGAGTCCGGCGTCGACCATGCGCAGAAGACACCGCTGAGGGCAAGCGCTTCGAGAGCCTGGAAGAGGCCCAGGCGTATCTGGACCACTGGGAAGAACGTTGGGCCGACCAAGCGCATCCGCGGCCACACCAAGCGGCAGGTGACTGCGATGTTCGCCGAAGAGAAGCCTTCCCTGCAGGCGTTGCCGCCGGAGCCGTTCCGTTACTACCAATACGGGCAACGTACCGTTCAACTGGATGGCTGCGTCGAGGTAGAGGCGGCTTACTGCGGAGCGCCGCCAGGCTGGATAGGGCGGTAGCTTCACGTCCAGTGGGATGCGATGTTCGTGCGGCTTCTCGATCCGCGAACCGGTGAACTTTTACGCGAACATCTGGGTCAGAAGCGCGGCGGACATCGCATCCGTGATCGAGACCGTCCACGGCGCACGCCGCCACACACCCCTCACAAGGCCGGCACCAACATCGGCGTCGTCTGTGACGACAGGAATCTGGCGAGAAACACGAAACCCTCTGCCAGCCAGCCCACAAGGCAAACCGCAGAGGGTCTCGATTACCGATTCCTTCGGAGCCAGCCCCGCGTTCTCGGCCCTGGATCACTCCGGAAGGCGCGACCCCGGCCCGTTTTGACGTGATAACGTATAGCCGGTTTTGAGGTGATAACCAAGGCGAATCGAGGCAGACAGCGCAAAACAAGCAGTCCAGCAGGCTCGCGCGATGCAGCTAAGCCCGGTCTTTTGACGTTTGGGACCATGTAAAAGCAGAGGATGCATTGGCTCGATGTGGCTTCGGTGAGTGGGCGCTTGGACAGAGCCGAACTGACTTCTGTACGCGCTGCCTTGAGGTCTTTTCAGTGCGCGCTCCCCCTTGGTATGCAAGACATTGTCTGCATCATGCTCATTTTTTCTGGAAGAGGACGAAGGATTCTTTCGGAGGTCAAAATCTGGGTAGTGCACCGAATGCGGCAGCGTGCTTGGGGCGGTCTCGTCGGACTAGGGCGTTGCACGCAGTTATAGGGACACGGCGTAGGAGGGCGGCGAAATGTCGGAATCGGACCACGTCGACCAGCAGGATGATGCCAAGCATGTTTCTCAGTAGCTACCGCTGCGGCGCTAAACGCCCTCTAGCAGGGACCCCACGCTTCCGACCAGACGGAGTGTGACGGGTCACTTAGGGCTCTTTCGCAAAAAGGTCGGAAAAACGAAGGACACTCAAGGTACTCCGGGCTGCGCCGATAATCTGTTTGCAGAAGCGACGCCGTTGGCTAAAAGGGGTTCTTCTCGTCGATGCGTGACTTGACCCGAGTGCTTGAGCAGAGCGGCTTCATGGTCACCCGCGCAAACTAGAGAGCTGCGAAAGTTTAGCTTGCCGAGCTTTTACATCTGTCCCTGCTTACTGAGATGCACTTTTGCGGTCTCCGGGTGCCAGGTACGCGTCAACAATCGACTGATAAAGCTGCCGTTATCCAGACAAGGCCCAGATGCGCGATACTTTGGTGATTGTTTTTCGATTTGGGCAGCCAGCATTGGATGATCAGCTTCAAAACAAGTAGGGGTTGACGCTTCATCTTATGCCCGATAAAGCGTACCTCATTCGGTTCAAAGGACCAGATCCTACACCCCCCGAGCTTGTGATTGCTGCGAATATTGAGTTCCACGGGGAACATCTGGTTTTTCTAAAATCAGATGGCGCCCTTGCTGCGCTGTTCGTCTTGGAGAACGTAGAAGGTTGGTCTGAAATTCAACTCTAGAACGCTAGGGCGTCACATTGGATCCCTGCTATCGCGAACGGATCCTGGTGTTTCATGAACCTTATCGACCAGCTAGATTTACTCTCCCGACCGAATGACTACGGCGATAACGCGCCCCAGGCTTTCTACTTCCGTCCGATACCTCCACCTCCTAGTGGAGGCGGCCGATCGGGGATGAGGTATGAGTGTCAACCACTCCGAGTTGCTGTCCAATTCGCACCAGCCGCAGACATAACCCTCCGGGCTCTTGAGGAAATAGATAGGTCGCTGAAATACATGGGTCCAGGCTTTCGTCGATGAGATTTCACGATTCACTGTATCGATACGAACGATGGAGCCTGCTGGGATCATGGGATCAAGGGACAGGTCGAGTTTGCCAATGACACCGTGTCTATGACTCGCAGGGAACGGTCCATTCTCTGTCGGGAGCAGCGTAGTCTGATCGGGAAATGGTGTAGCCGAGCTTAAACGTTTTGCCCTGGATTTCCGTGAGCCTTCGTTCAATAATATGGTTGCGTTCGGGCTGGGACACTCGTCGCTCAGGGGCTGTGCTTCTGCCGTATAGGTGGAGCCTATGAGTTGGTCTGTGTGGATGCTATAGATTTCTGCCAATGCTATCAGCTTATGGACCGTCAATTCGTGTTCGTCGCTCTCCAGGCGTTTGAGCCAACTGGCGGAGACTTTATAGGACAGATCGCCCCGCTCCCGAGCAATGCGGCGACTACGCTGCTCAACCTCTCGCAATGAGAGACGCCATTGCTGGCGAATTGCGCGGAGCCGTGCACCAAGCGCTGCCATGAGCGAACCCTACTCTGGCGGCAAAACCCAAAGCGGAAAAAGAGAGACGCCGAGACCAAACCCGCCGGGCTATGGAGGTATGCCCCTCCGCTCCGGTCTAATAT
>Ga0302324_100003473_pt1 | contig 35529 bp, 63 predicted proteins | sample Palsa_T0_1_FD_201949 | JGI IMG/M metagenome (GOLD analysis project Ga0302324, IMG submission 201949) | Peat permafrost microbial communities from Stordalen Mire near Abisko, Sweden - Palsa_T0_1 | ecosystem: Environmental > Terrestrial > Soil > Palsa > Peat permafrost | place: Sweden: Abisko...
GTCCCGGTGACGGTTATCCCGACACGCGCTCTCGGCCGGACGACTGCCCGGCGCCCCTGCCCGGTGGTGATCAGCCCTTCGGCACGAAGAATAGCGAGCGCCCGGCGGACGACGTTCCGGCTCGCCCCGTAGGCCTCGGCTAGCTCGTTCTCCGACGGGATCTGCTCGCCGGCCGGGAAACGCCCGCCCTCAACGTCGCGCCGCACGCCGTCCGCGACGCGCTGATATGGGAACTCATCGGCTGACATGGACTTGATATTACAAGTCACCCTCACCTGGTCCCCGGGTTGGCCAACTTGGGATAGCAAGTTGTTGACTTGCTACCCTAAGCAGGCTTAGCGTGGGGGAAAGAGCCGGAATCCCCGGCGATTCCCCCGAGGGCGGCCAGCATGACGGTTACCGCAACAGAGGCACGGACTAGAGCGGCCGGGCAGCCGCGGCCCCCCGCGGCGCGCAAAGACAGGCTGGTGCCGTTTCCCGAGGCCGCGAGGCGCCTGGGCAGGAGCCCCGACACTCTGCGCTTGTGGCATGACGACGGTCACATGCCTGCAGTAGTCACTCCGGGTGGCCAGTGGTCCGCCTACGAGAGCTTCATCGATGCGGTACTGGCCTCAGCGCGGCCGAAGCAGGCCGGATCGATTGAGCAGATCGCCCGTCACTGGTTCGCAGAGCACGGGCCCGAGGCGGTCGCCTGATGCCTAACACGCCCTTTAACGACAGCAGCGCCGGTGCGGACACACCGACGCTGCGCAGTAGCCATGCCCAACCGCCAGGAAGGACAACGACTGATGGCCAACCTAGCACCTGCACGCCCCGGGTCCCAAGAGGCGGTAGCCCTGTGGCTCCTCGACCTCGGCATCACCGCGGCGGAGGCGCGGCGGTGGGCGACAACGGACCCGGAGCACCCGGCGGCCTCCTGCCTGGAACTGATCGACCTCATGGAATCCCTGGTGGGTGCGCCGTGACGAGTTCCGCCATCACCCGGTCGTTCCCGGGGCGCCCTGAGTCCGTCAGCGCGGCCCGGTCGTGGGTCGCGGGGTTCTTCCCCGTCCCCGCGGCCGCGGCCGACGCCGCGCTGATGACCTCCGAGCTGGTCACGAACGCGATCCTGTACTCGGCCTCGCGGCTTCCCGGCGGCCAGGTCACGGTCAGCGTCGGCGTTGCCGCCGGGGCGCTCCGGGTCGACGTCATCGACCAGGGCGCGATCGCGCCCTGCATGGCCGCGCCGCGCGGCCTCGGCCAGGGCCTGGCGCTGGTCGCCGTGCTCGCCGACGCCTCCGGCGCTGACGGCACGGACCGGTGGTTCTGCCTGCGTACTGGCGGTGCCTGATGGCCAGCCAGGCGCAGCGTATCGCCGACCTCGAGCGCCAGGTGCTCGACCTGCGCGCCGACTTCGACGCCGCCACCGACGCCCTGCGGTTCGCATTCCAGGCTGGTGTGCAGAGCGTCCTCAACCCCCGCGTGCCCCAGCCGCTTGCCCGGCACCTGCGCGCGGTCCGCGATCCTGAGCCCGAGCTTGAGGCAGGTGCGTAATGGCCGCCCTCCCGGATCCGTTTGCCCGCTACCTTCACCCGGCCGAGACCGCCGAGCTCGTGCAGGACGGACGCCACTGCGATATCCGGCGCTGCGGGGAACCGATCACGGTGTACGGCTGGTACCGCCGCCGCGAGGGCGATCTGCGCCTGGGTCACGAGCGGTACCTGTGCACCGGGCACGGCGCGGATTTCGCGCGGCGGCATCACCTGCAGATCGAGGCTGCCCCGGCCGACGCGGATGTCCCGTCGCACCGGCGGCCCGATACCCCGTGGGTGCTCCTGTACGGCATGAGTGCCGACATGCTCGAGGCGCACCGGGCGGCTGGCTGGCACTGTGACGCTCCCCGCTGCCGGGAGGGTGCCCGGTACCTGGCCTCTCGCCGCTACCGGCTGCAGAGCGGCCGCATGCGCCAGGAGGGCCGGTTCCTCTGCGACCGGCACGCGGAGAACTTCGCTGCCCGCCATGGCGTCGACATGGGCGCCGTGACGCCTCCCGAAGGGGAATCCCGGTGAGCGCCCCGAGCGTGGCCGTCGCCCCGGCCACGGTGCCGCCTGGCCGCGGCGGCGCGGCCCATCAGCTCCAGATCGCACCGACACCCGATCTGCGGCAGGTCGCCGTCTCGTGCACCTGCCGCACCCGCGCCGAGCGTGGTCCGCTCGGCGTCCGGACGCGTTGGGCAGGCGGCGAGGCGTACCGGGCCTGGCTGGCGCACCTCGAGGCCGAGGCCGGATCGGAGGCGGCCAGATGAGCGCCCCCACCGAAGCCGTCGGCCTGGTCCCGAACTGGAACCGCCGCCCAGGCGAACGGTCCGACGTCCGCCCGCACGGTACCGAAGCGTGTGCCCGCCGCGAGCGCCGCCACGGCCGCAAGCCGTGCCCGGCCTGCCTGGCCGCCGAGAACAAGGCCCACGTCTGGCGGGCCGCCCTGCGAAGGAGGTCATCATGACCAAGCACGCCATCACCATCGAGATCGACGATGCCAAGCTCGCCAGCTACACCGATGAGTTCCTGGCGGTGTGCTGGCACGCCGCCCAGCAAAACCCGGCCGAGTACGGCGACTACATGGCCGGCGAGCTCGTCGAGCACATCGGACGGGAGATCGTCCGCCGCTGGCTGCGGAATGTCCCGCCCGAACTATGGCATCACCAGGGACAGGAGCACTTCCGCCGTGAACTGACCCAGTTCGCCACCTACGAGCCCGGTGAAGGCTACAAGCAGGGCGCCCCCTTCGGTGATGACGAGAACACGCGGGCGTTCCACTCCGGCCACTGGGTGCTGAAGGCTGCTGACGACGACGCGGCCGGGATGGTGCAGCCATGACCGGCCCGCTCACCTACCAGGAGGCCAGCACCGGCAACCTCGCGGACCAGATGGACCGCTATCGCGATCTGGCCCAGCACGACGCTCTGGCCGGCGCCATCGCCATCGGGAAGGCGCGCGGCACGTACGTGCCGAACAAGCACGTCAACGACGAGAGGTACCCGCCGCTGACCGTGGCCGAGCACCTGGAGATGCTGGCGCTCGGCGAGCGGATCGCCCGGTACTACCGTCACCCGTCGCAGGTCGACAAGGCCGTCAAGGCCGGGGCCAGCTGGGACCAGATCGCGGCCGCCGCCGGGACCACGGCCGAGGCGGCGCGGGCGGCTTACCGCGAGTGGGCCGAAAACCTGCACCGTCTCCACGCGGACATCGGCATCGGCCTGGACGACGACGAGTACGCCGCGGCGCTCAAGGCGGCAGGCGGCCCCCAGGCGGCTCCCGCGCCCGACAGCGGGACCGAGAACACGCGGCGCCTCAATGCGATCCGCGAGGTACTCAGCCATTTCGACTGGGAGCACGACGACCGCCAGCTCGCCCTGGAGGCCATCGAGCGGATCACGGACGGAGGTCAGTCATGAGCGACTTCGAGACCACCACCGCATCCTTGCGCCGCTGGGCCGCCCAGATGGACCTCTCGGACCGCGCCGCCGTCGACCTGCTGATCTGGCATGAATACTGGCTGCGGCGACCCAGCTTCGTTGCCGCGGCGGTTGAGAACCGCGGTGTTCACCTGGCGATCGACTGGACCCGGGCCCGTGCGTACTACGACGCGGGCCCCGGGGCATCCACATCGGAGATGGCCATCCTCGACCTGGCCGTGACCCTGGCCGAGGACCGGTTCCGGTTCAGGATCATGGGCGCCGGGCACTCAAAGGCGATCGTGCGCGCGGTCGCTCAGGCGCTCGGGGAGGACCGGTGAACATCAGGCTGCACGGCACCGAGGACGAGTGCCGCGAGGGCCTGCAGCTGCTCGAGCAGATCATGCTCGTCCAGTCTGTCCGCGGGCCCTATCAGGACCGGAACCGCAGCGAGCTTGACCGCAGCGTCCTGGTCCGCGTCTACGTCGAGGCGATCCCGCGAGGTGACCGGTGACCGCCATGACGACACTGATCTCCTACCAGTCCTCCGGCGGTGACCAGGGCCGCTGTGACGCCAAGTGCTACGACGCCACCGAGCCGGAGTGCACCTGCATCTGCGGCGGCCGCAACCACGGCGCCGGGAAGCAGCAGGCGATCGACAACACGCGAGAGCTGGCCGAGAGCTGGATCGAACGGGCCCGCGCCAGCGGACAGGACGTCTCGCACGTCGAGCTCGCGATCGACGCCATGCACCAGCCCCTATTCGACCTAGGAAGTGCGCGATGACCGCTCCACTATCACTCGTACTCGTCCTGCTCGGCCTGGTCGCGTCGGCCCGGATCCGGCTCAGCGGCGTCATCCTCGGCCAGCCGGTCAGCGTGCCGCTTCTGGGGATCGTCGCCGCCGCGGTGGTGCTGATTCTCGCCGCGCTCGTGCTGATCCTGCTCCGGCTGCTGCTACGCGACGGCCTCGGCCTGCGACCCGTAGCGAGGACCACGTGAACGCAGACCGTGCCGTCCGGTGGACGGCCTCGGCCGCCGTCGCCGCTGTCGCCGCGGTCGCCGCCTACGTATCGTTCTGGCACGCGGTCGAGGTGGTCACCCGCCACGGCGAGCCCGGCATCATCGGCCACCTCTACCCGGTGCTCATCGACGGCATCATCGTGGCCGCCAGCATGGTCGTCCTCGACGCCGCCCGGCACGGCGAGGCCGCCCCAAACTAGCGTGGTGGCTGCTCGGTTCCGGCGTGGCCGTGACGCTCGCCGCGAACGTCACCTACGGGGCCGAGTCGGGCCTGTCCGGTGCCCTGTGGGCCGCGTGGCCCGCTACAGCTTTCGTCGGCACCTACGAACTCATGATGCTGCTGGTCAGGGCATCCGCGAGGCGTAACCAAACCGGGGTGCCCAGTTTGGTCCCGTCGCCGCTCCCAAACGCTGCCGAGACTGCCGCCGAGGCGTCGCTGCGCGCCACGCTGGCCGCTGGCAATCCGTGGTCCGTCAACGCGCTAGTGACCAACTTCCGTCTAACCCGCGCCGAGGCGACGAACCTACGCACCCGCGTGCTAGCCGAGGCCAACGGGCACGCACCCGAACCGGACCCGCCCGACAACCCGTAAGCAGCCAGTGGCGGGCCGCATGGCCTGAGAACCCGAGCCCGCCACTGGCACAACTCCCACCCGAAGGTGAGGTAACCAATCATGGCCGAACAGCCACTTGGCGGCCGGCACGACGACGACCTCGGGCCGTTCGAGCCCGACGCCGACGCGGCCGACGAAATCGCGCTCGCGCCCGACGACGCCATAACGGGCACGGTCGTCCCGTTCCCCGGCACGCCGCCCCCGCTGGCCGAGCCGCGCAAGGCAAAGTTCGGCGAGGTCGCCGAGCTGCGCCCGATCCTGCCCGACCACCTCAAGACGCGGGCAGCTGCCCGGAAACACTACGGCTGGCACCTTCGGCGCGGACGGCATCATCTGCTCTATCACCTCGTACGGATACCTATCCGCACGTGGCACGCGCTCCGGTTCGCCGCGCTCGGCGTGGCCAAGCTGGCATTCGTTCAGGTCCATTGGTGGTGGGTCACTGAGCAGACATATCTCCGCATGCGGGCGGTCGCCGACAATGACCCGCGCACGTGGGAAAGCCTGCACAAGCACGCCGTCAAGCGGCGCGCGTTCCGTGGCGGGGTGCTCGCCGTCCAGTTCGCCGCGGTCGCGCTCGCCGCTGCCACCGTGACCGCGCTCTACCCGCTGGCCTGGATCCCTATCGGCCTGGTCGTCGTGCCCGTGCTGGCCTGGTTCGGCAGGCCCGACGACAAGCCGATCCTGACCTCGGCCACCGTGCCCGTGGCGTACGAGGCGCTCACGTTCGAGGTCATCATCCGCGCCCTGGAAGGTCTGCGCATCGCTGGCATCAACTCGGCGCTAGCCAAGGACCGTACGAACGCCGTCGTGCTCATCGACCCGATCCAGCGTGACGGGCCCGGATGGCTGGCAAGGATGGACCTGCCGCACGGCGTGACGGCCGGCGAGGTGTCCGAGCGGCGCGAGAACCTCGCCTCGGGCCTGCGCCGGCAACTCGGCTGCTGCTGGCCTGAGACGATCCACAAGCGGCATCCTGGTGCGCTCGCGCTGTTCGTCGGCGACGAGGACATGACGACGGCCGACCAGCCGACGTGGCCGCTGCTGCGACGTGGCATGGCCGACGTGTTCGGCCCGGTGGTGTTCGGCACCGACCCGCGGGGCCGCACGGTAACGCTCACGCTCATCTTCGCGTCGATCATCATCGGCAGCATCCCGAGGATGGGCAAGACGTTCCTGCTCCGTCTCCTGCTGCTGATCTGCGCCCTTGACCTGCGCGTCGAGATCCACGCCTACGACCTCAAGGGAACCGGTGACCTCAAGCCGGTAGCCCAGGTCGCGCACCGCTACCGGGCCGGAGACGACCCGGAAGACATGGAGTACATGGTCGCCGACTTCCGCGCCCTGCGCACCGAGATGCGGCGCCGGACGAAGGTCATCCGCAACCTGGACGAGCAGCGATGCCCCGAGAACAAGGTCACGCCCGAACTGTCCAGCGACCCGCGCCTCGGCCTGCACCCGATCGCCGTCGCGGTGGACGAATGCCAGATCGCATTCGAGCACGACGAGTACGGCAAGGAACTGGAGGCCATCGCCACCGACCTGGTGAAACGCGGGCCCGCGCTCGGGTTCATCCCGATGCTCGCCACCCAGCGGCCCGACGCCAAGTCGATCCCGACCAGCATCAGCGCGAACGCCGGGCTGCGGATGTGCCTCAAAGTGCTCGGTCAGGTCGAGAACGACATGGTGCTCGGCACCTCGATGTACCGGAACGGTGTCCGCGCCACGATGTTCGCCCGTGAGGACAAGGGCGTGTTCTACTTCGCCGGCGAAGGGCTCAACCCGGTCATCATGCGCGGGTACGGGTTCGACCTGCCCACGTCCAAGGTCATCGGCGCGCGTGCCCGCGTGATGCGACAGGCTGCCGGACGCCTGACCGGCTACGCGCTCGGCCAGGACGCCGACGTCGAGGTGCGGTCGATCGCCGAAGACGTGTTGCTCGTGTTCCGCGACGACCGCCAGCTGTACCTGACCACGATCGCCAAGCGGCTGTCCGAGTCCATCCCGAGCGCCTACGCGGACATCACGCCCGACGCCGTAGCGAGCCAGCTCCGCAACATCGGCGCGAACTCCAAGAAGGTCCGCGAGCCCGGTGGCGCACCGCTGGCCGGGTTTGAGCGCAACGCCATCATCGCGGTTCTGGGTGAGCCCGGTGAGTAGGCGCACCGGAACACTGTGTTCCGCTAGCGGAACACGCGCTGACCTGCGGTTTCGCGATTCTGCGGAACACGCGGAACACGCCCTTAACCGTTGTGACCTGCGATGTTCCGGTGGTTCGCCGTACTGGCCGGATCGGCCTTTTCAGCACCCCCGGGGGGTCCGGCGATGAGAGGGAGCGGACGTGCGGAACAGACCACGGCTGGTCGTCACGTGCGGTCGCTGCGGCAAGCCGCGCACGGGTCTGCGGCACGACTGCATCACGAGCAGCGGGCGCGCATCGGGTCGCCGGGCCACGCTCAAGCCGTCAATCTCGTTCGGCAAATGCCCGACGTGCAAGAAGCGCCTCGGCAACCCGCTGACCCACGTCTGCGCGCCGAAGTCGGACTTCAAGGCGCGCAAGTCCAGGGCCGAGAAGCGAGCCAAGACGGCCGAGCGCGAACGGGCGCGCAAGAAGCGGCAGAGCGAGCAGCACCCGTTCGAGTCGTGCCGCGACGACTCGTGCAAGCGCCCGATGTGCGTTGCCTACCGGTCGGGATGGCACGAGGGGCATTTCGCGGGGTTCGACGAGGGGTTCGCGGCGGGGTTCGGCGCCGGCTTTGCGGCCGGTCACGAGGAAGGGTTCAAGGAAGGCTTGGCGTCCTGTCCAGGCCCTCACGGCAGCGGAAACTAGGAGGTGCGCCGTGCTGGTCATGGTCGTAGAGCGCGTTCTGCTCGTGCTCGCCGTGGCGCTCGGTTACGTGGTGCTCTGCATCGCCAAACCCAAGCACCGATGCGGGAGGTGCAGCGGGAACGGCAGCCGGGCAGGCAAGCGGTCGCGCTCGGCGTGCGGGAGGTGTGGCGCGACCGGTCGCTCGTTCCGGCCGGGTGCCCAGCTCGTCCATGCCGGGCTCGTGCTGGTCGTCCACACGTGGCGTGAGCGCCGGGCAGGTGATGAGTGATGGGCTGCCCTGGCCTGCATTGCCCTGGCTGCTCGGACGGGCAGTCACTCGGGATACTCGCCGCCGCCGTGGTCGGCCTGGCCGTCGCCGACGAGGCGTGCACGTGGGTCGCTGACCGGATCTTCTGGATCGGCGGCACGGTGTTCGTGGCCTTGGCCCTAGCCGTCGCCGCGAGCATGTGGCTGGAACGGTGGGCTGACCGCCGCGGAGCCCGGTTCGCCGCCCGGCACGGGATCTTGTCTCGCGCTGACGTGATCCAGGCCCAGGTGTCACATCCGGCTGTCACAAACGTGCCCCCGCGGGGCGAGATTGTCACAGCGAGATTTGACAGCGAGCGTCCGGCGCTCGGGTTCCGTGACCTTCACATCCACCTGGACGGGATGCCGGACGCCACCCAGGCCGCCATCATCCGGCAGGCACTCAACGGAAGGACCGATCAGCTATGACCGCCACGGGAGACGACGACACGGCACCAGCGGGCACCCCCGATCCGGCGCATCCGGATGGACGGTGACCTCTGGGAGCGCCTCGAGGAAGCCGTCAAGCGCGCCGACCCCGACGACAACCGCCCCGCCCTGCTGCGCCGGTTCGCGCGGTGGTACGTCGGCGATATCGACCAGATGCCGAAACGGCCCGAGCCGAAGGCACCCAGCAGCATCAGGCAATCTGGCACCTCTGGTGAGCAGTCATCACCAAGAGCAAGTGACCGCATTTCGTGACGAGATGGTCACATGTTGTAAAAGGCCCGGTCAAGGATCCATCTATTCGCATGCCTCATACCAAGAACTCTGAGTCACTTCATACATGCAATCCGCAAAGGGGAGGATCAGTGCCATGACCATCACCATCGACCGCACCGCCGAGCTCGCCGCCGCCATCACCGCGCCCCAGCCAGCCCCAGCGACGGCAGACACGGCCCGGGCGGACGCCCCGCTCCCGTACTGGCAGGACCGGCCGTGCCCGCCCTGGTGCATGATGAGCGTCCCGCACCAGGACCACGATATGCCTGGTGACCGCTACCACATGAGCGTCATCCACCACCTCGACCTGACGCTCGAAAAGCCGGTCAGCGACCGTTCCGCCAGCGGCGAACTGCTTGCATGTAACCCGGCGTTCCTCACCGCTGGATTGCATCAGCACTACCGCGAGCGCGACCCGCAGGTCATCCTCACCTGCAACGGGGAGGTCGACATTCCGTTCACGATCACGGAGGCCGACGAGCTGGCACAGGAACTGGCCGCCCTCGCCAGCAGGGACTCGGCGGAGGCCGGGCGGTGCCCGTCCTGGTGCACCGGTGGTCCCTATATGGACCCGTTCATCGCGGACCGCATTCACGTCAGCGACTACAGGATGGTGGATCTCGCCCTCGCGGACCCGAACGTGTGGTACCCACCGGAGGGTTCGCCGAAGGGGACCAGGCCCGAGGTGACGCTTGCAGACATCAGCGTCCGTCTGTGGCAAGGATGGCTCGAGCGCGAGGCCCAGGTCGATATCGTCCACCGCGACGAATACACGTCGCTGACCCTCGCCGAGGCCCGGGAACTAGCAGAGGCCCTGTCTAGCCTCATCGCCGACGCTAGGGGCGGCGCCCGGCTAAACGTTGCGGCGTAGCGTCACGGGTATGAAGCTCGCCCTTCGCGCAGCGGCAGTTACCGCCGCTGCCGAGGTGGCGAGCTTCACCTACCAGAGAATCGCCGAGACGCGCGACCGGCGGCGCTACCCTCCGCCCGGCCGACTGGTCGACATCGGCGGTCGGTACCTGCACCTAGTGACGGCAGGTGAGGGATCGCCGGCCGTGGTCATCATCCCGGCGCTGGCCGACAACGTGCTCGTGTGGCTACGGGCACTTGAGGGAGTCGCTGCGGAGACGAAGACGTGCGTGTACGACCGTGCGGAGGTCGGATGGAGCGACCCGCTGCCTCGCGGACGGCGGACGTTCGATCTCATGGCGTCCGACCTGCATGCACTGCTGTCGGCCGCTGGCATCGCGCCGCCCTATGTCCTGGTCGGCCATTCGATCGGCGGCATTATCGCCCGCCGGTTCTACGCGCAGCATCCGGACCTGGTGGCAGGGATGGTGCTCGTGGAATCCAGCCACGAGCAGCAGGTGAGCCGCTTCGCCGCAGTGGATTGGACAAAGGGCCCTGCCTTCTATCTCACGGTGATGGCCCGGCGCCAGACCCGGATACTCGGCGCTCGCCGCGTCGCTGCCTCGCTCAGGCTGATGCGGGGTCTAGACGCCGACATAGCCCGCGAGGTTCTGCCCGAATGCGCTGATGCAGCCCGCGCGATCATGCTCTCAACGCGTTTCCAGCGCGCCGTGGTCGGCGAAATGCTCATGGTGGTGCGGGCTTCGGGTCAGCCTCCAGGGCTCGGCTCCATCCCGCTGACCGTGCTCAGCGCGGCCAGGCAGGCGCCGCGGATAGGGCCGACATGGGCGCAGATGCAGGACGAGCTGGCCGCGCTCTCGACCGACAGCGAGCACATCACAGCGCCGGAAGCCGGGCACTACATTCACCTCGACGAGCCCGATCTGGTCATCAAGGCGATCCGCGATCTCGTCAGGCGCTGCCGGTAAGCGCCGTGCCTATCGCAGAAAAGCGAGGCGAGTCACGGCGGCTCGCCGCGCGTGTTCCCGCAGGACGGCAGGCGCGCTATCGCGGAAAACACTCCGCTTCCTGCGGTAGGGGCGCAGGCCCGTGTGCACTGCCAGATACAGCCCGGTCACGGAATTGCGTCGGATTAGCACCTTCCGTACACCGTTAGCCCGGACCCGGCGTCTCCACAACGGGAGCGCGGCCAACGGCGGCCGCGCAGGGGAGGGACGCGATGAGTCAGCCGCCGTGGGATCCGAACGGCCAGCAAGGCCAGCAGCCGTATCCGGGTGGGCAATACGGACCGGCCGGAGCGCAGCCGCCGCAGGATCCGCGCCAGCCGCAGCCCGGATGGTATCCGGATCCCAGCGGCCAGCAGGTCCTCCGCTGGTGGGACGGTGCGGCGTGGACGGCGTACACGCAGCCGATGCCGGTGTCGCCGCCCGGCGCGGCCCCATTTGGCGCAGGCCCCGGTCCGAGCCAGCCGCAGCCTGCGGGACACCGGTCGGCGAAGCGCGGCGGCTCGCATTGGGTCCGCAACGTGTTCGCGGGCATCGGCGTCGTCGTCGTCGCGGGCATCATCATCAGCGCCCTGTCGGCCACCCACTCGACGGGCAGCGGCGCCTCTCCAGGCAACAGCGCCGTGGCGGCCTCGGCCTCGGCATCGGTCCCGGCATCGGCCCCGGCTGCGGCATCTTCCGCCGCCCCGTCGCTGCCGACGAAGGTCGAGTTCATCGTCTCGGGATCGGCGCCCGATGGGATCGACATCACGTACGGCCCCGGAGGGACGGAGCTGAGCGGGCCATCGACGCTCGACGGGACAGCGACGATGACCGTGCCATTCGATGCGTCCGCCTTGTACTACGCCATGAACGCCCAGCTCCAGGGAGACGGGGACATCACCTGCAAGATCGTGGTGACAGGCCCCGGCGATGCGCCGCTCACAGCCTCCAGCGGCGCGGCGTCAGGCGGGTACAACATCTGCTCGGCGCAGGCAGCCCCGGAGAACAGCGGCCTCAGCTGGCAGAACGAGAATTAGGTGTCCCTGGGGCCGAGATCGGCCGGGAGCGGAGGGCGAATGCGGGCCGTCCGCCGTTCCCGGCTCCGGACTACCGGCGCCGGGGCCGTCGCCGCCCAGCCGGGCTGTCCCCGCGCCGAGGATCCCTGTAGCCGCCCGGCTATCAGGCGGACGACAGGAAGGACCCCGACATGAAACGACTGAGCCACCTCGTGGCCGCAGCGGCAGCGACCGGCCTGCTGACGGCGGGCGCAATCGCCGCGAGCACGGCAGCAGCGAGCGCGAGCACCACGTTCGCCTCATGTAGCGCTCAGGGGCAGTACGCGATCTGCGATGCCGCCGGCACCGCCACGAGCCCGGTCACGATCACCGTGAGCGTGACCGCCAGTCCCGACCAGGACGTCTACGTGGCCTGGGATACCACGTGCTCGGAGGGGCTGTCGGCGGGCAGCTCGTCGGGGAGCTTCACCGCCGAGACCCCCGTCACCCGCACCATCTCGCACCCGTACTCTCAGCCGGACTCGTGCATCGTCTCGGCTGGCGCGCAGCTGCAGGCCGGCGGCAACAGCGTTCACGTTTCGCTGGCCTACTCCCAGAGCGTCACGGCTCCGGCTCCGGCCGCGCATGAGGTCAAGGGATACGCGGGCCTGTGCGCTGACGACTCAGGCGGCAGCTCTGCCCTCCGCACGAAGATCGTGGACTGGAAGTGCAACAGCGGCGACGCGGCCCAGTCGTGGTCGTTCAGCGGCGGGGAGCTCAAGCACGGCAGCCGGTGCATGAACGACAAGGCCTCCGGCGGAAGCGGCAGCGCGATCATCCTGTGGTCCTGCAACGGCGCCTCCGGCGAGCGCTGGACCCATAACTCGCACGGCGAGTACGTCCTGCAGGCCCACGGCGGCACGCTATGCCTGGACGATCCGGCCTACTCGACCAAGAGCGGCACCCAGCTGATCGTCTACACGTGCAAGGACAGCGCCAACCAGCGGTGGAGCCTGCCCTAGGTGCCCACGCCAGGGCGCCATCGGACAGGGTCAGCAACCGCAGCCAGCGCACTCCGCTTCCTGCGGCAGATCAGGCGCGCCGAGCTGCTGGCCGAGGTGGCGGGAGTCGAGGAGGGCTTCTCCGAGGGAGGGCTCGATGAGCCTCTCGCGCGGCAGGCCGCAGCACTGTGCCGCAAGGCCGGGGCAGATCCGGAGGCGATGCCTGAATGGATCGCCGAGGGGCGGCGCCGCAGGGCTGCGGGGAGGATGCCGCCACCTTCGGGCGGCGTACGCTGACCGCAGTTAGCCTCCTGCGCCCCACCTAGGTCTAGCGAAATTCGACATAGGGTATTCCTGCGTCGTACCCTGCTCCTATGAGCGCTCCGAAGATCAGGCTCACGGCGGTGATCATGGACATCCTGGACGTCCTCACCAACTCGCCGTCTGATGATCCGGCATGGGGCCTGCGGCTGTGCGAGGTCACCGGCTACGGCACCGGCACCATCTACCCGGCACTAGACCGGCTCATGAAGGCCGGGTGGATCACCGACCACTGGGAAGACCCGCCTCCCGAAGACCGGCCTCGGCGCCGCTTCTACGAGATGACCTCGAGCGGGCGCGAACAGTACGCCGCCGGGCTGCAAGCACGGCGCGAACGCCGCGCGGGATGGCTTCGTCCCATCCCCCATGCTGGAGCCGGGCAGTGACCGGATATGCAGTAAGGCGGCTCCGTCGTACAGGCTCGCGCAGACGCAAGCTGGTCATGCTCGCGACGCTCGTACCCACCCTTTCTATGCCGATGATCGTCATCATGCTGAACGTGCCCGGCCTCTGGGGCTTCGTTCTGGCAGAAGTACCCGTGCTGGCGATGTTGGTGCTGAAGCTTCCCGACTGGATCCACACCGTGGCTGGGTTGAGGAAGAAGATCCAAGCCAACTCGGAACAGGCACTTGCTAGATCCTCCGTCCGGAGCCTTACCAACCTGGCCGCCTGGCTGGCCGGGCCAGCTCGTCCAGCGCTGCGCGACGAGTGGCGTGCACACCTGGCCGGCGAAAGCGGCCACGACCCGCTCACCTGGCCGAAGGTCAGGAAAGCGCTCGGTTTCGTCGCCTCTGGCATCCGATTCAGGCTTGCCGACGCGTCCGGCCTGGCGTGGCGGCCGGCCGATGCGGTGCTGGGCTCACGCACGCTGTCCAACCTGTTCGTCTGGGGCCCGGTCATCGCGGTGCTCGTGGCCATCGTCCGCCATGACGGCCGGTTCGGGCTCGTGGCCGACGACCAGGATCCCGTCGCGCTCGGCGCGTTCCTCTACGTGGTGATCAAGACCGGCCGCTGGTGGCGGGGAGTCAAGCCGCCGGAGCCCAAGGCTAGGCGGGCCCGGAGTGACGACGGGAATGGGTAGCCGAGCGGTGGCGCCCCCCCGCCTCGCAGCGATCATGCGACAACTCGGTAGGGCTAAAGATGACCGGTTCCCCCCGTCTGTGGCTCAAATGCGGGACCTGCAACGACGCCACGCTGGCCAGGCTTAGCACCGACGCCCAGCCACTGCCGGGAGAACCCTACGGGGTCGAGCGGTGGCCTGGCGGCCGCTGGGAGGCCAGGCCGGCTTGGGACCGGGACGGCTGGACCCACGAATTCCAGTGCAAGACCTGCGGTGCAGGCCACCAGGTCCGCGATCAGCGCCTCGCCGGATGGTGGGCCGAGTTCGCGGCATCGGGGAAACGCCGCGGCGACCGGTACATCGACCGGGACGACTAGTTCTAGACTTCATTCATCAATTGCATGGAGGCCCCGGAGCTTTCGCCAACGTAACGGCGGGGCAGTCGTAAGCCGCTGACCTTAACAGGGTGAGGGCTAGATCGGACTGCCCGGAATTGACCGCCAGGAATCCCGTTCGCCAGCAGCTCGTCTCCACGATCGCAGGCCGTACACGCCACCATCCCGATGACCCGGAACTGCCCGCGCTGCGGGCCGAGCTCGCCGTTGAGGGCCTGGTCGAGCGCATCACCAAGACCATCAGCACCTCGCCGCCGCTGACTGCCGGCCAGCGTCACCGCCTCGTCCGCGCCGTATACGCCGGGCTCGGCGATGCCTGAGGCAAGGGCGGCCGTGAAAGCGCCACCGACCGCCACCCTCGCCGACCGCGTGATGAAAGCCCGCCGGGACTCAGCCTGTGCCGCCTGCGAAAGACCGATAAGACGCGGTCAGCAGATTGCCAGGATCGGGCAGCGATGGGTGCACATCGAGCACGTCCTCGAGTGGATCCGCAGCCAGCGCGACGAGCTGGCCGCCCAGGAGGCGGCCGGATGACCGGCGGCCGACGCAATACCTGGACGCGGCGGTCCGGACCGCTCACCTGCTCGCGATGCAGCCACGCCGACGAGATCGGCTTGGTCCTCAGCGCAGACGGCAAGCAGCTGCTTTGTCACGAGTGCCTGCTCCTGGAGCAGCGACGGGCAGAGCGTCACGGTAAGAACGTCCTCGCACCAGAAAGGCCAGCATGATCGCCATCCCGCCCGCGCTCGCCGAGAACGCCCGCACCGCCCAGGCGCCCGGCCGGTGTCCTCTATGCAAGCCCGGCAAGATTCATGTCGGCCAGCGCATCGCATGCCTGCCCACCGGCGACTGGGCACACACCTGGTGCCTGGCGTCAGTCGACCCGGGCCATCTGCCGCAGCTCCGGGCGCGCGGGCGATGACGGCACCAGGCACTGCAGATGATGGCGGCGCCGAGGATCAGGCCGGTGCCGCCGACCCGGTCGAGCTCATCCGGAGGCACTGCCGCAGCATCACGAACGCGCTGCGAGTCGTCGACCTGGAGCATCCCGACGCCGGGGCGGTCACCCGGCAGTGCGCTGCGATCCTCGACACACTGCTGATCAGCGTCGGCGAGCTCCGCTACTTCACCAGGAACCGGAAAGGAACACAATGACCGATGACCGCGCCCGGGATGGGCGGCCTAACGACGCCACGCCACCCCCCATCGCGGACACGCCGCCTCGGCACGACGCGATCGCCGAGGCCGGCATGCGGAAGTACTTCAACCCGGCGCTGGCCAACGCCCGGAGACATCTCAGGCCGATGACCAGCGAGCCGACAGCCGCGAACAGGGCAGCACCCCTGCGCGGCCAGCACGAGCCTCGCGTCCGCAACATTGCCGCCCTCGTCGACGACGACAACGACACCGTCGTCCGCGTCGACTACGTCGAGGCCAGTGACCCGGCCCAGGACGGCGAGGCGCTGGTCGGCCTGGCCGTCTGCAAAGACGGCGCCTGGGTGAACGTCCTCATCGGCGCCGAGGAGACGCTGATGCTCGCCAACCGGCTGACCTGCGCCGCCAACCTGACGATGGTGCCGCTCTTCCAGCAGAAAAAGGGCTAGACCATCCGGGCCCGCGGGAAGATAGACCATGCCGCGCAAGCCGCCACCTCGCAGGTACAAAATCGGCGAGGCGGTCATCTGGACTGACTACACCGACCAGACCGAGCATCCGTGCACGATCCTCGAGCACGTCGAGCCGCAACCCGACGAGGGCTACGACCTGGCGGCCAACGGGCCGCTGTACTCCGTCCGCTTCAACCCCGGTGACCGCTGGGGCAGCCAGGTTGCCGAGGTCGACCTGTCGCCGTGGCCGAAGCCCTCGCTAGGGCTGGTCGGCGACAAGCCGGAATCGCGCGGCCCGCAGGCCGGCCCGGATACGCCGCCAGCTGGAGGCTAGACATGAGCAACGAAGGACACGGAGCCGAAGACGAGCACCAGGACGACGGCGACCTCAGCCCGCTCGAGAAGCTGAGAGCCCGCCACCAGGCGGATAACGAAGCGCGGCGCCAGGAGTGGCTCGCCGAGCACGCGGGCGATCCTGACGACCCGTTCACCGCCGACGAGATGGACGCCGTCGTCGGCCCCATAGACCAGCCGATCTGCCAACTCAGCCGCGAAGGCGAGGACGGGACCTGGCTGAGACTCACCTACCTGCCGCGGCCGCCAGTCAAGCTGATCGACGTCACCATGGGCAACGCCGGATCCGATGAACCGGCGGTCAGCCTGATTATCAGCGACACCGAAGCACGCGACCTCATCGCCCGGATCATCGACGCCATCGGACCGCAGCAGCCCGACCCGCCGTTGGAACCGCGAACCGACTGCGGGACGGCGGAAGAGACAGGCGAACCGTGCCCTCGGTGTGGCTACCGCCCAGGTGACGACCTGGACCAGACCTGAGTCATGCCCTGGAAGCCCGAACACAAGTCGCCGGAGTACGGCCGCGCCCCCTGGCGGCGCGCCCGCGCCGCGGCGATGGCCAGGGCCAGGGGGCGATGCGAGATCAGGGGACCGAACTGCCAGGGCGTCGCCGTCAGCGTCGACCACGTCTACGGCCTGGCCGCTGATCCGGAGCACAGGTTCCTGCAGTGCGCTTGTAAGCCCTGCCACGACGCCAAGACCTCGAGTGAGTCGAACCGCGGGCACCGTGAACCGCCGGCAACACCACGGACCCAATGGTGACTACACCCGGTGACAGCGATACGATGGTCGCATTGCAGTCGTGGTGACAATTAGTGACACAGGTAGTGATTGATCATCGCACATCACGTCGTGTCATCACGTCTCTGAACTGCGAAGATGTCCAGTGACGAAAAGGCCGTCCAGAGCAACGCGCCCGTGTTATTTCTCGCGATCGGGGTCAACACGCGAAAATCCGGCTTCGCTCACGGATGGTGACCAGTCCCCCGGGGAGCGGGTGTCACGGATGGTGACCATCACGGCGGGCCATGACCGCTCCGCGTGTCACGCAGCGTCAGAAGTCGAGGAGCCGGATCCGGGTGCGCTGAGGCCGCGGCTCGGACATGACCAGGTGCGCCGCGCCTGCTGCCGCGTACGCCGCGGTGATGCTCCCATGGGAACCGCGCCGGACGAACCGCCATCCGTCGCCAGCCGAGCCCTTTTCTGCCGCGGCGATGTGCTTGTTCAGTAGCGGGTCGTCTCCGTGGGAGAGCTGGCGGCTGGCGGTGAGGTCGGCCAGGCCCATGCAGGCCTCGGCGATCGCGGGCCCGGTGATCTCGGTCGACCCAGGCCGTGCCCGCAGGATCGGGGCGAAGCCGGCCGCTGCGGACGGGAACCATGCGAGCTTGCGGGGCCGGATCCGGTCGAGCAGCGGGCCGAGTTCGGTCCTGGCGCTGGCGACGGAATCCCAGCTCCGCACGAGTTCTACCCGGACGGTGCCATCGGGCAGGCCCGCGGCGGCCGCGAGGACGGAGTGCTCGCCGAAGGAGTCGAAGCAGCAGACGACCCGGGCGCGGTGGGCGTCGAGGGTTCCCCCGGCGTCTCCGCACGCGGCCCACGCCTCGAGGTCGACGGCGCTGTTAAGTGCGATGACCCGCTGATTGAGGCATTCGGACCGGAATTCCGCAGGGTTGAGGGCCTGGTACTGGGCCTGCAGGACGTCCAGGTCGAACAGGTGGCCAAGGGCCGGGTTGGCGTACCTCCACGCTTCGATGTCGTCGCGGTCGCAGCCGGGAGGCGCCTCCCAGGACATGACCAGGATGCGCGAGTCGGGTCCTCCGGCGATACCCGTCGCATAGAGGTTGTTCAGCACCGTGCTTTTGTCGGATCCGGCGTTGGTCAGCGCGACTATCTGCCCGTTGGGGCTGGCGGTAATGGTGGAAGTCACCGAGGCCCACCCGTCACCCTCAACCTGAGTACGGAGTTCGTCGAATACGACCATCGCGCACGTCAGGCCTCGTCCGGCGCGGGCGTTCGCCGACCTGATGGTGTACTCGGCGCCGCTGGCCAGCCGGAACCGGTACTGACCGCTCGCCCGTGATTTCAGCACGATCGACGGGGCGAGGTAGGGGCAGTTCTCCGCGGTCCGCAGGGCCAGCTCCCAGGCGTAGGCGCTCTGGCTCAGGTCCTGCGCGACGCCGAGGATGGTCTGCGGCCTCGAGGACATGTACATCCGCCACAGGGTGATGACCCGGGATAGGTGCGTCTTGGCATTCTGCCTCGCGGCCTGGATCAAGACGTACCGGAACCGCAGCCTGCCCGTGTCCGGGCTGAGCTCGAACATCCGCATGACGGCGATTTCCTCGTGCGGCAGCAGCGGCTCGCCGATCGCCGCGGCGAACGCGATCACCTGCGGGCCGAGCGACGTCTCCTCGCTGAGGATCCGCAGGGGCGCCGGGACCGACACCCGGGGCTCGGCGTGGCCGAAGACCTTAGAGGTCGACGGTGCGGAGGCGGCGGACAGGGTTGTCGAGCTCAACGGGCGGCTTCCCTCCCTTGATGCGGCTCCGGGCGGCCGGGCTGGCGCCAAGCTCGGCCAGCACTTTGACGAGCTCGGGCACGAGCCACCGCGCGCTGTATGCAACCTTGGCCGCGGACGCCTGGTCGATGACGATGGCGAGGTGCTTGGCGACTTTGACCATGCCGGCGTCCTCCGGCTCCAGGTCGAGGGCGCTGATCGTCTCGACGACAGCCGGGAGAAGGAACTCGGACGGGTCGCGCTGCATGAGAAAAGCGTAGACGAGTCATACCTTTGCAGGTAGGCAGGCAGACCTTTCCGCTATGATGGTCTAGACCAGCGCTCTGCCCGGCCAGCCGGGATGTGCGGCACGGCGGCACTGGCGTGTATGCAGGTAACGCCCGGATTGACCCGCCGGAGGTGGCGCTGAGTGGTCCGCAAGAACACGCCGACCGGCTCGGCCGCGGAGTTTGCTGCTATGTGGAACGCCTTGCCGTCGGCAAAGCAGCAGGCGATGCTCGCGGAGCTCCGGGACGCGCTGCACGTGGTGAGGGACGCGGACAGCCCGAGCCCGATCCAGCCGGTACATCCGCCGTTCAGCGGGCGGCACGCTCATCCGCATTACCAGTACGACGGCCACGGGGCGACCGGGACGCATAACCACGTGCACGAGCACGGCGCCGATGGCACCCCGGATGCCAGCCACGACCACGAGCACGCTGAGGGCGCCGCGGCGGCCGCGCATCACAGGCACGCGCAGCGCGGCCCGGTGCTCAACGCTGCGGTGAGGCGGACGCCTCCAGCGAACCCGCAGCAGCGGGCACGGCAGGACTCGGCCTGGGCCCGCCTGGCCGATGGCGTACAGGCTTCCGGCCAGCGAAAGGGGCAGTAAATGGCGACTCGGCATAAGACGGCGGCGGCCGCACCGGCGGATCGCGAGGTGGCCGCGGCACCGGTCACCGTCGCGGAGCTGAGCCGACGCTCAGAGACGCATGTGGCGGCGGTGAGGCAGCAGATGGCCCGGGCCGCGGCGGTCGAGCGCGTCGCGACAACCAGGGTGCACGACCGGCCCCGGGATCCTGAGACTGCGGCTCCTGTCGCGCCCAGGTCGCTGGGCGAGTGGGCCGACTTCACCATTGCTGCGAGGTTGACCTCGGTCTCGCCAGCACCCGCGACGGCGATCCTGATCGTAGACGCCCTGCGAAACGGCCCGGAAGCGGTGGCGGCCGTGATCGCCTCGCTCAGCGACCTGGGCGCTCCGCGGGAATACGAGGATGTGGCCGCGATACTCGGCGGCCTTCCGCGTTACGGCCTGGCCGATGCCCAGCGCGGCATGGTGGCCGTGCTGGCCGCGTGGCGGCGAAAGCAGCAGGCAATCATCACCGCCGCGGCGGCCGCGGCGGAGGACCCGCACGCCGGGTCTGCCCGGAGGCGGAAGCCGGCACAGTGAGCGGGCCTGCAAGTGCCCGGCGCGGAGGGAGCGGCGTGGCCAAGATCATCGCTACCGGGCCAGGCGTGAGCATCGCCACCCACCCGGCGGAACGTCCGGGACCGCACGCGGGCGGCGGCGGAACCGGGGATCCGCCTGCCGGACCGCCTCCTGCGGTCGGCCTGTCATCGCCTGTCTCGCCAGCTAGCCCGGCCCCGGTCGCGTAGGAGGCAGTAGTGGCCACAACGCGAATCACCATTCAAGGTCCGATTTTCGATGGCCGCGCGGCCGCGGCAGCCTCCGACTTCTGCGACAGCATCTCGAACGAGGTCGCCGAAGTTGCCCGGACCTGGATCGCGACCGAGGCTCACGGGTTCGACCGGTCCGGCCGCGGCGGCACCGGGGCGGCGGCGGCCGGGCTCGAGGGGCCGATCGGCAGCAACGGCCAGTACGTCGTCCGCGGTGGTATCCGCAAAGGTTCGTACTCCTGGCCATGGTTGGAGGGCTCATCCGAGAGGAACCGGACGACGCCGTTCGCCGGATATCACGTGTTCAGGCGCACCCGGCAACGGCTGCGTCGCCAGATCGGCCCGCTGACCGAGCTGCGCATGCAGGAGTTCATCGAACGGATGGGCGGAAGCGAGACATAGCCGTGGCGAAGGCAACCGACAACAGGCCCGTGATCCGCGTACCGGGGCACGTTTGCGTACACGTGGTGAAGTCGCACCAGCTGGCGCGGCTGCTGACCTCCGCCGGTCCGTGGACCAGCCGCGCGGGACTGGTGGCCGCTGCCACGCCGGGCAGTGGCACGGCGACCGCCGTGACAGTGCTATCGCGCCACGCCGGGGCAGTCGCCGCCGAGCTGAGCCGGACGCTGCAGCAGGCTCGCGAGACGAACGACCCGGGGGCCGACGAGCTGGCGACCGTGGCCGGATATCTCGGCATCTGCGAGGCCCCGGTCGAACCGACACCTGAGCCCGCGCCAGCACCTGCGGCCGAGGTGCCGCAGGCTCCGTCGCTGACCTAGGTGATAGACGTCCCCGGCGGTAGCGTCCTCGCTCCTTTCAGCCGCCGGGACGAGGTCCCGCAGGCCGGGCCTAGAGCTACCCGGTAGCGCGGGACCAACGCGGCGGGCGCCGCGGCGGCCTAGGTCACCGCCGCGGCGCCCAGGTGGCAGGAAGGAAGGCGGATCGTGACCGGAGTAAAAGTCACCGAGGTCTACGTCCGCGCCGAGACCACCCGCATCCCCGCGGTGTCACAGGCCGAGGCCTCGCTACGCGAGCTCGCCGAGTGGAATCTGACGAAAGAAACCATGTGGGCCGCCGTAGGGCGGGCGCAGGCAGCCGACGGGCCGCCGCGGCTGGAGCCACTCACCGAAGGGCGCCGGGTGCGCGTGTCGGCACTGATGACCGGCTACAGCCACGTTCACGTCGCCGAGCTGATGCTCGCCGGGATGCCGGTCAGGCAAGCCTTCGACCTGAACTGCCTGCTGTTCTACCACGTGTTCGCCCTTCACTGGGGGATAGCCCGGGGCGTGGCCACCGGGCGGCAGTTCAACAGGAACACGTTCGGCACGATGTGGTGGCCGCTGAGCGAGAACAGCCCGTATGACGAGCATTTCCTGCAGCCCTCCGAGAAGCGGCCGGTGGCGAGGTGCTTCGCGCGGGCCGCCGGGGAAAACAGCAGGATCCTGCTGCGGGACGAGCCCGAAGGCGGCGAGTTCTCCGCGTTCGCCGAACCCGCCCTCGCCGACCGGCTGTCCTGGATGCTCGAGATGATGCGGCGGTTCGGGTCGGGCGGGGGCAGCCTCGCGCAGTCCGCGCAAGGTGCCCTGGACGCGGCAGCAGGGCGCCCTCGCAGGCGCCGCAGGCCTGTCGATGAGGAATGGCTGGCCGCCGAGATCAGCGACGCGCTGACCGCCACATGGCCGGCCATCGCCGCCACGGTGACCACCTTGCCGACCCAGCGCGTCACGTTCAGATCGGAGGTGAACGGCGATGCCAGGTGAGGGCGGCGCCGGGTGGTTACCCGGGCCCGGGATGGTGACGATTGTCCCGGGCGCAGACGTGGGACGGCCCTGTGCTCTCACGAGAGGGCAGGGCTGTCCCACCTGAGCATGGCCCGCGGGTCGTCAGGCGGGCCCGCTGAGCTTGGTTCCTGCGGCGTCGGCCCATGCACGGCTCTCGGCGTGCGATGGCCCGAGCGCGGCCGCCGCCGCGGCGGCGAGGGTGGCGTGCACCTGGGCCTCGGCCAGGATGAGGACGGCCTGGTGCTGTAGTCCTGTACTACTTCCGGGCGGATCGGGGCTGTTCGGCGCCGTGCTCTCACATGTGATCTTGGGTCCGCGAGGTACCGGGCATCTGATTCGGGCCTACGACAGCTGCCCAGGCACCATCTTGAGCGTCATCGTGTACTGGAGGTTCGAGTACTGGGTCATCCCGTAGATCAGGGCTACCACGATGCCGGCCAGGAGGAAGCCCCCGGCGACCAGTGCAGACTTCTTGACGATCGTCGCGACGAACGGATCCATGCTCCTCACCTCCTCCCTGAGCGCGGCTCGGTCTTCTTGGGATGGGCGACGCTTGCCTCGATGACCCACACCGTGCGCGCGCTATCGTCCGGCAGGTACCAGATCCGGGCACTCCCGCTCACCTTGACCTGCCATTGCTCCAGGTCCCTGCCGTTGAGCGAGCGGGTCGCCAGCGTGCCCCTGAGCTGGTAATGCGTCTCGTCCTGAGGCGGCCGCGGATTGGACCGCATCATCTCGAACGCCTCCCGCGCCTTCACGGTGGCGTGCGCGCACAGGTCGTCCCAGCCCTTGGCGGCCTCGGTCGTACCGAACCGGACGTTCCACTCGTCGCCGACGGGCGGCGGAGCGACACGATCGAGGCGCTTCGGGCTCACTGGTCAGCGACCTCCGGCACCTCGCCGTAGTCACCGCCATCAAGCGGCGCAGTGGCACGCTTGAGCAACTCGGGATCGGAATAGATCTCAGCAGTGGCCTGCCACGCCGCGATAACAGGTGCGAGCGCAGCGATGTTGCCCAGTTCAGCGCAGGCGTGCATCGTGTCGACAACTTCCACGAGGAACGCCTGGACATCCTCCTGCGGCAGGAACCGCACCCACGGGAAGACGTCAGCCAGAGACAGCAGCAAGGCGCGGGCGCCAGGGTCATGCTTCATTAGGGAGATGAACATGCGGCTGGCCATACCCAGCGCTCTATCCTCGGCATCGGCGCGGTCCGCCGACTCCAGAATCAGGTCCTCACCGTCCCTCCGGTCTAGCCGGATGCGGCGGCGCGGGCTCCCCTCCAGCTTGGCCATTGTGTCCTTGGGATGCTGGACAAGCTGGGAGAACGGGATCTCCTCGGTGACGCACATGACTGCATAGTATCTTGACTTTTGAAGTACTTCAAATGTCTTGATAGACTTCGCCTTCCATGGATCACCAGACCGCGGTCTCCGAGCGGATCAAGGCCGGCCTCGCCCGGCGTCGCGCCGACGGCAAGCAGCCCGGCGCGACCGACCGGACACCGGGTAAGCGTTCTGGGTATTACGAGCGGTGGGAACGGGAGCGTGCAACTGCCCGATGAACCCTCCGCTCCTCCGGGCTTACGTCGACGAGACCGGCGACCGCGGCCACACTGGAGGCTCGTCGCCCTTCTTCGCGTTCGCGGCCGTCGTCGTGGCCGACGAGGACGAAGCGGGCCTGCGCGCGGCGATGTCGCAACTGCGGCGCGACCTGAAGGTGCCGACCGGAAAGGCACTGCACTGGAAGGACCACGTCAAGACCCACTCGCGTCGCCAGCACGTGTCCCGCGTGCTCAGTCAGGTGCCACGCCTACTCATCGTGTACGTGGTGGTTGAGAAGGCGGCTATCCCGGCCAGGTCCGGCATGTACTGCGACCAGGTGCTGTTCTACAACTACGCGGCCTGCTTGACCATGGAGCGCCTGCTGCTGGCCGCCCGGGACTGGCACGGAGGATCACGCGACATCATCGTGCGCTTCGGGCATGTGAGGGGCTTCGATCACTCGAAGACCACCACGTACTTCGGTCTGAAGAAGAAGAACGCGCCCGCGTGGATCCCCTGGGGGCGTCTCCACGGCGCCGTGCACTTCGACGACCAGGCTAAGTGGGACGGCCTGCAGGCCGCAGACCAGTACGCCGGCATGCTGAACGCGGCGATCCGCCCGGACGACTTTGGCAACTACGAGGAGTCGCACCTCCTCCGGGTGTGTCACCAGATCCGCAGGAGCGGCACCGGGAATGCGATGGGGTACGGCTTCAAGGTGCTCGGCAACGAGGCTACGTTTACGTCGCTGCCCTGGTGGCCGACCGCCGGGATCTGAAAGCAAGAGCGCCCCCGGGAGGCCCGGGGCGCCTCATCCGGTTTCCCGGAAGGGTCTGGCAGCAGACCAAGCGTTGTTCCCCGCGGCCTCCTGGAAGGCGCTCAGGATTTCTACACTCACGATAACGCAACCTGGCGCAAAATCAATACCCGCAGCAGTCCAGCGTGGCGCAGGTATCCGAACTAACGTTCCCCTAAGGGCTGCCAATGGACGTATATACGCTGTTCATAACAGGTAGCGGGGCGAGCGTGGCTCCCCTCAACGTGATGCAGATCATGGCCCAGCGCCGCCGCCGGGCTGGATGGGCTGAGCAACAGCGAGCTAGCGGCCCTGTGCGACCGGTTCGGCGTCGAGGCCTAACACCGGCCAGCCAAAACCCACGTTGATAACGAGTCTTTTCCGTGCCCCCCGGACCCGATCACCCGACCGGCACCTCTCCGCCCGGGCGCGTGTTTTTTGGGGTTCGACCGGTCGCACCGCCGCGCCTCGCGCGCGGCATGCGGGTACATCGGCGAGGCCCGCGCGGCGCGTGCGTGCCCCCTCAGCGCGCGGCATGTGCACCCCGCTTTCCTATGCGGGAGGCGCAGGTCGGCCTTGGGCGGTAGCTACGCCTGCTGCAGCTGTGTCGCGATAAACCCGAGCCTGGTCTCGAAGTCGGGCGCTTTGATCTCGGGCGTCGTGAGGAGGTTGTTGATCATCCTCGCGCCGTGTTCTGGTGCCTTGTCGTACAGGGCGAGGAACCTGGCGCTGGCGCTGATGCCGAGGAGGAAGTGCCGGGCTTGCGTGACGGTAAGGGCATCGCCACCGCCCGCGGCGGTCCGTGCGGCGAGGACGGCCTCGCGCTGGCGTACGAGATCGGCGATGACGTCGAGCTGGGCCTCGAGCCGGGCCCGGTCTCCGGCGAGTTCGTCCGGGGATCCGCCGCCGCGGCGGACGAGTTCCTCGGCCTCGCGGATCGCCTGGAGCCGCTCCTGGCCTTGGAGGTATTTGGCGCGGGCTTCCTCGAGGAGGGCGGCGGTCTCGCCGGTCTCGGTCACGGGGGAAGGGTAGCGCGCCGCGCGGGCTGCTATGCGGGCCCGCTCGGCGCGGCAGGGGAGTCTCCTGGCGGCCGGCGGCGGTACGCCTGCAGCACTGGCGCGAGGATCGCTGCGAGATCCGCCTTCTTGCTGGGGCTTAGCGGAGGGGCGTGGTCGACGTGCCAGCAGATCCACTCCTCGCGGCTGAGGCCTCCGGGGCTGGGCTCGTTGACGCCATGTTCCGGAATGTCGCAGCCTATGGTGCCGTTCGGCTTCGCCCATCCGCGTTCCGGATCCAGGGACGGGGCGACACGCTGGCAGCGTGACGCCGGGTCCGGCTTCCATTCGGATTTCCGGGCCCGGGGCTCCTGCTTGTCCTCTGGCATCGGCTGCTCAAGCGGGAACGCTGAGGCCGGGGTCGCCGAGGCGGCCGAGGATGGCAATGGTCTCGGCGCGGTCGTCGGGGGTCATGCGCACGAGGGCCTGCTGGATCAGCGCACCGGGGTGGGGCATGTGCGGCTTGGTTAGCTCACGGAACCGCACGAGGTCACGAGCATACGCGTCGGGGCCGGCGTACGGGTTGACGATCATGGGCTCATCTTCCTTATCGAGCGGAGCACCTGGCCGAGAGACGACTCGGGCCGCCAGTCGCTGAGCCAGGAGAGGCCCCGCTTACGCTCCATACGCAGAACGCTACCGTGGAGTCATAGCGCGCGGCGGCCGGAATCTGCCGCCGCAAGCCGGCCGCCTAGCGCGACCTGGCCGGAAACGAGGCAGCATGAACGAAGGCCCGTCCCTGATCCCCGGCACCTGGCACAGCGTCTACGTGTACGAGAGCAGCAGCCGGGACCAGACCCTCACTGACGAACGCGACGTGACGCTCAGCCTGGAAGGCGCCGGGGTCCGGGTGAGATCACTTCCCGGCTCTCCGTCTCGCCTGGAGATGGAGCTTGCTTTCCGGGAGCGCCGTGTCCTGCTGGGGACCTGGACGGAGCGCACCGACCCGGACGGTTATTACGCTGGCATCACCTACGTCGGGACGGCCTTGTTCATCCTGGCCGAGGACAGCCGGTCGATGACGGGCCGGTGGACTGGCGGGGACCGGGACGTGGCGAAGGTGAACACGGGGACGTGGACGCTGACGCTGGCCCGGTAGCCCTGGCCGTCATCACCCGTGACGGCCTGGTCCTCCTCGGCCGCCGGGAACCCGCCGTGGGCATTCCCAGGCGGAAAGCTCGAGCCGGGCGAGAGCCCGGAGGACGCCGCGGTACGGGAGACGCTCGAGGAGACCGGGCTCCGGGTCCGGGCTACCGGGATGATCGGCAGCAGGGTGCATCCGGTGACCAGCGTCCCGATGGTGTACGTGGCGGTGACGCCTACGCTGGAAACGGTAGTTACCGCGAGCGGCGGGCATGAACTCGTCGAGGTGAAGTGGGGTCAGCCCCGCGGAGGCCGACGAGCTGACGGGCGGCACGATCCACGAGCCCGTGCGTGACTACCTGGGACAAGCGTTGAAGGGGTGATCCTGGTGTCCGAGCTGCCAGAGACCACGACCATCCGGTATCTAGTCGACGGACTGCTCGAGCTGGCCGGGACACTTCCGGAGGGCACGGACACCCCGGTCGAGCTCGGGGTCTGCGACGGCAGCGCCCTGCAGCTAATCGACCAGTGCGACCTGCACTACTGGGCGAGAATGCCCGCGGACGGGAGCGGGCCTCCGGGCAGCTATTTCGTCTTGATACGCGGTCACATTCACCCAGGCGAAAAGGCCGGTGAGCTGCTGCGCGGTGCAGCGGCCGACGTTGACAGGGAACTGCGCGAACTCGCCGACGGCGACGGCTGAGTGCCGCCGCGGGCCGCAGAGGTCAGACGCCTCGGCTGAAAGCGCGCCCGATCTCAGCCCGGCGGGGGCATGCCGACGCGGCAGCGCGGGAATACAAGGACCGGCGGGGTCTGTGATCGGAGGACACCGTGGGCTTGAACCAGGACCGTGACAACCTCGAGCGAGACATTGCCCGGCTCAAGGCGCTGCTGGAATCTCAGCCGGGCCTGCCAGCCGAGACGCGGGTTACTGCACTGGCGGCGGTAGTTCAGGCGGAGGCGTCGCTGCTGGCCGCGGACACGCTGATGCCGGCAATGGACACTGCGGAGGGCGACGTGGCCGCACCGCTGGCGACCGCGCTTTACGCATTCGCAGAAAAGGCAGACCTACTCGTGGTCGCGCTGGGGCGACTGCCTGAGTTCTGACGAGCTAGCGCGTCGGAACGACGGCTAGCACCGGGCGGGGAGCGGCAGGCATTCCTCCATCCCGGCCCGGGAATACCGTCTCTGGCACCTACCGGACGGAGTACGCATGGGCTCGTATGAGGATCGCAGGCAAGCCCGGGAGTGGCTCTCGGAACTTGAGGCGCTGCTGGGAAGGGCGGGGAGCATGGACATGTCGCCTGACGCGAAGGTGACGGGTTTTGCAGCTGCGGCGCACGCGGAGGCGCTGCTCCTGTTCGCTGACACGCTGGACCAGGCAATGAGGACCCTGCGGGATGACGTGGTTGCCCAACTCCAGGCCATGTTCGGCGGACGCTGATCAGCCACTGGTTCCGGCGAGTTCGTACGCTTACCTGGCGCTCACGACATAGTCCTCTCCGTGGCGGTGTCGAGGCCTGTACGGTGCACGGCGGGTGCTGACCGGCGAGCTGGCGGTCCCGATCGGCTAGGGCGCTTACGTCGGCCGTGGCGGTCCCGCTCTCGGGGACTGCGCGCGTCAAGACTCTCTCCTAGGTGGTGGGTATAGCCGGGAAACTGCGAACATCGCGAACATCGCGAACAGGGGCGTAAAACAGCAGGTCACGGCATACGAAAGGCGCACGGCGGCGCGCCCGGGTACCCGGGAAACTGCGAACACCGACACCAGAAACCGCGAACGTCCTGCGCGGGGTGTTCGCAGTTCCGGGCCCTGGTGTTCGCAGTCCCGAAGGCAACTGCGAACACTCAGCACGTCCTCTGACCTGCCTCGATCCGGCGCATGTTCGCGATGTTCGCGATGTTCGCGGTTCTGGCACTGATACCTCCTCACTGAGGATCGCCGCCGCTGTCGAATGCACTGACGGTAAGGTGCAGGACGGTCGGGAGGGCGTCCCCGACGCGCTTCCGGATGGTGAGCCGGCCATCCCCGGTGATGCTGGCCAGCAGGCCGCGCTCATGCAGTTGCTTGTGCAGGGCGTGCTTGGTGATGGCGAGCGGGAGGCTGGTCTCGGCGAAGCGTCGCGCTGCGGTGTAGGCGGCATCGGACTGGAGGTACACGTCGTCGCCGTCGATCCAGCCGATCACGTCGCCGTAGGTCCGGTACGTTCCGTTACCGGCGTCGTCCCACTTCCACCCCCAGCGGACGGCGTCGGCGGGCGCCCGCCCGTGGGTGTCCGCCAGGCAGGCGCGCCCCTGGGCGATCAGGGCGGCGAGCGACTGGAGGTAGATGCGGACGGGGTCGGCGTCGCGGCCGTACCGCGCCTGCTCGGCCCCGGTGTCGACGAGTGCCTTCCATGTCCGCAGCCAGGTCGCCTCCCGCTGCTCGGCAGTGATGGCGCCCGCCGCGGTGGCGAAGGCGAGGAACTCGTGCCAGCCGAGCGCAAGGCTGCCGATGTTCAGGGCGTGACGCGGATGGCACTCCGCGCGGGCGGAATCGCGCAGCCTCGTCCGTTCGGCGTCGAGCGTGCCGGGCAGCTTGTTGTCAGCGTCGTAACGGCCGGCCAGCCACTTCACGTACGCCGCAGTCGCGATGGCGAGCGTGCCGTCGGCGGCCATGCCCTGGGCGGCGGTGAGGCGCGGCAGGCTGACGTCGCCGGGCGAGATCTCGGCGACGAACGCGCGGGCACGCATCGACTCGACCCCGGGCGGCACGTCCTCGGCCGAGGTGAGCACCTGCGCCCGAGGCGGCTTCGGCGGCCGCTGGGTACCGTCGGGGCGCAGCCGTCCCCGGCCGCTGTGGTTGGCGCTGCCGCGGATGAGCCGGTCTGCAGTGGCCGCGCGCCGCTGGGCGTCGGTCTTGGTGGCGTCGGGCGAGTAGTCGTCGACGACGTAGAGCGCGCTGTCGAGGGTGAACGCCTGGGCTTCCAGCGCGTTAGCTGTGCTGGTCCAGTTGCCCGGCAGCCCGTGCGCATCCATCAAAGGGCCGTAGTGCTGCTGGGCAAGCGCGGTGATCGCGGTCTTAAGCGTCCCGGATCGCCCGAACAGCCACACCGCGCAGTCCGGGGGCAGCGGGAGCGGCGCCCGGTATACGGCGGCCAGCACGGGCACCATCACCATGTCGGGTGCGATCTCCATCAGCGAGAGGGCATTGCGCACGGCACTGCGAACATCGCGAACAGTGGGAACCTCGGGCAGTTGGTAGCCGCCGAGCGGCCCGAGGTCCACGGCCACCGACGTGTCCAGCCCCCGGGCCCCGAGGGCCCCGGAACTGGTCAGGTAAGCCCATTCGTCGCCAATGCGGCGCCATCCCGTGTGCGCGTAGATGATCCTGCGAGGCACGTCACCGGACCGGGACTGGACGGCCACGCGCAGATGGTCGGCGACCGACAGGCCGGGCATCACCAGCGCCGACACTCCGGCCGCTTTCGCCGCCCACTGCTGGGGCTTGCCGAGCTGGTCGGGGAGAATCTCGATGTCCCCGGCGCGACGGTCTGTCGTCGCTACGTGCAGCGTCCACATGAGGGTCTGCTCCGCGCCGTCGTCCCGTATGGTCTCCGCGGTGATCTTCGCGTCAAAGGTGGCCAGCGGGGTCCATACGGCGCCGCCGTCCTTGACGGGCCGGTACCAGCCGAGCGCTCCGCCTCGCGATTCGTATGCGCTGGCGGCGTCCGCAACGCCCCAGTCGGCCAGAGCCGGCGCTACGCCGCTGGCCGTGATCAGCTCGGCGGCCTGCTCCTCCGGGCTCGGCGGATCGGGTTCCTCCTCCAGGGCCAGGTGGCGGAGGTCATCGATCACGGGATTCAGGTCGGCCGGTGGATCATCGGCGCACTGTGCCCGCCAGTAGTCCCTGAGGTCGGCTGCCAGCGCCTTGCGGTCGGTTCCCTCAAACCGGTACTGCCGCTCGCCGTGCTGCGCGTACGGCCACCGCGTGGCACGCCCGAGCTTGTACCGCTCCTTGGCCAAGGTCAGCGCGCGCTCCCGCTTCGATACCTTCGGGGGCTTCTCTCCCGCTGGCTCGTTCCCGCTCACGCCACACCGCCCCTGGGATACTGCGCGGCGGCGCGGAAACCGGACGCTACGGTCCGCCGGACCTCGGCGGCAGGCAGCCCGATCCGCTCGCCGGCCTGGTATAGCAGGCCCTCGGTCCGGTCGGCATCGAGCATGTCCCCGGCGACCAGCGGGCCCAGATTCCACGCAGCCAGGTGCAGCGTCGTGTTCCTCGTCCCCTCACCTGCCGTCAGGACCTCCTCGAGCTCGTACCGCAGGGCGGCCATGGCGTAGCCGCCGCGGCCGCGCGCCGGGATGCTGACTGTCTGGGCTGATCGGGGCGGCCGGTTGCTCTCGCGCAGCCGCCCGGCCCAGAACTCAGGCAGCGGCGTCAGATCGTCGCCTGGGGAGCCGAGCCAGCGGTACGGGCGCCGGGTCGACGGGTGAACCGACGGCGCCACCACGATGTAGCCGCCGTCCGCCTTGACGTCCACCCCAGGGCCGCCCTTGCCTGCACCGGACATGATCTTCCCGCCGGGGTGGCCGTACAGCATGTGGTAGCCGCCGCGGCCGGTGACCGCGGCCAGTGTGCGGGGTAGCACGCCCTCGCCGACGAGCATGCGCATCGTCCCGATGCCGGGGGGGTCGACGTCGATCACGACCGTGCCCGAGGCGGCGCCGGTTCGGATGGCGAGCAGGCCGCGGGGGTGAAGCCGCAGCATCTCGGCCAGACGGTCCGGGTCGAGCGAGGCGGCATGGAACCCGTGACAAGTCAGGCAGGTGCAGGCCTCCATCAGTTCGGAGGTGGTGTGCTCCGCCTTGCAGGCCTCGCAGTTGGCCACCGGCGTCTTGGAGGAGGACAGCACGAACACGGGCCAGCCCCGGGCGATGTAGCCGAGCCCGGCCAGCAGCTTCTCCTGCTCTTGGCCCTTCACGCCGCAGCCTCGGCCCGGCCGTATGTACGCGCCACCACGATGGTTACCCAGTGGTGGCAGGGCAGCCGCCGGGTGCCGGTCACGTCGGCCAGCTCACGGGCGCGGCCAAGGTGCGGCGCACCGCACGCGGGGCAGGTCGCCAGGTACCACCATTTTGTCCGGCGCCCGCTCGGGACGAGCAGGCTCACGCGGCATGTCAGCGCGACCTCGCGGCGTTTGGCTGACCGCTGGCGCCTTGCCTTGACGGGGCGGCGGGCTACACTGAGCGCAGACTCGCCCTGCTTGGCGGCGGCGGCGATGTGATGGCGGCGCTTCCCGGGCTCGGCAGCCCGGGGGGCGCCTTTCACATTGTCAGGCGGCATCGGCGTCACCGCCTTCGGGGGCAAGCAGCTGGGCGGCGAGGCCTGCCCGCTGCTTGAGCGTGAGCACCGGCGATTCGGATGTGAGTGAGCGGATCAGGCGCTGCGCCTTCGCCACCTTGAGGCGGCGGCGTCCCTCATCAGCGATCGAGGGATCGTCGGGGTGATGCTTAACGAGCGCGGCGACCTGGGCGCGGTCAACGGTCCATGACAAGGAGAGACCCTCTCCGGGGACGTGAGAAAACGTCCCTCCGGTGAGAGGGCTTGCGCACTGCGTGTGATGGCCAGCAGTGCCCGACCGGCGCGCTTCCGCGCTGCTGCCAGTCATGCTAGCAGGCTGATGTCGAGGGCGAGGTGCTGGCGATCCGCTCCTGCCTGGCGGAGCGCGTCAATCGTGGCCACCACGTTAGGCTCGCGGAGCTGGACGTCCCGCCGGCACCGGACGCACCTGAACCGGAACGTCCGCGAGCCGCCGACACGCTCCGCGTCAGTGACAAGATCCTGGCCCGGGGTCTGCCGCCACACGATCCTCCAGTCGTCCCCCCGGCGGTGCACGTCCGCGAAGCGCGCGATCAGCGCCTGCGGATGCTGACCGCGATCGGTGCACACCACGGCGCTGCTGAACGGCATGCTCGCGAAGGAAACGCGGGGGGGCTTCCGGGAGCGGGACACGGTGGTCCTCCGGGTCGGGGGGCTGAGGATCGGGCTACCGCGCGGGTGAGGGAAGTCAGGCGGCGGGCCGGGGCTCATCGCTGGCGCAGGACGCCTGCTCAGTTAGCCGATCGACGTAAGCCTTCAGCGAGTCGTACGGGATGCGGCGGCTGCCCCCGACCTTCACCGATAGCACCTCGCCGCGCCGGATCAGGTCGAACATGCGGCTGCGGCCAATTCTGAGCTGAGCTGCGCCTTCCTCGACGGAGAGCAGCAGGGGGGCCGGGGGCATCAGGGACCTCCTCGGGACAGGACGGGAACGCGATACGACTAGCTTTCAAGTCGTGACGTGCATAGGTATACAGCGCGGACCAGGGTGGACGCAACCGCGACGCGCACAGTATCTTATGCATGTGGTGAATGACGCTCCCTCAGATGACGCCCCTGTGCCAACGCCCGAGCAGTTCATAGGCCGCCAGGTACAAATGCTGCGACAGATCCAGGGCTGGTCACAGCAGGACGTCGCGGAGAAGATGCGCGCGTACGGGTACCGGTGGAGCCAGTCCACCGTCACCCGCCTGGAAGCCGCTACGCGCCCGATCCGCCTGAACGAGCTGGCCGACCTCGCGGCTCTGTTCGGCATCCCGGTCACCTACTTCCTGGAGCTCTGGACTCCGGAATTCGGGATGGATGACCTCGGCGCATTGCAGGAAGAGATCAAGGCCCTGGAGAACGAACGCAACATCTTGCAGGTAGAGCTGCATATGGCGCGGGATGCGTACGACGCGGCCGAGATGCATGCGCACAGGGCCGTCGCCGACATGGCCCGCGTCGAGGGTCGCTTGAGAGCCCTCAATAAGTGGCAGACGCAGCTGACTCAGCGCGCCGAGGGGCCAGCCGAAGGCGGCGACGGCGAGTGAGCCAGCGCAGCCGCAAGGGCGGCGGCACGGTCTTCTGGGACGAGGACCGCGGGTGCTACACCGGCCAGCTCAGCCACTACGACGCAGCAGGCAGGCGCCGACGGCCTAAGGTGCACGCGGCCACCAAAGCCGAGTGCTGGGAGAAGCTCGACGAGCTGCGGGCCGAGCTGAAGAAGACGGGCTCCGTGGCCCCGCGCGACCTGACCGTGGCCGACCTGATCAACGAGCTGCTCGCCCACCCCCCGGCGGACTGGAAGTCGCCGATCACGGTGATCAACAGGAAGAACTACGCCACCCGGATAAATGCCGCGCTGGGCAAGGTGAAGGTCGCCCGGCTGACCGTCGCCCAGGTCGAGCAGTTCCTGGCGGACTCTGCGGCCGAGGGGCTGTCGGCCGACATGATGCGGCGGCTCAGGTCGACGCTGCGGCTCGCGATCCGCCGTGCCGAGCGGGACGGGAAGGCAACCCGGAACGTCGCCGCCCTGGCTGAGCTGCCGGCCGCCCCGCGCCGGCGCTCCAGGTCGATGACCCTGCCCCAGATCCGTGCGCTGCTCGGGCTTGAGCTCACCCCCTGGTGGCGGGCGTACCTCGCATGCGCGCTGATGTGCGGTCTGCGCCCTGGCGAGCTGCTGGGCCTGCGCTGGGAAGACGTCGATTTCAAGGCCGGCGTGGTGCGCGTCCGCAAATGCCTCAAGGCGCTCCCGGACCCGGCGACCGGCAAGCGGCAGCTCGTCCTGGAGGAGCTGAAGACCGAGCGGTCAAAGCGCACGATCAGGATGCCCAGGCAGGTCGCAGCGGCCCTGCTCGCACTGCGGAAAGAGCAGGCCGCGACGAGGCTGAAGCTCGGCGAGTCCTACGACCTGCGCGGCTTGTCCATCGTGTTCGGCGACGGGGCCGGGGCGCCGAAGTGGCCCCAGGATGTCCGCCGCGACTTCCAGAAGTTCTGCGGCCGGGCGGGCATCGGGACGAGCTGGGTGCCCCGGGAGCAGCGGCACACCTTCGTGTCCGTGCTGTCGGATTCCGGTGTGGACATCGAGCAGATCGCCGACGCCGTGGGGCACATCAACTCGACAGTGACCAAGGCCGTCTACCGGCACCAGATCGCCGACGAGGTCACCTCGGCGGCAACCGTGATGGACTCGATCTTCGGCGAGGCGAACGGCTCCTGAGGGCCATAAGCTCCCTAAATTGCTCCCACGCTGCCAAGGAGGCGAGGTAATCGCGGCCTGACCAGCAGGAACTGGTCTTGTCCGTTATCCCATGTGAGGGTACCGGTAGTCGGTGGGGGGGACGAAGAGTTCCTTGATCGCGCGGGCGGAGACCCAGCGGATCAGGTTGAAGACCGAGCCGGCCTTGTCGTCGGTGCCGCTGGCCCGGGCGCCGCCGAAGGGCTGCTGGCCGACGACGGCGCCGGTGGGCTTGTCGTTGACGTAGAAGTTGCCCGCCGAGTACCTGAGCTTTTCTGCGGCCTCGGCGATGGCGTACCGGTCTGTGGCCAGGACCGCGCCGGTCAGCGCGTACGGGGCGACGTCGGCGGCCTGGGCCAGCATGTCCGGGTACGTGTCGTCCGGGTAGACGTGCACGGCCAGGATGGGCCCGAAGTACTCGGTGGTGAACACCTCGTCGGCCGGGTCGCTGCACTCCAGGACGGTCGGCCGGACGAAGTAGCCCTGCCTGTCGTCGTACGTGCCGCCAGCCGAGATGG
>Ga0302324_100003474_pt1 | contig 35524 bp, 26 predicted proteins | sample Palsa_T0_1_FD_201949 | JGI IMG/M metagenome (GOLD analysis project Ga0302324, IMG submission 201949) | Peat permafrost microbial communities from Stordalen Mire near Abisko, Sweden - Palsa_T0_1 | ecosystem: Environmental > Terrestrial > Soil > Palsa > Peat permafrost | place: Sweden: Abisko...
CTCTACGCCGACAGAATGACCGACTCGATGCGCCAGGCCATTGGCGAGACCAACCGCCGCCGCGCCAAGCAGCAGGCTTACAACGTCGAAAACAACATTACCCCTCAATCGATTCGCACGCTGGTGGATATGGAGCTGGCCAAGATCGTCGACGCCGACTATCTCACCGTCCCGGCCGGGGAACTGGAGTTCGAAGAAATCAACAACCCGCGCGATCTGAAGCGCGTCATCGATGAAATGGAATTGGCCATGCGCGCCGCGGCGGGCAAATTCGAGTTCGAGCGCGCCGCAGGCCTGCGCGACCGCATCCGCGCCCTGAAGCTGCGTGACCCGCAAGCTCTCTATGCTCCGGCGCTGGAAGATCCGGAAAGCGGGCCAGCTTCGGAAGCCGGTGCCGATCCTGCCGCCGGTGCAGCACCATCCCCGCCAGCCGTTCCGCCGCCCGCGGGCGCATCCGGCGCGAGCGGCGAGCGCAAGCAGGCAGCAAAGTAGCGGCAAGGGCGTTGCCTTACGCTCGTACGGTTTAGTCGTTTTATCTATTCCGGGTGCTCCACTCTTCCCGGATTTTGGGAAGGTGGGCGTTCCGACCTTGAACAAACAGCTGATCGCCTCTTACACATTCCGCCGCACGCCAGTCCTACTGGCGATAACTCTGTGCGTCCTGGTAGCGGCAATTCCACTCCGCGCCCAAAGTCCTGTCCCCGGCAAGAACGAATTCGACGTCTACGCCGGTGGTTCCTGGGATTCCCCCCACGTAATCGGGGTCACCTCGCACCGCGAGATTATCGACATCGGGGGCCGCTACGGCCGCACCTTGGAGATCTGGCGCAACGTGACATTTGGAATAACTGTCGACGTCGTTCCCGCAGAGCTCGTAGTCCAGCCCAAAATCACGCTCATCCCCGTGCCCGGCAATCCCAACGAATCCGTTGTGAACCAAGGCGCTCGGCACGCCGTCTATGGCGGCGGCTTCAATCCGCTGGGAATCGAATGGACATTTTTCCGTCACCGCCGCATCCAGCCCATGGCCGCGTCCACTGCGGGCATGGTTTTCTCGGTGATACCCGTCCCGCTCGACGTCCCCAACGCCACGCGGTCCAACTTCACTTTTGACTTCCAGGGCGGCGTGCGCATTTTTAATTCCGCCCGCACCCGCGCCATTCTCCTGGGCTACAAGTACCAGCACATTTCCAACGCCTATCGCACCAGCGTAAATCCTGGGGTAGACGGCACCGTGATCTTTGCCGGATACTCGTTCTTCCGTTAGTCTCAATTGCCGGAAAGCGCGAACCGACACTCGACACAGGCAAAATCCCCAACCATATGAATCCCACCCAACCCACCACAGGAATCCGCGAATGACCCGGGAAGAAGAGCGTCTCGCAGAGTCACAGGCGCGCCGCGTTCACTGGCGGCGCTGGGGACCGTTCCTGGCCGAGCGCCAGTGGGGAACGGTGCGCGAGGACTACAGCCCGGATGGCGATGTGTGGCGCTACTTCACTCACGATCACTCTCGTTCGCGCGCCTACCGCTGGGGCGAGGATGGAATTTCCGGGATCTGCGATCGCCACCAGCGCATCTGTTTTGCCCTGGCGATGTGGAACGAGCGCGATCCGATTCTGAAGGAGCGGCTATTCGGCCTGACCAACGAGGAAGGCAATCACGGTGAAGACGTAAAGGAATACTATTTCTATCTCGACGCCACTCCCACCAGCTCCTATCTCAAATATCTCTACAAGTATCCCCAAGCCACATTTCCCTATGAGCAATTGCGGGATGAAAATATGCGCCGTGGCCGCACCGATCCGGAATTCGAACTGGTGGATACCGGCATTTTCAACGAGAGCCGCTATTTTGATGTGTTCATCGAATACGCGAAGGCCGCCGCCGAAGACATTCTGATTCGCATTACCGCCTTCAACCGCGGCCCCCAGCCGGCCCGCCTCCGCTTACTGCCCACCCTCTGGTTTCGCAACAAATGGTCGTGGGGTGGCACCGCGTCCGGCGATGTGCGGCCCAACGTTCGGCGCTCGGCTGGCGGATATGGACTGGAAGTATTCGAAATTACCCAGCCCGATTATGGAAAGCGCTGGTTGCTTGCCCAGGGCGCGCCGGAACTGTTGTTCACCGAAAACGAAACGAACACCGCGCGGCTGTATGAGAAGCCGAATCAAACTCCCTACGTGAAGGACGCCTTCCACAGTTGCGTTGTGGACGGAAATCGCGAGGCGGTGAACCCCGCACTCTCCGGGACGAAAGCGGCCGCCCACTACACATTCGAGATCGCCGCGGGAGCGAGCGCTGCAATCCGCTTGCGCCTCACCGATCAGGATCCTCAGGACTATCCCGGCGGAATCACTGAATCCGAGCCCGCCGATTCAGTTTTTGGTTCGGGCTTCGATCGAATATTTGCCACGCGCATCAACGAAGCGGACGAATTCTATGCGCTGCAAACGTCAAAGGGCATGACCGCTGACGCCGTGCGCATCCAGCGCCAGGCGTTTGCCGGCCTGGTGTGGAACCGCCAGACCTATCACTATGACGTCAAGCGTTGGCTGGCCGGCGATTCCACTCAACCCGCCCCGGCGCCCACGCGGGCTCTGATTCGCAATCAAAGTTGGCACCACATTTACAACGCCGACGTTATTTCCATGCCCGACAAATGGGAGTATCCCTGGTACGCCTCGTGGGATCTTGCCTTTCATTGCGTCGCCGGGGCGCTGACCGACCCGGATTTCGCCAAGGCCCAGCTGGTGCTGCTTCTGCGCGAGTGGTACATGCATCCCAACGGGCAAATTCCCGCATACGAATGGAATTTTTCCAACGTAAATCCTCCGGTGCATGCCTGGGCGGCGTGGCGCGTCTATCGCATCGAAGAAAGAATTCGCGGCAAGGGCGATCGCAATTTTTTGGAGCGCGTGTTTCACAAACTACTCCTGAATTTTACCTGGTGGGTGAACCGCAAGGATCCCGACGGAATGAACGTTTTCGAAGGGGGATTCCTGGGGCTGGATAACATCGGGGTGTTCGATCGCTCCCTGCCTTTGGTGAGCGGATCGTATGTCGAGCAATCCGATGGGACCAGTTGGATGGCCATGTTCTCCCTGAATATGTTGGCCATGGCCATGGAGTTGGCGCACGAAGATTCGTCGTATCAGGACATGGCCACCAAGTTCTTCGAGCATTTCGTCTACATCGCCGAAGCCATGAACGCCATGGGCGAAAGTTCGTTCGGGCTGTGGGACGAAACCGACGGTTTTTATTACGACGCGCTCCACGCCAAGGGTGCCGGCCAGGTGCCTCTCAAGGTGCGTTCCATGGTCGGCCTGATCCCGCTTTTTGCCGTGGAAACGTTCGAGCCCGAAGATATCGATTGCCTGCCTTCTTTCCAGCGCAAAACCGGCTGGTTTCTCGATCATCATCCCGAGGTTCCTGAGCACATCGACCTCACTCAGAAGACCGGCAAAGGCACGCGTATGCTCATTTCCATTGCCAATCGCGCCAAAGTCGAGCGCGTGTTGAAATACGCGCTGGCCGAAAATGAGTTTCTGTCCCCCGCGGGCATTCGCTCCCTTTCCAAATTCCATAAGGATCATCCCTTCGTTATCAGTTTGGACGGTGAGGAGCATCGCGTGGATTACGAACCGGCGGAATCTGCGTCGGGCTTGTTTGGGGGCAATTCCAATTGGCGCGGGCCGGTGTGGTTCCCGCTGAATTTTCTGCTCATCGAAGCGCTGCAGCGCTATCACCACTACTATGGCGATTCATTTCAGGTGGAATTTCCCACCGGCAGCGGCCAGAAGAAAAATCTGTGGGACGTAGCCGCGGAGCTATCGCACCGCCTGGTGCATCCCTTCCTGCTGCAGGACGGCCGCCGGCCCATTTACGGCGACACAGAAATCTTCGCGAAAGACCCCCACTGGCGCGATCTGCTCCTCTTCCATGAATATTTCAACGGTGACACCGGCAAAGGCCTGGGGGCCTGCAATCAAACCGGATGGACCGCGCTGGTAGCCAAGCTCTTGGAACAAGTAGGTCAATAGAACGACCGTAGCCGCTGGTTTTTTGGCGCCCACACTTTAGGCGGCGGTCTTTGCCGCGTGTGCACGAAGCGCGCGGACGCTACAAATCCCCGACCAATCCCAGCCCAAACGAAACGCGATTGATATAATTGAAGTAGGCCACCGTAAGAACCGTCTCCCGCACCGCCTCATCGCCCCAACCGGCCGCGCGCAGCGTCGCCACGTCTTCCTCTTCGATTTCCAGCGGCTTCCGCGTCAGCTTGTCCGCAAAGCGAAATAACGACTTGGTCTTCTCGTCCCCCGGCGCATTTTCGTAATCCACTGCCAGTTTCTTGGCCACCGGTTTGGGCAGCCCGAAACCCTTGTGCAGCAATTCCATATGGAACGCGATGCAGTACGCTGACGAATTGATCCCGCTGACCACCAGCCCGATCTGCTCTTTCACCGACGTAGTCAGCGCGCCTTCCGCCATAACCGCCCCGTCCATCGCCAATTGCGCCTCGATCACATCCGGCTTGGTCCCCAGCGCCTGAAAGTAGTGCGGCACGTATCCGAGCATCTTTTGCAGCCGCTCGTAGATCGCCCCCAGGCGCGGCTCCGCTTTCGACACGCCCACTTCGTTCACGTAAGCCATCGGGGTGATACCTCATTTCGTGAAAATCAGAAGGAGAAAATCGCTTCGCTAACTCTACTCGTTCCCGCCGAATCCCGCAATCACCTAACTTTTTCCACCAGCTCGATCAGGATTTTCCTCCCGTCGCCGCCGGGCGCCAGGAAAAAATTCACGCGCGTCGCATTCGCACCGGCCCGAGTCGACGGATAGATCGGTTCCAGCCCAAAACTCCGCCGCAGAATCGTGGTAGCCGCATCCACATCGCGGACATCGAACTCCACCTGTTGAATTCCCTCGCCGAATTTCGCCAAATAGCGCGTAATCGCGCCCCCGCCGCCCGGCGCATCCGTGGTAAGCACGTCGATGCGCACATGCCCCGGGAATTCCAGCTCAAACTCCATCGCATCCTGATCGGGCGGCACGCGGGCGAGCGCCGGCGTGCCGTTAGCCTCGCGGATCCTCTCGAACGATGCCGGTTGCACCGCGATTCCCGCAGTAACGGCACACCCACCAGCGGCTCCCCGCGAAGTATCAGCCGTCTCAGCGCGAGCGCCCGCCCCAGCCTCACCTTCGACGCGCACCAGCAACGCCGCCAATGCCGGGTCCGCCATCCATTTCGCCGCCACCGGATCGCACAGCCGCGTGCCCCAATCGAAAATATCCCTTGCCGCGCGCAAACGCACCTGCGCATCGGCGTCACTAAGCTGTGCAATGCAGTCAGGAATATTCATGAGGGAAACAATCCAGTCAGAGCCTGCAAGCCCAACGGGCCAAAACGAAACTCGACGCTGGTGCTGTTGGTTTTTAGCGCCGCGTGCAAACGCCTACGGTACAGATTTGGCTGACTCCAATGCATTCGAGTTGGATAGTGCAACCCGCGCCGTCTCGCCGCTGGCAACCGTAACCGGCAAATCCCATTTCAGGTACATATCCCCCACCGTAGCGGTCACGTCCAGAGTGCTCAGCCAATACGTCCCGGGCGCAACGTTTTCCAGCCGCGCCTCTCCGTTCAGATTCGTTTCCGCGTGCGCCACCAGGTAACGGCCATCCGCGGCATCCAGTGTGTGCCGGTGGATATCCGCCGCGCGCCGCTTTACCAGTTCGTTCCATGCGTGGGTTGGATCGACCTCCGCCAATTCGTTCTCCATTCCTTCCACGCTACTGGGATTGGCGATGATGAATTTCTTGATGGCGTCCAGATATTCTTGGTTCAATTTTTTATATTTTTCCGGATTCTTGGTCTTATCTTTCTCGTTGGCCTTGGTCGTCGGGAATGCAATCCCTTTGCTAGAGGCATTGATCCGCATATACGCATCGAAAAATTCCGGCACGCCCATCACGTCGTCCGGCTTCAAGCCTTTGGTGAAATCCGTGCTGCTCAACGATACCGCCTTGCTCCGCTTCATCCACGCCTTCAATTCCGGCGTCACCTTCAGTTTTTCGATGAACGCGTCCATGTCCGGAGCCGGATCGGCGCTCTCCGCCTCGCGGCGGATATCCTCAAAGCTCTTGCTCAGCAGGCAGAAGGGCATCCCCCGCGCCGGCTCGGCGATTCCGCTCGCCGGGCGCACCTTCACCGCGAGCTCAATCGCGCCATTCTGTGCCGCCGCCGGCACACAGCCGCAGGCCAGCGCTGCCATAAAACAAAAAATCACGGACGAAACTCGGATCGCAATGCGCATCATGCCGCCATCGTAACAGAACCCACAGAGTCGAGACACGCAGGAAGTCCCAAGGTAAGCGAGGAATGAAACTCAGCAGAGTCCAAAACGCAGAACTACATCAAGCGGAACGTTACTTCGATCAGCGCGATCACGCCCGCAGCCTGCCCGCTGGGCGAACTGGCCGGCCGGAACCTCCAGCCTCGCACCGCTTCCATCGCCTTTTCGTCCAGACCCAGGCCCAGCCCTTTCACCACGTGGATGTCCTTGGCGCGTCCATCCGGCCCAATCAGCGCTTGCACCAACACCGTCCCCGAATACTTAGCCTTGATGGCCTCATCGGAGAACTCAGGCAGCGGGCAGTACAGGCAAACTGGCGAGCCAAAGCCGTTTTCCCCGGCATGGGGCGTACCGCCGCCGGTTCCCCAGCCCTCGCCCGGTCCAACGCCACCGCCATTGCCACTACCCACGCCCCCACCCTGACCGCTTCCGATTCCGCCACCACCGCCAGGCCCACTGGAATCGTTGGTCAGCTTCGCCAGAGGATCGCCCCAATTGGCGGCATTCGGGCTGGGCAGCTTCATGTCCGGCGGACCAAGCACCGTAGGAGTCATCGCCAGCCGAGGATTGTCCGGCGGCTTCACCGAGGGCGGCGTAAATTGAGTGAACGAGAACTTTGGCAATTTGCCGCGGCTGGCGGGAATCGGGTTGTGTTCGCCTCCGCCTCCGCCACCCCCCGCCTTGCGGGGTCCCGGCGGAAGCTTGGGAGCGTAGGGAGAAAGGTCCAGCGGCGTCACCGAGATCTGCGTGGAAGCTTTGGTGGTGGAAGGCGACAGAATTTCGGGCAGTAGCGGCACGATTAGCAGCACCAAGACCACCACGTGGATCGCCAGCGAGAGATACTGCACCCGGGTAAACTGGGTGTCCTTGGTCCAAATGTCCTTCACCGCTACCGGCTGGCTGGTCGTCTTCAGCGGCGGCAGCTTGCGCGGCGAAATCATGTCCCGCAGGTTCGTCCAGAACGAATCGAATTCCTGCCCCGGCCTTTCCAGCAGTTCGCTGCCGGGCGCTCCAGCCTGCAGTGCCGGGGCGGCGTGGAAGATCTCCTTGACGTTCTCGCCCATGCCCGCGCCAAACGAGGTGCTCTTGAAGAAATCGCCCTTATTGGCGACCACTTTCACCGGCCGCTCGGTGAGAAATTGCTTTAGGTTAGAACTGAAAGAGGACCACCAGGATTCTTGTGGCACCGCCAGCCTCTGGATGCGCACCATGGCGCTCGGCTGTTGGGCTTCGGGAGAGGTCGTATTGCTATTGATTTCCGTCATATACGCCGTAATGGGCCCCCCAGCTCAGGGCCACCTCTGCTTAGACGCGTCACGTCGTAAAAGGATGTACGCCGCGAGCGCCGCTGACACGTTCTCCAATTCATTGTAACATACGATGTTTACACGTCGCGGCGGGTTTCCTGCCGGTCATGTGCCGGCGGCAACGCCGAAAAATCTCTCGGCCAGAAGGGGCAAACACCTGGACTTCAAAAGCACGCTTAACCTCCCGCGCACCGATTTCCCCATGAAAGCCAAGCTGCCCGAACGCGAACCCCAGCAGCTTGCCGAATGGGACCGCGAGGATATCTACCGCCGCATCCTCAAGTCCCGCCAGGACGCGCCGGTATTCGTCCTGCATGACGGGCCTCCCTATCCCACCGGCGACATTCATCTGGGGACCGCTCTCAACAAAATCTTGAAGGACTTGGTGGTCAAGTCCAAGACCATGGCCGGCTTCTACTCTCCCTACATTCCGGGCTGGGATTGCCACGGGCTGCCCATCGAAAACAAGGTCGAGAAGGAATTGGGCGGCAAGAAGAACGTTGTATCCCCGGCCGCATTCCGCCAGATGTGCCGCGAATTTGCCTCCCGCTACGTGGCCCAGAACCGCGTAGATTTCAAGCGCCTGGGAATCTTCGGCCAGTGGGAAGAGCCCTACCTCACCATGAATCCGGGCTACGAAGCCACTATCGCCGACGCCTTCATCACCTTTTTCGAAAAGGGCTATGTCTATCGCGGGATGAAGCCGGTTTATTGGTGCCTCACCGATCGTACCGCGCTCGCCGAAGCCGAAGTGGAGTACGAGGACCACACCAGCCATTCCGTATGGGTGAAGTTTCCCCTGGTCGACGGCCCCAAATCCGATCGCTACGGCCCCGGCGTCAGCGCGGTCATCTGGACCACCACTCCCTGGACCTTGCCCGCCAACCAGGGCCTGGCGTTTCATCCCAATTACGACTACGTAATCGCCGAAACTTCCGCCGGGCGCCTGTTGATCGCCGCCGACCGGCTCAACGCTGCCGCCAAGGATCTCCACTTCGAAGTGAACAACGAGGGCAAGCACTTTGAGGGCAGGGAATTCGAAGGCGCGCTCTTCCAGCACCCGTTCCTGGATCGCCGCGTACCCGGCGTGCTCGCCGACTACGTGACCCTCGATCAGGGAAGCGGCATCGTTCATACCGCCCCGGGCCACGGAGCGGAAGACTTTGTCACCGGCCAAAAATATAGCCTGCCGGTCACCGCGCCCATCGACGACGATGGCCGCTTCACAGAGGGGTTGCCGGAATACAAAGGCAAGACGGTATGGGAAGCGAACTTGCCGATCGTGAATCTGCTTCGTGAGCGCGGCGCCCTGCTCGGCGATCACAAATTCCAGCACAGCTATCCGCATTGCTGGCGCTGCCATAGTCCGGTGATCTTCCGCGCCACCGAACAGTGGTTCATCCAAATGGATTTCCCGGAGCCCAAGTCCCTTCGCAGCGAAGCCCTCGCGGAGATCGCCAAGGTGAAATGGACGCCCTCCTGGGGCGAAGACCGCATGAAAGAAATGGTTGGCAACCGGCCCGACTGGTGTATCTCCCGCCAGCGCTTCTGGGGCGTGCCGCTGATTATTTTCAATTGCCGCGAATGTAAAACGCGCCTGGAAGATTTCGCGGCGTTGCGCAACGTCGTCAAATGGTTTGAGAAAGAGGGTGCCGACGCCTGGTACACCCACACCGCCGAAGAATTGCTGCCTCCCGGTTTCCAATGCCCGAAGTGTGGCAAAGCGAACTGGCAGAAAGAGCACGACATCCTGGACGTTTGGTTCGACTCCGGTTCCACGCACCTGGCCGTCCTCGATCCCGCCAAGGGGACTTGGCCGGCGGATGTCTACCTCGAAGGCCCCGACCAATTCCGCGGCTGGTTTCAGAGCTCGCTGTTAATCGCCACCGGCATACGCGGTAAGGCGCCCTATAAACAGGTGGTTACCCACGCCTGGACGCTGGACGCCCACGGCCGCCCGATGTCCAAGTCGCTGGGCAACGTCGTCCTCCCTCGCGAGATCTGCGAAAAGTGGGGCGCCGATCTGCTGCGGCTATGGGTCACCTCGCAGGACTATCGCGCCGACATTCGCATGTCCGACGCGGTGATGACCCAGCTCTCGGAAGCGTATCGCAAACTGCGCAACACGTTTCGCTTCGCGCTGTCCAATCTCGATGGCTTCGATCCGGCGCACGACTCGGTGCACGACTCCGAGCTGTGGGAACTCGATGCCTGGATGCTCCAGCGCACCGCTGATTTGGTCCGCGAGTGCCGCCAGTGGTACACCGACTTCGAATTCCATCGCGTCTTCCACGCGGTGCATGATTTCGCGGTGGTGGACCTCAGCGCCTTCTACTTCGACGTCCTGAAAGACCGCCTGTACACTTTCGCGCGCCGCAATCCCGGTCGCCGTTCGGCGCAGACCGCCGTCTATCGCATCGCCAGTGCGTTGCTGCGTTTGCTCGCTCCAGTGATGGTCTTCACTGCCGAAGAAGTTTGGAAATATCTGCCGCACTCCAGCACCGTCGCCGAAAGCGTGCACATGACCATGTTCCCCGACGAACAGGATCTGCACACCGGCTTCGATCCTGCGAAAGCCGCTAATTGGACCAAGCTCCTCGAGCTTCGCTCCGAAGTCCTCAAGGAACTCGAAGTAGCCCGCGTCGCCAAGACCATTTCCAGTTCGCTCGAAGCCAAAGTGACGCTCCGCGGTGGCGGCGATCTGGCCGCCGTCGCCGAACTCTACAAGTCCGTGTTGCCCGCCCTCTTCATTGTTTCCCAGGTTGACGTCATTCCGCCGCACAGTCCGGCGGAACATTTGGCGCCCATCCGGGTTGAAGTGGCTCGAGCGGATGGCGCCAAATGCGAGCGTTGCTGGAACTATTCCACCGAGGTGGGATCGAGTCGCGAATATCCGACGGTGTGCGAGCGCTGCCTGGCCGCGCTCGCGGAAATCGCCGCGTCCGGCGGCCCGGGCGCCGGTTCCTGATGCCGGCGCCGCACCGCACCTCGGCGTTCTGGCTCGGCGCTCTGTCGCTGGGCGTGCTGGTCGCCGATCGGCTCAGCAAATACCTGGTGGAGCGATACACGCCCCTCGGTTCCTATCAGATTTTGGTTCCCGGTGTGCTGAATCTTACCCATACCACCAATTCCGGTGTGGCTTTTGGCTTTCTCGCGGACTCCGGATCGCCATGGACCGCGCCCCTGCTCGTTTTTTTCTCGGCTGCGGTGATCGGATTTCTGGCCTGGTTGCTTGGGTCCGGCAAGGCCGGAGGATTTCTGGGCCAGGCGGGAATGGCCCTGATTCTGGGCGGGGCATGCGGAAATGTGTTCGATCGCCTGCTGCGCCACAGCGTCACCGACTTCATCGATTTTCACCTCGGCCACTTTCACTGGTACACGTTCAACGTCGCTGATTCCGCCATCGTGGTCGGAGCCGCTCTGGTGGTGCTCGAACTCCTGCGCGACTGGTCCCATCCCAGTGAAGAGCCTGATGGAGCCCACTGAGGAGAACAATTAGGCATGCATCCCATCCTCGTCCATGCCGGCGTCTTCACGATTTACACTTACGGAGTGCTGGTCGCCACCGGAGTGTTGCTGGCGCTGTGGTATGCCCGCATGCAAGCGCCCCGCGCCGGCCTGGATCCCGACGGCGTTTGGAATCTCGGCATTTACATCGTCCTATCCGCCATCGTAATCGCCAAAGTGTGGTACGTGCTCAGTGACTTGTCCTATTACCGCGAGCATCCCAGCGAGATTTTCGGCTGGGCCACTTTGCAATCCGGGGGCACCTTCTACGGCGGTGTGCTCGGCGGTATCGGGTTCGCTCTCATTTACATGTGGGTGCAGAAAATTCCGGCGCTCCCGCTTTTTGACACCTATGCCTTCGCATTGCCGCTGGGCCACGCCATTGGCAGGGTGGGCTGCTTCATGGCCGGCTGCTGCTACGGCAAGCCCACCACTTTGCCCTGGGGTGTCACCTTCACCAACGAAGCCGCCCAGCGCCTGGTCGGAACGCCCCTGGATATCCCGCTGCATCCCACCCAACTCTACGAAGCGGGCGTAGAATTTCTGAATTTTCTGATTCTGATCTGGCTAGGCCGCCGCCAAACCTTCCGCGGACAAATTATGGGCACCTATTTATTACTCTACGGTTTGGAGCGCGGCACCATCGAATTTTTTCGCGGCGATCCCGGCCGCACCTTGATGTTCCACAACTCCGTCTCGCTGATGCAATTGGTCAGCGTAGCCCTGATCTGCACCGGAACAGTGTTATGGTGGCGTGGGCTAAGCAATCGCGCCCCGCTCCCAGCGCCGCAGGTGTCCCGCCCCCAGTAGCCCCGAGCTCACCGTGCAAGGCTCCACATCCCAACTCGAGTTCGTAGTCCCCGACGATCAGGAAGGAACGCGTCTGGACCGTTACCTGGCCGACCAACTCCCGCAACTCAGCCGAGTTCGCGTCCAGCAATTGATGGACGAAGGCCGTGTCCTGGTGGAAGGCACTCCAAGAAAACCCTCCTACCGCGTAGTGGCGGGCGAATCCATCGCCATCGACATCCCGGAAACACTCGAATCCGTCCTTGAGCCCGAAGACCTCCCGCTCACCATCCTCTATCAAGACGATCAGATCGTCGTAGTCGATAAGCCCGCCGGCATGATCGTGCACCCCGGCGCCGGTGAGACCACTGGCACCCTCGCCGCCGCGCTCCTCTATAAATTCGGGGGCCTGGCTAAGCTTTCTGACATCGGCGGCCCGCTGCGCCCCGGCATCGTCCACCGCCTCGACAAAGGCACCTCCGGCGCGCTGATCGTGGCGCTCACCAATCAAGCTCACTTGCAACTCATCGAGCAATTTGCCGAACGCGAAATCGAGAAGACCTACGTCGCGCTTCTTCACGGAAATATAAAAGGCGACGCTGGACGCATCGAACTTCCCGTGGCCCGCGACCTTCGTCGCCGCGGACGCATGACCGCCCGCCGCCGCGATGGCCGCCCCGCGCGCACTGACTGGTCCGTCCAAATGCGCATGCCCGGATTTACTCTGGTTTCCGCGGGCCTGCACACCGGCCGCACCCATCAACTTCGCGTGCACTTTTCCTCCCAGGGAAATCCAGTCGTCGGAGATACACTCTACGGCGCCCCGCACCAGCCCCACTCCGGTGGCCAGATCGTTGAGCCTCTCGGCCGTAATTTCCTGCATGCCGCTCGCCTTCGTTTCATGCATCCCATCACTCAAGTTCCTATCGAAGCGCGCGCGAAATTGCCCGCCAAATTAATCTCGTACGCCCGCGAACTTGCCCGCCTCGCTCCCGCCGCCCCCGGCGCAATTGACGCTGCCCTTCGCGAGTACCTATAATCGAGCCGTGCCCAAAGTCTTTCGCAACGTGCTGTGGGTCTGTCTGGCCAGCGCACTGATATTTTTCGCCGGTATACGCTCCGCGTCTTCGCAATCACCCGCCGCGCCGCCTCCCACAGGCGCCGCCGCCACCCAAACCACGCCGCCATCCGACGTGCCGCAGAATCCGTCCGCGCCCACCAATCCGCCAAGCCCCGTCAAGCAGACCCCGGTCATTTCGATCACTACCGGCGCAGTCCACTTGGTCGCCACGGTCGCCGACCGTCATCACAACCTCATCACCGACCTCGAACAGAGTGATTTCAAGGTTTACGAAGATGACCAACCGCAAAAAATCAGTTTCTTTGGACGCGAAACCAATCTCCCTCTCCGCATCGCCGTCCTTCTCGACACTTCCAACAGCATTCGCCCCCGTCTCAAGTTCGAGCAGGAAGCCGCCATCGATTTCCTCAGTAGCGTCATTCGCCGCGGTAAGGATGAGGCCTTCCTGATGACCTTCGACAACGAACCCGAAGTCATCCAGGACTACACCGACAACGTCGATACTCTCAGCCGCGCCATCGAATCACAGCGCGCCGGCGGCGGCACTGCTTTGCGCGATGCCATCTATAGTGCCACCGCGAAATTGGTCAAAGCCCCCCTGCCGCCTCCCCCCGAACTTCAAATCCGCCGCGTGATGGTGGTGATCAGCGATGGCGACGACAATCTGAGTGACCGCTCGAAAAGCGAAACTCTGGAGGCCGTAGAACGCGGGGAAGTCGCCATCTACTCCATCAGCACCAGCACCGATTGGCTCGCCGTCGATACCGACCAGCCCAAGAAATACTTGAAGACGCCCGGCGATCAGGTTCTCGAGGAATTTGCGGAACTATCCGGCGGGCGGGTCTTCTTCCCTTACAAATTGGATGATCTGGAGGAATCGTTTCAGGACATCGGCGCCGAATTGCGCAGCCAGTATTTCGTGGCCTACGCCCCCAGCAATCCCGACTTCAACGGCCGCTTCCGGAAAATTCGAGTCGAGGTGGACCGCAAAGGCCTTACCGTTCGCACTCGCAAAGGCTACTTCGCGGTCGCTCCAGGTTCGTCACCCGGCCCCGCCGGGCAGTAGCTACCCGCTTCCCGAGCCTCAATTTTCCCCGGTTTACAACCCACGCCGCAGTTAGTGGCGCGGCGCGTAGTAGCCCTTACGGGCCAATACCTTAAACTCACTTTTGGTGGTTTCCACCTTGATCTTGCGGAACGTACCGTCGCGCTTCTCGTTAGTCGGGTAGTAACCCAGCACATACTGCTGCCGCAGTTCTTGCGATATCTCCTCGAACGCCTGCTCTAGGTGGCCCTCGCTATGGACTTCGATCACCCGGCCTCCGGTATCTTCCGTCATACGCCGGGCCACTGACGCGCCACTGTTGAAGCCCATGCCATATCCAAACCCCATATGCCGTTCGGTGACCAGAATAATGTGAATCACCGCGTCGGCGCGCTGCGCCGCTTCGATCGCATCGCCTGCCTTCAACTTGCTGCCGTTGTCTTCCGCGTCGGTTAACACGATTACCGCTTTGCGGCCCGCTTGGTCGCGCAGCTCGTCGTGGCACGCCAGATACACGGCGTCGTAGAACACCGTGCCCACGTTGCCGGGATCGATCGTTGGCGCCGTGCCGCCCCCGCCCATCGCTGCGTTAATCTGCGTCTTGCGCAGCGCGCGTTCCAGTATGTCGGTATCTTCGGTGAAATCCGCCAGCAGCGTGGGGTCCAGGTCGAAACTCATTACCAGCGCCAGGTCCTTCTTGCGCATCACCGTATGCACGAAGCGCGAACCCGCGTCTTGCTCCGCTCCCAGCATGTTCTGTTCGCTGCCGCTGGTATCGATCAGCATCGCCAGGGTAATCGGCATATCCACTTCTTTGTTAAAAAACGCCACCTTCTGCTCTACGCCGTCCTCGTAGATCTTGAACTCATCCTTAGTCAGATTGTTCACGAACGAATGGTGGCTGTCGCGAACCGTCGCGAACAGTTGCACCACGTTCACCACCGCCTTGATTGGCCCGCCCCCTTGGGCCTGCTGCACCTGCGGTACTTGCGCTGCTCCCGCGTCTTGGGCGGAAGCGGGTGCGGCGTGCGCACGGTGGGCCGGTATCAGCAAAGAACCGCACAGCGCCGCAAAAAGAACTAGGGCCAACAGACCGGCGCGAAGATTCGTTGAACGCATTATATAATCCCCCCTGAATAGCCTATCGAATGCTTCGATGCAATTTTTCGGCCCGGCGATGCGTCGTATCTGTGCGGGCTTACCCGAAAGCAGCCGAGCGGCCCCGAGGAGCATCAATGGCCAAAGATAGCATGCAAACATTACTGGCAGTTGTTCTCTCCGTGCTCCTGATCGCCGCGCCCGCCATGTGGGCCCCAGCTCTTTGGGCCCAGGACCAGCAAACCTCTCCGCCACCGGCCCAGGCTCCCGATTCCAAGAAGACTCCGCCCCCGGATCCCAAGCTCAGTTCGCCCCCGAATCCCAATGACTTACCCGATCCCGACGAGCTCATGCCTCCGGACGCCAAGCAAAAGCCGGCCGACCAGCGGCCTGACCAGCCCAATCCGCAGCCCGGCCAATCCGGCGCCGCTCCCGCCCAGGGCGCCACCAATCCGCCCCCGGCACAAAAGCGCGGCCAGGCTCCCATTGCCGTACAGACCAACTTGGTTCTCGTTCCGGTAACCGTCAAGGATTCAGCCGGTAACATCGTCGGTGACCTGCGCAAGGAGGACTTCCGCATCTTTCAGGACGGCGCCGAAGTGCCCGTCGGCTTTTTCTCCTCCGATGCATTTCCGCTCTCCGCGGTTATCCTCCTCGATAACGATCTCTCCACCAAGCCCGCCGAGCAGGTGCAGAAAAGTATCGAGAGCATCAGCGCGGCCTTCGGGCCTAACGACGAAGCCGCCATCATGGCCTACGACCAATATCCCGAAATGCTGCAGGACTTCACCTTCAACAACGACGCTCTTTTCGCCAAACTCAAACACACCACCCTCGGTTCGTCCATGCCCGTCGATGACGAAGGGCCGATGACCTCCGGTCCGGTAATCAACGGCCAATCCCAGGAGACCGGCGTGCATCCTCGGTGGCACGGCCACGAAACCACCAAATGCATGGACGACGCCGTCTATGCCGCCGCTAAAGCCCTCGCCCCGCGCGGGCGCAACCGCCGCAAGATTGTTTTTCTGGTAGCGGACGGTACCAACTCGCGCCACAACAAGGTGGCCTTCGATACCGTCGTGCAGTATCTGCTGAAGTCCGACATCCTGGTCTATACCATCTCGGTGGGCAACGCCCTGCTGAAACACGAGACCAGCCGCCTGGTCAAATACCCGAACGAGACCGGCGGCGATTCCTACTATGCAGGCAAGCAGCGCGATCTGGAGCGCGCCTACTCCACCCTAACCGAAGAGGCCCGCAACGAATACACCATCACCTTCACCCCTAAGCCCAACAAAACCCCCGAGGGCTACCACACCATCGAAATAAGAGTAGAACGCCCCGGCCTCCACGTCCTCGCCCGCGAAGGCTACTTCGACCAGTCCCTCCAGCCTTGACCGCGTCCCCAGGATGCCTAGCCACGAAGTTGGCGGTGGGAGTTGGGGCAGGAGATCACGACACGATGACCGTGTCGGTGGTCTATCGAATCGGACAGGTCGAGTCAGGCATATCCGTTGGATTGGGCTGTAGCACCAAATCTAGCGTTCCTTTTCCTTGCATGAGAGACGCTTAGGCTGTTGGAACGCACGGGTCGTGGCGGGGAGTAGTCGATATTTCCCTGCAGCGACGTTCCCAAAATCGAAATGGCCGCTTTCATCGCTAGTGACGGTCCTCGATGGGATTTGCCGCTTTGCCGAAATATACCGGCGCAGGATCACTTTTGACCGGGCGAACGGAGCTCCGGACGGATCAACGATGCTGCCAAATACATGTGTTCGCACGGCCAGCTGCAAATTCGGCGTGAGCTGTTCCGCTAGCTTGTCGCAGTAGCGGGTAGTGTCCGCACCAACTTGGACTAACTGGCTCGCATGAGTACCTGCCAGAATCGCGGCCACCATCGCGACGAATAACACCACCGCGGAACTGTTGACTCCAGTCATCCGGACTCCCGGAACTTCTCACATCCGCGGATTCACCAGCGCCTGGTAAACCAACGGATGCGACAGCCCATGCACATTCGGCCGCTTGTGGTCCAGAAACCGCTGGGTCATCCCCACAAAAATCAGGTCGTTGGTCGGATCCACCCAAAACCACGTATCCGCCGCGCCCTCCCAAAAGAAAGTGCCCTTGCCGACGATTTCGTTGGCCAGCAGCGGGTCCGAATACACCGCGCAATCGTATCCCCAGCCAGCGCCGGGCCGCGTCACGTCTCCGCCGGTGGAGAAGTCTCCCACCATCAGGCTGGGAGCCAGATGGTTGGCAGTCATCAACTGCACCGTGCCCGGCGCCAGGATGCGCACACCGTCCAGCTCGCCGCCGTTCAACAACATCTGCGAGAATCGCAGATAGTCCTCGGCGGTAGAGACCATGCCCCCGCCGCCGGAAGGCTGGGTTGGCTGCGTCGCGTAGTCGCTCAGCGCCTTGTCACCCTTCGGAAACAGTTCCAGCTCCCCCGCATCGTTTCCTTGATACATCGTGGCAAACCGGTTGCGCTTTTCGGCGGGCACGAAAAAGCCGGTGTCCTTCATCCCCAGCGGCCCGAAAATGCGTTGCTGTTCGAAATCCGGCAGCGATTGCCCCGACAATTTCTCAATGATGTAGCCCTGAATATCCATCGCCACGCTGTAGACCCAGCGGGTTCCCGGCTGATACAGCAACGGGATCTTCACCAACTTGTCGATCATGTCCTGCAGGGTATCCCCTTGGTTGCGCAGTACCTTCTGGTCGACGTACATCTTGTCCACCGTAGTCTTCCCGAAAATCCCGTAAGTAAATCCCGCAGTGTGGGTCATCAACTCTTGCATCGTCGGCGGATGCACCGGTTCTTCCAAAATCACGTTCCCGTTCGAGTCGTTGCCCTTAAACACTTTCAATTGCGAGAACTCCGGAATGAATTTCGAGATCGGATCCGCCGGACGCCATTTGCCCTCTTCGTACAGCATCATCATGGCCACACCGGTCACCGGTTTGCTCATCGAGTAGATCCGGAAGATGGTGTCCTTGGTCATCGGCGCGCCGCTAGCGAGGTCCTTCTGCCCGTAAGTCCGCTCCTCCACCACCTTCCCGTGCCGCGCCAGCAGCGTCACCACCCCAGCCAGCTGCTTCTGGTCCACCAACTGCTGCATCACGGCATGCAGCCGCCCCAGCCGTTCCGAAGAAAAACCCAGCAGCTCCGGCTTGCTCTCAACAATCTCGGCCGCCTTCTTACCAGCCTGCTGCGCCGCGATCAAATCCCCGCCGGCCACAAACGCCAGCCCAGGCACCAGTCCAGCAAGCATCAACAACGCGAAGCGGGAGCGAATTGTCTCTCTCATTTTTTCCAGTCCCAATTTGGTTTCCGAAACACAGGCACTGCGCATCGTACCCGCGTCTTGCCCGGCCCACAAAGAAATTTCCAGCGCCCAACTCCGGCGACCGTACCGCAATCTTAGCCACCCACCGCTCGACACACCCGGTCGGTCCGGTCTTGGTTGCCGATTCGATACCTGCGCATTACACTTCCGTTAACTTCTATGGCAGGTATCAAGAATCTACGGTTCCGCCGGGTGCTCCCCGTCACCCAACTGCTTCTCTGTGCCGTGCTTCTGTGGCCATTCCGAAGTATGTGCATATTTGAACTTCGCTCCGCCGTCCACTCTCGCTCGCCAACCCGGTTTGATCAATCGAAGATGATCTCCTTTGCCGTAGTGTTCACGCCGCCCACGCAGCAGAGCAGGAACGCTGCAGATCGGGCCGAACTGCGCCTAACCGCGCCGACCGCATTAAACATCCCCGTAGCTTTCACAGGTCTGGCGCGTAGCGAATTGAGGCCCGGCGCCGTGCAAATGGAAATCTGGCATTCGCTCACCTGGCCTCTCGCCGGACTAATCTTCTGGTGGATTGCCGGGCGCGCCATCGACGCTTAGCGGGCCGCCCGCTTTCGCACCATCGCCCCACGGATTACCACGGTTGAAACGCTCGTCGCTGTGCCGATATTTGCCGCCATGGCACTTCTGATCGTGGGCGACATTGTAGATCCAAGCATGCGCTCGGAGTCGACGATTCCTTGGCGTCTAGCGCTGACCGGCTGCATCATGTGGAGCGCACTGGCAGCCTCAACGATCGTAGCCCGCATAGCCCAGTGGCGGATCAACGCAGGCATCAAAGCAGAAACGGCCGCGCAAACGATTCCAGCCCAGCCTTGAGAGAATCACTTTGCCTTTGGTTTTTAGCGCCCCGTGCGAACGGTTAGCGCCCCGTGCTAACGGTGGAGATCGATATCAGTTGCTCGAAAGCCGGGCATATCGCCTTGAAATCGCACGACCGGCACTGAAACCCAGGCCGCGCCCCAAATTCCCGCGCCCGAATCAAGTCCGCCGTCTCCTGAATTTTCTCTTTCGCTTTATTCAGGTCCTTCGCTTCCCGCGTCGCACTCACCGCCTGGTTGCTGAACAAGCTGTAAAGCGTCACCCGCTTCGCCGTCAGCTCCAGATAATCCCGCGCCGCCAACGCATAAATGCTCAGTTGCAGGCTCTTTTTCGCATCCTCAGGTTTCGGCGACCGCCCCGTTTTGTAGTCCACAATCTCCACTTCATTCCGCCCCAGCTTGTTGATCTGGTCGATCCGCCCGGTAATCACCACATCGTTCTCAAGGTGCAGCTCGAACGTCTTTTCCTGGTGCAGCACCTCCGCCGGCGCCGCCAGGTACGATTTGCAAAACGCCTCCAACTCCACCAACCCCTCGCGCCGGTATTCCTCTTCCTGGTAATCATCCAGAAATCCCGCACTGCGCCATTCGCGGTTATAGGAGATCGCCACTTCCTCAAACGGAATTTCCCGCCGCCGCCGGCAGTTATCCACGAATTCCTTAATCGTCCGGTGCATCACCATCCCAAACGTCATCGCCGCGCGCTGCGCCCCGCGAATCCCCCAGCCATACTGAAACAGATATTTCTGCGGACAAGCCTGGTACGCGCCGATCGCCGAATCGCTAAGCTGCAGCGGCTCCGGTCGCGGCGGACGATATGCCTTGGCCCACAGCGCGATCCGCGAATACATTCGCGCGTCGTCCGGCCCCGGCCCAAAAAGTTGCGCCTGCGCCGGATTCGAAGCCTCCGGACCCGCAGCCTCCTCGATCCGCGGCAGCACCACGTTCGGTGTCACCTGCAGCGCATCGCGCGCCTTGATCTTCGGGTTCATCAGAATGTCTTCCAGAAAAATCGAGGGCTTCTTCCTCTTGGCGTTCACGAACGTCAACGTCAGTTGCCGCCGCGCCCGCGTCAGCGCCACGTAAAACAGCCGCCGCTCCTCCTGTATCCGGAAATCGCCCTCCGGCTGTTCCTCCTTCATCAATTCCTTCGGAAACTCAAACACCGGTCGCTGCCCGCGCGACGGAAAATCCCCATCGCATAGCTGCAGCACAAAAACGTAAGGAAACTCCAGCCCCTTCGCCGCATGCACGGTCATCAACTGCACGCCATCGTCCACCGGCTCGCGTTCCAGTGTGATGTCCCCGTTCGCTTCCGCGAAATAATCGAGATACTGCACGAAATCCCGCAGCTGTTTCGGGTTCGCCTTGTTTTCCCAATCGCGGACGAACTCCACGAACCGCTCCAGGTACAGCCGGTCGGCATCCGAAGGCAGCGGCGCGATTTGCACTTTCTGAATCAACTCATCCAGCAGCGTAGCCGTGCCGGTCTGGTATCCCCGCTTGCGCATCTGCTGATAAAACGCCACCAGCTCCCCATAACGCGGCGCCCCAGGCCCCGCCGCGGCGGCCGCCTGTGAATCCCCATCCGTCCCGGCGGTTGCGGCCGTCGCCGCTGCTTCCAGTGCGTCGTAAATCGATCGCCCCCGTTCCTTGCTGGCGCGCTCCACCAGCCGGTGCAGATCGCGCGGCCCCAATCCCCAATACGGAATCCCCAGCACCCGCGCGCAAGAAACGTTGTCCGCCGGATACGCGAACCACCGCAAGTACGCCACCAGATCGCGCACCACCGTGCTCGACATGATCGAATAGTTCCGGATTACAAACGGGATTCGCCGCCGCCGCAGCACTTCGATCAACCGGTCGCGGTGGTTGTGCTTGCGATACAGCACCGCATACGATTTCCACGCCCGCCCGGCCATGTGGGTGCGCTCGATTTCCGAAGCCACCCAGTGGGCTTCCTTGTACCCATCGTCAAACTCAACAATCCGGATTTTGTCGCCCAACCCTTGATCGCTGCTGAGCTTCTTTCCCGAAAGCAGCGGCGATTGCGGGTTCAGCTCGATCACTTGCCCAGCCACATTCAGAATCCGCTCGGTCGAACGATAATTGCGCGTCAGCGAAACCAGCGGCGCCCCCGCTTCCCCGGCAATCGCCCCGATCGTGCGTTCTGCCGCCTTCACATTCGCGAATCGCTCCAGGAAAATCGTAAAACTCCCAAACGACGCTCCGCGAAACCGGTAGATCGCCTGGTGATGGTCGCCCACCGCCACGATGTTGCGATGCCCGCCCGCCAGCAGCCACAGCAGCTCGATCTGCACGATATTCGTATCCTGAAATTCGTCCACCAGCACGTAGCGATACCGCGCCCGCAATTTTTCCAGCAATTCCGGATCGGACTGCAGCCGCTGCACCGCCTGCAGCAACTGCCCGCTGAACGTAATCTGGTTTGCCTCCCGCAGCAGCCGCTCGCTCACCCGGTAGACCCGCGCTAATTCCTCCTGCCGCGCGATCTCTTCCGCCTCCGCCGCGCGTTGCTCGTCGCTCATCGACGCGTGCCGCTCGCGGAAGCTCGCCTGCAAATCTTCCACGTAGCGCTGGTAGTCCTCCGCCGTCACCATCTCGTCCTGGCAGCGCGCGAAAAATTGCGTGAAGTCCCGCAAAAATTGCCCCGGCTCCGCCAACCGCCGGAAATGGTTCAGCTCCAGCGCCGCAATATTCCGCCGCAGCAAAATCCAGTAGTCCACATCGTTTAGCACCTGCATGTTGGAATTTACTTCACGCAGTACCAGCTCCATGCAGAACGCATGAAAGGTCCCTAACCAAACGCCCTCCGCGCGCTCTCCCAGCGCCGTCTTCAGCCGTGATTTCATCTCCCCCGCGGATTTGTCGGTGAACGTCAGCCCCAGAATGCTTTCCCCAGTAAGCTCCGGATGCGCTTCCAGCAGGCACCGGATCCGCTCCACAATCACGCGAGTCTTTCCAGTCCCAGCCCCCGCCACCACAAGCAACGGCCCATCGCCGTGCTCCACCGCGGCACGCTGTTCCGGATTCAATTCGATTTCGCTGATATGAGAGGTTTGCGGAGTCATTCGATCGACATTTCCATCCTACCGCCTTTCCAACGCCCCCAGCAATCCCACCATACGCAATCGAGAGCCCTGTAGTCGTAGCCGTTGCCGTTGTCGTTGCCGTGGCCGCCGCCGTTGCCGTGGACGTTGTCGTTGCCGTAGCCGTGGCCGCCGCCGTTGCGGCTGGGTGCCCCACGTGTCGGTTTCACACATGGGTTCTCCACGTTCTTGACGTAGCCTTGTTTCGTGTGTAACGCCGTCGTAGCCCCGCCATTCGTGGCGGAAAAACATCCACTCGCAAAAAGATCCCACAAAAAAATGTGACTCCGCGCGCCCGTCACGCTTATCGGTTTTCACTTTAAGAAGTTGAAGGTGGGTGCCCCACACGTCGTTCTTACGTGTGGGGTTCTTGACTCAAAGCTTTACGCCGTTATCTTTCGCAGGTCGGAGCCAGATCGCGCCAATCGCGGTTGTTTTGATGTGGAAGCTGCAAGTGGGTGCCCCACACGCCGGTCTTGCGTGTGGGGTTCTTGACTCAAGCTTTACGCCGTCATCTTTCGCAGCTCGAAGCCAGATCGCGCCAATCGAGCTCTCACTTTCAAAGGCAACCCCTAAAACAAGAGAGGCGGCCCGATAACGAGCCGCCTGTACGTTTCGCGATTTTCATCAGCCGAAAGAATCCCGCACGCGCGCCCGGCCCCCAGGAATTCCCCCGGGCACCCGCGCGCAGCCTACTGCAGCGGCGGGCTGGAAATGCTCGGCGTAGTTCCGTCCGACGTGAACCGAATCACTCCACTCTGGTCCGAGAAGAACAATCGCTGCCCGGTCTGCCCCGCAACGCTGGGGGTCGCGATCAGCGTATAAGTCGGGTGCCCGGTACAAGAACCCACCGTCACCGCCGTTCCGCCAGGCGTGTAGGTGAAGTAGTATCCGCTCTTGGCTGCAGCGGCGGTGGTTGCCGTGGCCAGCGAGTTATCGATCAGCTGTCCGCCAGCGCACGTCACTGCGGATCCGGAGGCGCCGCCGATATTCGCAAGCGCAGGCGGATAGCCCGCACCATACGTCGAAGAGTACGTAACCGATCCCGTGTTGATGGTACGCACCGACCCCACCGCGGAAGCTTCATTCGCGGCCATCTTGGCGCGCAGCAAGTTCGGTATGGCAATCGCCGCGATGATCAAAATGATCGCGACCACGATCAAAAGCTCGATAAGCGAAAATCCCTTCTCTGTCCTAGACATCTTGGGTTCCCCTGAGGACTACGCTGAAGGATAGATTGCTCTGATAATTCTAATTTAGCAGCAATCTCAACCGGGACGACCTGTACCCTCGTACAGGTGCGCCGTAAATATAAATAAATAGTTTGGCAATTCTAATGTCTAGCATCGGTTGCCTCGTTCGCGAACTCAGGGTAGCACCATTCTGGAGCATTTGAGTCCCCGATCGGGCCGCAGCCGGCGCCGCGCGGCGTGCAAACGCAACGCACGCATCCTATAATAAGAAATCCCGCGGTCAAGCTCGCAGTCTCCCGCGAAGGAGTTTTTCAAAATGGATCAGCCCGTAATCCTCAGCGCCGTCCGCACGCCCGTAGGTAAATTCCTGGGAAATCTCTCCTCCCTCTCCGCCACCGAACTAGGCTCCAAAGTCATCGCCGAAGCCGTCCGCCGCGCAGGAATTGACCCCGCCTCCGTCGACGAAGCCATCATGGGCAACGTCGTCCAGGCCGGCCTCGGACAGAATCCCGCCCGCCAAGCCGCTCTTCGCGCCGGCCTCCATCCCCGCGTCGCCGCCATGACCATCAACAAAGTCTGCGGGTCCGGCCTGAAAGCCGTGGCCCTGGCGGCCCAAGCCGTCGCCCTCAACGAATCCGAAATCGTCGCCGCCGGCGGCATGGAATCGATGTCCAATTGCCCTTACCTGCTCACCAAGGCCCGCACCGGCTACCGCCTCGGCAACGGCGAACTAATTGACTCCATGATTCAAGACGGCCTATGGGACGTCTACGAGAATTACCACATGGGTTTGACCGGCGAACTTGTCGCCGAGAAATACAAAATCTCCCGCGAAGAACAGGACCAGTTCGCCGTAGAAAGCCACCGCAAAGCGATCGCCGCCACCCAATCCGGCTTCTTCACCAGCCAAATCTTGCCGATCGAAATTCCGCAAAAAAAAGGCGCGTCCCTGATCGTCAACGTCGACGAATCCCCCCGCGCCGATACTTCCCTCGAAGCCCTGGCCAAGCTCAAGCCCGCCTTCAAAAAAGACGGCACCGTAACCGCAGGCAACGCCCCCGGAACCAACGACGGCGCCGCCGCCTTAGTCGTCACCAGCGAACGCATCGCCACCAAGCTAGGCAAAAAGCCATTGGCCCGCATAGTAGCCCAAGCCGTAAGCGGCGTAGAACCCAAGTGGGTAATGATGGCCCCGGTCGAAGCCGTAGAAAAACTCCTCCAAAAAACCGGCTGGGACCGCGACAAAGACCTGGACCTGGTCGAACTAAACGAAGCCTTCTCCGTAGCCGCCATAGCCGTAACCCGCGAGCTGCGCCTAAACCCCGAAAAAGTAAACGTAAACGGCGGCGCCGTAGCCCTGGGCCACCCCATAGGCGCATCCGGCGCCAGAGTCCTGGTCACCCTCCTCTACGAAATGCAGCGCCGCAACCTAACCCGCGGCATAGCCGCCCTCTGCCTGGGCGGCGGCAACGCCGTAGCCCTAGCCATCCAGCGCGATTAGCAAGCCAAAACACCTGACGTGCTCCTTGCAGTAGTTGGTTGGCCCCTAGCGGAGATTCTCCCTGGAATATCAAACAACGTGATCGACGCAGGGGAAGCTGAGCGCAGCGAAGTGGGTGCCCAGGTGTCGCTTCACACTTGGGTTCTCCACGTCTTTGACCCGGCCGCGTCTTGCCTAGATTCTCCCTTGAATATCAAACAACGTGATCGACGAGGGAAGCTGAGCGCAGCGAAGCGGGTGCCCCAGGTGTCGCCTTCACACCTGGGTTCTCCACGTTTTTGACCTGCCCTCGTCTTGCGTAGCCCCGCCAATCGTGGCGAAAAGAAATATCAAACGCAAAAATATCCCACAACAAAAATGTGACTCCGGGCCAGTCCCATGTACAGATTTTGACTTAAGAAGTGGAAGGTGGGTGCCCCACACGTCGGTTTCACGTGTGGGGTTCTTGACTGACGTCTCCACGGTTTTGCGTCCTTATCTTTTTCGCGTGCCCCACTCTTCCCGGTTTGTAGGAAGGGTGAGTGTTTTGACTTTGCCGTAGCCGTAGAAGGTGGGTGGCGCACCCTTCGCGCTCAAGGGTGCGGAATTTGTCCCACCACAATCTCCGTTGCCCACAAGCGCCCCATATTACCGCCGCGCCGTCTTTGCCTTGGCCTTAGCCTTTGGTTTCGTAGCCCCGCCACTCCTGGTGGAAAAACCTCCATTCGCAAAAATATCCCACAACAGAAATGTCACTCCGGGCGAGTCCTATGTATAGGTTTTGACTTAAGAAGTGGAAGGTGGGTGCCCCACACGTCGGTTTTACGTGTGGGGTTCTTGACTTACGTCTCCACGGTTTTGCGCCCTTATCTTTTTCGCGTGCCCGACCAGATCGGCGATAAGAGTGCGCTCCCGCTAATCGCGACAAAGCTTCACGACGAAAATGCCTTAGTCAGGCTTATGCAGCGGGAGCTATCGCCCAGTTGGATGGTAGGGAGTACGTAACAGAGATAGAGCGCGCACTAGAAACCGAAACGGATGACAATGAGAGGGTTGGCTTCGCTGATGCCCTCTTCCTCCTGGGGGACCAGAGACAGTTCTCAGAGTTGCTGAAGTTGCTGTCTTCTTCGGACTATCGTGTTCGATGTGCATCCGCAAATGCGTTACGCGCGGCAGAACTCACTCCTGCTCAAATCCAGTCTGCGCTAGAAGCAGTATCCCACGAAGCCCGTCACGCACTCAAGGCGAGGCACCGGCAATGAGCAAAGTCGTTCTGATCATCTTCGTTGTGTGGCTATATGCGGCTCTGCCAGCTCTCGTCATCGTCGGTTGGGTGCGCTGGGTTGGACGGCGACAAGCCGGGGACACTTGGCTGTCGCTGACCGGTTTCTCTCTAGGCACCGCTTCCGCCCTGCTGGCCATGGGAACGATGTTGTATGCGCGCTCCATCGGGGGCTTCCCATTCTACGACCTGGCACTTTTCAGGATCTACCGCTCGGGGCTTCTCCTCTCGGTATCCGGGTTGATCTTCGCAGTTGTGGGCCTGCGTAGGTCCAGCCCAGTTCGTTGGTATGCTCCTGCCGTCGCTGCTGGAACACTGCTGTTCTGGTTGGCTCCAGTCGCTGCGGAGTGACATCCAAACTCGGCGGCTCGCGAGGCCAACCCTTTCCCACCGAAGCGATTCCTTCCCATCCCTTCCGCCCCGTGCTACTTTCCGCCAAGGAGAACGGCTGATGCCCGAACCCACCACATGCTTTCCCGTTTTGGCACAGCTTCCGCTTCTTCGCCGCCTCGTCCGGTCGAAAATTTCACCGCGAATCCGAGCCTCCCAGCCCCATCCGCAGTCGAAAGAAGCGAAAATTCCAATCGCAACATCTGTAAGGATCAGAATCCGTATGAGGCTTATTATCAGTAACTTACAATTTCTGAATCGAGACTCACAAATAAGCGGAATTCCAGCCGCATGAGGCTGATTATAAACAACTTACGATCATGATTTGAAAGAGACTATTGATCACTCCAAACCACAGGCGAAAGGTGCGAGCAGCCGCAATTCGCAGCCCCCCGTACACGCCCCAAGGTTTGGGCCGCATCGGGGGACCTTGACGTCCATGATCCGACTATGTTTTCTTTACCTCCGCCACCCGAACTCGATTCTCCCGGAGCTTTCATGAGCGTAGACGCGGTGAAAACGATTGGCGTGCTAGGCGCTGGCACCATGGGCAACGGCATCGCCCACGCTTTCGCCAAATCCGGCTTCAAAGTCCTGCTCCGCGACGTAAAGCAGGAATTCCTCGACCGCGCCCACGAAACCATCGCCAAAAATCTCGACCGGGAGGTGAAGAAGGAAAAAATCGCCGCATCCGAAAAACCCATCATCCTGGCCCGCATCCACTTGGTCACCGACGTCGCCGCATTCGCCGAAGTCGACTTCGCAGTCGAAGCCGTCCCCGAAATCCTCGACCTGAAAACCCGCGTCCTGCAAGACGCCGATTCCGCCATGCCCAAAAACGCCACCCTCGCCACCAACACATCTTCGATCTCCATCACCGCGCTCGCCGCGCAAACCTCTCGCCCCGATCGATTCATCGGCATGCACTTCATGAATCCGGTGCCCATGATGGTGCTGGTCGAAGTGATCCGCGGCCTGGCTACCAGCGACGCCACTTTCGCCCTCACCATGGCGCTCTCCGAAAAACTGGGCAAAAAACCGGTCGCCGTCAACGACGCCCCAGGCTTCGTTTCCAATCGAGTGCTGATGCCGCTTATTAACGAGGCCGCGTTCTGCGTGATGGAGGGTGTGGCCACTCCCGAAGGCGTGGACGCGGTAATGAAAATGGGGATGAATCACCCCATGGGTCCGCTCGAGCTCGCCGACTTCATCGGCCTGGACGTCTGCGCAAATATTCTAGAAGTTTTGCACCAGGGTTTCGGCGATTCCAAATACCGCACCTGCCCGCTTCTGCGGAAATATGTCGCCGCCGGCTGGCTGGGCCGAAAAAGTGGCCGCGGCTTCTACGTATACCCTTAGCGCCGGCCAAGCGCTCGGGAAGGGGCCATAAATAAGGCTACAAATGACCTTTGCTTTTTGTTCGCCTTATGTTAGCCTCCCGTACATGGTGGGACGACAGCCTCCGGCGAGCGCTCTCTGCTAGAATGGCCTTAACTGCGTCCTCGGTTTAAATTCGAATCCTTGAGGTGATGAAAGATGTCCGACGAAAAAGCAAAGCTACTTGAGGCCGCGATTTCCCAGATCGAAAAGCAGCATGGCAAAGGTTCGATCATGCGTCTGGGAAACAAAGATGTTCTCGTTCCCGTCAGCGTAATTCCTTCCGGAGCAATTTCGATCGACGCCGCACTCGGCATTGGCGGTTTTCCCCGCGGCCGCGTGGTGGAAATCTACGGTCCGGAATCCGGCGGTAAGACTACCCTCACTCTGCACGTCATCGCCGAAGCCCAAAAGGGCGGCGGCCAGGCGGCCTTCATCGACGCCGAACACGCCCTCGATCCCGCCTACGCTCGCAAGCTCGGCGTGAACGTCGACGACCTGCTGGTCTCTCAACCCGATAACGGAGAACAGGCACTGGAAATTGCCGAAGCGCTGATTCGCTCCGGCGGCGTCGATATCGTTGTTGTTGACTCGGTCGCCGCCCTGGTTCCCAAGGCCGAGCTCGAAGGCGACATGGGCGATCCGCAGATGGGTCTGCAAGCCCGGCTGATGTCCCAGGCGCTGCGCAAATTGACCGGCATCGTCGCCAAATCCAATACCTGCCTGATCTTCATTAACCAGATCCGCGAAAAAATCGGCGTGATGTTCGGCAATCCGGAAACCACCACCGGCGGCCGCGCGTTGAAGTTTTACGCCTCGGTGCGCGTCGATATCCGCCGCATCCAATCGATCAAAGAAGGCGACAAGGTGGTCGGCTCGCGAACCCGCGCCAAGATCGTGAAGAACAAAGTGGCCGCGCCGTTCCGGGAGGCTGAATTCGACATCATCTACGGCGAAGGAATCTCCCGCGAAGGCGACCTGATCGATCTCGGCGTCACCAACGGCGTCGTGGAAAAATCCGGCACCTGGATTTCCTACAAGGGCGAACGCCTGGGACAAGGCCGCGAGAACGCTCGCGTCTTCCTGCGCGAAAATGCCGGCATTCGCGGCAAGCTCGAAGCCGAAATGCGCAAGTCGCTCGGCCTGGTCGCCGTGCCGTCCAACGGCCAACCCAAGGAAGCAGCGAAGTCCGAAGCATCTGACGACAAGCCGATGGCCCACGCCGCGGCCGCCGGCGCCAAGAGCAAATCCGGAAAGTAAACAAGGAAGGGCCGCTTCGCCGCAAGCGGGCGGCCCTTTTCCGCTCCTTCCTCCCCGCGAAAGTCTAAAAAACCTGCTAATCCGGACAGTTGTGCTGTTTCGTACCTGTCCTTGCTATATAGGAAAGTGCGAACATTTACAGTTGCGCTCCGGCACACGCCCCCGTAAGATTTTGTTTCGGCTTGCTGCAGGCACTTCCACTTATTGCCGATAGACTTACCTAGATGACTCTCGACCCAGCAGTGAGGATCCTACGGGCTCTGGTGGCCGTTACTGCGTCGCTTCTCGGCGCTACGGCAATCTGTGCCGCGGCTCCGCGCGTTCCTCCCAACACCACCAAAAAACACGTCACCAAGAAATCTACCGCCCGCAAACACGTCGCCGGCCACGCGGCTGGAACGGCCACGATGAAAACGGTGGCGCTCCGGACGCCGTCCACCACCACCCATCACCGCCGAAGGTATACCGGCCCATCGAATTACGCCGACCCCACCAAGGAAGATGTGGTGGACTACGACGATCCCACCGTGCGCGCCATCGCCGTCGACGCTCTCGGCCGATCGAATGGTTCGGTGCTGGCCATGGATCCCACCACCGGCCGGATTCTCGCCATCGTCAATCAAAAAATGGCATTCTCCTCCGGCTTTGAACCCTGTTCGACCATCAAGCCGGTGATCGCTCTCGCCGGGTTGCAGCAAAACGTGATCACCCGCGACACCATGATCGAAATTGGCCGCCGCCGCTACATGGACCTCACCGAAGCGATGGCCCATTCCAACAATAATTTCTTCGAAGAGGTAGGCCGCCGCCTGGGTTTTGAAAACGTGGAGCACTATGCGCGCATGCTCGGCTTGGGCGAGCGCGCCGGCTACGAAATTCCCGAAGAGCAGCCGGGCCTGGTTCCCACCTCCGCGCCCGCGTATGGCGGCGTGTCGCGCATGTCCAGCTTCGGCGAAGGCATCAAGATTACGCCGCTGCAGCTCGCTTCACTGGTTTCGACTCTGGCCAACGGCGGCACCATTTATTACCTGCAGTATCCGCGCACCGCACAGGCGCGCACCGATTTTCAGCCGCGCATCAAGCGCGTGCTGGATATCGGGCAGTTGCTCCCGGATCTGCGCGAAGGAATGCTGGCCGCGGTTCTATACGGCACCGCGAAGCAAAGCTACGATCCTGACGGCGAGCAGGCCCTGGGCAAAACCGGAACCTGCAACGACGAAGGGCTGGGCGGACGTCTCGGCTGGTTCGTTTCCTACGCCGATCAGGCCCATCCGCGTATCGTGATCGTGGTTCTTCTGCGCGGCGGCACTCGCCTGGTCAGCGGCCCGCACGCCGCCGACGTGGCTGGACGCATCTATCACGGACTTCGCGAACACAACTTTTTTGCCGAATCTCCGGCCAGCGGCTATGCCCAGGTCGCGAGTCAATCCGCGAAGTAATCTCACTTAGAAAATCATCGCCCCTGCCATAGCGCTCGCCCGCCGCACGCCGCTCTGGATTTGCCTTGGGTCTGCGGGACGGTTGCGGTATCCTGCGAAAAGTTTCGGAGGATTGGTGAGCGCTGGCAAGTTTTGGACCCTCGAACGCGCAGTGAGCTGGCCGTTGTTGCTGGTTCTTGGCGCCGGCGCTATCGCGTATTCCTATCACCAGCGCTGGCTGGCGGAAAGCCAGGTTGCCGGGCAAGTTTTGCAGGCGCAAGGCGAAGCGCATCGCATCCAGTCCGAAGTGATTCTGTTCACCGAGCACGTGATCCCCGCTGGCGCTCCGTTTGCTTCCATCATGAAGAGTCTTGGAATCGATTCGTCCATGGCCGGGCGCCTGGTTTCCTCCGCGCAATCGGTCTTCAATCTGCGGCGCCTGCGCGCCGGAAATCGCGTGGCCGTCGGACGTTCGGTGATGGGCGAGCTGCGCGCGGTTCGCTATCGCATCGATACCGATCGCATGTTGTGGATCGCTCCCAAGGGCTCCGATTTTCAGGCGGAAATTCAGACCGTGCCGTCGGTGATGGAAACCGCGGGCGTCGAAGGCCAGGTTCGCGGATCGCTGTTTGAGGGCGTGACCGCTGCGGGAGAAAGGCCGGAGCTCGCCATGCGCCTGGCGGCAATCTTCGGCTGGGACCTGGATTTCTATACCGATACGCGGCCGGGCGACACCTTCCGGGTGGTGGTGGAAAAGAAGAAATTCGCCACCGGCGACGCGGTGGCCTACGGCCGCATCCTCGCGGCGGAATACAAAAATAACGGGCGCGTCTACGGCGCCGTGCTATTTCACGATCCTTCCGGGAATCCCGCGTACTACACTCCCGAAGGGAAAAATATGAAGCGCGCGTTTCTGCATTCGCCGCTGAAGTTCGCCGCGCCGATCACTTCGCATTTCAGCATGGCCCGGTTTCATCCCATTCTTAAGACCACTCGCGCGCACATGGGCATCGACTACGCCGCGCCCACCGGCACTCCGGTGCAATCGATCGGCGAGGGCCGGGTGACTTTTTCCGGACCCAAAGGCGGCGCGGGCAATCTGATTCAGATCGAGCATTCCAACGGCTACCAGACTTTCTACATGCATCTCTCGCGCATTCTGGTGCACACCGGCGAACACATCGCACAGGGGCAGATCGTTGGCCTGGTGGGAATGACGGGACTGGCCACCGGCCCGCATCTCGATTTCCGCATCGAGCATCACGGCCAATTCCTGAACTTCGAACACCTGCCGCTGCCGCCCTCAGAGCCGGTCGCAGCGCGCGACTGGAACGAATTCGCCGCAGTTCGCGACCGGGCGCTCAACCTATTGCCCGGCGCCCACGAATCCCTAGCCACCACCGGTACGCCCACCGCCGCTCCAACAAATCCGCCGAGCGCCTCGACGCCGGCTCAGTCTTCCACTCCCTAAACAATCACGTATCGAAGAGAGATGTTTGTTCGCGCGGCGCGCCCCTTGGTAACGATCTCGTGAAAAACTGACCGCATCGCCGGCGCTACCCGCATCTCGCCGCGGGTCTTCACCACGAAATTTACGATGCGGAACCCGCCCACAGGGTGTTCACCGCGAGGCCGTTGTCACCGTTGGAGCGAAGGCGCGTGGACAACGGCGATAGCTTTGGGCGGACTTACGCGGCCAAGGCCGCGGATCTCCACTTGCCCACTGAAACGTAACCTCCATTCAGTACTTCTGAGCTTGTGATAAATTGCCTGGTGACTGATTCCGCGGCCCTAACCGCAGCCGGTTAGTTCCGATAGGGCGGATCAGCGAGGCTTTTTCGCGCGCCCCGGAGGCTGAATGCAAACACTTCTTTTGGATCTTCGCTTCGCGCTGCGGCAGTTGCGCAAGTCTCCGGGATTTGCGGCGCTGGCGGTGCTGACGCTGGCGTTTGGCATCGGCGCGAACACCGCGGTGTTTACGATCGTGGAGAGCGTGCTGATCCGTCCGTTGCCGTACGCGCATCCCGAACGCCTGGTGCGCATCGGGCCGCCAAACGGCAGCGGGCTGAGCAATACCTCGTGGTTGAACTTCCGCGACATTCGCGACCAAACCACGAATATGGATTTGGTGGGTTGCTATGCAGCGGACGTTGGCGTGGTGCGGGGCAAGGACGGCTCGGAGAGCGTGGTGACTCCTGGCGTGACCCCCAACATGTTCAAGATGCTCGGCGCGCGGCCACTTCTAGGACGGACGTTCACGGAAGAGGAGGGACGTGCTGGCAGCGCCAGGACGGCGATAATTTCGGAAGGGTTGTGGCGGAACGAGTTCAATTCCGACCCGGAAATATTGAATCGCACGATTTTGGTGAATGGACAACCGCGGGCCGTAGTTGGCGTGATGCCGCACGATTTTCGATTTCCGGAGACGATGGGTCCGGATATGCAGAAGGGTCTGTGGCTGCCGTTGCAGGCGACGCAAGAGATGCAGGCGGAGCGGGGAGAGAGTTTCTTCGCCATCGTGGGCGAGCTGAAGCCCGGGTTGACATTGGCCCAGGACCGCGCCGAATTGAGCGCGATCGTGCAACGGATACACGAGCTCGATCCCAAGGCATCGAGCGATCTTTCGTTTCGAGCCGTCCCTTATCAGGAAACACTCACCGGGCCGGTGGCTCCGGTATTCATCGCGCTGGTGGTGGCGGTGGGCCTGGTGCTGCTGATCGCGTGCGCGAACGTCGCCAATTTGATGATCGCGCGCTGCCTGGTGCGCCAGCAGGAGTTTGCGGTGCGCGCGGCGCTTGGGGCGGGACAGTGGCGGCTGATGCGGCAGCTCATCGCCGAAGGAGGTTTGCTGAGCGCGGCGGGCTGCGCGTTTGGATTTGGGCTCGCGGCGTTTGCGATCGCGCTGGTGCACAGGCTGCCTACGGACACGATCCCGCGGGCCGAGAATATCGGTTTACGCTGGACGGTAGTGCTGGTGTTAGGCGCAATTGCGACGGCGACGACGATGCTTTCGGCATTTTTGCCGGCGCTGCTGGTGTCGCGATCGGATCCGCAACGAGTGCTGCAGGGCGCTTCCCGCGGGGTGGGAACGCGGTCGGTGCGGCACCGCCTAAGCGGCGCGGTGGTGGCGGGCGAAGTGGCGCTATCGGCGCTGCTGCTGGTTGCCACCGGTCTGTTATTCCACACTTTGTGGAACCTCGAACATGTGCGCCTGGGGTTCGACGTCACGCGGGTGACCACGTTTACGGCTATGCCCGCGGATGCTTCCGGCTTTTCGAACATGACCGTTTCAGCGGACACCACGCACGCACCGACTTCGGTGGCCGCGCTTGTTTATCAGCCGGTGCTGGAAAGAATGCGAAACGTGCCGGGCGTGCAGGCGGCGGCGCTGGATACCGCGCCGCCATTTTCGGGAATCGATATGCACACCAGCTTCGCTATCGTGGGGCGCCCGAAAGGCAACGGGGACGACCAGGCGGCGCGAATTACGGCGGTGAGCGGCGGCTACGCGCAGTTGATGGGAACCCCGGTGATTCGCGGCCGAATGATCACGGATGACGACACGGAAAATGCTCCGTATGCGATCGCCATTAACGAGGCTCTGGCGCGGAAGTATTTCTCCGGGAAAGATCCTTTGGGAGCGCAGCTGGATCTGGGCGGCAAAGGCACCGGAATGATCCAGCCGTATACGATTGTCGGAATTATCGGCGACCAAGTGGATACCGCTACATCCCAGCCGCCACAGCCGTTTCTAATGATTCCGTACCGGCAGGTACCGAGCACTTCGCTTTTTTACCAGGCGCTGATCAAGACGATCGTGAATTTCGTGGTGAAGACCCGCGGCGAGATGCCGGTAGCGCCGGCGATGCGGTCAGTTTTTCACGAGATCGCTCCGGATTATGCCCTGGATGATTTCCAGACGATGCAGACCGCGGTGGACAAAAGCAATTTCAGTTCGCGAATCGGGCTGTATCTCACCGGCGCGTTTGCGGGAATGGCGGTGCTGATGGTGATTGCGGGATTGTATGGGGTCCTGGCGCAACTGGTGAGCTATCGCCGGCGCGAATTTGGCATACGTCTGGCGCTGGGGGCCACGCCGGGCGGGATTTTGGGAATGGTGCTGCGGCAAGGATTGGTGTTTGTCGGCGCGGGCCTGGCGATCGGGATGGTGGGCGCGGCGTTCGCTGGAACGCTGGTGAAAAGCTTTCTGTATCAAGTGAAGCCGGCGGATGGTTGGACGTATTCCGGCGTGGCGGTTCTGTTGCTGGTTGTCGGGAGCGTCGCGGCGCTCATTCCCGCGCGGCGGGCCGCGGCGGTGGAACCGATGATCGCGCTGCGGGATGAATAAACGGCGTCGATTCCATTTTTCCGACAGGCACGATTATCGTTGGGTGAAAAATATTTTCGCGGGCGCCCGCTCCCGGCGGTTCTACAAGAAGCGCAGCCAGCCCTCGAAAACGTCAGACCATGCGTGAGCGAGGATGCTGGCGCGCAAGTTGCACCGCCACGCGACGAGTGCCCCGTAGAGGATCCCCAGAGGAACGATCACGATCACCTGTTTCCATCCCTGGTAAGCGTGGACCAATCCGAAAACGGCGGCTTGCAGGAGGACTGCCGCGACGATGCTGCGCGTTGCCCAGCGGAA